>Ga0302324_100010892_pt1 | contig 18743 bp, 13 predicted proteins | sample Palsa_T0_1_FD_201949 | JGI IMG/M metagenome (GOLD analysis project Ga0302324, IMG submission 201949) | Peat permafrost microbial communities from Stordalen Mire near Abisko, Sweden - Palsa_T0_1 | ecosystem: Environmental > Terrestrial > Soil > Palsa > Peat permafrost | place: Sweden: Abisko...
AGATACCCGCAATTACATCCCGATCTACGATTATCCCAACGACCGCATGACCTCCGAGATGATCCTCACCGTCCCCGCCAGCTGGCTCACCATCTCCAACGGCAAGCTCGTCGGCGTGAAGGACGAGCCCGACGGCACCAAAACCTGGGATTGGAAGCAGTCCGAGCCGCTCTCGAGCTACCTGATCTCCGCCATCGCCGGCGACTTCGTCGAGAAGAATGACCAGTGGCGCGGCCTCCCCCTGCGCTACGTAGTCCCGCGCGGCCAGGAATACAAAATCGACGCCTCTTTCTCCGGCACCAAGGAAATGCTCGATCTATTCTCCTCCAAGCTCGACGTCCCCTACCCCTGGGCGCAGTACGCGCAAACCTTCGTAGACGATTTCGTCGAAGGCGGCATGGAAAACACCAGCGCCACCACCCTAACCGTGCGCGAGCTAGTCAACCCCGCCCTCGAATCCGAGAATCGCCGCGGCGCCGATTTCGTAGAGTCTCACGAGCTAGCGCATCAGTGGTTCGGCGATCTCGTCACTTGCAAGGACTGGGCCGACCTCTGGCTCAACGAAGGCTTCGCCACCTACTTCGAGCATTTCTGGACCGAGCACCACAACGGCGTCGATGACGCCACCTACGAATTCTGGCGCGAGCAGAATCAGTGGTTCCGCGAGAAGCGCCTCTATCCCGTCCCCATCGTCGATCACAATTTCAAGGATTCCGACGAATACGCCGGCAACATCTACACCAAAGCCGGCTGGGTGCTCAAAATGCTACGCGAACAGCTGGGCGACGCCGACTTTTTCAGCGGCCTGCATTACTACCTGCAAACCAATCGCGGCCAGAACGTAGTCACCGCCGATCTAGAAAAATCCATCGAGCAGGCCACCTCCATCAACACCGACAAATTCATGCACCAGTGGATTTATCGCGCCGGCGCCCCGCAATTCCAGGTCAGCTATTCCTACGATGACGCCGCGCACCAGGTAAAGCTAGACGTGAGCCAGACACAGAAAGTAGAAGGCCTGGTAGGCCTCTTCGACGTCCCCATCGACGTCGAAATCACCACCGCCACCCAGCGCAAGACGTTCCCCATCGAAGTAAGCCAAGCCGCACAGAGCTTCACCTTCCCGGCCGACACCGCCCCGCGCATGGTCCTCTTCGACAAGGGCGACAAAATCCTAAAGCAGCTCGACTTCAAAAAAACGCCCGTAGAGCTGATCTATCAGCTAGCCAAAGCCGAAAGCGTAGCCGATCGCGCCGACGCCGCCGTAGCCCTCGGAAACGTAAAGGACAATTCCGCGGTAGTCCAAGCCCTGGGCGACGCAGCGCAGCACGATCCCTTCTGGGGCGTCCGCATCGAATCGCTACGCTCGCTAGGAAAAATCGGCGGCGCCGAATCAGAACAATCCGTATTCCATGCGCTAAACGATGACCTGAACAACGACAAGCCCTGGGTCCGCGAAGCCGCCGTTCAGCAGCTAGGAAATTTCAAGGAAGATGCCGCCCTACCCTCGAAGCTAACAGCCATAGCCGCAAGCGACAAAGCCTACCGCGTGCGCGCCGCCGCGCTAAGTTCGCTAGCCGACCTGAAATCCCCCGGCGCCTACGACACATTAGTAGCCGCCGCAAACACCGACTCGCCCGACAACGTAATCCGCGACGCCGCAATCACCGGCCTCGGCCACCTGGGCGACGACCGCGCCGTCCCGCTCCTGCTCGACTGGTCATCGCCAGGTAAAGACCAGCGCACCCGCCAGGTAGCCATGATGGCGGTAGGCCGCCTGGACAAAAAAAACAAAGACATAACCAAAGCCCTGGTCGCCTACCTGCATGAGCCCTACTTCGACGTAAGCTTCTGGGGACTCTTCGCCGTAGGGGAGCGCGGCGACCCCGACGCCATCCCGCCCCTGGAAGACCTGCTAAAAAGCGAAGACGTAACCGCCAACCAAAAAACCATGATCGAAACCCAAATCGAAGTCCTGAAAGTCCACGCCCCCGACAAGCCCGACAAAAAGTAGCCCCGAAGTAATCTCGCCTCCCGCAACCCCTTGCCTTGTAGGTCGCGGCTTTCAGCCGCGACAAAAAGACCCTGGCGCGCAGCGCCCACCTCTCGCGGGAACTTTCCCGCGAGCTTTCCGTCCTCTCCAGGATCAGGCCCCTTCTGCTGCGGTCCCATCCTGGACGAAGTGAAGGATCTACTTTTGCTTTACTCCCTCCGGGCACAAGCTTCCGCCACTCCCGCCAAAACGGAAAAGTCGCTTCCAAGAGAGGCACTCTGTCCCGCCGCTCGCGGCGTCTCTTCCACGAGCCTTGGTTTTGCCTTGTTTTTGCGCGCCGCGGAAATTCTGGGCTCAGTACTTACAGTACGTGTTTTTCAGCGTTTTTAGCGTTGACGTAAACTATTTTCGCATGGCAAACTCGCTGCTCACTGAGGAAGAAACGCCCACGAGTTGACCGCCCAGTGCGCCTGGCTCTCCACTGTTGTTTGAGCGGATGAGCTTGGAAGATCCGAAGTAGTGGAGGATGAGATGCGAAAGATTGCCGTGATCCTGCCTCTAATTCTCGCAACTGCCGCGGTTGCCATGGCTGGTGGGGCTCCACAAGTTCCCGAGATCGATCCCACAAGCGGGGCGGCTGCATTGGCGTTAGTGGCAGGAGCGGTGCTGATCATTCGCGGACGCCGCAAGGCGTAGGCTTTTAGCCCAGGAGGAGTTCGATGCGCAAGTTTTTGATGGTCGTGCCATTTGTTCTGGGATTTGCGGCGGTGGCGATGGCGGGCGTCCCGCCCGTTTGTACTCCCGCTGTTCCGGAGATTGATGCTGCGGGCGGAGCGGCTGCGCTGGCGCTGGTAGCGGGTGCGGTGCTGGTAATTCGAGGACGCCGCCGCAAGGAATAAGCTGTTGACGTAGCCTGTCTGGTGCTGCTTGGTCGGGGGCTAGTCTTAATCCATGAACCTCTGTTCCGCGCTGGTATCGATCCTGAGTTCCGAGAATTGGTTCGCCACCCCGCAGTTTTGCCCGGAGTCACCTTTGGTGCCTCACGCGAGATCCTCAGCGAAGGTGGGGCGATGACGGTCAACTGGGGAGTCCTCTGGTGGCTCGTCCTGGTGCTGGCCTTTGCGGTGACCGCGCTGGCCGAGACTTTCCTGCCTTTTCGCTCCTTGCCGACTTCCACCGCGCGTCGATGGTTTGCCAACACAGTGCTGATCGTCGCATCGAACGTGGCGCTGATTTGCGTCTACCGGTTCAGCGGTATCTCGCTGGCGTTCACGATGCGGGGGCAATCTCACGGTGTGTTGAACCGCGTGGCCCTGCCTTACTGGGCAAAGTTCGCGATTGGGTTTGCGGCGCTTGACCTTGTCGCCTACGTGTCGCACCGCTTGCAGCACGCCATCGGCCCGATGTGGCGCATGCACCAGGTGCATCACTCGGAAACCGATCTCGATTTGACCACCGGGTTTCGCTTCCATCCGCTGGAGACGCTGTTTGCGGAAGGCCTGGCGTTGGCCGGGGTCGCGCTGCTGGGAACGCCGCCCGCCGCGGTGGGTTTCTCCGGGCTGGCGATTATTGTGCTGGACTTCTTTGAGCATGGGAATTTTCGCATTCCCGATCGCGCCGATGGCATTCTCCGCAGGCTGATCATTACGCCGTCCATGCATCGCTTCCATCATTCCGACGCCGTGGCGGAGCAGAACGCCAACTTTGGCACCGTGTTTTCCTTCTGGGACAGAATGTTCGGAACCTATCGCGCCGGGCATCCGGCGGGCTCCGTTCGTTACGGCCTGGCAGATTTGACCGACGGAAGCGAAACGAACGCCGCTCGATTGCTGCTGCTCCCGTTCCGGCGTGCATCGGGAGCCACGCTGGCATCAGGGCCGTCGCTCGACCACCCGGGGCTTCAGACAGCTAAGACACTGCGCACAAAAGAGTCCGCTCAGTAGACCTCCATTCTCCCCGGCACAATCTCCGCATTTCTGTTCGTTTCAATGGTCAAACCCGTTCGCGGATTCTTCCTCCACTTCCGCAGTCACACTGAGGAGCGCAGCCACGAAGTGTCCCTCGTCGCCTCTCCGCCGTAGTGTCATCCTGAACGAAGTAAGGATCCCCAGTGCTTTTTGCAGTTGCAGTTGCAGTTGCAGTTGCCTTCGTTGTTGCTGTTGTCGGTGCGGGTGCCCGACCCTTCGGCTTTAAGGGTCGGTCTTTGCCGTTCCTCCCGCTGCCTTTTCTTTTCGTCGTCGTCCTGAGGCCGGACGCGCGAAGCGCGGATGGGTGAGGGACCTGCTTCTTCCTTCTTTCGCCGTTGCGGGTGTCAAGGTCGGTGTTCTGCCCTTCCTGCCGCTGTTTGCTTTCAGAATGACAAAAGAGGTTGTGACTTTCCTGATTCCTTGCGAAAAGTGACGCTGAAAACAATTTGCCGCGCGAGAAAACCGCCTTTTCGCAATTGCGTCACGCCCTCCCTCTTCGCCCTCTCCGCCCCCAAATACCAGCACCGCCACCGCACCCGCCAACGCCCTTCAGAGCGTCGCGGTTTCAGTTCCGACAAAAAGCCGGAGCGCGCAGCGCCCACCGCTCGCGGCGCCGTTCCCGCGAGCCTTCTGCTCGTCGTAGCCACTAGCCACCAACCACTAGCCCCTGCCTCAATCCTTTCGTCGTCATCCCGACAGAGCGCAGCGACGAGGATCTCTCTTCGACTGTCAATTTCTCTATGGGTCCGCAACCCGCCACGCCTTTTCGGGGGTCGGGGCTTCCAGCCCCCGACAAAAAGCCGGCGCGCAGCGCCCACCGCTCGCGGCGCCGTTCCCGCGAGCCTTCTGCTCGTCGTAGCCACTAACCACTAGCCCCTGCCTCAATCCTTTCGTCGTCATCCCGACAGAGCGCAGCGACGAGGGACCTCTCTTCATGCACCAATTCGAGCAACACCCTGCAACCCGCCAAGCCTTTTCGGGGGCCGGGGCTTCCAGCCCCGACAAAAAGCCAGAGCGCGCAGCGCCTACCGCTCGCGGCGCAGTTCCCGCGAGCCTTCCGCTCGTCGCAGCCACTAGCCACTGCCTTAAGCCTTTCGTCGTCATCCCGACAAAGCGCAGCGACGAGGGACCTCTCTTCATGCACCAGTTCGAGCAACACCCTGCAACCCGCCAAGCCTTTTCGGGGGCCGGGGCTTCCAGCCCCCGACAAAAAGCCGGCTCGCGGCGCTGCTCCCGTGAGCCTTCTCCCAAACCTCCTTGCCTCCTCAACCCCTTCGCGTCCGGGTTGTGGGTGCCCGACCCTTCGGTGTTAAGGGTCGGTCTTAACGGCAATGCCCGCGCCGTCGCATGAAGTCTCCTTTCGTAACAGGGAACGAGGCCAGCGGGCAGCAAGCAGAGCCGTGTAGGTCGCGGCTTTCAGCCGCGACAAAAAGACCCTGGCGCGCAGCGCCCACCGCTCGCGGTGACTTTACCGCGAGCCTTCCTCCTCTACTCCTTTGCCTCCTCAACCTCCTCTGCCTCCGCGTCGCACCGGCTTTCGCCCCACGCCGGATCAGTGGACGTTCGGCAAAATCGTTTCGCACATCGCCCAGTCCGATTTCAACCTCTGCGCGATTCTCTCCGACACGCCGGGCGCCGCAGAATTGGAAAGTCAGCGACGCCGATCCCAAGGACAAACTCGTCCCAGCAGTGAAGGCGTCCCTAGATTTCTGCTCGCAGGCGCTGGCCAGCCTCCAGGATTAAGCTCGGCGACACGGTCAAATTCTTCGGCGGCCGTCAGGCACCCCGAGCCAGAGCCCTCATCGAATTGACCGACGACCTCGAAGACCACTACTCGCAGCTAGCAAGCTACCTGCGGATGAGCGGAATGGTGCCACCCTCGGTGAGGCCCGCTAAATGACCGGACGCCAGCAATCGTCGCAACAGAAGAAGAGTTAGCCGCATTAGCCAAATCGAATCCCTTCTTTCCTTTCGTTGTCCTGAGGAGCACAGCGACGAAGAGCGGTTCTCCATCGCTCACTCTTCGAGCGATGAATCCCTCTCAGACCGTCAATTTCGCCATATGTCCGCAACCCGCCACGCTTTTTAGGGGCTCTGGGCTTTCAGAGCCTGTGTGACAACGTAGGTTTCCGTCAGGGCACGGATTTATCCGTGCCGCAAATGCCAGAAAATCAATGCGGCTTCAAGCCGCTGAGAAACGATTCAGTCAGTTGCCACAAAGGTTCTTCCAGCCCCGACAAAAAACAGGAGCGCGCAGCGCCTACCTCTCGCGGCGCCTTTCCCGCGAGCCTTTTCGTCGGGCATTCCAGGGATCAGCACCCCGCAGCGCAACGGCTAGCCTGCCGATCGTAGCGATCGTGGAGTTCCCTCGTCACCGCAAACGGCGATCAGATAGCAGAGTAGTATCTGTCGGTTATCCGACGACACAACAGTTAGCCTGGTTTTGATACCGAAAAGTGAAGCATCGCTTCAAATGGACGAGCCCTGCTTACCGGGCGTTGTGAAGGAGATCAGATTTTCCAGGCAGACATTTCCTTAAAATGCTTGGGCATCCATGCCGTTCATCGCAGCTTCGCGTATTCCGCCTTGGCTTCTTTCAGGATGGGAATGTCGGGATCGGCGTCTTTCCACAGCATGAAGAAATCGTCGTAGGCGGCGCGCGACTTCGAAAGGTCGCCCTGTAACGCATAGGATCGAGCGAGACCGAGGCGCGCGAGCGGCGCGATTGGTTCGTTAAACACGGCACCGCGATGGTCCAGGATTTTTTGGAACTCGGCTGCAGCTTCACTTCCCTGATGCTGAGCCAGATATGCTTCGCCTCGGACGTAGACGGGATACAGACTAAGCGTTATGTTGTCGTCTTCCGACTGTCCCAGCTCATAAGGAGTGACCGCCTCAAGAATCTCAACGGCCTTCGAAGGGTCTTTGCGATTAAGAGCGAGTTGAGCGCGGACCGTTGGCACGTAATTGAATTGCACGACAGTGTTCTGCGGGAAGCGTTTGGCCAAATCGTCGGCCAGTGTTTGCGCCTTGAGGACATCGCCCCCAAACGCCAGTGCCAGTGCCGCTTCAAACTGCGCGTCACGACATTGGAAGAGCGCAAGGGCTGCCGAGGAGCGTTGCCTGGCATCTTCTTGATTGCCGAAAACGGCTTCCCGCAGGGCCGCATCACCTTCGTAGGCCGCAGCCGTCTCCTTCTCTTTCGATTGCTTCGCTGAAGCTACCGCCTTGTCGGAAATCTCTCTGGATTTGCGGAGGCGCCCATAATAGGCTGCCGTGTTGTCAGCGTCGAACAGTAGCAATACGTCCTCGGCCCCCGGCCTTCCCGCAGCCGAAGCGACCTGCTTTGCCATCTCAGCCACATCGTTTTGGGAAAAAGCGAGTATATACAGACCAGCGTTAAGATACTGAAGGTCGAGGTTCTTCGTGCGCGCTTGTTCAATTGCAGATCGGGCCTCTTGGAAACGGTTCAACACTGCGTACGCTATAGCAAGTCCCGAATAGTTATAAATATCTCCCGGGTCAAGGCGCACAATCTCGCGGCTTTCGTCGAGCACGTTATCGTATTTGCCGATCATCCAGTCGATAAATTCTAGGTTAACCCACGCTTCGACGTCTCGAGGGTAGGTCTGTACCCAGACTTCACCCTCTTGGCGGGCTCGTTCTAGATCGCCCGAAACAATGCGATTGTACTGAGACTCGATGTAGAACTTCTCCCGCTCGCTCACCCGGTCACGTAGTTCATAGGCCTTTCGTGTAGTCTCGATGGCTGACGCGGTTTCCCCTAGATACGAGTACCGCGCCGCTAACGAGGCGTAGGCCATTGCGAAACTCGGATCCAAGGCGATGGCACGCTGAAACAAGAGCGCCCCGCTAGCAGAATCACCCTGTCCGCTTTTCTCCCGTCCCAGGCTGTAGGCCTGCAGAGCTTCCAGAGACGGGGTGGTAGCCTGTTCGAGCGGAGTATCGAACCTCCGCACCGTCTTAAGCGATTCGCCAAGCCTGCCGCGCAGTTCCGCAGCCGCTTTGTCCATCGCAGTGAGTACCTGCTCTTTGCCCGTCGCCCGTACTTGGTCCTCAACCAGTATGTCGCCCGTTCCGCAGTTAACCGCTTTGAGTCCCAAGACATATTCGCTTCCCAGACTCGCGATAGAGCCGTCGAGCACGGCGGCGCTTTCCGTTCTCTGGCACACGTCCCGAGCAATTTCGGGCGTGAGACGCGCACCATCTGGCTTGTCCATCATGCGTAAGGTCTGCTGTATCCGCTCGTCGGATACGAGGCTCAGAAAGGGCGATTGCTCGAGCTGTACCGCGAGCCCCTGCCGCAAAGTGCCGTCAAACACCGGATCGCCTGTTGAGTTCGTAAAATCGCCGAGAACGATGGTGTCCTTGTCGGTGAGCGGCGCTGCGTGGGCTAAACGGTGGTAAGAGAACCCCAAGACCAAAACTACGAGCGCAACTGCGCTGGTGGGTATCACAATTCTCCAAACCCAAGGCCGGTGTGGTTCGGCATCCGGTGCGAGATCCCCAGACGGTACAACAACTGCATTGTTACTCTCCGCGGTTGCTGGCGATTTGGAAATGGCTGCGGCTTCTTCGGGGCGGTTCTGCACGCCCGTCCCAGCGGCTTCTAAGTCCCGCTTCAGCCTTTGTAATTCTGCGCGCATGTCCGCTGCGTTCTGATATCGCAGATTCACATCTTTCTCTAAGGCGCGGTTGATGATGTCATTCAGTTTTGCGGGAATATCGGGATTGAGACTTATTGCCGAAACCGGAACACGATTCAGAATGGCCTCGGTGATGGCAACGGCACTGTCGCCTCGAAAGGGCAGCGTTCCGGTGGCCATTTCGTAAAGAACGATTCCGAAAGAGAAAAGGTCGCTTCTTGCATCGAGATCCTTTCCCCGCGTCTGCTCGGGGGACATGTATGGGAACGTCCCCATCGCCACTCCTGACCTCGTTAGCTGATCCTCGATGGTGTGCTCGTTCGTGGCGCCGCTGGTTTCTGCTGTCGCCCTCTTCGGCTCACGTTTTGCCAACCCAAAATCGAGAATCTTGGCATGGCCACGTTTGGTGATGAAAATATTCCCCGGCTTGATATCGCGGTGGATAATTCTTTCCGAGTGGGCCGCCTCAAGACCATCCGCAATTTGAACGGCCAGGTCGAGAACAGTTGCAGCTTCCATCGGATGGCCGCAGATGCGTTCCTTCAACGACGAGCCTTCGAGACATTCCATCACGATGAACGCCCGCTCATTTGCCTCGCCAATGTCATAAATCGTGCAAATGTTCGGGTGATTGAGCGCCGAGGCAGCTTTCGCTTCACGTTCAAAGCGTTTGAGCATCTGCGGATCTTGAGACAACTCTTCAGGGAGGAATTTCAAGGCTACGGAACGATTCAAGCGAATATCTTCTGCTCTATAGACGACTCCCATTCCACCACTGCCGAGCTTCCCGGTGATCCGATAATGTGAAATGGTTTGACCGATCATTGGTTGGCGACAGTCAATTCCTGAAAGGTAACGTAATAAGTCGTAGAGTATAACGTGGAAAATCGCCAGGAGAAATGCCTCGCCATAGTCGAGCTGGAAGTCCGCTCTGGCATCGACCGGGATTTGCGTAGTTTTGCGTAGGCGTAGGTAGAAATTCGATACTTAAAGTTGATGGTAATTTTTGGAACGGGAAATCGGATGTAAGCGTTCGGAATCCAGTGGATTACAGACAATCAATCCATCAAGAGGATGCGTAGATCCCGCAAATTATTGCCGGTCGGGCCCGTAATCACCGCATCGCCCAGCCGTTCGAAAAAATTGTAAGCGTCGCTGCGCCGCATAAACTCATCCGGATCAATGCCCAGCGCCCGCGCCCGCCCCAGCGTGTCGCCATCCGCAATTGTACCGGCTGCGGGACTGTTTCCGTCGATGCCGTCCGTTCCCGCGCTCAGCACCGTAATTCCCCTATCCGCAATTTTGCGCACACAAGCCAGCACGAACGCCGAGTTCCGTCCGCCGATTCCATCCCCCGTCACCGGACTGCTCACTTCGCCGTCAGCCAACACCGCCACGGGTCTCCGGTTAGCCATCTTCTGCGATTCCAGCAGCTTGAGCAGGTGGTCCGCGGCCTTTGCGATCAGCCATCCGTCCGTCAGGTTGTCGCACAAACAGACATAGCCTTCGGCCTCGCAAGCCCGATGCGCCGCGTGCAGCAGCTCATGCGAACTTAGGAGGAGTTCGAAGCGTGACCGTAGAAATGCGGAGTCGCCCGCCTTGGGCGTTTCCGCCAGCCCGCGTTCAAAGGCGACCTGCACGGTAGCTGGGAACTGACTGAGCAGGTTATATTTACGCGCAATCTCCTGCGCGTCCTGCACCGTAGAAGGGTCCGGCAGCGTGGGCCCCGACGCCAGCGCCGACTCCTCCCCCGGCGGCACATCGCTGATCGCAAAAGTCACCTTCATCGCTTTCGGCGCAGCGGCGGCGAGGCGTCCGCCTTTAGTCGCGGATAAGTGTTTGCGAATCACATTGATCTGCTCGATGGAAGCGCCGCAGGTGACCAGCGCGGAATTGACTTTCTGGAAATCCGCGAGCGTCAGAGCGGAGTCGAGCGGCTGCTCCACCAGCGCCGAGCCGCCCCCGGAAATCAGAAAAAAAATCAGAGTCTCTTCGCCGCATCTTGATAACAGCTCGAGAGTTGCGCGCCCGGAGGCAAAACTTTTTTCATCGGGGATTGGATGCCCGCCGATGAACGTTTTCCAGCCGGGCAGCTCGCGCGCGGGCGCCGCGGGAACCACGAGGATTCCGTCCGGCGCAAAATCGGGAGAGAGAATTCCGGCGAGGCCCTGCGCCATCGCGAACGCGGCTTTACCAAGAGCGATCGCAACAATTTTTTTATAATCAGATAGATCGATGACGCAATCCCCGGCGCGAATGCGCGTGCCGCTGCGGGCGAGCGCTTTTTCCAGCGCAGCGGGAATGTCGATCGCTGCAAGTGTCTCGCGGAAGATGCGCTCTGCAGTCTGTTTCATATCAGCGTGTTTCCGGGAAGCGAAGAGTCGCGGGAAATGCGCCGTGAGAGGAAGGCGCTACCGCGCTCTGTGATTTTATGACGGAGCTGGACGTTTCGAGCAGCCCTTGTAGCCGCGGATTTCCTTCGGCATGTTTTCCTTTTCGCGAAATTATACCTTCGCGAATCACGATGCTGCGCGATGCGATAAGAGTGTCGAGTGGCGCGCACGGGTTATGAGTGTTTTCAATCAGTTGCGTTGTATTCCGTTCGTCCGAGTGTGTCGAGCGAGCCGCGGTTGTTTTCGCAGTTTTTGGGGAAGCAAAAGCCAAGATGATTGAGCGCTTGCGGGGCTGGAAGAGAAACGGCGTGTCTGGGCCGGACCGCGCGGGCATCGAAGGCTCGCGGGAAATGCGCCGCGAGAGTAAGGCGCTGCGCGCCGCGTTGTTGTCGTGGCGGAAGCCACGGCCTACGGTGCCGGGGCGGATGCGGTGTCGTCCGGGTGCGCGCTTTGTGTTCGTCGTCATGTTTCCGAAGTTAGGTTTAGCACGAGGCAGGGATGGTTGTCAGGGTGGAGTTCGCGTGGTGTTTTTGAGGGCGGGTTACCCAGGGGGATCGATTTGTTTTTGGCTGGTTTCTGACTTGACTGCGGGGGGTTCGGGCTTAAGCGGGCAGATTTTTTAGCAGTTTTCCCGCTCTTAATAACCTATCGAGCCTAGGAGACGATGGGCCCAGCTCGCCGTACCAATAGCCAGTTCACGAGTGCAAGTGAGAAGGTTGTCGCAAGAATAAGGGACCGGCTGAAATCCACGGCCGCAAAAAGGATCATGCAAATCACAACCCCCAGTACAGCAAAAGCGGGCCCTCCTGGAATCCGAAACGATGCTGCGGTTGGCTGCTTTCTTCGCAACACTGGCACAGCTATACAAGTCATTCCGTAGTAGAAGAGTCTCGCCGCCGCAGAGAGTGTCACGTTCCAAGCGAAACTGCCAAACAGCGCCAGCAACCAAAGTAGCGATGCAAAGACAAGAATCGAGACATGAGGAGTTCTGAACTCGGGATGGACGGCGGCAAACCAGGGCGGGAAATCTCCATGTTCCGCTAGCGCGAATGTAGAACGCGGGCCAGTGAGCATTTGGGCGCTAAGAAACCCGTAAAGCGAAATTAACGCTCCCACCGCTATGAGGACAGCTCCGTCATGTCCGATCAGAATCGCCATGGCATCTGTAAGGGGGCGATCGCTATGCGCGGGGTCCGGCAGCACACCAACGACAACCCACTGAATCAGTATGTAGATTACTCCCACTGTGATAAGGCCCACGGACAATGCAAAGGCAACATCCCTGTGTGGATCCTTTGCCTCTCCCATAGGGATTAAGGCGCCCTCAAAACCGCCATAAGCAAACACCAGTACCAGCATGGCCTTTAGCCAATTGCCCGCAGTTGTTGCGGCGGTCGGCGCAGGAACTAAGCGGTGGGTCGCGATCAGATAAAACGCTCCCACAACGCAGACGAGTCCGAGCGGCACGAGCTTCGCCACAACGAAAACATTACTCACTTGCGTGCCCGCCCGCACGCCGCGATAGTTCACAACCGCAAGGATTCCCACAAGCGGCGTGAGAATCAGGAATCTCGGAAGGGCCAGCGTGGCCGGACGCCAAAGTGCCCCCAGGTAGATGACAAACAGATTGGCGCCGGCCGCGCCGGCAGTCAAACGACCGAGCAGATTGAACCAGCCGACCTGAATGCCAGCGAAACGTCCGAAAGCTGCGCGAATGTAAAGGTACGTCCCTCCCGTTTGCGCAAACTGCGACGCCACCTCGGCATAGCATGCAACGATGATTGCAATCGCAACTCCGGCAACCGGCACAGCAATCAGGCTTGCTCTGCCGACCAGTCCTGCAATCACCGACGGAAGTCCGAACACTGCGCTGCCTAGAACGCAATTCACCACCAGCGCGGCCAAGCTCCAGCGTCCGATTACACGTACCAACACCGGATGTGGAGGGGGAGACACCCGGGCGGTTGTACCACAAAACTGGGCGAGAACACAGCGCACTTCATTCGCTCAATGAATAGAGGCCCGGCGGGACCAGAACGGTGGAAGGCAGACACTCTTTCCAATTGAGCTACGAACGTTCTCTTCCTAATAAGCCTGCGTAAAATAGCGATCCCGTGATGTCCACAGCTTTAATAAAGGAGCCGAGGCTTACCGCATCGCACGAGATCGCGCTGGCTTGCGTCGCCATGATCGGGAAGGCGATCGCGTACCAGGGCATCGAGTTGCCGGCCGCGTCTGCGCCATGTCCCATAGCCCACCAGCAGAGTCGAGCAGCCGGCAAGCACAAACCAGTCCAGCGGATGCGTGACTAGCTGAACTCGTTCGTCTGTTGCGACGGTCGCTGGCGTCCGGTTATTTGGCGGGCCTTACCGAGGGTGGCACCATTCCGTTCATCCGGAGGTAGCTGGCTAGCTGCGAGTAGTGGTCTTCGAGGTCGTCGGTCAATTCTATGAGGGCTCTGGCTCGGGGTACCTGACGGCCGCCGAAGAATTTGACCGTGTCGCCGAGCTTCGAGTCCTGCAGGCTGGCGAGCGCCTGCGAGCAGAAATCTAGCGACGCCTTCACCGCGGGGACCAGTTTTTCCTTGGGATCGGCGTCGGTCACTTTCCAATTCTGCGGGGCCGGCGTGTCGGAAAGAATCGCGCACAGGTTGAAATCGGACTGGGCGATGTGCGAAACGATTTTCTCGAACGTCCACTGGTCCGGCGTGGGGCGATAGCCGTATTTTTCGGCGGGCATGGCGTCGGCGGCGGCCGCGATGTACTTCGACTGGCGTTCGACGATCTCCTGCGCGCTGGCTACAACCGGGTTCGCCGGAGAGCTTTGCGCGCGGACCGCGAGCGGGGCGGCCAAGCACATCGCCATTAGCATGATGCGTTTTCGTGCGATCATTTTTTTCCTTTCCGTCACTGGAGTTTCGCAATCTAGACTCCGGCCCGGCTGATCATACTCCATGGGGGACTCCATTGGGCAACATGGAGGCAGAGGAGGTTGAGGAGGCAAAGGAGGTAGAAGAGAAAGGCTCGCGGTAGGCGCTGCGCGCTGTGGCTTTTTGTCGGGGCTGGAAGCCCCGACCACCTGAAAAACATTGCTGGTTGAGCACATACGACGAAATTGGCAGTTTTGCGGAGCGGGGCGAAGATGCGAAGCGGTCCCTTTGTCACGGGCACGCACAGACGACAAAAGGCCGACCCTTTAAGATCGGAAGGGTCGGAGACCCTGAAAGGCAACACCCGTCACTCCGAGTAAACGTGCCGGTACTAGTATCATCCCGGCGTGTGCTTACGCCAACCAAAAGGCGGAAGGTGGGCCACCCGCCTCCAGTCCATCTAAGGTATCGCTCCAACTTGCGAGGAAAGCCGGAGAAACGGCGTCTTCGCCCGGGGCCTCGGCTGGGGAACCCAGGAGACCTGTCGCAGTAAAATACATCTATAATCTCCTCATAGTATTGACATACTATATCTTAACCACGCTAGTAAGCTCAGGCTGCGTTCAATCATGAGCTGGCGGGGGGTTGGCGTTGTTGGAATCTTAAAGAATCGCTGGGATGTTTGCGGTCAAGCTGAAAACGGTGTGCAAACGTTTGAGAAAGCTCGTGGGGGATTTACATGAGTGTGACATTAACAGCACCGCTAGGTTACGCAACCAAGCCAGCTGAGTTACTTTGGGTGCGATCGAACAGAGATGTTGAGTTTTGTGCCGAGTCATTGTCGCCGTGTTTTGGATGTCGGATGTGGCGCGGGCGCGTTTGGAGAGCTGTTAAAAAAGACTCGAAAGGTTGAAGTCTGGGGCGTAGAACCAGTCGGGTCCGCAGCGGCAGAGGCGTCGTCGAAGATCGACCATGTAGTCAACAGATCGTTCGATTCGGGGAGTGGACTGCCCTGTGGAATGTTCGACTGTATCGTATTCAACGACGTGCTCGAGCACATGGTATTTCCCGAACAGGCCTTGCAATATGCCAAATCGTTATTGGCCGAAGGAGGTGTTGTGGTCGCTTCGATTCCCAACATTCGAAGCCTGGTGACCCTCTTTCATCTGCTATTCCGCGCTCAATGGGAATATACGGATAGCGGCGTGTTGGATAAGACGCATCTTCGGTTCTTCACCAAGTCGAGCATTGTGGATATGTTCGAACGCGAGGGATATGCGTTGGAAGAGATTTGCGGGATTAACCTTCAACGGGACTGCGTCAGCGGACGCCTATGGGCCGCATATGCGGTGGCAAATGCCCTCTTCCTAGGAAAATTCACTGACTTGAGATTCCTGCAGTTTGCCGTTGTGGCCAAACCCGTATCTATTCGGTGAGAATCGAACAACTCGGTGAGGATCGAGTAACGAAAGGGGTGCGCAATATACGGCATTCCAGGTTCACGCTCCTTCTCGGCCGATCCTCTCCGCACGTGCCCTATTCGCAGGCCCTCGCGAAAATAAAAAAGAAAATGCAGGTCCTTCACTTCGTTCAGGATGACACCGCTATGTGGGGATGAAGTGCAGATGGAAAGACTAAGGATGACAGCGCGATTTAGCGGGATTGGCGCCGTGACGCGAGGACGGACAGGGATCGACCTTGGGGCGAGAGGAGCGCGCGGCGGAGGGAAAGTGATGTGCGGAACGAAGGCGGCGAGGCAGAAGCAGGCGATGGCGGGAACGCGAATCTACCGAAGGCGGGTTCAAAAGCGCCATTCAGGAGAATGGCGATCCCAGGGACGACAGCGAAAAGCCAACGGCAATGGCCGAGGGCAAATGCTGCGGGGGCAGGAGTACCTGTGCCACTGACAGCTATAAGAGGCAACTGCCGGATGGGCTAGTCCAGCGACGCTAAAGTTGAGCGCAGGCGATCCAGGCGGCGGGGGCGTTCTTGCGCGAAGCGCTGGACGCCGTTGAAGATGGATTTGGCGTCTAGGTGGGCTTCGGCGATTACGTCCTGCTCAGTGCCGCCGGTTAGCCACTTATTTTCCTGGTCGGAGGTTAGCGAATAGGCGTCGGTTTGCGGGCCTGCGTCGCGCAGGGGCCACATGCGGCGCGTGCCAGTGGAAACGAACATCAGGTCTTCGTAGGCCTCGGGAGGGAGCACGGAGCGGCGATAGGCTTCGGGCTGGCGGTCGAAAAGTTCTTCGCTGATTGCGGCGATTACTTTCACGTTGATGCCGGCTTCTTCGAGCTTGGGCAATATGCTTACGAGGTTGAACGTGGAGCTGGAGCCTTGCGCTACCACGTAGCCGTGCCTGGGCTTGCCGGGGGCGAAGTCGCGGATCACGTAGAGGCCTTTGGCGGCGGCTTTTACGTCAGTGTCGGCAAACTTGCTGCGATCGGCTACCGGGAAGTCGGGGCGCGCTACCTCCACTACTATGATGCCTACCTTTTTTTCGCGGGCGGCGATTTCGGCGGCGGCGAAGTAGCCGGCGGCTACGTCATTGTAATCCCAGAAATTCAGGGTGATCACCTGGCCGCGCGGGAACATCTTCCATACTTGCGGGGAGAAGATGCCGAAGTGCGTGCGCGCGTCCGCGGCGGTTTCCGGGCCGGAATGGCCGGCTAGAATATGGAGCACGCCGGTGCGGAATTTGCTGTCCTGATTCTGCTGGCTCCAGACGCGGGCGGGAAGATACATGAGCGGTGTGAACGCGCCGTAGGTGCCGCTCCAGGCCCACACGCCGGCGAATTTATCGGGATCGACTGAGGCGTTCTGTCCCACGAGGCCGATCGCGGTGGAGGCATTGCCTGCTTCCTGAATGGCCGCTTTGAGGCGCGTGCCTAGCGGATTCTTTTCGGGGTCGTAATGGCCCCAGAGGCTGCCGTGTTCCAGGTTCACGGATTCGGAAAGATCGGCGGCGATGGTTAGGACGCGATTGTCGGTGACGTAGTTCATCCACTTGATTACTTCGGAGATCGCGCGGCGGGCGCCGGCTGCCTCTCCGGGCTTCTTGAAGAGCGAAATCTTCACTTCTTTTTCGGCGCCGGAGATGGAATTGGTTACCTTGACGGTTTGCGCGTCGGGAAGATTGGCTACGCGCAGGCGGTCGTCCTGAAACGGATCTTGTTTCACGTCTATGCGGAGATTGAAGTTGTCCCGCACGCCTTCGCCGATCTGCACTAGGCGGTCGGCTAGCCAGTCGCCGATGCCGTTCTTATCGAGCACGGACATGGCTACGTCCATGTTGGTCTTGAACTGGATCAGGCGCTCTTTGGTGTCGGTGACGGGGCCGTCGTGGATGCCCTGGAACTTCACGCCGTAGCGATCTTCGAAGGTTTTTGCGAGCGCGACGAAATAAGGCGAGTTCATCTTCATGGCGTAGGGGTGGCTGGGATAGCCGACCACTTGGTCGCATGAGCCGGCGATTTTTCCGTGCGATGCGCAGGGCCAATAGCCCTTGATGGTCTTGCCGAACATGATCATGGGGCGGCGATCGGCGGGATCCCACTCTTCCATGGTCTTGAGGGCGCCGACGATCTGGGCGTAGTCGTGGCCGTCGGGGATGGAGAAGACGTTCCAGCCGTAGGAGGTCCACTGATCGATTAGCTTGTAGCCGCCAAATTTGGTGTCGACGACGCCGCCCATGAGCGAGTCGTCGATGCCGGCGTTGTTGTCGGAGAACATGATGCGCAGGCGCTTGCCGACCTTTAGCGCGATCGCCTGCGTTTTCAGCTCCTGGGCGTGGCCGGCGCACATGGCGAATTCGCCTTCGAACGCGATGATTTTGGGCGCGCCTACCGGGGCGCCGACGAAATCCCAGAATGCGGCTTTGCCGGCGGCTAGCGCGATGCCTACGCCGGAGGGGCCGCCGTTCACGTCATTGGTCTGGTCGATGGATTCAATGTGGCCGGAAAGGGCATGGATGCCGCGGTCTTTTGCCTGGGCGAACAGCGGGAGATCGGCCAGGCCGTTGTCCTGGAGAATGGTTTTCAGGGGGGCGGCGCCGCGACGGAAGCCTAGCGCGTCGATGGAGAGAAAGCCGTCCTTGGGAGCGACGTAATAGCGGCGGTCGCCAGTGGCCTGAAACTTTTTGTAGAGCGCCTCGCCCATGATCATCCAGAGAGCGTAGCTGGTGGGGGCGCAGTGGCCGGCGGCGAGCATGAATTTGTCGGCGTAGGGGTGCTTGGGGCGGCGGTAATCGTAGCGAAGGCCGCCCGCCTCGGGGCCGGCCAGATGGATGGCGACGTTATAGGGAGTGTAGGCGAGAGGTCCGCCGAAGTGCCCGGTCTGCGAATAGTTGCCGAGCAGGGTGAGGGTCATACACGTCATGAACCCGATGTCTTCCAGATATGGGTCATACGGCGCGTTTAAAGAGGTTAACGATGAAGGCAGCACTTGTACGCTCACGGTTCCTTCCTCTTGGTCAAAAGGCTCTAACGAATCGGTTATCCTATCACGAGAATTCCTTGGAAGTATATTGCCGGAAAATGGCGGTAGTGGGTCAGTTTCTGGTAGCGGGACTACACGCCCAAGTGGAAATTGGATGGGGAAAAGCCGATTTTCCTCGGGAGAAATGCAGGGCGTATTGGGCAATACGTTCGACGCAGGAAACGCGGCGGGTGAGCAGGGGTGTGAGAGTCGTTCCAGACTGCGATTGGTTCACGTGGCCTGCCGGGTTTAGCGGGCCAGGCGCTTTTCCGCCAGCTTCAAGCGGCTGGAAACTTGCGGATGCGGCCGCCACGCAGGATTATCGCGGCGAATCCCACGAGCGCCAGCGCGACAGGGGCGGATGACGCGTTTATTTCGGGC
>Ga0302324_100010894_pt1 | contig 18742 bp, 13 predicted proteins | sample Palsa_T0_1_FD_201949 | JGI IMG/M metagenome (GOLD analysis project Ga0302324, IMG submission 201949) | Peat permafrost microbial communities from Stordalen Mire near Abisko, Sweden - Palsa_T0_1 | ecosystem: Environmental > Terrestrial > Soil > Palsa > Peat permafrost | place: Sweden: Abisko...
TCATCCGCCATGGCACACGCGAGAGCCCTCGCACGTACCAGCCACCCGAACGTCGTCTCCATCCTCTCGCTCGAACGCATCACCGACCCGACCACCAAAGCCAAAGTCGATGCCATCGTGATGGAACTCCTCGAAGGCACCACCCTCGCGAGCTGATTCGAGGGGCCGAAACTCTCCATCAGAGAAGCCCGGACCATCGGCGCGGCAATCGCGAGCGGCATCGCCCATATCCACGAACAGGGCATGGAACACGGCGACCTCCACGGCGCGAATATCATGATCGGCGATCACACGATCAAGGTGATCGACATCCTGTACAGGGGCTCGCTCGCGCAGCTCACCAGCGGCACCCGAAAGGCGAGGCTCCACGGGGATTGCATGAGTCTGAAGCTGGTCCTCCAGCACCTTATCGCGCACTCGAAGATCCCAACCGAACAAGCGACGAAGTTCAACACGCTAACGAATGAAAATCCGACGGCGCTGGACATCCGCGACGCGTTCCTGAAAGTCGTCGATCAAGAAGGGGTCACTGAAAACCAACGCCTCCTCGACGCGGCACACGAACGATTCAAAGACGAGTCCTTCGGGACGGGACAGGAGGCTGCCGCGCAACTCCTCGACGAGACACCTCCGGCAGTGATCGCACCACTTCTCGTCACGATCATCAAATCGCGCTCCTACGACGAATCCCGCCATCGCGCATACGTGATCGCACTCTTTGATCGACTGCTTGAGGTAGAGCGCACGGCGTTCTTCTCCTACCTCGGCGCAGAGCTCGAAAAGGAGATAGCGAAGGGACACCAATGGTGGGCGTTACTGCGGATGCTCGCAGCGTTCGAGTATCAAGGCTGGAGAGCCATGCCGCCTCGTGTCACGAAGGCAGTCGAAACCGCGCTCACCAAGGACATTCTGGAGGGCCATTATGATCCGAAGCGAAAGAGCCTCTTGAACCAATCTGGCGCGAAGGGAACGCACGCCCAGACTTTCTGGCGGTACTTCTCAAAGAAATACGAACTCGCCGACAACATCATCAAGATGCTCCATAAGAGCCTGGACACCCAGAACTACGTCGGCAAGTACTTCCTCTCCATCCTCAAGGAGCTTGCTGAGGACACGAACAGAACCGACCAGATGATCCGCGCACTCAAAGGCGCGGTGGACAACGGCGCGACCACCATCATTGAGGGGCTTGCGCGCCTGCCGAAGGAATGGGGCAAGAAGATAGCGCCCACGAAGGCGTGAGCTTCAGATCGTCTCAGGCAGCAGCCCCAGGTCGTGCTTCTGCACCGGCCGGACCGCGAACTTCTCAAGCTGCGCGAGGGTGAGCGGGAGCGGGTTCGAGACGACGTTGCGCAGCCGCCCAGTCGCCGGGACGTCCTTCGCGCATCGCTTGCAGTGATGCGTCGTGGATGGCGTGAAGGTGAGGTCGCCTTCGTCGAGGATTCCTTTGCCGCACTTCGGGCATTTCACCGCGACGACGCGATCCTTGAGCGACGGCAGCGCTGACTGCGCCATGAACAGCCGCACTTCGAGCGGATCGAGCGTGATGCCGTCAATCGTGACCTTGCCGAACGTCTCGTCCGCCTCGGGCATCGCTGCCCCTTCGAGGTAGCCGTGCACGTGGATGCCTTCCGCCTCCGCATTCTTGCCGGTCCAGATGAAGGCGGGGTTTGATCCCCAGATCTGGATGCCACCAGGATAGTCCTTTTGGCGTATGTCGAGTACCTTCTTCGAGAGCTTCGGAGCGTCGGTCTTGATGCCGCACGCGTCGCGCACGCCGCAGATGGGGTTCCCGATACCGAGGCCCGTGTCTCTGAAGTGCTTGCCGCATCCCGCGCAGAGGTGGCGGACGTGCGGGTGGACGCTGAACCAGTCCCTATCGAGGTGCGGGTAGCCGCAGATGGTGCATAGGACCTGCTTCATCGTGTACCCGAAGACCGTCGTCGCCATGTAGTAGATCGCGTCCAGCTCATCGACGACCAACCCGCCCTCGGGGAGATCCTTGCCGACGATCCGCACCGCGCGGAACGTGTTGTCGAGTTCCTTCCCGCCCTCTGCGGTGATGCGGCTGTGCACGTGGATGCCACGGTCCAACGGCAGCCGTGTCGTATCGTAGACCGGAGGAACCGCTCCCCAAAATGCGACGCCGCCTGGATACGTCGCGAAGTCCAACGTCAGGATGTCCTTCTCCGCGATCAGCGGCACGTGTGCGGTCCGGCAGGCCGTCGCGGGCTTGCCGTACTTCGCGGTCGCGTCAGCACGATGCTTGAGACACCAGTACCGCGTGCCACCATCGCGCCGCTTGCCGACATCGACGATATGGCAGGCGTTCCCCTCGGGGATCGCGACGGCGGTCGTTCCGAAGAGATTCTGCTGTTCGCCTTTACGTCGCTTCATGGTGGATGTCTTCATGGGCCGGCTCCTAGTTGTTGTTCATCTTGAGGCGCGCAAGCCATGCGCGCAGATCAAGGACTTGTTTCTCGTCGAGCTTGCTTCCCCAGCGACCGACGACTTCGATCGGGGTGCTGCCCTTCTTGTGCAGGATGTCGCGCAGTGCTTCGAGCGTCTCCTTGCGCCCGCGCTCGATCTCGTCATCCTCCGTAAGCGCGAGGAGGTTCGTCCCGATGACGTAGTTCTTCATTCGGTTCTCGAACGAGTTGTGGTTGTCGAGCTCGTGCTGTCGCCCGTCGGGACCGCAGATGATGTTCCCGTCGAGCTGTCCATCTGCGAGCAGGTGCAGCCGATGTTCGGGAAGTTGCTGGTACGCGGTCAGCCCATCGATCTTCGAGGCGATCTCAAACCCGGCCATGACGTACTGCGGAGCCACAGGAATTTTCCCGGAGATCACGAAAATGTGATCCCCCTTGGTGAGTTGCTTCCGAACGTCAGGGCGACAGGCCCCGAGCGTCGGGTTAAGACCCAGGTACGGGTCCTTGACGTGCTTGCCGAGTTGCGGATCATACCCTTGCCGGGTGATGAAGATCTTGCCGACCATAACCTACTTCTCCTCTTTGAACCCCCAGTTAAGTTTTTGTTTAAGCGTGTTCCCCTGATGGGCCGCGAGCACGCCTTCATGTTGCAGCCGCCCGACCACGATCCCCGGTCCGACACCGACGACCTCGGAGAACTCGTGGATGGATTCGCTCGTGAACTCTCCGGCGCGCAGGAATGTTCCTAGGGACGCCGGAGGAATGAGCGTGTCGGCTGAGAAGCGATTCGCTTCCGTCTCGATCTGCTGCATCTCAGGATCGACCACCCGATCAGAGAGGTCGTCCTCTGCGTTATCCACGACGAATGGTCGCTTGCTCCGGTGCAGGAGCAGGTGCCCAAGCTCGTGGAAGAACGTGAACCAGAACTGATCGTCCGTCTTGTACCGGAGCGTCAGTCCGATCAGGGCGCGCCGTTCCGTCAGCCAGCGCGCGCACCCGCTGATCCCCGTGCTCTTGAGCGCCGGGACCACGACCACCGCGACCCCGACTTTCGCGCACGTCTCCTGCAGCGGGTCCATCACTTCGTCGATCCGCCGTCTGCTGAGTTGCCGCAGCGAACTGATCGCGGTGCGCACTTTCGCCGCATCAAACTCCGCAAGGTCGAGTCCGCGGGCGACGATCTCGGTTTCCCGCACCCAGGCCGCGACCGCTTCCTCGCGCGCCTTGAACGTCCGCGTCTGCCGGTAGTGCGGTGCCGACGCCCGCCACACGGATGCCCAGCTCTCCGGCGATGTGACGCCGAAGAATCCGAGGATGGTATCTGTGTCCGACCGTCCTTCGGGGAGCGAGAACTGGAGGTGGCGCATTTCCTTGAGCGGGAAATGACCGACCCATTCCTCCCATCCCGACGCCTTCGCTGCTTCCCGTCGTCGCGCTTCGATCTCGTCGTACTGCCGCTGCAGGTTCAGCCAGAAGTGCGCTGGCCGCTGGAACGCCTTCTCGAACGCCAGCGCTGTCGTCGGCGTGATGGGGCCTTTCCCGTTGCAGATCTCGCTGATCGTCTTGGGCGTCAGCCCGGTCCGCCGCGCGAGATCCCGTTGTGACCATTCGAGGAAGTCGAGATACTCTTGCACCGTCTCACCTGGGTGAGGAACGGCATTTGGTTCAAAACTGGTTCTGCTATCCATGAGTGTCCTCGATAGCTGTGATGTCAATCGACGTGATTGACTTCCATCGCTCGTGTTCATCGGGCACGTTCGGCTCTTTGGTCGCCTGAAACAGCAAACGGTAAGGCTGCTTGAGATCGACCGAGAACGTACCTTTTAACTCTCCCTTCAATTCATGGCAGCGCTCCGGCCCCGACTTCGGCGGCCAGAACACAGCTAGACAATCAGCGGCACGCAAGGAGGCCAGGCGCAACGCGAGCTTCTTCACCATGTCCACCCCGTACTGGCGGCGGCAGGCCGCATCGTCGTCAATCACCTTCCGCAGCTTTTTGTCGCTGATAAACAGCTCCATCCGAAATTCCCTTATAGGTAACCGCCGCTATGCCATGTAATGTTACCCATAAGGTAACATTGAAGAGATGCGGCGTCAAGACCCTAATTCGCACCGTCCCAGTTTGAAGTGCGTCGGGCACGTGCAGTTCTTCGGATGCCGTCCCCGACGAGGAATGTATTCCGGTTGCGCTCCGGGAGCGCTGATCGTAACTTTGCTGCTTCCATGTCTCCTGAGCCCGGCCAGCGCGATCAGGATGCCCAATGATTGCAAATTCGCGGGGAAAGGGAGCCTTGTAGTCAGGAAGCTCCGTCCGGTACGAGGGCGTCATCGTCCGGCAAAATCACAGCTTCAGGCCGGATCATACTTAGGAGCGCGATGCTCTGAACAACGAGACTGGCCGTCACGGGATTGAACGCTTCCATAGGTGCAACACCGTGAGCGACGAGATTGCGCAAATTCATACCGCGCTTATCGGCGTAGAGGACCTTGAGAAAGGACCACAGCTTCTCATCGAGCGCCTCGCGGACGCGCGCTTCATGCAAAACGTCATTCATGTTCTTCAGCTCAAACGCTCCGTCCTCGGTCGCTTTTGTCGAAGACCCGCCCAAAACCACGAGCAGTTCCCGCAGGCTGTTCTCAATTTGAGGCACGAGAACATGGATGCTTTTGATGTAGTCTTCTCTGTCAAAGGCAGCCATGCCCTCGCGATACAAGGAAACGCGATCGGTCGGAATGAGCGGACAATCGAAAATGCTTGGTGTGTCCGGTACGCCTCCAAGCTCGAACTTCTTCTTCCATTCCTCGATGCCGGACAAGAACACTGTCGAATTGAAATTCATTTGTTGAGCCATTTGCATAATCACATGTCCGTCGATATCGTCATCATCCGTGCCAATCATGCCGACACGCAGGCCGTGATCGCCGATGATTTCCGTTGCCATGATGCGGTGAGCGATGAATCCACCCTCTTCAAGCTGTTTCCGGATTCCCTGGGGACTCGCAACGCACCACTCAGCAAGGCGGTAAAGGGCAACAAAAGGATGCGGAACATTGATGCACTCGGCAATTGCGTCCTCGATTCGCTTGCGATCGATTGGGACTTCAATGCGCCGCGGTTTCATCTCGGCAATGACTGCCTTCGCTCTTTGCTCCAGCAGAACATGAACGCGCTCCGCGTCTTGCCGGAGGCCGGCCTGACGATATGACTGCAGGACCGCTTCAATGTGATGGGTGGCGAGGGCCGCGTTCATGCCCCCTGCAATGTCAAGTACGGCCTCGCCACAGAGCAACGCAATCTCCTTGGCACGCGTGTAGTTCTTGTGGTCGTGAAGATATTTTGCAAGGGTGCCGCCCGCCATCCTGATTTGGTGCACGTCACGATTGGCTATGCTCACGCGCAGACGCTTTTCGTGGTGATCGAGAATCTCCTGCCGTTGGGAATCGCTTAATCCTCTCAGGCTCATCAGCCGATCGAAAGGTGCCAGCCACAGTCCAAGATGTGCTTGCTCAGCCACGGCAGCAAAGCCGACCATACGACGAAACCCTTTCTCAACCAGCTCTGGACGCCGGAACTGCATGCCGAGGAATATGCCCCGTGTGACAATCTCCAGGAACGAAAAGCTGTTTTGAGGCGCCACAACCGCATCCGCTGCCTCAACGTACAACTCCGCGGCCAGTTGTCCGTAGAGGTGGAAATCCTTTCTTGAACTTCCGAGGCGCTTGCCGAGTTCCCACACGGCGTCGGCAAAACGGGCTCGGATAACCGCGTGTTTAAGGCCGTAAGCCAGTCGCGCCCATTCCTCAACGTCATCAGAATTCAGTTTCGAGAGACACGGATACTCGTTCTGTGCATTCTGTGTAGTGAACCGCGGCGCGAAGTATGATTTCCATGGGCTCGTCGCCGGCCCGTGAGTCCAAAACTCGAGCGGCGAAAGGAGCCGTATGGTGTCATCAATAGTTTCCTGAGCGTCACCGCGTTCCCTCAGGCGAACGACAAAGCGGGACACGATAGCGGACACGTCGAGAGGATCTGACGAGGGACCTGGCTCGTCGAGCCAAAGCACAACATCTTCGGAAACCTGCAAACTCCCTCCGCCCTGCGAGGCGTTTTTGTACAGTGCCCCTTCAGAAGCGACTCGATCCGAAAGCGGATTGCCTTGACGGCGCTCCATCATCTCCGGTTCAGGCAGGATTCTTGTGACGATGTTCATATAGTTGCAACCGAGGCTACCTATAGATTTCACCCAGCCGGTATGTCAATTGGTGGGCTTGCGGCCAGCCGACCCGCACGAAAATGTCGAGAATCTCCATCAGTGCGGCGTGGCAATCGGGGCGCTCTCGGAGCATCGGCCGGTATTCGGCGAGATAACGTTCGATCAGCCGAACGATCAACTCTTCGCCCAGCTGCTCGTAGTGATAATTCTGCGCGCTGGCAGCTCTGAGCACTTCGGCGATCAGCAACAGCACGCCGGGCGGATCGACAGGCACGAAGTGAACGAGGGTTTCGACGACCGAATGCGCCGTGTGCGGATGGCCCATGGCGGCGAGCTTCTGCAGGAGCGGCTTCGCCGAGCGATAGAACCCGGCGTCTGGCGGCACGTTCGAGGACTGGTTGCCGCGCGTCGCACCCGAATTGAGGTGGAGACGCATGGCGATCGAGTCGATGTTTTTCAGGAATCCGCCGTACCGCTCCTGCTCGGCTTCTGGAAGCGTGCCGAACGGGGCGTTGCCCAAGGCGGCGTCCACGGCACGCGCCGACGCCAGAAGGACGTCGAGAATGCGGTCGAGCAGTTGGAAGGTTCTTGTCCGGACGTCCTCGTTCTTTTCGTGGAGCCAGGCGCTCAGGTCGAAAATGACGCGGGACAGGTCGCCGCGGAACTCGCCGGGCGAGCTTAACATCCGTTCAAGCACGCTGAGGCTGACGGGCTCCTGATGCCAGATGCCCAGCCCGGAAAACAGGTTGCAGCATTGATCGCGGACTTGATTGACGCCGTCCCCGTCTTCGGGCATGCGTTCGAAAACGCGAAGAGCGAGCGCCGCAACGCGCGGCGGATCGACGTTGGCGCACCCTTGCAAAACATCGAGCGCGCCCTGAAGGACGCCGCGATTGGCTTCCTCGGCGCAAAACCGCTCCAGGAGCGACCACATCAGCTCCCGGTCGGTGCGGAACAGATGACCCGCGCGGCGGGCGACCTGGAATCGCACGGTCGCCACAGGATCTTCGGACAGCCGGAGTATTACCGGGCGCAATTCGGCGGTCAGTTCGGCGCTGCGGTGCGCGAGGGCCATGAGCGCTTGCGCTCCCTCCAGGCGAGGCGACGCGCCCCAGGATGGATGTTTCTGAAATGCTTCGTCGCGTTCGGGATCGGGCTCGGCGTCGGCGTCGGCAGCGGCGCGCAGGATGATCGCACGGAAAAGGTCGAGCGTTTCCGTGTCGAAGGGAAACGCGTCATTGCGAAGGACCGCCTCGCAGGCCTCGGCGAGGTTCGTGAGCGTCTGACTTCGCAATTCCGGGTGAAGGCTCTGGATGGCGGGCGTTTCTGCGTCGAGTGCCCGCAGGTCCGGAAGGATCGCGCGGATGTGGGATTCGTCCGGCGTGTCATTCAGGAACTCGCTCCCGAATTCGCCGATCGGCCGCGTCAGCGCCAGCAACCGCGCATGCTCCGGGTCTTCCAGCGGCACGCCTTGTTCGCGCAAAAAATCTTCCATTGCGAAGGCGCGATGCGAAATCTCGATCCTGGGGTCAGGCCGGTTCTCGGGTGGGCCGCCGGCAGTATCAAGTTCATCGCACCGGGCGGTCGCCGCCGGGGTGGTCAAAAGCGCGCGGTCGAGGCAGCCGAGCAGCCGGTCTCGTGCCCGGCCCGCCGCATCCGGGCGCTCCGGAACCCGCGACGGAATCGCCATGATGGCATCCTCGACGCGTGTACGCTCCTCCGGCTCAAGCAACGGAAAAATAGCCCGAAGGAAGTCTCCTGCAAGGCTCGTCGTGTCCCTTTCGGTCAGGATAAAGTAATCCCAGGCCAGCGAGCGGATGGCCAGCCCAACGGTCGAGGGGTGCTCCGTGCCGGTCGAAAGCAGGAGCCGCCAGATCGTGCCGGGCGGCTGGTGAGCGGCGATATCGTGCATCAGTTCCCGGAGCAAAGCTGGATCGGATAGCCCGCTTAAATACGTTCGGAAGGCGTATAGCATCTTGGGGACGTTCTCGATCTGGTCGGCGCCGCCGTCCCAGATGAAGCTGTTGTCCCGCCACAACCCGCTTTCGATGCCGTCCAGAAAGACCGGGACGATATCGCGTTCCGCTTTCCTTCGGTTCGTGACATGCGCCTCGGTTGCGGGGATCAGGGCGGCCAGCGCAGGACGCGGGGCAGCCTCAAGAAAGCGCGGAAACTGCTCGCTCAGGCTCCACTGCCCCATTTCGAAATCCTGCCTGCGGTTCGAGGACATCGGCAGGATTTGGCTGTCGCCCATCATCGTTTTCTCGTCGCTCTGTTCCCGGTGCTCGAATCCGGCGACATAGATGTCGCACACGAAATCGGGATCGATCTTGGCGAGTGCGGTGGCCTGGTGCGAGAGGGTCGGAAACGTGCGAAATCCATGTTCAATCAGGTGGTCCTTGTCGATACATTGGCGAAGGACGGCTATAGACGCATCAGGATCGGTCGTCACGGTTTCGGTGACGCCGGTAATCGCGTTGATGGCCATGAGCGCATTGAACGGCTTCGCGGCGAGCGCGTATGAAAGCATCCTGCGGGTCAGGTTTCCGACGTGTTGCGCGGCGACGGCGTCGAGGGCGCTGAATTTCGAGGCGAGGAAATTGACGTAGGGCCGGATCGAATGCGCGAGTTCGGGCATCATCGTCGCCGTCGCGGTATCGAGAAACTCCGCCCACGGCCCGGGCCCGACCATTCCCGCGGTCAGGCCGTATGTCAGGAGCGTGGCGAGGATGTGACGCAGCGCGGCGATGCCCGTTCCGCGCCGCTGCGCGTCGCTGACGCAGTCCAGAAGAGGCTGGATGTCAGCCTTTGTTTTTGCGAGCAGCGCCGCGACGCTGGGTCCGAGCAGTTTGCCAATCTCATTGATGGGTGATTCCAGGATGCCCAGGGTAAGGCCCCAGAACGCAAGCTGATCCTGGTGCCAAAGGCGATGGAAATGGAGTTCGATGCTGGGGCGAATTGCAATGAGCAGGTCTGGTTCTGCACCGAGCAGCTGGATTAACGCCGGGGCGTCCGGCGGCGCGAAGAGCCGTGCCACCGCATAGTCAAAAAGAAGGTGATGCGGAAAGGTCAGGAAGTCCCGCTGAGCCAGGCCGGTTTGCGTCGTCCATTCCGCGAGCACATGCTTGCTGAGCAAGTCTTCGAGGAACGTCCCGGAAGCGGCGTCGTTTTGTAGCGCCCCCGCCCGGGCGATGCGAAGCACCCGCTGCTTCACCATCTCGTTGACGACGCGGCGCAACACGACTTCGCGCGCGTCGCCTTTGTGGTCGTGGCCGATTATCCGTTCCCGCCAGTACTTATCGAGCAATTCGATCTGCGTTCTGACGGGCTTGAGCTCCGCCTGGGTCAGGCCCGCGTCGAGCAGGTCGGCAAGAAGCCGTAGGTTAAACGGCAGGTGAAGGAGTTCCTTCAATTGCGGAGACGCTTCGGAAACGAGAGCGCCGAGAACAGGCGACTGCGCGGATACCTGCGCGAGTTCGGTCTCGGAAAGAACCGGGACATTCAAATGCCTGACGAGACCGAACTCCCCGTCTACGAACGGGCTGCTTGGCGGCGTTCCTTTGAACAGGCGCTGTAAGGCCGTATCGTAGCGGAGGTCGAACTTCCTGACGGAGGCAATCACATGCCACCGCCCGTTCGCTGACGTCACCTCGCGGATGACGGTCTGGAGCGTCTTGACCGCCCCGTCACTGCGGGCGGCATCGAGAGCGTCAATGATCAAATATCCCGGCGCGGTTCCCGGCCAGGATTGAAGAACGTCGAGCAGCTCGTGTTCGAGATTAAGCTCTGTCCGCAGCGCGCCGGTACTCGCCGCCTCGATCTTGTCGACGGCGAAGAGCACCACATCGGCCTTCTGGACATCCAGTTCGAGCGCGAGATGGTGGAGCGCGCCGGACTTGCCTGCGCCGGGCATCCCGAGCACAAGCAGATGACCCGTCGTTCCGGCCGCCAGGAGTTCGGGTGCGGCCGCGCGATCGATGATGATATCGGCGCCGCCGACCTGAATGCGGGAATACTCGACGAGGTCGCTGAGCGTCGCCGCCGTGTGCTTCTGAAGCCGACCGATATCGTCCTGGAAGCTGCGCGCCGCCTTGATCTCGATTCCTGCATCGGTCAGAACGCGCTGCAAGGCGGCGCGGTCGGCCCGCTGGCTGTTCTGGGCGTAGTTGGCTGTCGCCGCGATGAGCGTGTTCCAGGCCGCATCCGCCTGGGTCGGGTCGACGAGGACGGCCGCGCGAAGCAGTAGTTTGGCTTCGCGTTCGGAATTTCCGCCGTCGTCTACGTCGAGGATCTGGATGCGCAGGAGCTTGAGAACGCCTGCGATCTCCGCAGGGCCGGGGTCGGCCCCGGTCTCGCTCCGCCAGACTCGGACGAGATGCTCCTTGAGTGTCGCGGCAGCGTCATTTTCCTGGCTGTTGCCGGAGGTCCACTCCTTTTCGGGCGCGGATGACGACCGAAAGCGCGTCAGGAACGGGGGCAAATGCGTCTTGATCGGCGCGGAACTGAGCGATGTCGTGACGATAACGAGCCGGTCCTTCGCCGCGTCGAGCGGTGGGTTTGCCGCCCTGTACTCGCGGACGCACTGCGAAATGGCGCTCCCGAAGGGCGAGTCAGCCGCGCTTTGAAGGCTTAGCGTGTGTTTCGCCTGCGAGCGAGCGTTACCGCCGGCGGAGGTTTGCACGCCCAGGTCATCGACGGCATGCGGCGTTTCCGCATGGAGCGACTCCAGTGATACGGTGCTCGGCAAGTCCCACGGGGGCACGGCACTCTGCTCTGCCAATATTTGAACGGCCGTCCACGCGGCAACGCGATTCTGGTAATTGGTGCCTGCGTGCGTCGCGGTTCCACCGCCGGTAGCTTGTGGCGACTTGCTCATTGTGAAGGTTCCAAACCCTTAAGTCGGTTCAGTTGTTCCAGAAACGGCAGTATCGGTGGAAGCCGGAACTCCTTTACGAACCCACTTTCGCCGAGGTAAAAGAGCACCTGCCCTTGTCCAAAAAATTGCCGGAAAAGCCCGACCAGATTGAATGCGTGGTGCTGTAGCTCTCTGCGATCATCGTTCGAAGCGATCGGAAGATCCTGGAGCAGCGATTTGAGTGTGTAGAACCATTCCGGTTCTATCCCGGTGCGCGGGTGGTTGTGAAATACGATCACCTCGGCGTCCGATCTGTGGAAGTGGTGCCGACGGATTTCCTCGCGGACGTAAATGGGCACCAGTACCCGGCGCTGTTCACCGATTATGTGGTGGACGCGCTCGATATCGGTCGTATTGCCGTAGCGGTGTCCGTACCCGACTATGAGATGCTCCTCCGGCAGGCTTTCTGTGAAATCGAGACAGCCACAGAGGAACTGCTTTCGCGTGACGCGGTATTTGAAAACTGCGCCTTTGGACGTCGTTGCTCGCTTGATGGCCGCGGTAACGCGCTTCACTTCCGACTCTTCGACTCCGCGGAAGTCGAGCGGGGTCTTCTCGAGGCAGCTGAGCACAACGGCCTCAATAATCTTCGGATCAATCGCTATCGGCTGTGTATTGATCATAAGCTGTAAGCCCTCAGAAGCCATTCATGATCTGAACTCCCAGACCACCATTTCTGGAGGCTCTGCGAGCGAACGCCGCTATATAATGAGTGGCATCATCCCAATTCTATGCAAGCTTGACATATTTGTCAAGGTAGGCTAACTTGTTCATATGGACGAGAGTGCGGAAATCCCTGCTTTCGATGCCGACGGCCTACTTTCCCCAGCCGATTACGAACTTTCATTCGATGAACTGCGCAACTCCATCCTGGTCGCTGGCCCGAACGATGCGCCAGCACATTCCTCATGGGATGGGCAGTGGCGGCGACAACTGGTGAATAATCTTGAAACGCTGACTCGGCAGCTCTGGCAGGTTGGCATTCGAGAAGTCTTTGCCGATGGTTCGTTTGTCGAGGACAAAGACCATCCGAACGATATCGACGGATATTTCGTTTGCGATCTGCGTGAGCTCGCGACGGGAGAACTGGCGCGCAGACTGAATCTTCTCGATCCAGCGAAGATCTGGACGTGGGATCCCGCGTCCAGAAGACCGTATCGCGGCTATCCCAAGAGGCAGCTCCCAATGTGGCATCAGTACCGGGTAGAGCTTTATCCGCACGTTCCGGGCTTAGGAATGGGCAGTGGAATCCGCGACAAGTATGGGAATGAACTGGAATTTCCGGCGGCCTTCCGTCAATGTCGCCGCAACGGTAAGCCGAGAGGCATCGTGAAAATTAAGTATGGAGGTCAGCTATGATTCGCAACGAATCCGAATACCAGGAAGCATCCGCCCGTCTCACTGAAGAGTTGCAGCGTCTTGCCGATCACCGCGCAAGGCTGAAGGAGGCGGGCCTTAACGACGACGAAATCAAGCGTGTCATCGATCCCATGGAATCGTTTCACCTGCAGTTGAAAGAGGAGGTCGAGAGTTATGAGCGACTCAAACGCGGTGAATTCGAAGAGTTGGAAAATTTACGTGGGTTCGGACATCTATTGATCTCGCTCCGCATCGCGCAGGGCATATCGCAGCGTGAATTGGCCAAGCGCCTGAATGTCCACGAATCCCAAGTCTCTCGCGATGAGCGAAACGAGTATTTCGGTATCACGCTTGAACGTGCCATCAAGATTCTCGATGCGCTCAATGTCAGGCTACATACAAAGGTGGAGATCCCTCCATCTCGAGAGCTGGCTTACGCGTAGACATCGATGATTGGTCTTCACAGTTTTCGACAATGATTGACGGACGAACTACGCTCCGTGGAAGAAGAAATCCTCGGTCTGTGGAGCAAAACGGAGATCTGGGAATTCCGAAACGATCCCGGCAGTCCTTTCTTTGTCATTGCGCATCCCTTCCACTGGAAGTCCCTTCCAGTCGAACACCGGGCTGTGCAAGCTGCACTTCTTGGGAAATATCGTCATTGGTATGAGCTGTTTCACCGTTGCCACGCCCTTCACAGCAGCGATGTCTTGGACGAATTGACCAAAACGAACGAACAGATCCTTGGTGCCATCGAGCTGAAATCGGACTGGGGCAAGCCGCGACGTTTGAAGAAAAACCGCCCACAACTCGCAGGTAAGATCGATCTCTTTCGTAACCTGCTATCCCGGCACACCGCCGTGAAAGACTAATTCACTCTGATCCCGGACACGAACGCTCTGCTGAAAACCGCCGATCCGTCTTGCTACAGCGGCGTTATCAACACAGGCGTCTTTCGGTTCGTCATCGTTCCGACGGTGCTTGCTGAGCTTGATGGTCTCAAACGAAACAGGGCCACTCAAAGCGTTGGCGAAAAGGCACAGAAAGCGATCAGATTTATCAAGGGGATGCGTCAGCAAGGCTCTGTGCTTTCCGGCGTTACCGTGTCGAAGACCATCATCGTACAGATGATTACGACAAAACTGGGTATTCCGGTGAAGCTGAACGCTCCTTCCGAAGGGAAGCCGAACGGCATTCCGGGATGATCCCGAACACCATCGGAGCGTAGCGACGCTGGCAACTCGATTGTGCGGGAAAGTGTTCGGCTTCGTCAAGAGTAACCTGTCCGCAGCACAGCGGAGGAAGACTGCCGCTAGCGGAGAAAGGGGTGCGGGGAAAGGGGCGGCAGCCCTTGTCCCCGCCTCAGCACACAGTGATCCGGAGCGCGACAGGCGCTCCGCCTCAAAGGGTAATTAATCGGCGGTATCGGTGGGATTAGACGGCTTTGGTTCGGATATTTTGATACTCCGCTTCGGAAACCCAGGTAAGGTTGTACAGAACTCGCCCGCCTAAATCATCCGGCAAATCACCCGGCTCCGGCCAGCGTTCCACAGCGGCAAGAGAATCGGCTGCAGCCCGTTCGACAAAGTTTAGCCATGGCTCCTCTGGCAGACGCTTCGTCTCCCAGGGATAAACGGCTGGCGCGCCATGCCGCTGAGGAATGACGCCGGCCCAGTCAGGGATGCCGTCGCGCACCCACCACAGTTCTCCGCCAAGGATTCCGAGTCCGTGTCGACGCAGGATATCGACGACCATGGGAATCTGTGCGCGGGTCCATCCGAATTCGCCATTTGTAGCTCGGAATGCATCCCGTTCAAGCTCCAGCGGAAACATGACAATCAGTAGCTTATCGTGATTCTTGGGCCTTGCACGTTATGCGCTTTGTTTCCCGCGATTCTTCCGCATAGAATCACCACGCATTTCGATACGATGTGCGTTGTGAACCAGCCGATCGAGAATGCCGTCGGCCAACGTGGGGTCGCCGATCTGCTCATGCCAGCGCGAGACCGGCAGTTGCGACGTCAGGATCGTGGAGCGCACCTGGTAGCGGTCCTCGCAGATCTCCCAGAAATCGCGGCGCTCGGGCTCTGACAACGGGGCCATGGCCCAGTCGTCGATGACCAGGACATCGATGCGACTGAGCCGCGCGAGTAGACCGCGCAAACTGCCGTCCGCTCGCGCCATCGCCAGATCACGAAATAGCGACTGGGCGCGAGTGTAGAGCGCAGCATATCCGTCGCGACATGCCTTCTGCGCCAATGCGCACGCAACAAAACTCTTCCCCACGCCTGTTGGTCCAAGTACGAAGATGTTCTCGTGCGTGCCGACCCAGGCGGATTGCTGCGTGAGAGAACGGATCACGCTTTTATCGAGTCCGCGGGCGGTGCGATAGTCGATCTCTTCCACGCAAGCGTTTGGCGTGCGCAGCTTGGCATTCTTCAATCGTCGAGAAAGGGCCTGGTTCTCCCGCCAGTTCCACTGCTGATCGACTAACAGTCCGAAACGCTCCAGGAAGCTCAGCTCGCGAGCCGATGGATCTTGCTCCTGCGCCTTTAACGCATCGGCCATTCCGAGCAGACGCATGGCCGCCAGTTTTTCGATCATTGGTTGTTTCAGCATGATCGTCTCCTCACTCGAAGTACTCTGCGCCACGGATGTTGTCGTGTGGAGGTGGTGGCGATGACGGCGGCGGAGTGCTTGGAGGAATCACGTCGAGCGAGTTCTTCAGGATCGACTTTACGCTCTGATAACGGCACGCCCCGGTAAGTAGTGCCCGTTCCGCAGCGGCTTCCACGCGAGACGGCGAGTACTGATCGGCGAGCCGAATGATACCCAGGCACGACCGGTAGCCCATTTCCGGGTGCGGTTTGTCGGCGAGAATGCGTTCGAACAGCCGAGCAGTATGCGAGCCGATGCTCTGAGCCCAATGCACCATCCGCGACGGCGTCCATTCCAGATGCGCCTGATGGGACCGTGGACGATGCTCGGCAATCGTGACGGCGTGCCCATGACCATGTGCGCGTAGGTGTGACGCCACGCGCTGACTCTTGTGGAAGATCTCGATGGTCGTCGGCGTCGAGCGTACTTCCACCAGTTCTTGAACCAGGTTGTAAGGCACGCTGTAGTAGTTCGTGTCGAAAGCGATGTGATAGTCGATGTTGACTCGGGCACGAGACCATTCGCTCAGGTCGAAACGCTCGGCAGGGAGCGGACCCATTGCAGGCTTGTCCACTTTCGCAAACTGCGTCGCTCTGGAACCCTCGCGCTTACGGAACGGTCGCTGGTTGATTCGGTCGCGCAGCTCCCGGATGGCTTGGTTCAACTCCTCAATGGAGAAGAACTTCCGATTCCGCAATGCGGCGATGATCCAACGCTCGGCTAACTGCACACCCGATTCGACTTTGGCCTTGTCGCGAGGCTTGTATGGCCGCGCCGGAACCACGCCGACGCCGTAGTGCATGGCCATCTCCTGATAGGTTGGGTTCAGATCGGGATCGTAGCGGCAGGCTTTGGTAACGCCGGTCTTGGTGTTGTCCGGCACCACCAGCTTTGGCACGCCCTGATAGAACTCGAAGGCGCGCACGTGAGCGCCGATCCAACTCGCCAACTGCTCGTCAGCAGTGGCTTCGGCGTAGGTATAGGAGCTGGCTCCCAGCACGGCGACGAATAGATGCGCCTGCTGCACTGGACCACCACGCGGATCATGGATCGGTATGGTTGTTCCGGCCCAATCCACGAACAACTTTTCGCCGGCCTTGTGCTCTTGCCGCAGTACAACGTCCTGTTTCCGCCGCCAGCGCTGGTACAGTTCGCAGAACCGGGAGTAGCCATAGCCATCTGGGTTTGCCTGGCGGTACTCCTCCCAAAGCAACTGTTGCGTCACGTGTGGATGTTGCTGCCGCTGCCGATGAAGATCGGCGAAATCGGGCATGGGCAGCACCGTCGGACGGCTGCGCGGCGGGCCGCCGAACAGCGCGGCCTCAAGCCGGTCATCGTCCCACTCGGGTCCAAGCGGCCACGTGATCTTGGCAGCTTCGGCCCGCTGCAAGTACTCGTGTGCGGTGCCGAGGCCAATCGAGCAGCTTCGGGCGATTGCTCGCAGCCCCAGGCCCACTTCAAACTTCAATCGAAGAACTTCTTTGATCTTGCGCACGGACAATCTCCTAGCTGGCAAGCTGATCCTCCCTTTCGAGGGGGAGGCTGCCTGCCATTGTGTTGTCCAGCGCTACTACCTACCTGTGGAAATCATTCCGGCGAAGCCGAACGCAGTTCCGGGATCGGCCTGAAACTGTTCGGCTTCATCCCGGAACCGGTGTTCACCTTCATCCCGGAATCCTGTTCGAGATCATCCCGGAACACCGTTCGGAATCATCCCGGAATCGCGTTCATCTTGCCCCGGATTCCCCAAAAACCTCGCATGAGGAGGTGCCGTCGTGGTTAGACTCAGAAAACCGGCACGATCGGATTGTTGGCAGCGTACTTGAAATTCAATGCGCCACACCTGCCGCTGTGGTCGTCCTCGTTACAGACGACTTGAATCTGCAAAATAAGGCCGAGATGGCCTTTATTCCGTGGGCAGAACCACCCGCGGCCGCAAGCCAAACGCCATAAATGCCACGGCGACTGCAGCCACCTGGTCAGTACTAATATTCGGCGGGAAGAAAAACGATGCTTCCCGGCCAAGAATCGCAAGTCAGACAAACCGTCCGCCGAGGTAAATGTGTACGTCGTGGTGATAAATGGCGGCCAGTTCGAAGGCCGTGAACAGATCCAGCACCTTTTCACAGAATTCGGTATATCCGACCACGCGGCTGACCGTGCCGGCGTCCTTCGTGTCGAAGATGAATATGGCGTCGTGTTCCTGTTCGTAATGGGCGGCATGGTGGCCGATGCCATTACGAAAGTCGGTGTCGAGTACCGGCATGAACAGGTCCTCGATCGGATACTTGCCGATATGGTCTCGCTTGGCGGCGTTAGCCATCTGCGCGAACTGGTCGAGGCTCATCGACCCCTTCTTCGTCGGAATTTCCAGCTTGCGGTGATGAATAGTTACCTCGAAGCCAATCGCGAGCGTGAGCAAGCGAAAGAGTGTTTCGAAGCAGTCGATATACAGCTGACGTAGTTCGTTGAAGCGCTTGTCGGACAGAGTGACAGGCTCCCGGTACTCCTCCTTCCAGTACTTCACCGTGATCAGAGGCTGGATGAAGTGGTAGCAGTTAATGAAGGAATTGCGGACCGAGAAGATTTCCTTCCACAGCGAGACGAATTGGCCGGAGTCGATGTAGTGCCTTGCCAGTTCATCGACGAGTGGCTTGTCGACCACCTTGGCGTACGTTAGGCGCTGATGGATGCGATCGTACTTCCCGCGCGGGCTCAGGGTAAACTTCGAGAACCCAGCCGTGTAGCAGTTGTACAAGTCGATGAGACGGCTGCGCGGCGTGACGGGGCCTTCGTGCTGCGAGGGCGATTCCTTGTCGAACAGATCCCACTGTCCCCGCTCGAAATGGACGCGGCACCGCTCCGCGTACCTAAAGCCGCTGCGGACGAAGTACTGGCGGACGGTTTCATCCTCGCGGGTTTTATCCCAGTCGTGCCGTCCCCACGTCGCGATGTGCGGGCTGATGAAGTCCGGCATACTCGCCGGCACGACGATCTCGTCACTGAAGGTCAGCGTCTTAGCGGCACCTTCCTCGTCGTCCGACCATTTGCCGTTTTCGGGGTCGCGGAACTTGAACTTCCCCTTCTCCTGGTCCAGGTCCATCACGTAGGTGATCACCACGCCGCACGTGGGACAGGGAAAGGAATGCTTCTGCACGTCCTTATGG
>Ga0302324_100010895_pt1 | contig 18742 bp, 17 predicted proteins | sample Palsa_T0_1_FD_201949 | JGI IMG/M metagenome (GOLD analysis project Ga0302324, IMG submission 201949) | Peat permafrost microbial communities from Stordalen Mire near Abisko, Sweden - Palsa_T0_1 | ecosystem: Environmental > Terrestrial > Soil > Palsa > Peat permafrost | place: Sweden: Abisko...
GCGCCCTTGGCCCAGGCGTAGATCGTCTTCCAATACGGATCGTTCCGGTCGGCGAACTGGCGGCCGCCGGAATGATAGACGTCGCCGCCCGCTTCCGGGGCGAGCGGATGGACCAGGATCTTGCTCTCCAGGGGATCGTCGACGGCCTGCACGATCTTGGACACCGTGTCGAAGTTCTTGCGGGTCTGCTCCTCGGTCCAAGCCGCCTGGCCCTCGGGGAGGTTCTCCAGATGGAGCATGTTGTTTGCTCCGGCGTGGCACATCACGCAGCGCGCATGGGTCGGCCGCTTGGTCAGGAAGATCGGCTGCACCTTGGCCTTGAAGTAATCGTAATCGAGCGTCGTCTCGGCGCGCGACACGAGCGACGCGCTTGCGAGCAGGAGCGCCGCCGCGGTTGCGGTAGCGGTGATGGTGGCGATACGAGCCGGCATTGTGGTTCCTCCCAAGGATTATCCACCGACTTTAGCAGAAGCCGCGGCGGGGCGCGATGGGGTTTGAAGCCGATCCATACCGCGCCGGCCGGACGATTCATGCCGTGAAGAATTTGACGAAATGATCGTAGACGCGGTCTGGCGCTTCCTCCTGCAGGTAGTGGCCGGTCGGAAGCGGCTGCGCATCGACGAGGTTGCTCGCGAACCTGCGCCACACCGTGGGAAATTCCTGGGTCGGCGGCGCCCCACGGGTTCCCCACAAGATCAACAGGGGCATCCCGATCTGGCGATCCTTGTCGGCCGTGTCCATCTCGAAATCGATCGTGGCGCCGGCCCGATAGTCGCGGCAGGAGCCGGTGATCGTCTTGGTCGTGAAGCAGCGGATGTATTCGTCGAACACGATCTTGGGAGGATGCCGGTTGCTGCCGCGGCTTTTCAGGAACCACTCGGCGGGAACGGCGCTCATCAGGGTCGCGGGAAACGGCTCCGGCTGCGCCATGAACAGCCAGTGCCAGGTGTTGAGGCCCCATTTCATGTTCGCGTTGGTCCACACGTAATAATTGGGCAGCATGTCCAGAAGGCACAGCTTCATGACCCGGTCCGGGTGATCGAGGCACAGGCGATGGCTCAAGCGCGCGCCGCGGTCGTGGCCGGCAAGGTAGAAACGCGGGTAACCGAGGCTGTCCATGACCTCGATCATGTCCTCGGCCATGACGCGAAAGCTGTAATTGACGAGATTGGGGCCGGGCTCGGGCAGCGAGCTGTCGCCGTAGCCGCGCAGATCTGCGAGGACCACGTGATAGCGTTCCGCGAGCCGCGCGGCGACCGCGTACCACAACACGTGATTGTTGGGGTTGCCGTGCAGCAGCAGCAAGGGCGGCCCGGAACCGCCATGGCGCACCCGAATGACGGCGCCCTTCGTGCGCATGTCGAGATGCTTGAATCCCGGGAACAGGGCGGCGACTTCCGCGCTGCCCCAGCGGGTCGGGTCGCGGGCATAATCGGCGGACGTCGCTTCGCTCAGCACCGCCGTCTCCTGCGCCGATACCGGCGTGGCGACGCTCGCCGCCGCCGCACCCGCGGCCAAGGCCTGGACCAGGCCACGGCGGCTCATGCCTTGTTCGATTTGCTCGGATTGACGATGCTTGGTCATTTCAGCCTCCCTGGAGAGTTTCGCAAAGCGACAGCGGGTCGGTTGGCGGATTGTTTGAACTCCGGCACATTGCGAGTGCCGGTTTGCAGCGGCGCGTGAAGGGTCTCGCCTCGCCGCGCTTTCGCAGCTAGTGTCCTGTCTCCAACGATTGAATCCCATCGCTGTCATCGCCCGGCTTGACCGGTCGATCCAGCAACCACGGGACTGCAATTTCGGCGCGTCTAGCGTTGACATTCGGTCGCCGGTCGACAAGCGGAACTTTAGCTCAACCGGGAGGCATCCGTGAAGACGACTGTGCTGGACCTCAGCCGGCGGCTGAATCGGCGGGAGTTCATCGCGGGTCTCGGCGCCGCGGCGGCAGCGTGGCCGGTGGCTGCGCGCGCACAGCAGGCCAACCCGATCGTCGGATTCCTGCACCCCGGTTCGCCCGACGGCAACGAGGATGTCGTGGCGGCTTTGCGCCAAGGGCTGAGCGAAACCGGCCATGTCGAGGGCCGCAATCTGGCGATCGAATACCGCTGGGCCGAGGAACACGGCGACCGGCGGCCCGCGCTCGCGGCCGAACTGGTCCGGCGGCACGTGGCCGTGATCGTCGCCACCGGCACCGCGACGACCAAGGTCGTCATGGCCGCGACCGCCACGATACCGATCGTCTTCGCGATCGGCAGCGATCCGGTCAAGGACGGGCTGGTCGCGAGCCTCGGTCGTCCGGGCGGCAACGTCACCGGGATGACCGCGTTCAGCAACCTCTTGATTGCCAAACGGCTCGATCTGATCCGCGAACTGGTGCCGGACGCAAAGGTCGTGGGCTTTATCGTCAATCCGACTACGGCGGACGCGGGGCCGCTTTCGGCGGCTTTGGAAGCGGCGGCGCGCCCGCTCGGACTCGACCTGCGCGTGCTGAAGGCGGCCGGCCACGAAGAATTCGAAGCGGTCTTCGCGACCATCGCGCGTGAACGTGTGGCGGCGCTCCTGGTGCAGAACAACGCCGTATTCGTCGGACGCCGCGACCAGCTGGTGGCGCTGGCGGCGCGCTACGCCGTGCCCACCATCTACGAGGCGCGCGAATTCATGGCGGCGGGCGGGCTCATGAGCTACGGAAGCAACCGTTTCGACGCGATGCGGCAGGTGGGGGTCTATGTCGGCCGCATCCTCGCGGGCGAGAAGGCCGCCGACCTGCCGGTCGCGCAACCGACCAAGTTCGAGCTGGTCATCAATCGCAGGACCGCGAAGGCGATCGGCCTGACCGTGCCGAACAAGCTCCTGATGGCCGCCGACGAGGTGATCGAATAGTGGTTCCAGCTTCGCGTGGCCGGTTCACCCTGCCGCGGCCCGGATCAGCCGCTCCGCCGCGGCGCGGGCCTCGGCGGTGATCTCGGCGCCGGCCAGCATGCGCGCGATCTCCTCGCGGCGGCGCTCGGGCTCGAGCTCCGCCACCCGGGTCGCGATCCGCTTGCCCCTGGCGAGCGCGTCCTTGGTGATGAGGTAGTGGTGGCCGGCGCGCGCCGCGACCTGGGGCGCGTGGGTGACGGCGAGCACCTGGACCCGCCGCGCCAGGCGCGCGAGGCGCACGCCGATGGCATCGGCGACGGCACCGCCGACGCCGGTGTCGATCTCGTCGAACACGAGGCTCGGCGCCGAGCCGCGGTCGGCAATCACGACCTTGAGCGCCAGCATGAAGCGGGCGAGTTCGCCGCCCGAGGCGACCTTCATCAGCGGCCCCGCCGGAGTGCCGGGATTGGTGCGGACCCAGAACTCCACCCGGTCGATGCCCTCCGCGGCCGGCGCATCGGGCGTCGTGGTGATTGGCGTCGAAAACCGCGCCTGCTCGAGCTTGAGCGGCTTGAGCTCGGCGTTTACCGCCTTGTCGAGGGTCTCCGCCACCTGGCGGCGCCGCTCGGAGAGTAGCGCGGCCGCCGCGGCGTAGCGCTGCGCCGCCGCCGCCGCCTCGGTTTCCAGGGCGACAAGGCGGGCGGCGCCGGCGTCGATCAGAGCGAGATCGGCGGCATAACGCGCGCTCAGGGCGGCGAGTTCATCCACCGGCGCCATGTATTTGCGGCCGGCGGCGCGCAGCGCGAACAGGCGCTCCTCGATGCGCTCCAGCTCGTGCGGGTCGAACGCCGCGGCGGCCAGCGCCTGCTCGATATGCCCGCGCGCCTCGTCGAGCGCGGTGAGCGCCGCATCGAGCGCCTTCACCGCCGGCTCGATATAGAGCGGCGCCTGGGCGTGGCGGCGTTCCAGCCGCCGCACCGCCGCCGCCAGCATCGGAACCGGCGACTGGGAGCCCGCCACCACCGATTCGGCCTCGCGCAGATCCTCGGCGACCTTTTCCGCCTGCATCATGCCGGTGCGACGGCCGGCGAGCGCGGTTTCCTCGCCGGGCTCCGGCGCCAGCTCGGCCAATTCCTGCGAGGCATGGCCCAGCCAATCGGCTTCGCGCTGGGCCCGCTCCACCTCGGCGCGGTGGCGCGCGACCTCCTGCTCGGCGGCACGGCGGAGCGACCATAGCCGCGCCACCTCGACGGCCTGTGCTTCCAGGCCGCCATAGGCGTCGAGCAGCCGGCGGTGGGTCGCGGTGTCCACCAGCGCGCGGTCGTCGTGCTGGCCGTGGATCTCGACCAGCGCAGTGCCGACCGCTCGCAGCACCTGCACCGCCACCGGCTGGTCATTGAGGAAGGCGCGGGTGCGGCCGTCGGCCAGCTGGACCCGGCGCAGGATCAGCTCGTCTTCGGCGGGAATATCGTTGGCGGCCAGGATCGCCCGCGCCGGGTGATCCATCGGCACGTCGAAGGCCGCCGTCACCTGCCCCTGTTCGGCGCCCTGGCGGACGAGGCCGGCATCGCCACGGGCCCCGAGCGCCAGGGCGAAGGAATCGAGCAGGATCGACTTGCCGGCGCCGGTCTCCCCCGTCAGCACCGAAAGGCCCGCCGCGAAATCGATATCGAGGCGGTCGATCAGGACGATGTCTCGGATCGAGAGCCGGGTCAGCATGAAGGTCCCCGTTGGCGGCGCGTCCCCACGCCCGCACATGTGTTCGCATCGGGCGATGAAACATTCAATACGAGCGCCGCGGCCCTGGGGATCGTTTGTCCGGTGCGGCCGCGGCTCCCCCCGGAATCAACGATCCGTGATCGGCAAGGTGCAACCTTCGGCCCGGACGGTCGTTGATACGTCGGCGCCGAGGGTAGTTTTTGCACAGATCATTGAAAACATGTGAATATTTCGATTCGGTCCGGGCGATCAAGAAAAAGTTAGCGTTGCGTTAACGCCATTTGAACCGCGGAACGCGTCGGAGTGACTAAATAGCAGAGTAGGGGGACACATCCCATGAACAATTCTTCGCTCTACACCGCCGACCGAACCACGCACCTCAAGATCGTGGCGTTGTCGCTGGTCGCTTCCATCGCGGTCCTGATCGTCATGATCGCCGCGCGTACATCGTTCGACACCAGCCGGATCGAGGCCTCCGGCCCGGCCATCAAGGCCGGCAAGCCGATCGCCATAACCCACGGCGATATCACCGTAATTCGCTGAGTTCAGGTCCCGCGTACCCCAGTCGCCGCGTACCCAGTAGCGTAATCGAGTAGGGTAACCCCAGGCACCGCGTACCCAGGTAGCTGCGTAATCCAGTGGCGTAATCTCAAGTAGCCCGCGTACCCCAGTAACCTACCCCCCAAAAACGCGCTCCCCCAGGGCGCGTTTTTTTTTTGCGCATGCTAATGCGCCTCGGGCGGAGCGGCTGGAAGCGGGGTCGATTCCACGGGTTTGCCCAGAAAGGTCAGGTTCGAAGGTGCGCCGGTCGGGGAGCCGCCTTCGGGCTCGAGCGAAACCGCGAAGGTTGCGTCGCCGATGGTTGCGGGGTCGTAGGCGGCAGGATCGCTCGATTGGATGAAGTCGCCGCTGCCGACGAGACCCAGCGAGCGGGGCGCCGGGAATTTGTTGGATATGAGCCACAATTCGTAGGTCTTGCCCGGCTCCCGCGGAGCGCCGACGCGACGCATCGTCAGGCTGCGGCTGGCGGTGTCGACGGTGAGGATGAACGCCGGCGACACAGCATCGCGCTGCAACACCGCAACGTAACGGGACGGCGACGCGGTCTCGGCCCCGGCCGCGGGGGCGGCCGCCTCGAATTTGGGACGCAACCGGCCCGGCAGCATTCCCGGGGCCACCACCGAAGTCACCACGAACGCCAAGAGCACCGCGGCGAGCGATCCGGTGAACGCGAACAGGTTGCGCCAGCGCCGCGCACGAAGTTCGGCCGCCTCGCCGGCCGAGGCCGCTGCTGAGGCCGGGGGCGTCCGGGGCACCACCTCGGGCAGCCGCATGGTCTCGCTCGGCGCAACGCCTGGAAGCTTCGCCTTGATCGCGTCCCATACCGCCGCGGGCGGCTCGGCATCGCCCGTCAGTGCGTGCAGTTCGCCGAGCCGGCGCTCCCAAAAAAGGACCAGCGCGGCGAAGGAGAAATCGGACGCGATCCGCGCCTGCGCATCGTCCCGCTCCGCCGGATCGAGGGTCCCGAGCGCATATTCGGCCGCCAGCATGCCTTCCGACAGGGCCAGCGACATGTCGTCGGGCGTATCTTGTGGGTTTCGGAGGTCGTCCGGACTCATGATCCCAGACACTCCCGGATATCGAATAGGGCCCGCCGCAGCCACGTCTTTATCGTATTGACGGGCTTGCCGAATTCCTCCGCGAGCTGCTCGCGGCTCCAGCCGCTGTAATAGGCGAGCAACACCAGGCGCCGGCGCTCTTCGTCGAGGTGGCCCATGCAGGCCAGCAGGCGCTTGAGCTGCTCGCTCATCTCACGATTGGCGACCGGCGCCGAGGTGTCGGTCGCGACGTTCACGACCGCCGGTTCTTCATCGACGGACGTCTCCGATTTCCAGCGCACCAGATCGATCGCGCGATTGCGAGCGATCGCGAGCATCCAGGTGATCGGCGATGCCGCGGCCGGATCGAACTGCCCGGCGGAGCCCCAGACCTTGAGATAGGTTTCCTGCAGAACCTCGTCGGCGAGGTCGGCGCGGCGCAAGATGCGCAGCACCACCCCGTAAAGCTTCGCCCGGGTCGCCTGATAGAGGCGTTCGAAAGCCGCCTCGTCCCCCTTGGCGACGGCAGCGAGGAGCCAGACCAGTTCCGGCGAGGTCAGCATTCCCTGAAGGCCCATCGCCCCGCTCTCGATGCGGGACCGCAGCCGATTATTGCTGGGGCGGGGCGTTCTCGTCGAGATGGAAAACGCCGGGGTGCGGGACGAGCGGCAGTCTGACCCCAACATTTCGATTGCGAGATGTCGGGACGAATCAGCCCACCGCTGATCGAAGGCTTGGGGCGCCTGGCCGCGCTTTTTCGCACGCTGGACGCATTTTCGCCGGCGAATCGCGACGATCAGCCGCTAATGCTCAAGCCACTGCTCCCCGCGCCGGCAGCGTGCCGAGCGGATCAATGTCGGAGTGCGAATCGTCGGCGGCTCGGTCACGGCCCTGGTCGCGCTCGTCCAGCTGCTCGACCTTCTTGAGATCGTCCAAGCATTCGTGCAACGCGATCTTGGCTTCTTCGAGCTGGACCGCCAGTTCCCCGGCGGAGCGTTTGAGGTTTTCACGCCTGGTCGTGGCCGCCTTGGCGTAGGTCGGATAGGCGAAATGGGTCGGATCATGAATGCCCGCACGTTCCTGCTCGGCCACGATCTCGCGGTCGAGATCAGCCCCCATGCGCTGGAAGTCGGCGATCATCGCTTCGATCTGAGCGACCTTGCGCCGCTTCTCTTCAACCTGAAATTTCTTCAGACGAATCAGCGTGTTACGCGACTTCATCGACTCGAACTCCCACACGGTCGGCGGCGCCGGAAGCCGGCTTGGGCGGTGCGACCTTCGAAGCCCCAACTGCCGGGATGATGGCATGACAATGTTAGTTTTCGGTTTCCACCGGCCCCCTGATTTCGTGAATGCGGAGATGGCCTTATGGCGGGGCCGGCCGCGGCGACCCGCGGGGGCCCGCCCGCGCGGCCCCCGCGTACATTTTCATCACCGCTACCCGATCCGTATGCGAAGCTATTAACGTCGTGTTTACCCGCATCGTTAATGATTACTCCACTGTTCACGGGACCACTGCGGCCTGCCCAATAAGGGGCGAGTCGCACGAGCCAGTTAACCTTGGTTGTTAAAGTCAGATTCGAGCCAGACGATGCTACGAGAACCATTCGATTCCAATGTTTTGGACCGATTTGATAAAATCTCGCTACGCGGTCCTTGCACTGAGGAATTAGGTTTTGTTAATCATAGCTCGTTAACGTTTCGAATCAGTTGTCCCAAGGCGTTTTCCAATGGCCGCCCCGAGCGGCAGGCCGACCTGAGCCCAAAGCGGCGCGGAAGGGGACTGGCATGCGCGTTCTACTGATCGAAGACGATAGCGCGACCGCGCAATCGATCGAGCTGATGCTCAAATCGGAGAGCTTCAACGTCTATACGACCGACCTCGGCGAAGAGGGCGTCGATCTGGGCAAGCTCTATGATTACGACATCATCCTGCTCGACCTGAACTTGCCGGACATGTCGGGCTTCGAGGTGCTTCGGTCGCTGCGGGTTTCCAAGGTCAAGACGCCGATCCTCATCCTGTCCGGGCTCGCCGGCATCGAGGACAAGGTCAAGGGCCTCGGCTTCGGCGCCGACGACTACATGACCAAGCCGTTCCACAAGGACGAACTGGTGGCGCGCATCCACGCCATCGTGCGCCGCTCCAAGGGCCATGCCCAGTCGGTCATCCAGACCGGGGAACTCGTGGTCAATCTCGACACGAAGACGGTCGAAGTCCAGGCCCAGCGCGTCCATCTCACGGGCAAGGAGTACCAGATGCTGGAACTCCTCTCGCTGCGCAAGGGCACGACGCTGACCAAGGAAATGTTCCTCAACCACCTCTACGGCGGCATGGACGAGCCCGAGCTCAAGATCATCGACGTCTTCATCTGCAAGCTTCGCAAGAAGCTCGCCAACGCCTCGAGCGGCAAGAATTTCATCGAGACGGTGTGGGGCCGCGGCTATGTGCTGCGCGAACCGACCGAAGACGACGCCCGTATCCCGGCGTGAGCCGGCGCCGCCCGATCGGGGCGGATCAAGAATTGTTCCGGACCTCAGCCCCGCCGCAAGGCGGGTTTTTTTGTCCGCCCCGGACCCGGCCTCCGGGAAAAGCTGCAGATTTCCTGGACAAGATCATCCGCAAAGATCGAAGCGTATCGGTGCGGGTGTCGCTGGCACGACGATTGCTCCCCTGCGCGCGGCAGACGAAACGCCTCGCTCAAAGGCCACCAAGGAGCCTCCCATGAACCGTGCCGATCTCACCGAAAAGATCCTCGACATCAAGCGCGAGAAGGGCTGGACGTGGAAATTCATCTGCGGGCAGATCGGCGGCATGTCGCCGATCCTGGTCACCGGCGCGCTGCTCGGCCAGATGAAGCTGACCAAGCCCCTCGCCGCCAAGGCCGCCGAATTGTTCGGCCTCGGCAACGCCGAGCAGGCCATGCTCAACGAAGTGCCTAATCGCGGCACGCCGATGCCGCCGACCGATCCTTTGATCTACCGGTTCTACGAACTCGTGATGGTGAACGGTCCGGCCTGGAAGGCCTTGATCGAGGAGGAGTTCGGGGACGGCATCATGTCGGCGATCGATCTCGACCTGCAGATGGAGCGCCAGCCCGATCCCCGCGGCGACCGGGTCAGGATCACGATGTCGGGCAAGTTCCTGCCGTACAAATATTACGGCGCGACCGGCAATGCGCCGCAGTACGGCTACAAGGAAGAGTGAGGGGCGCTCCCGCGGGCGCGGTCAGATCAGCCCGGCCTGCTGGAACTTCGCCTCGACGATTTCCTTGTCGAACGGCTTCATGATGTATTCGTCCGCGCCGGCGTTGAGCGCGCGGGTGATGTGGGCTGAATCGTTCTCGGTGGTGCAGAACACCACCTTGGGGCGCAGCCCGCCAGGCAGATTTCGCATTGCCTTCAGGAACGCCACGCCGTCCATTTTCGGCATGTTCCAATCGAGAAGCACCACGTCGGGAAGGCCGCCGTCCCGGCACATGTCGAGGGCTTGCGCGCCGTCTTCGGCCTCGGATATCTCGAATTGCATTCCTTCCAGGATACGGCGCGCGACCTTGCGAATGACGCTGGAGTCATCGACCACGAGACAGGTTTTCATCGCCATCTTCGCTCCTGCGGCGTCGCACGGCAGCCTCGCGCCGCCCCGTGCTGTTCCCGGGCGGCCCGTCTTCCGCGATCTCCCGCCTGTTCTACTCAACCCGAAAGCCGTGGCGCGGGCCACAGCGAGGGCAAAAATCAAATATCATGAGGACTATCGCAGGGCCGTTGGTCGGCGAGCCGAGATAGGTCGGCATGGTTCCCATCGACGCAAAAGACGCAAGACGCGTCGCGGGGGGAACGGCCGCACTATGCATGAGAAAAGTTTAGGTTTGGTTGCGACAACCGCAGGACGAGGCCAAACAAGATATCTCTCACCAGGCCGACCGATCTCAGCGCGCGGCGACGATGACGGCGTCGCCCTCCGCTTCGATCGTTACCACGAGCCCGCAATGGCGCCCGAGCAGGCCGGCATAGAACGGCTGGATCGCGTGCGCGTCCACCGTCCCGCTTGCCGGACTGCCGGCGAGCAGGTCGGGCACCGCCTGAGCGATGCGGGCGTTGAGCCCCTTGGCGGTGATCTTGAACGTCATGGCGTCGTCGGGCCCGCTCGATTCGACCATGAGAACCCCGCCGCGCGGTATCGCCTGGGCCGCGACCACCAGCATGTTCAGGGCCAGCTTGACCCGGTTCTTCGCCAGCAGGATTCGGGGCACGTTCCAGGAGAGCTTGACCTTGTCGTCCTCGATGAACCCGCGGGCGACGCTTTCGGCGTCGCCGGTGTCGATCTGGGCGCCGGCCGAGCCTGCGGCCCCGAACGCCAGCCGGCAGAATTGCAGGCGGGCCGAGGCGGTGCGCGCACTCTTCTTGATGAGGTCGAGGGCGAAGGTCTTGGTTTCCTCGTCCTTGGATTCCTCCAGGACCTCGAGGCCATTGACGATCGCCCCGGCAGGGCTGATGAGGTCGTGGCAGACCCGCGAGCACAACAGGGCGGCGAGGTCGAGGGCTTCGAGGGTGGTGCCGGCGGACATTTATTTCTCCGCAGTCGGGTGTATTGCGGGTTGCGACTCACGGGCAATACGGCCCGCAAGGGTCGCGTCTGATACACCGTGCCGGACCAGCCGCCAAGGTGAGAGTGAGTCGGGAACCACGAGGAGCCGAAGCCACCATGCTTGACCGTACCCTGGTGCAGGGCCTGACCAAGGCGGTCGCCGCGGCGGCGCTCGCCATCCTCAAAATCGGCGGTGCACGCGACATCCGCACCAAAGCCGATTTGACGCCGGTCACCGCCGCCGACGAGCGCTCGCAGGCGCTGCTGCTGGAGGCGGCATCGAAGCTCATGCCGGGTGTCGACATGGTCGCGGAGGAGATGGCGAGCCGGCCGGTGGAGCCCGGCGACCCCTTCGTGCTGATCGATCCGCTCGACGGCACCAAGGAATACGTCGTGGGATCGGGCGAATACACCGTGAACCTCGCGGTGGTGCAGGCCGGCCGCCCGGTGGCAGGCTTCATTGCCGTGCCTGCCGCCGGGCTGCTCTATCGCGGCATTGCCGGCCTTGGCGCCGAGCGGCTGCATATCCGGGCCGATGGCGGACTCGGCGATCCGGAGTCGCTACGGACCCGGGCAGCGCCGAGGGATGGGCTGGCCGGTACCGTCAGCCGCTCCCATCTCGACCCCGCCACCGTCGCGCTGCTCGATCGCCTGGGCGTGAAGACGCGGCTGCCATGCGGTTCGGCGCTGAAATTCTGCCGGATCGCCGAAGGCGCCGCCGATCTCTACCCCCGGCTCGCGACCACCTGCGAGTGGGACGTGGCGGCCGGCCACGCGCTGGTCGAAGCGGCCGGCGGGGCGGTCACCTCGCCTCGGGGCACGCCCTTGCGCTACGGCGATGGCGCCGGCGATTTCCGCATTCCCGCCTTCATCGCCTGGGGCGACCGCTCGCTGGTGCCCAGCGCATGATCCCGAAAAGTTGCAGACTTTTCGTGTGGGATCATACGAAAAATCAAAGGTTTCGGAGCGCGCCGGACCGCCGGCTTCCCTGCCTGCCGTGCTGCGGTCATAGTTGTGCCGGACGGTGATCTGATTCGGTTGATCCCGATCCGGGAACGGTCCTGTTCGGTGGGGCAACGGATCGAGGAACCGCGGCCGCGTACCGTCCGGCCCGGCAATCGCCTTCATTGGAGGACGCGATGCGCACCGCCTTGCGAGTGTTTGCTCTGATCGCCTTGTTCGCCCTGGCATCATGGCCGCAGCTGGTGCTGGCCCAACCTGCCCAGCCGGTCCAGCCGGCGCCGCCAGCCCCGCCTCCCGCCCCGCAGCAGCAACCGAGTTTTACTCCCGGCGAACTGGTCAATGCCGGCCACCAGTTTTTCGGCACCGTCTCGCGCGGCCTCGCCACCGTGATCGAGAGCGCGGTGAGCAAATGGGGCCTGCCCAATGGATACGTGCTGGGCGAGGAGGCCGGGGGCGCCTTTTTCGGCGGCCTGCGCTATGGCGAAGGCATGCTCTATACCAAGAATGCCGGCGATCTCAAGGTGTTCTGGCAGGGGCCGACGCTCGGCTGGGATTTCGGCGGCGAGGGTTCGCGGACCATGATGCTGGTCTACAGCCTGCCGGCGACCGCGGCCATCTACCAGCGATTTGCCGGCATCGACGGATCCGCCTATTTTGTCGGCGGCTTCGGGATGACAGCGTTGACGGCAAATAATATTGTCCTGGTGCCGATCCGATCGGGTGTCGGGTTGCGATTGGGGGCCAATGTCGGCTATTTGAAATTCACGCCGCAGTCGACCTGGAATCCGTTCTGATCGCGGTCGTCCACCGCGCGCCGGCACGGGTTCGAGACCGGTGGCGGGTTGCGAGCGGCACCCGGGCCTGGGCCGGGCGTCGCGGAATTGGCGTGTCTGTGAGAATTTAGAGCGGTTTCAGATGCCTCTGACTCCGGCTTGGAATTTGGGCAGAAGGCAGGAGTTGCGTTCATGATCGAATCGATCATGTATTTCGGCGGTGGGTTCCTGGTCGCGAGTTTGCTGGCGATCATTCTCATATCCTTCGTCCATCAGCGCGCCGTCCGCCTCACCCAGCGGCGCCTCGCGGACGCCATCCCGGTATCGATGGCCGAGATTCAGGCCGACAAGGACCATTTGCGAGCCGAATTCGCGCTGTCGTCGCGCCGGCTCGAAATGGCCGTCGAGCAACTCAAGGCCAAGGCGACCGCCCAACTCACCGAACTTGCCCGCAAAACCGAGGCGATCAGTCTACTCAAGGCCGAGCTCCTGGAAAGGACGGCCGTGACCGACGAACTCGCCGGCAAGGCCAAGATCCTCGGCGGCAAGCTCACCCAGACGGAACAGGAAAACCTGGAAAAGGTCACCGCGCTGGAAGCGACCGCGCGGGCGCTCGCCGGCAAGGACGCCGAAATCGCGAACGCCGCGAACATGATCTCGGCGCTCCACCATGCCGCCGACACCCAGCGCGTCGAAGTCGCGGTGCTCAGGACCCAGATCGAGGACCTCAAATCCCAGATCGGCGACATGGAGCACGCCACCGACAACACGGTGCAGCGGCTGCTGAGCGAACAATCGACGGCGGAGGGAGTCCACCAGGACCTGTTCCAGGCGCGCCAGACCATCGAAATGCTCTACGCACAAGTCGCCCGGCTCGAGCACGAGCTGGCCGCCCGCGCCAACGCGCTCGACGACCGCGCCGCCCATATCGGCGAGTTCGACGCCCGCCTTGCCGAGCAGGGCCAGCTGCTGCGCCAGCGCGAAGCCGAGGCACTTGAACTGCGGCAGGAACTCGCAATCACGACGGAACAGGCCGCTGCTGCCGTCGAGCGTCTGCGGTCGGCGAAAGCGGCCGTAGAAACCCAGCTCCAGACCGCGAACGACATGCTGTCCGAGCGTGCGGGCCGCATCGCGGACATGGAGCGGCGGATCGCCGACGGCGACCGGCTGCTGCGCCAACGCGACGCCGAGGCGCAGGCGCTGAACCGGGAAATCGCCACCCTCAAGGACGAGGCGGGCGCGGCCCGCGCGCAGTGGGCAGGCGAGAATACCGCGTTCGAGGCGCAGCTTGCCGCCAAAGACCAGTCGCTGGCCGCGCGCGCCGGCCGCATCTCGGAGTTCGAGCGGCAGGTGGCGGATTTCGAGCGGCAGGTGGCGGATTTCGAGCGCCTGCTGAGCCAACGCGCCGTCGAGGCCGGATCGCTCAACCAGGAGATCGCGGCGTTGCGGGAAGAGGCGGCGACCGCCACGGCGCTGTGGCACGGCCAGAAAACATCGTTCGAGGGACTGCTCGCGGGGGCACACGACACCCTGGCAGAGCGTGCCGGCCGCATTGGGGCATTCGAGCAGCAGGCCGTGGAGTTCGAACGGATGGTGAGCCAGCGCGACGCCGAAGCCCAGGCGCTTGGCCAGGAAATCTCAACCCTCAAGGGCGAGGCCGCCGCCGCCGCGCAACAGTGGCGCGCCGACAAGGCCGCGCTCGAGGCCCAGCTCGAGAGCCTCACCGGTACGTCGACCGAACAGGCTTCCCGCATCGAAGGCTTCCGCCAGCAAGTGGCGGAGTCCGAGCAGTTGCTGGCTCAGCGCGAGGCGGAGGCGAAAGCCCTGCACCAGGAGATCGCGGCGCTCAACCGCGAGGCGGAGACCAGCTGGAAGGCCGAGCGGAGCGAGAACGCCTTGCTGCGCGAGCGCATCGGCGACGTCGCCGCCCAGATCGCCCATATGACGATGACGCTGGAAAAGTCGGGTTCGCCGATCGGGGCGATCCTCGCCGACTCCACCAACGGAATCGGCGGCGGCGAGGTCACGGCACCACGTCCCGGCAATCTGATCGACCGCATCCGCGCCCTGCAGTCCGGAGCGTCGCGGATTTCGACGGCGTCTTAGACGCGCGACTGCGGGGCCCCACAAGCGGTCATCGCCGGGCAATGACACCGACGAGGCCTGCTAATCGGTTGCGAGTTGAGAACGTGCGAGCCCGCTCACTCCGCATGGATGTTCGCGGCGTGGATGAGGTCGCCGGTGCGGGTGTATTCCTGGTGCATGAAGGCGGTCAGTTGCTCCGGCGTGCTGCCACCGACGTCGAACCCGAGTTCGATGAGCCGGTCGTGAACGGCGGGGTCCTTCAAGGTGGCGAGGGCCGCGGCGTTGAGCTTGGCGACGATCTCCGGCGGTGTTTTCGGGGGCAGCATCAAGGCCGCCCAGGTGGCGAAGTCGAAGCCGGGCATCCCGGATTCCGCCATCGTGGGAACATCGGGAAGCTGCGGCAGACGCACCGGCGTCGTCGACGCCAGCACGCGCAGGCGGCCATCCGGAATCAGCGCCGTCACCGTCGACAGCGCGGTGAACATCACCGAAACATGCCCGGCGACGAGATCGTTGATGGCCGGCGTAGGTCCGCGATAGGGCACGTGCGTCATCTGGATGTTCGCTGCGCGGATGAACATCTCGGCCGCGATGTGCTGCGGGCTGCCGTAGCCGCCCGATCCGAAATTGATGCTGCCGGGCTTCGCCTTCGCCAGCGCGACGAGTTCGCCCACGGTCTTGGCGGGAAACGACGGATTGGCGACGAGCACCCATTCGATGCCGACCAGCCGCGTCACCGGCACGAAGTCCTTGAACGGATCGTAGCCCGCGTCGGTACGCATGTTGGGCAGCATGGTGATGACGCCGTCATTGAGGACGAGCACGGTGTAGCCGTCCGGCGCCGCGCGCGCCCCCGCCCTGGTGCCGATCAGCCCCGAGGCGCCCGGCTCGTTCTCGACGACGAAGCGCTGGCCGAGGATGTCGCCCATCTTCTCGCCGATGATCCGCGCCGCCACGTCGACCGCGCTCCCCGATGCCAACGGGATCATCATCCTGATCGGCCGCGCCGGATAGGTCTGCGCCTGGGCGGGCATGGCCCAGGCGAAACCGAACAGGAGCGCAATGCTCAAGGCTCGCTTCACCACGGTCTCCTTCTTGCGGTCAAGGGCGGGCTGCGCAGGGGCAAGCCGCCATTTGTCGAGGTTTCGGGATGACACCCGATAGGCCCGGATATTTCAACTGCGCATTTGGGCGCTGGCGGCACGCGACGTCCGTCTCGGCGCCCCGCTCTGGCCGGGACGGAAACATCGCTCACGCCACCTTCTGATAGGCGTCGACGATTTCGCTGCCGGTAGTGAACCAGACGCCCTGGTGTTCTTTCATGTGGGCGATGGCGCGCTGGAGATACTTGATGCGCAAGGGCTGGCCCGAAATCATCGGATGCAGCGGAACGCCCATGACCCGCGGCTGCTTTCGGCTGTCGGCGTAGAGCACGTCGAACTGATCGATGACGGACCGCAGATACTGCTCGCCCGTATAACTGCCGCGGCCGTAGAGCTTGATGTCGTTGATCTCGTTGCAATAGGGGACGCCGAACATCTTGCCGGACTTGACCTTCATCGCAACGGGCTGGTCGTCATTGTTCCAGTCGCCGCAATAGATCACGCCCTCCTCGGCGAGGATGTCGAGCGTGTTGTAGGTCTCGACCAGCCCGGCGCCGAGCCAGCCACGGGGCCGTTTCCCGGCCGCCTGCTCGATCGTCTTCAGGATGCTCCGGATGGTGTTGCGCTCGGCCTCCGGATCGAGGCCGGCGAGCGTGTTGGAATTGGTAGTGCCGTGGCCCATGAACTCCCAGCTGCGCTTCTTCATCTCCTCGACGGCCCTGGGATAAACGTCGCACACCTGCGAGTTCAAAGCGACGGTCGCCTTCACGCCGGCCTCGTCGAGCACGTCGGCGATGCGCCACAGGCCGACGCGCATCCCGTACTCCCGCCAAGCGTAATTGAAGACATCCGGCACATAATTGGTGGGATTGGGCGTAATGCCGACCCCGAAGGCGGAATCGTACTGCCAAACTTCCACATTCGGCGCGAACCAGACCGCGAGCGTGGCGTTGCCGGGCCAGGCGAACGGCTTGCGTTCGGTGATGAAGCTGTCGTCGTAGCGCTCCGACCGACGGATCGGTCGCGGCGCCGTCTGGGCGCCGGCGGCACCGGGACGGAATCCGGAGGCGGCAACGCCCGCGGCCCCGGCGAGAACAAGACCCTTTGCAAGAAAGTCCCGGCGGTGATGACTCATTGCGCCCTCCATTCGAAAACGATGCGTCTACCCGGCAGCCGAACCTACATCCGATCGGGGCGGCGGGGTAGGCGACGGCCTTGCGCGCTATTTGCCGAGATGCGCATCGAAGAACCGCGCGATCTCCTCAAACGCCTGGCGGCTCTCCGGCGCCGAGGCGTCGCGGTAGTATTGCGCGTGCGCCATGCCTTCGAACACCTGCAGCGAGGCTTCGACGCCGGCCTCGCGCAGCTTGCGATGCACCCGCACGGTGTTGCTGAGCAGGAGGTCGCGGGTGCCGGTGGTGAGGATCGCCGGCGGCAGGCCGTGCATGTCGCCATAGATCGGCGACAACAGGGGGTCCTTGAGATCGTGGCCATTGGCGTAGAGCCGCGCTCGGGCGTCGCAGCCGCCGCCGGGCGCCACCAGCACGTTGTCGACCATCGCGTTGGTGTGGAAGCTGTCGCCGTCCTCGGTGAGATCGGCCATCGGCGTGCCCGGCGCGATCGCGCCCGGCAGCGGCAGCTTCTCCTGCTTCGCCCGCAGCACCATGGACAGCGTCATCGCGCCGCCGGCGGAGGAGCCGAAGATCGCCATGTTGCCCGGCTGCGCCATCTTCAGCGCCGCCTTCCACACCGTCATGGCATCGTCGAGCCCGGCCGGATAGGGCGCGTCGGGCGGCATGCGGTAATCGACCGAGATCACCTTGAAGTGGCCGAACCCGGCCATGAAAATGGCCTCGCCGGTCCCGGCTTCGCCGGGATTGAGCACGTAGCAGCCGCCATGGACATGGACCAGCAGGCGATTGCGGTTGTCCGGTGGGATCACCTCGGGCGTCACCATGAAGGCCTTGACGCCGTCGATGGTCATCGGCTCGACCTTGACGTGAAGCTGTTCGCGCAGCGCCGGGAGACCCTTGACCGCGGCCGCCGCCGCGGCATCGGCTTGCGCCTTCCATTCTGCCGGGGTTTTCGCGGTGGCGTTCCAGTTCGGATTGATGGGCGCGCCGATGATCTTCTGCAGCTGGGGGCTGACGGTGTCGGGAACCGGCACGCTGCGCGCGGGGACCTCGCGAGGCGCTTGGGCGACAGCAGGCCCGGCGAGCCCGGCCGCGAGAACTGCGAGGCTTGCCGCCATTGCGGCGCAGGCGGTGTGGTTCATGGCTGTCCTCCCGGATTTCCTTGAGGTCGAGATCATATCACAAGCCGGCCTTACCCCCGCCCCTCCGCCGCGACCGGCCGCCACGCCAGCAGCCGCTTCTCGGCCCAGCTTACGGCCGCATCGATCACGATGACGAAGGCGGCGAGGATGAACATGCCGGCGAACACGCCGGCGACGTCGAAGACGCCTTCGGCCTGCTGGATGAGATAGCCGAGGCCCGCGGCAGAGCCGAGATATTCGCCGACCACGGCGCCCACCACGGCAAAGCCGACCGCGGTGTGGAGCGAGGAGAACATCCAGGACAGCGCCGAGGGCCAATAGACGTGGCGCATCAAAGCGCGCTCGCCCATGCCGAGCATGCGCGCATTGGCGAGCACGGTCGGGCTCACCTCCTTGACCCCCTGGTAGACGTTGAAGAACACGATGAAGAAGACGAGGGTCACGCCGAGCGCGACCTTGGACCAGATGCCGAGGCCGAACCACAGCGTGAAGATCGGCGCCAGCACCACGCGGGGCAGCGCGTTGATCATCTTGACATAGGGGTCGAACACGGCGGCGAAGGCCGGCTTGCGGGCGAACCAGAAGCCGGCGAGGACGCCCGCGATCGAGCCGATCGCGAAGGCGAGCATCGACTCCGAGAACGTAACCCACAGATGCTTCCAGATGGTGCCGCCCACGAACAGGCGCACGATGCGCTGTGCGACATCGACCGGCGTCGAGAAGAAGAACGGCGGCAATACCGTGACACCGAAGATCTCGTAGGTCGTGAGCACATACCACAGCCC
>Ga0302324_100010896_pt1 | contig 18741 bp, 16 predicted proteins | sample Palsa_T0_1_FD_201949 | JGI IMG/M metagenome (GOLD analysis project Ga0302324, IMG submission 201949) | Peat permafrost microbial communities from Stordalen Mire near Abisko, Sweden - Palsa_T0_1 | ecosystem: Environmental > Terrestrial > Soil > Palsa > Peat permafrost | place: Sweden: Abisko...
CGGCGTGGTCGGTCGCCGCCGAGTAGCTCTCGGACGCGAAGTGCTGCGCCTTCTGCAGGCTGCGGCCGTCGGGCAGGTCGAGGTTGATGCGCACCAGCGGAGTAAGCGGCTTCTGCGGCTCGGTGAAGTCCTTGGTCTGAAAGACGACGACGAGCGCCGCGCCGTCGTCCAGGTGCGCGTCGAAATACCACCACTCGAAGCTGCCGCGTCCGCCGTCGGTGCGGGCACCGTCCTCCCAGGGGGCGACGGTGTCGGGGGAGAGGCCGAGGCGCTCGTAGTCAGCGTCGCTCGCGGCGCGTCCCGCCAGGGGTGTCGTCGTGATCACGGCGTACCTCCTATAGTGAAGGAATATTCGTTTTAATGTTGGGCCAGCCGCACCCCTTCTGTCAAGAATGAATGTTCCTTCTTTTTAGTGGTAGTGTGGCGCCATGCCCCGGATCACCGACGAGCGCCGCGAGGCCCGGCGCGAGCAAATCCTCGAGGCGGCACGCGCCTGCCTGCAAGAGCACGGCCTCGAAGCCGTGTCGATGGAGATGATCATCGCCCGCTCCAGCCTGTCGACCGGCGCCGTCTACGGCTACTTCAAGGGCAAGGACGAGATCATCAACGCCGTCGTGACCGACGGAACGGCCGCGATGGGCCGGCGGCTCGCTCCGATCCTGAAGAACCCCGAGCCGCCGCCGCTTCCCCAGTTCGCCGAGCAGCTACTGCGCACCATCGCGGACTTCGGCAGCGACAAGCCCGGCGGCATCGACCGCCTGCTTGTCTCCCTGCACGGCTGGAGCCACTCCCAGAGCGACCCCGGGCTCAAGGCGCCCACCCGCGCCGCCTACCGCCGACAGCGCGAGCTGTTCACCGACACTGTGAGACGGTGGCAGGCAGCCGGGACGCTCGACCCCGGCGCCGACCCTGACGGGGTAGCGCAGCTGCTGCAATCGGTAATCCTGGGGTTCGTCGCCCAGCGGGCACTGGCAGGAGACGCCGACGTGCAGGCGCACGCCAGCGCCCTGGACGCGCTCACAAGACAATGCTCCGCCGGTCACCCGGGCGGCCGGGGCGTTGCGCCCGGCGGCACCCCGATTCCCGCGCGCGGCGGCGATACCGGCTGGGGTCCCGGTCAGGATCAGGTTGCCGGTCTCAGGCGGAACCAAGGCACTCAGCGCGGCGATCTGCCGCGACAGGGAGAGGATCATTCGTCCGGTGCTTGAGTTCTGCCTCGCTCGCCGTTCACCGAGAGCCTGACAGAACTGAGACCGAGCGCGCCCTATGCCGCCTTGTGGCAGCAGCTTTAGCCAGTTCCCGCTCGGCGGCGACCATACCGGCGGCTCGGTGAGCGTTCTCCCAGACCGTGCCCCTCACTCAGCGTCACAGTGGTGATCGGCATCACCTCGAGGCCAACCTTCGATCCAGCCCCGGTCGGACACGCTGGAGCTGGCGCGCGATATGCGGCAGATGAGTGCGTCAGCGTCTCTGGTAGCAATGGTGCAGGGCGGCGGGAAGATAGTTGTGATGGAATCCGATCATGTGGCTGAGCGGGACCGGCAGCCCTGTAGTTTTTGACGTGCCGGCTTTGGGTAAATGACCGGCGGCCATACGTAGCCGCATAGATGCGCGGAGGTGTTAAATGATACTGAAAATCAACCAGAAAGCTCAACCTGACCCCTGGGAGCCCAGCGAAGCGGTCAAGAATCTCATAGAGGGTAAGTGGCAGCGCGGCGACCTGGTGAGTCTTCTCGGTGTGTACGCCGGACAGGCGGGGTCCTATACCACGCTCCTCTGGCAGGTGCCTGCCCTCAGCTTTACCGGTCAATCATTTCTGCTTACGATCGCCTTGATGCACGGTAATAGCAGATGGGCTGGAGTTATAGCCGTCGTGCTATCATTCCTCATCGCGCTTGGTTCCCTATTTCTCCTTCACCAGCATCGCGGCCATGCGATAAATCACATGATTATGGCAGGTCGGGTATCTCATCTCCTAGGTTTGGAGAACCTGCTGGGAACCGTCAAGGAAGCGAAGGGCGGGCTAAGTGCCGACGACGCTGTCCCGCCGGACGCTGATGCAGAGACCATATGGGATGTAGACCACTGGATCTATCATCTGTGGCGATTCGCCTGCTGGGCATTCTTGCTAGCTGACATTGTTATCATGGCTGTATCCTTGGACGTTCACAGAGTCCTCTCTTTCTTCCCGCGCACTTTCTAGAGCTGGGTATGGTGTATAAGAACTCTTCAGGCGGCGCGCTCACATCGGCAGAATCGAGTGCGGGGGCTGACGGGCCTGATCCTGGTTGGAGTTTCAGGCAGCGTGGGGGGCTATCTCGACGATGAGGTCGGCATTGAGGGCCATGCTGATCCGTTCTAGCAGTGGGATGGTGGGCACCACACCGCCTGCTTCCAGGCGGGACAGCGCGGGCTGGGTCATTCCGGCGCGGGCGGCCAGTTCGACCTGGGATAGGCCCAGGGCCAGGCGGCGTTCGCGGACGGCCTGGCCGATCAGGAAGGCCCGGCGGCCCTCGGCGTATCCCTGACGGTATTGCTCGCTGCCGCGGCGGTCGCCGGCGAGTTCCTCGTAAGCGGTGTGCTCGCCTGTCATGTCAGTTCACCTCCCGGTCGAAGACCTGATGGGCTTGGCTGTGCTGGGGTTTCGCAGATCACCTGGGCACGCAGGGCGCGGGCGACCTCGGCGGTTTCGGTGCCGCGGGTCTTGCGGAAGACCGTCATTAATATCACCCGCCGACCCGGGGCCAGCCAGCAACTCAGACAGGGGACTCGTGCGATCATGCTGATCGCGGCGGTCGCTAAGCCAGAGCTTAAACACAGAGCGCACTAGAACATTGTATGTATTCAGGACTAGGGCTTCCACATCTCTAACCCTCCCATACGTTTGACTCGACCTTAGTGCATCATCCGGCGTTGTGTTAAGCCCTGCCGAACTTGCCCCAAGCCTCGCTGAGCTCGGTTTCCTCGAGATGGACCTGACTGACCATATCGGAGAAATTACCCAACTCGCGCACCTCAAACGCCTTTCGCTACGCTTCTGCGAGGTCGTTAATCTTACTCCACTTGCTGATATGACCTCGCTGACACATCTGCAAATCGCGGGTCCCGACGTCCCAGATTACCTAAGGCAAATTAAAAAGCTTCCGCAGATACGTGATCTGGACATTCTTGGCGGCGAAGATAACCTACCTGTCCTTGACCTCTCCTCACTCGGTAGCCGGCAGGTAAATGTGCATATCTACCGTCATCGCCGCCGAATCATCGGGGCAGATAAGAGGGTAAAGGTCAAGTGGCTCGACGAATAAACATCGATTACTTAACGATAGCTGTTCGCGGCCACATCCGCCCATCGGCAGATTCGGACGTTCGTCACCCGACAGCGAAGAGTACCCGCGTTTAGATTACCCAGTTCGGCACCGCTCAGGGCGGTGCCCTGGCGACCAAGCTGCCCGCCATAACGAAAGCCTCTTGCGCAACTACGAGGCTCGCATTTACACGGACCGTGACCGGTTTCTCCCCTGCACAGTTCTTTGTGGAGGGCGCGGCCGCAACTAGCGCCGGATCAGCCGGCCCGTGCCAGGGAGGGTGTCACGCCATTGCTGTCATGCGGCGGTCGCGGTGTCGCTGACGGGCAGCCGGACGGTTCTGTCGCCGAAATCAGCGACAAGGTCCAGTCGGCCGCCGAGGGCCTCGACGTAGCGGGCAAGGACCTCGAAGGAGGTGACCTCGCCGTGCTCGATCTGGGACACCCGGGCGACGCTCACCCCCATGGCGGCGGCGATCTGTTTCTGGCCCAGGGCCAGCTGCTTGCGGGTCTCGGCGAGCTGGTGCCCGCGGGCCTGGGCGAGCAGTCGGCGCGCGCCGGCCTCGATTTCCTCGGGGGAGACCCCGGCGGCGTGCAATTCGCGCTCGAGGTCCTCCCAGTCCAGGGGGGTGCGCTTAGGCATGACGAGCTATTCCTCTGCTTGAGTGGTGTAGTCCAGGTACAACTGCTCGGCGATCGGATGTTCTCCTTGTACCACCGCTTCCAGTTCCCGGCTTGTCGCCGCCGAGGAGCAGCAGGGCAGAGCGGGTGGGATCGAACGCGAAGAGCACCCGGATCTCGGACCGGGCCGCCGAGCCAGGCCGCAGCTCCTTGAGGTGATGGATGCTGCTGCCGGTGATTCGGTCCACCAGCGGCCGTCCGAGTGCGGGCCCTTCCTCCCGCAGTGCCGCGACCGCCTGCCCGACCTGAGTCGCGGAGGTCAGGTCGTCCTTGATCAGGGTGGTAAACCAGGCCGCCTACTCCTCGGTGACCTTGACGCTCCACGCCACACGGTCCCCTTTCTGCTTAAGGCTGGGCTTAATTCAAGGAACAGCTTAACTCTAGGCTCGCGCCACGCTCGCGGCAACCGGCACGTGTACAGCCGCCGCAGGCCGCGCCACAGGGCAATTGATCATGGTGTCGCCATCTCGATCTCAAGGCTGTGGCCTTCCGCGGATGCGGGTTGCGGGAAGGTGACGAGCACGCAGAGGCCGCCATCGGGCCTGGGGTGGGCGGCGACGGTGGCGTCGTGTGCGGTCGCGATGGCCCGGACGATCGAAAGTCCGAGCCCGTGCCCGTCCTTGAATGTGGCCCGGCGCCGATCGAGTCGCTGGAACGGCTGGAAGAGGCGGTCGATGTCCGCCGACGGGACGGGTGGTCCGGTGTTGGTCACCGTAAGGACGGCCCGGCCGTCCTTGACCCCGGTGCTGACCTCGACCCGGCCGTCGGCGAGGTTGTGGCGGATGGCGTTGGTGAGCAGGTTGGCCACGAGCCGTTCGGTCAGGAGCCGGTCTCCATCGAGGGGCGCGGTTTCCGTCACCGCGTCGATGCGGATCCCGAGCCGCCCGGTCTCGGACGCCAGGCCGGCCAGGGTCGCGGTGACGGTGGCGGCGAGATCGACGGGTTCGCGTTCGTTCAGGCCGCTTTCGCTGCTGGCCAAGGTGAGCAGGGCTTCGATCAGGCGCGCCTGCTCGTCGCTGGATGCGAGCACCTCGCGGGCGGTGGAGCGCCAGGCGGCGGAGGTGGTGCAAGGGTCGTCCAGCGCGACCTGGAGGAGGGTGCGCTCGGCCGTCAGGGGGGTGCGCAGTTCATGAGAGGCGTTGGCCACGAAGTGCCGCTGGGCCTCGAAGGCGGCTTCGAGGCGCGCGAAGAGGCTGTCGAGGGTGTCCCCGAGTTCCTTGAGCTCGTCTTGCGGGCCGTCCAGGGCCAGCCGCTCGTGCAGGTGAGTGGAGGAGATCCGCCGGGCCGTGCGGGTGATGGTCCGGATGGGCCGCAGCATCCGGCCCGCCACCAGCCAGCCGGCCAGGACGGCGAGTACGGCCGCGATGGCCAGGGCGATTCCGGAGTTGACCACCAGCTGGTGCGAGTCGACCGCGCGCTGCGCGGCCTGGACCGTCCCGGCCCGGGCTAGCTGATGTACAGACTGGCCCAGCTGGCGCACCGTCTGGGCCAGCTGATGCTGGTCCTGGGTCAGCTGATGCTCGGCCTTGATCAGCTGCCGGTCCCCGGTCGCGATCGGGCCCGATCCCGCGAACGAACTCGGTCCCGACCCCGCGGACGGACTTGCGAACGTATTCGGAAGCGATACGCCCAGCTGGCTCTGGGCCTGGGCCAGCTGCTGCTGGGCCTGGTAGATCTCTTGCGGCAGGGTTCTGGCCAGCGGAGCGGGAAGCGAGAATTTCCCGATGGCCGGGGCGTTCGGGACCCTCGGTATGGGCGGCGTCCGGTATGCGGTGGCCCCTTGGAACAGGGCATAGGTCATGGCCACCAGCACGCCGCCGAACAGGAGGAACAGGCCACCGTAGAGCGTGGTAAGCCGCAGCCGGGCGGTGCGGCGGGGCAGTCGTGGCCGGGCGAACGACGCAGGCAGGTGGTACGCGGCGGCCATCACTGGCCTCCGATGCGGTAGCCGCGCTCGCGGACAGTCTCGATCATCGGCGGGTCACCGAGCTTGGCGCGCAGCCGGTTGACGGTGGCTTTGACGGTCGTGGTGAACGGGTCGATCGCCTCGTCCCACACTCGTTCGAGCAGTTCCTCCGCTGGCACCGGCCGTCCCTCAGCCACGAGCAAGCATTCCAAGACAGCGAACTCCTTCGGGCTGAGCGCCAGGCGCCGGCCGGCGCGGCTGGCGAGACGTCTTCCGGGGTCCACGGTCAGGTCGCGGTAGCCCAGGTGCTCCGGCTTGGAAGCGCCGGGCCGGCGGCCGAGGGCCTGGACCCGGGCGACCATCTCGGTGAAATCGAACGGCTTGGGCAGGTAGTCGTCGGCGCCTAGGCCGAGCCCTTCGACGCGGTCTTTGACCGAACTGGCCGCGGTGAGCATCAGCACCCGGCTCTCACAGCGCTCGGCGGCCAGGGCGCGGCAGATCTCGTCACCGTGGGTGCCGGGGAGATCCCGGTCCAGCACCACCACGTCATAACGGCTGGCCACCAGGCGAGCCAGGGCGTCGTCGCCGTCCAGCGCCACGTCGACGATCATCCCGTAGCGGCGCAACCCCGCCGCCACGGCCCTGGCCAGCCGCTCGTGGTCTTCCGCTACCAGCACTCTCATCGTCTCTCCTGCTCAAGTCCGGCAGTACCCACAAGATGCCACGTCGCACGTCACAGCCAGGTCACAACTGTGACCGGGTTATGACCTCCCGTTTAGTACACCTGTCCCCAACACCGCATCGACCGGGAGACAGGGCAGATGAAAGGCAATGCTGAAAGTAACGCCTGGCGGCAGGGAAGGCGCCAGGACATGACCAGGATGGGACGGCGGCCAGGCGTGCTGGCAATCCTCGCCGCGGCGGCCGCCCTGGCGCTAGCCGCGTGCAGCGGCGCGGCGGCGGCCCCGCAGGTCGCCAGCTTGGGGACCAGCCCGGGGACCAGCTCCGGCCCGGGGACCAGCGCCAGCACCAGCATCCCGGGCGCCAGCAGCAGCCCGGGCACCACCAGCGGCAGCGGGGGCGCGCGGGCCACGATCGCGGGCAACGTGACCTCGTTGCTGAACGAGTGGGCGGCCTGCGAGCGCAGCCACGGTGATCCGAATCAGACCGACCCAACCGTCAGCGCGGGCGGGGTGATCTACATCTACGTCCCGAAAGATGCCCAGCCGGCCGGGGATCTCCACGAACGTACCGGCACCTGCAGCCAGTACCTGGCTGAGGCCGCGAACGAGCTGCGGGCCGCCAACCCGGTCGCGCCCCCGCCGGATCAGGCCGCGCTCCTGAAGTACGTCGCCTGCATGCGGGCCAACGGGGTCCCGAACTACCCCTATCCCGACGGGGACCAGACCAATTTCAACGGAACCGGCGTAGACCCCGACAGCCCGGCCGTCATGCGGGTCAACGACCTGTGCGGCAAGAAGATAGGCGCGCCGGCCTGGTGGATCAATGGCACGGATACACCGGGAGACATCGAAGTCCAGACGGCCGGAGTGCAGTACCCCCTCCCAGGATCGGCCGGCAGCCCCGGGTCGGGTACCAATGGCTGAGTTCTCCGCGAGGCAGGTCGTGGTCATCGCCGCCATTACCGGTGCCCTGGTCGGCGGCGTGGTAGCGGGCGGGGTGGCCGTGGCGGCCGGCGGCAGCGACAACAGCACGGCCTCGCCGTCAGGGGACAGCGGCCAGGTCGCCACCGCGGCGGTGGTGCGGACCGACCTCACCAGCACGGTGCAGGTCGGCGGCTCCATCGGCTACGACGGCTCCTACACCGTCGCGGCCCTGCACGGCGGGGGCGTCTACACCTGGCTGCCCGAGCCCGGCGCGGTCATCAAGCAGGACCAGCCGGTCTACTCGGTCGGCGACGAACCGGTGCCGCTGCTGTACGGCTCGCTGCCCGCCTACCGGCAGTTCGACGTCGGCATGTCCGACGGCGCCGACGTGGGCCAGCTGACCCGCGACCTGATCGCCCTCGGTTACGGCGGCGGGCTGGCGCAGAGCACCCACTACTCCTCGGCCACCGCCACGGCGGTGCAGCGCTGGCAGAAGGCGGTCGGCCTGCAGGAAACCGGCGAGATCCCGCTCGGCGATGCGGTCTTCGAGCCCGGGCCCATCCGGGTCACATCGGTCACGCCGGCGGTCGGCACGTCCGCCGGAGGCGGCATCGTGCTGACCGCCACCAGCACCACCCCTGCCGTCGTCGTCGACCTGGACGTTAGCGAGGAGTACCTGGTCAAGCTCGGCGACGCGGTGACGGTCGTGCTGCCCGACGGGACCACGACCGTGGGCGGGCACATCGAGACGGTCGGCACCGTGGCGACCTGCCCGGGCGGGGGCGGCGTCGGCACCGGAGGTAGCAACGGCTCGGCGGACCAGTCGCCCTGTTCGTCCACGGGCAGCAACTCCTCGCCGACGGTGACGGTCACCATCACCCTGGACAGCATCCCGGCCGGCGCCACCTTCGACCAGGCCCCGGTGAACGTCAACATCACCACGCAAACCGCCGGCCACGTCCTGGCCGTGCCAGTGAACGCGCTGCTGGCGCTGGCCGGCGGCGGGTACGGCGTGGACGTAGTGACCGGCAAGACCAGCCACCTGACCGGGGTCACCACCGGTTTGTACAGCGACACCCTGGTCCAGGTCAGCGGGTCCAGCCTCGCCGCCGGCACCCTGGTGGAGGTGCCGTCGTCGTGACCCAGGCCGTCCCTGCCCCGGCCCGGCCGGACGCCGGCCCGGTGCCAGTCCTGGAGCTGGCTGGCGTGGTAAAGGAATACCCCGGTGACCCGCCGGTCTCCGCCCTGGCCGGCGTCGATCTGCGGATCGGCCAAGGCGAGCTGGTCGCCATCGTCGGCCCGTCCGGGTCAGGCAAGACCACCTTGCTGCACGTGATGGGCACCCTGGAACGACCCACCAGGGGCGTAGTCCGCGTCGCCGGAGAGGACACCTCGGCCATGTCCGATCCGCAGGTGTCGGGCCTGCGGGCCCGGCGGCTCGGCTTCGTCTTCCAGCAGTTCTTCCTGGTCGACGGCCTGTCCGTGCTCGACAACGTCGCCGACGGCCTGCTCTACCGGGGCGGGCGGGCCGCCGAGCGGCGGCTGCTGGCCGAGGCCGCCATCGAACGGGTCGGGCTCAGCCACCGCGCCGGGCACCGGCCGAACCAGCTGTCCGGCGGCGAGCAGCAGCGCACGGCCATCGCCCGGGCCCTGGCCGGCCGGCCCGCTCTGGTCATGGCCGACGAGCCCACCGGCAACCTGGACACCGCCACCGGCGCGGCCATCCTGGAGCTGCTCCGCGAGCTGCACGCCGACGGCACCACCATCGTGGTCATCACCCACGATCACGACGTGGCCGCGGCCATGCAGCGGCGCATCGAGATCCGAGACGGGAGGATCATCCGTGATACGCCGACCGGTGCGTGACAGTGCTCGTCCCCGGCCCGCCCGCCCGGTCGCCGTCGGCTCCCGACTGTCAGGCCGGGACTTGCTACAGGTCGGGGCCCTGGGACTGCGGAGCCGGCGGGTACGGGCGATGCTGTCCGCGCTCGGCATCAGCATCGGCATCGCCGCCATCGTCGGCGTGCTCGGCATCTCCCAGTCATCCAAGACGGGCCTGCTGAACGAGCTGGGCCAGCTCGGCAACCTGATCAGCGTGCAGGCCCAGAACCCCGGCCTAGGCCAGCCGGCCGAGCTGCCCGTCACCGCCGAAGGCATGGTGTCACGCGTCGGGCCGGTCCTCAGCGTGACCGAGATCGGCGAAATCGCGAACGTCTACGTCTACCGCACCCCCCTCGTCCCGGCCAGTGACACCAGCGGCATCTCGCTGACCGCGACCGACGCCGCCCTGCCCGCCACCCTCGGCGCCACCGTGGCCCACGGCACCTTTCTCAACGCGGCCACCGCCCGTTACCCGGCGGTCGTCCTCGGCGCCGAGACGGCCAGCCTGCTGGGCATCAATGACCTGGCCCACCCGATCCAGTTGTGGATCGGCGGACACTGGTTCACCGTCGTGGGCATCCTGAACCCGGTGCGGCTGATCTCCCAGATGGACAGCATGGCCTTCATCGGGTTCCCCGTCGCCGAACAGTACTTCGGCTTCGACGGTCACCCCACCGGGCTCTACCTGCGCAGCGCTCCCGGCCAGGTCACCGCCGTGGCCGGCGTCCTGCCCGCCACCGCCGACCCGGCCAACCCCTCGATCGTGGCGGTCAGCTACCCGGCCGACATCCTCCAGGCCGCCCTGCTCACCAAGGGGGCATACAACGGGCTGTTCCTCGGCCTCGGCGCCGTGGCGCTCCTCGTCGGGGGGGTCGGGATCGCCAACGTCATGGTCATCTCCGTCCTGGAACGCCGCTCCGAGATCGGGCTGCGCCGAGCCCTGGGTGCCACCCGCCGCCACGTCGCCGAGCAGTTCCTCGCCGAGGCGCTGCTCCTGTCCGCTCTCGGCGGCGTGGTCGGCACCATCATCGGCATCGTGTCGACCGTCATCTACGCGCTGAGCCAGGGCTGGTCGGTGCAGATCCCGGCCGTGGCTCTATACGGCGGCCTGGGGGCCGCCCTGGTCATCGGCGCCATCGCCGGGCTGTACCCGTCGACACGAGCGGCGCGCCTGTCACCGACCGAGGCGCTGCGCACGGTGTTAGCGCGGCCGCGCCGTTATCGGCTCGACCCGGGCCACAGGCGGAGTGGCGGGGAGCCTAATGGGAGACTCCCGCCACGTCCGAGACGAAAGTCTCCCCACTTGGCTCGTAAGCGATCGCGAGGGCAACTGCAGGTCGGGTGCTGACGTATGCGGAGCTGGACGGCCCGCCCTACTTGGCTCAATGATCCCAGGCTGCCCCGAAAGCGCTAGCGCATCACTCAGAGTAAGTGAACCGGCTACGGTCACTTATGTGTAATATGAGGATGCCAAGAATCATCGTATACGATTGATTCGTCGTAATGACCTCCGGTCATACTCGCTCCGGCGAACTGTACTGCCGTAACTCCGGTCATATCCGGTACCGTCTTTGTGCCATCAAGCGTGGCAATCCAGAGCCGGAAATCTTTCTCTATGCGCAGACCTGCCGCCTTCATCGCATTGAACACCGGCGTAAGGTGACTGCGATCACAGTAGATAACGGCCGGATATCCCGGATGTAGTTCGTTCCGTTTCTTAGCCCACTCGGCGCACATTCCCGGATTCCGCGGATTACCTGTCTCAAAATCGAGAACACCCGCCTCATCGGGGGCACTCGCGAAGACGTCGATATGGACGTGCGGTATCCCGCGAAACCTGGCGAACTCCTCCTCCGAGGCTATGTAGTCCCCGTTGACGTACCCAGCGACAAGCTCTGTCCCTTGGATAGGAATGTCTTTGATAGTAGTGCTGTCCCGCATGAGCCGAGTCATTTCTCCTCCTGTGGCTACTGTTTTTACCCTAGCTTTACGATAGGTCCATCTGCGGTCAAGAGATTCGGTATCACGGTTTTATGCCGAACGGTGAGCGTAGGAATTTTAAGTTGGGCCACGGTCACGATGAAGTCACCGCAACGCGCGTCGGGCGAGGTGCCGACATGTCGACCGGCGGCGCCGGCATCAATACTTGTAGACTAAGACATATTGGCGTTGGCTCGGATGGAGACGGTATGGAGATCGCGTGGAGATCATGTAGGGAGAAATATAGGCACCGCTGAAATGCTACGCAAGGTAATACCTATTCAATGACAGCTCAGACGCACCGCTGGCGTAATTCAACCCGCAGGTCACAACTAAGCTCTATTGTCACTTCAGCCGCTGCCGCTACGGTCAAGCGGCAGGTAAGCCCGGAATCTCTACTGACCGCAGGCCCCGGAGCGCATTGCAGGTAGCTGGCAGATCGCGGCGGTCCCGGCGCTCGGCACCTGGAGCGGTCGGCGGCACGGGAAGGAGGCGGCACGGGAACGGGAACTGCGGGAAAGGACCCGAGGTGCTCTGCCGCTTCACGAATCGACAACCGCGGCCACGGCTTCGATCTCCACGAGCTGATCTTTGTAGCCAAGCACAGTGACGCCTATCAACGTACTAGGGACGTCGTGCTGGCCGAACGAGTCCCGGACTACCTCCCACGCGGCTACCAGATCCTCCTGCCGGCTTGACGCAACGAGGACCCTCGTGCTGAGGACATCCTGCACGGATGCGCCGGCGTCGGCGAGGACGATCCGCATATTCTCGAAGGCCTTCGCTGCCTGGCCCGCGTAGTCACCCGCTGCTGCGGTGGATCCGTCCTCGTTCAGCGGGCACGCGCCGGCCAGGAAGATCAGCCGCGACCCGGCGGGGGCGGTAGCCGCGTAGGCATATTCGGCGACCCCTGACAAGGAAGCGGAGCGAATTAGCGTGATGGCGTGCGGCATGGCTGGCCGGGCTCCCTTCAACATGACACCTGAGTGCGGTCCCCCCAGCCAAACAGCGTGGGCGGGCCCTCCGGCAAGGTTAACGCTGGCCTGGACCCGAGCCTGGTCGGGTCACGAGCGGTCGCCGGCCGCGTCCACGATGAAGGCGAGGATCTCGGCCGCGTAGCCCAGCTGGCCGAACCGCCCGGCCGGGCCAGTGTGCGCCCCGGCGCCCAGTTCGGGGCGGAACAGCACCCGGCTTCCCGCGGTGTCGGTGGCCCGCAGCCTGGCCACCCACTTGGCCGGCTCGTGGATCAGCACCCGCGGATCGTGCAGGCTGCCGGTGACCAGTAGATCGGGCCGTGGCCCGGCGGGCGGGTTGTCGTACGGGCTGTAGGAGGCCAGGTAGGCTCGCGCCTCGGGGTCCCGGGGATCGCCCCATTCGTCCCACTCGTTCACGGTGAGCGGGATGGCCGGATCCAGCATTGTCGTCACGCAATCCACGAACGGAACCTCCGCCACGACCGCCCGCCACCGCCGCGGCGCCAGCGAGTACACCGCCCCCTGCAGCAGGCCGCCCGCCGACAGCCCGCGGGAGACGATCCGGCCGGGCGCGGCCCAGCCCCGGGCCGCCAGCATGTCCGCCACGGCGATGAAGTCGGTGAAGGTGTTGCGCTTGCGGCCCAGCCGGCCGTCCAGCCACCAGCTCCGGCCCCCCTCGCCGCCGCCGCGTACGTGCGCCACCGCGTAGACGAAGCCCCGGTCCAGCAGGCTGGGGGTCGTCACGCTGAAGGCCGGCCACTCACAGGCCTCATAAGCGCCGTAGCCGTACAGGAGGCAGGGGGCACGGCCGTCGCGCCGCAGCCCGGCGCGGTAAGAGATCGATACCGGAACGGCAGTGCCGTCCGCCGCGACCGCCGTGACCCGCTCGGTGGTGTAGCGCGCCGGGTCGTAACCGGGCACGTGCTGCCGCTTGCGCGCCCGCCAGCGGCCGGTGGCCAGGTCCACGTCGTGCCAGGACGGCGGCTCGACGAGCGACTCGGTCCGCACGGTCACCGCCGCGGCGTGGTAGTCCTCGTTCCGCGCCAGGGCGAGCGAGCGGTGCGGGCCGTCGGCCTCGATCAGCCGCCACTGTCCGGACTGGCGGTCCACGATCCGCAGCTGAGTCGCGGCGGCGTGCCGCTGCTGCACGACCAGGTACCGCCCGAACACGTCCACCGAGACCAGGCGGGTGTCCGGTGACCCGGCGATAATCTCGCTCCACCGGGCCCGGCCGGGCGCGTCCGCGGGCGCGGCGACCAGCCGGAACTCTTCCGCGCCGGAGTTGGTGACCAGGAAGAACTCGCCCGGGCCCGGTCCGTCCGCGTGCTCGGCGCGGTACTCGATACCTGGCCTGCGCCGCTCCATGACCAACGGTGAGGTATCGGTCCTGGCCGCCGGAAGCACGAGCGTCTCGGTGCTGTCCCTGGACTCCGACTCGATCAGCACGTACCCGCCGCTGCGGGTGGCCCGCACGGTGAGGTCGAACCGCTGGTCCTCCTCCCGGAACACCAGCGTGTCCCGGTGCGGGCCGGTGCCAAGCACATGCCGCCGGACCTCGTGCGGCCGATACTGGGCGTCGGTGACGACGTAGAGCAGCGACCGCGAGTCGGCCGACCAGGCCAGCCCGTAGTAGGTTCCCTCGATCCGCTCCGGCAGGTCGGTGCCGCGGGCCAGGTCGCGGATGCGCAGCTGGTAGAGCTCGTCCCCGTCGAAGTCGACGGAGTAGGCCAGCAGCCGTCCGTCCGGGCTGATCTCCCGGACGCCGAGCCCGAGATAGCCGCCGCCGGCCGGATCCTCCGCCAGCAGCAGGTTCTCGTCGAGCAGCACCTGGGCGGGCCTGCCGCGGCCGGCGACCCGGCAGAACTGCTCGTATTCCTGGCCCGGGACGGTCCGGGTGACGTAGGTGTGGCCGACCCGGCTCCAGCTCACCGACTCCTCGGCCTGGATCACCCGCGCGGCCAGCTCGGCGGCCAGTTCGTCCCGCAGCCCGCGCACCGCTGCCAGCCAGCGGTCGTAGTAGACGCGCTCGGCCGCCAGGTAATCCCGCATCGCGGGCAGGTCCCGGTCACGCATCCAGGCGTACGGGTCGGGGTCGCCGGAGGCAGGGGCCGTAGGCGGCCCGGGTCCTGGCCCGGGCGGGCCGCCCATCACCGGTCGCCTGCGGACCCGGGCAGGACCCTGCGGAGCTCGTCGGCGGGCAGCCGGAAGGAGGTGTGGCCGTCGCGGCCGCTGACCGTCTCCGCCTGCAGCAGGCTGTTGAGCACGGCCTCCTCGGTCGCCTCCACCACGGCGGCGAAGTAGCCGTCGAGCGCGCGGCCGGTGACCGGCGCTCCCAGCGCGCGGCCCCGCGGCGCGCGCAACCCGGTGGCCAGCGCCAGGAAGATCTCGCCGCTGCCGTGGTGAGCCGTACTCCCGGTCCTGGCTAGGCCGAGCCCGGCCCGGCGGGCCAGTCGGCCGCACCCGGCCGCGTCGAGCGGCCCGTCGGTGAGCGCGATGACGATGCACGAGCCGGCGGGCCTCGGGCGTCCGGTGCCCGGCGGCGGGGCGGGCAGCAGCCGGCCGGCCGGCGTACCCGCCACGGTGAGCCGCTCCCGGTCCCCGAAGTTGGTCAGCGTGACCACTCCCACGGTGTGCCCGTCGGGCAGCACGCGAGAGGCGGTGCCGATGCCGCCCTTGTAGCCCAGGCAGGTCATCCCGGTCCCGGCGCCGACCGCACCCTCGGCGGCCGCGGGACCGCCCGCCGACGCCCGGGCGGCGGCGAGCGCGGCCCGTACATCGGCGCGGCCCACCTGCATCCGGCGCGGTTCGGACAGGAAGCTGTCGTCGCACTCCGCGACGACCGGGATGATCACGTCGTCGATGCCGATCGCGGGCTGCTCCTCGATGAGCAGCTCACACGCGGCGTCATAAACCCGGCCGACCTGCATGGTCGAGGTCAGGAAGACAGGGGTCTCGGCGAGCCCCCATTCCCGGATGGTCAGCAGCCCGGTGCACTCACCCGCGCCGTTGAGCATGGCGGCGCCCGCGGGCACCGGCGCGGTGAACAGGTCACCGCCCGGGTCCAGCACGGTGACACCGGTGCGGGCGATGCCGCGCCCGGCCGGCGGCGGCGGCTCGTCTCGCCAGACGGTCGCATGGCCGAGCCCGGCCCCGGGCACGTCCAGCACCGAGCCGGACGGGCCGGATGGCAGCAGTCCGATGGTGATGCCAAGATCGGTGACACGGGGCATCCCGCGATGGTAACCCGGAGGATGCGGATTCTCCTGCAGGTCCCGGTGGTATGGAGTGAGGATTGCCTTCGGCACGAGCCCGACGGCGAGGTATGGCTCGGCGTCCGGGATCCGGGCACCGAAGTCCCGGCCCGGGCCCTGGTCCTGCGGGACGCGCTGGCGGCCGCGGGCGCCCCGATCGTTCCCGCAAACCGGCATAGCGACGAGATCCTCCGCGCCGTGCACGACCCGCTGCTGCTTGACCACCTGGCCAGCATCTGGCGCGAGTGGGAGGCGGCGGGCCTGCCGGGCACCTACGGCCGGGACCGCGTGGTTCCCTACGTGTTCCCGACCCCCGGGATGCTCGCCGGGCTGCCGATGCGCTCGCCGCCGGCCGTGCACGGCCGGGCCGGCCGGTTCTGCTACGACACGATGACGCTGGTTGGCCCGGGCAGCTGGGAGGCGATCAGGGGCGCCGCGGACGCCGCGCTGACCGCCGCTGAACTCATCCGGGAAGGTCACCGGCTGGCCTACGCGCTGTGCCGGCCGCCGGGCCATCACGCGACGAGAGATGCCTACGGCGGCTCCTGCTACCTGAACAACGCCGCGATCGCGGCGCAGGCGCTGCGCGCCGCGGGCGCGCAAAAAGTGGCGGTCATCGACATCGACGCGCACCACGGCAACGGCACGCAGATGATCTTCTACGACCGCGCCGATGTCTGGTACGGCTCGCTGCACGTGGACCCCGGGGCGGGCTGGTTCCCGCACTACGCCGGGTACGCGAGCGAGCGCGGGTCGGCAGCGGGCGCCGGCTTCAACCGCAACCTGCCGTTGGCCCCCGGCGCCGGGGACGACGACTGGCTCGCCGCCCTCGACCTGCTGTGCGGAGAGGTGAGCACAATCGCGCCCGACGCCGTGGTGGTGTCCCTCGGGCTGGACGCGGCCGCCGCCGACCCGGAGAGCCCGCTGCGGGTCACCGAGGCCGGGTACTTCGCCGCGGGCCGGCGGATCGCGGCGCTCGGGCCGGCCGTGCTGGTGCAGGAGGGCGGATACGACCTGCCCTCGCTCGGCCGGCTCGCCGTCGCGGCGGTCGAGGGCGCATGCGGGTGCTGACCGGGCGAGTCACGACATCGTCACGGCTTGGCCGCTGTTGATCATCAGAGCCCTAGACCGTGACACATTTGGTTAAATCTCGTACCATATCGCTCGATTTACCGGTTTGCAGGGTTTACCGGCCTGGCTGCCGTCCGGGGAGCTCGGGCTCTGAAGGTCGTTCGGTGAGTCCGCGGCGCGACCGCGGACCGCGGGTCAGGACGGGAGCAGGCAACGTGCGCATCAGGTATTCACTGGCCATGACGGTGACGGCGCTGGCCCTGGCGACCGCCGTCGCGGCGTGCGGCGGCACGACCGTGAAGGTCGGCGCGGGCAGCGCCGTCAAGGGGCAGCCGGAGCGCGGCGGCACGGTGACCGTCGCCGAGGTCTCCGGCGCGTCGCCCAACGACATCTTCCCGCTGACGCCCGCCACCAACGAAAACGGCTACAACATCGACCTGACCGAGGGGGAGTGGCCCAACCTGGTCTACATCGGCGACGGCGCGAACTCGGTGGTCAACCCGAAGGAGAGCCTGTACAGCTCGCTGACCTGGTCGGATAACGACTCGGTGATCACCATCGTGCTGAAGTCGTGGAAGTGGTCCGACGGGACGCCCATCACCTCACGTGACTTCACCTTCGTCTACAACCTGCTGAAGGCCAACTACAACGACTGGATCAGCTACCTCCCCGGGCTCTTCCCCGCCGACGTGACCAAGGTGGAGACGCCCGACACGCACACCGTCGTCATCCACCTGAACCGGTCCTACAACCCCGACTTCTACGTCGACGACGTGCTGTACTACGTGCCGCTGATGCCGCAGCACGCCTGGGACAAGACCTCGCTGACCGGCGCGGTCGGCAACTACGACCAGACCAAATCCGGCGCGACCGCGGTGTGGAACTTCCTGCAGAAGCAGGGCGCGGACATGGCCACCTTCGCGACTAACCCGCTGTGGAAGGTCGTGGACGGGCCGTGGAAAGTGTCAGAGTTCCAGAGCGACGGCTACTACGCCCAGGTGCCGAACACCAGCTACTCCGGATCCGCCAAGCCGACCCTGTCCAAGGTCATCTCCACCCCGTTCACCACCGACGCCGCGGAGATGGACACGCTGCGCTCGGGGACCACCCTGACCGTGGCCCCGCTGCCGCTCAACGACGTCGGCCAGATCGGCGAGCTGAAGAGCGAGGGCTACTCGGTCGCGTCGGTGCCCACCCCCGGCGTCGCCGAGATCGTGCCGAACCTGTGGAACGCGAAAGCTGGCCCGCTGCTCAAGCAGCTGTACATCAGGCAGGCGCTGGAGTACCAGATCAACCGGCAGCAGATCGTGACCGACGTCTTCCACGGCTACGCCGACCCGGGTAACGGTGCGGTCCCCACCACCTACGGCCAGCAGTTCGCCTCCCCGCTGGAGAAGTCGGGCGGCCCGTACCCGTACTCGCCGAGCAAGGCCGAGGCGCTGCTCAAGGCCCACGGATGGAAGGTCACGCCGAACGGTACTGACATCTGCCAGCAGCCGGGTGCCGGCGCTTCTGACTGCGGTGCTGGCGTCACGGCGGGCGAGAAGCTGCAGTTCCAGCTGCTCTACGCGTCCGGCTCGGCGGACTACGACCAGATGAACGCGGCCATCCAGACCAGCGAGGCGCAGGCTGGTATCCACATCACCCTGAAGGCCGAGCCGTTCAACACGCTGGTCGCCACGACCAGCACCTGCAACGCCCAGTCGCACCCGGCGTCGACCTGTAACAACTGGCAGCTGCAGCAGTTCGGCTACCAGCCGTACTCGGTGGACCCGAACGGGTCCGGCATCTTCAACACCGACGCGGACAGCAACTACGGCGGTTACTCCAGCCCGCAGATGGACCAGCTCGTCAACGAGACCGAGTACGGGGCGAGCTCGTCGGCGTTCTTCGCCTACGAGGACTACACGGCGCAGCAGCTGCCGTGGCTGTGGCTGCCGAACCAGTCCACCGTCGTGGTGTACAAGAGCAACCTGGCCGGGTTCACCCCGGCGAGCCCGTTCGACTTCACGCTGAATCCCGAGGTCTGGTATTACGTGAAACCGGCCTCATGACCCAGTACCTGATCCGCCGCGCCGGCCAGTCG
>Ga0302324_100010900_pt1 | contig 18738 bp, 14 predicted proteins | sample Palsa_T0_1_FD_201949 | JGI IMG/M metagenome (GOLD analysis project Ga0302324, IMG submission 201949) | Peat permafrost microbial communities from Stordalen Mire near Abisko, Sweden - Palsa_T0_1 | ecosystem: Environmental > Terrestrial > Soil > Palsa > Peat permafrost | place: Sweden: Abisko...
CCTGGACCAGGGGGGCCGAGCTCGCCATCGCGCTAGGCCTTCCGATGCCGCGGACGGACCGAGCGTTACGCACTCGGGGGGCGGCGAATGCCGGACGGGAGGGGGGCGAATGCAATCGAGTGAAATGGCCTGGAGGGTGCTCCGTGCGCTAGGAGGGGGGGAACAGAAGGGGCCGTCTCGACGCCCCGAAAGCTGAGCACGGTCCGAGCCGCGCATGGCGGACGCGGCGGAGCGCCGCTGCCGCCCCCATGGTAAGCCACGAGGGGTGGACGCCTCCCACGTCGACCTCGCCCTGGTCCCGCAGGACGTGCTGGATCTCTGCGAGCGGCTGCGGTCGAAGGGCAAGCGGGCGTGGATCGTGGGCGGTTGTGTGCGCGACACGCTGGTCGGCCGCGCGGCCTCGGACTGGGACGTCGCCACCGACGCGCTACCCAAGGATCTCCTCTCCATTTTCCCGCGCGCCATCCCGACCGGCATCGAGCACGGCACCGTCACGGTGGTCCGGGACGGGCGCCACTACGAGGTGACCACCCTGCGCGGCGAGGGGACCTACAGCGACGGGCGCAGGCCGGACTGGGTGACGTTCGTCGACGACATCGCGGCGGACCTCGCCCGGCGCGACTTCACGGTGAACGCCATCGCCCTCGACCCGCGCGACGGAAAGCTCATCGACCCCTTCGACGGCCGCGGGGATCTCCAGCGCGGTCTCCTGCGCGCAGTGGGGGACCCGCGCGAGCGCTTCTCCGAGGACGGTCTCCGCGTCCTGCGTGCCGCGCGCTTCGTGGCCACGTTGGAGCTCGCGCTCGATCCCGCCACCGAACAGGCCATCGCCCCCACCCTCGACACCTACCGCAAGGTCGCGGCCGAGCGCGTGCGCGACGAATGGCTCAAGACCATGAAGGCCCGACGGCCCTCCCTGGCCTTCGACGTCATGCGGCGCACGGGCATTCTGGCCGTCACCTGCCCGGAGCTGCTGGAAGGCGTGGAGATGGAGCAGAACAAGTGGCACGCCTACGACGTGTGGCGCCACGGCATGGAGTGCATGGATGCGTGCCTCCCGGGCCAGACCGATCCCGTCCTCCGCATCGCCGCGATGTTGCACGACGTGGGCAAGCCGCGCTCGCGCGCCTGGTCGGAAAAGACGCAAGATTGGACCTTTCACGACCACGACCGCATCGGCGCCGAGATCGCCGTCCCCATCGCCGAGCGGCTGCGCTTTTCCAGCGAGGAGCGCGAGCGCATCGTCGCCCTGGTGCGGTTTCACCTGTTTCACTATTCGGACGACTGGACCGACGCCGCCGTCCGACGCTGGATCCGTCGCGTGGGGGCGAACCGTCTGGGCGATCTCTATCGCCTGAACCAGGCCGACGTGCGCGCCAAGGGTCGCGACTTCGAGCCGGACCTTGCCGCGCTGAACGCGCTCGAGGCGCACGTATCGCGCGTGCTCGCGGAGGGAGCGGCCCTTTCGACGCGCGACCTCGAGGTGAACGGCCACGACCTGATGCGCGAGCTCGGCGTGAAGCCGGGGCGCATCATCGGCGAGCTCCTGGAGACCCTCCTCGACGCGGTCACGAGCGATCCAGCGCTGAACCGGCGCGAGCGTCTCATCGAGAAAGCGCGGGAGCTGCTTCTGGAAAAGGCGCGCTGAGCCCGGTCACACCGGACGGGCCACCATGGCGTTGAGGCGTGCGAGGAGATCCGGCATCTTGAAGGGCTTGGTCAGGTAATGGCGCGCGCCGGCGTTGATGCCGGCGACGATGTCGTACGGTCCGGTCTTGGCCGTGAGGTAGAGAATGGGGACGCGCTCCAGCCGCGGATCGGTCTTGATGCTCTTTCCCACGGCGAGGCCGTCGAGGCGAGGCATCATCACGTCGAGGACGATGGCGTCGGGCGTGGGGATCTGCGCGAGGAGGTCGAGCGCGGCCAACCCGTCGGACGCTGCATAGACGGTGAAGGTCGCCCCCAGCATCTTGGCGAGCATCACCCGGAGCTCATCCTCGTCTTCCACGACCAGGACGACGGGCGCGTTGGGCCCCGGTGACGCGACGGGGCGGATGGCCTTCAATGCGACGGGGGCGGCCGGGGTACCGGAGACGGGAGGCATCGATCGGTGCAACGGTTGGGGGGCCGAGGGACGTAAGGCGCGCCGGCATCTTCCCGACAATCCGCTGCGGTTCGAGTGTGTTAGCGTCGCCGACCGTGAGGCGCGTCGGCGTGGCAGCGGGGCTCGTCGCGTGGGCTTACGCCGGCGGAGCAAGCGCCCAGGTGGCCGCGCCCGCGCCGGAGACGCTCGCGGTCGGAGACTGGAAGCTGGAGCCCGTCGTCGAGGCGCGCGTTCGCGGGGAATACCGGCACGATCTCGACGGCGAAGACAAGGGCGTGCTCATCGAACGCGCGCGGCTCGGCGTCGACGTCACGCGCGGGTCGCTGGAAGGACGGGTGGTCCTGCAAGATGCGCGGGTGTGGGATCTCGGCGTCTCCAACGACGTGCTGACGGGACCCGCCCCGCTCGCCGCCACCGGGGTCTACGAGGCGTGGGGCGAGGCGCACACGGCTGGCGCGCACCCGAGCTTTCTGCGCATCGGCCGGCAGGAGGTCTCTTGGGGAGAGGGCCGCCTGCTCGGCGTGTCGGACTGGTCGCCGGCGGGACGCTCGCTCGACGCCGCGCGCGGTCGCACGACCCGCGGCAACTGGGCCTTCGAGGTCCTTGCCGCAGTGCTGGAGGATCCCGCCATGCCGCTGACGACCCCCTCGGGAACGGTCGTCTCCGCGGTGGCCCCCGCGTACGGAGAACTCTTCGGAGCGCGCGTCGAGTGGGCCGTCGATCCGCTGTTCGCCGTCGACGGGTACGCGCTGGCGCGCATCGCGCAGACCAACCCCCAGGCCTCCCTCGACGCCTCGGTTCGCGGGCAGACGTACACGCCCTCGTTGCGACTGCACGGGGACGGGGACGGCTGGACATGGGGTGCCGAGGGCGCCATCCAGTTCGGGCACGCCGACGGAGTCACGGCCATCGCCCAGCCGCTCGGGGTGCTCACTTACGGGGCGGCGCGCTCGGCGTGGGCAACGGCAGGTCACCTGGACTACGCGTTCGACCACGTGCTGCTTGCGCCCACGATTCGCCTTGGCGGCTCCTACGCCAGCGGCGACCACGGGGGGACCACGTTCCGCGGCTTCGATCCGCTGCTCCCCGACGCACACACCTGGTACGGCGCCATGGACCTCCTGACGTGGTCGAACGAGCTCGAGGCGAACGCGCGCATCGCGGTCGTGCCGTGGACCGACGCCGCCGCGGCCCTGGAGTACCGTTACGCGCGGCTGGCGCAGCCCGGAGGAGCCTGGACGACCGGGTACCTGGACCAGCTCATCGCCGTCCCCGGCAACACCAGGACCGATCTCGGCCACGAGATCGACGCGAGGCTGGCGTGGTCGCCGCTGGTGCCGGTGGAGCTGGGGGCCGGCTACTCGGTGCTCGTGCTCGGCGACGGAGCGAAGGCCGTCCTCGCGGGAAGCTCGCTGTCCGCGCCGAGCCTCTCGCACTATGCCTACCTCCAGGCGACGCTGCGCGTTCCGTGAGGCTGGGCGGAGCCGCTCCCCGCCGGAGCAGCGGAGGGTCCCTCAATTCACCCAGCGGCGGCGGGGTCCCACGTCGGCATGCACGAACCAGTCGGCGGCCGTCAGGTAGACGCCGACGCCGCCCTCCCAGTCGAGCTGCCGGATCTCCCGCTCGACGGCGCGTGGATCGAGCGCCACCTCGGCCCCCGGCGGGACGATGCGAAAGTCGCACGCACGGCCGAGGGAGTGCTGGCTGTGGGACGCCACATGATGGCCCTTCTTGCGCAGCATCTCGTTGAGTTTCCAGCTCCGGTAGCCGCTCACCACCTCGATGCGCGAGCCGGGGTGAGCTGCCGCCAGCGCGCGGAGCAGGCCGAGGAGGTGCGCGTCGAGCGGGTGCTGCTCGCCTGTCGAACGGTCGGCGAGGAGCGCGTCGAACGCGGTCTGCGTCGGCGACCGCGAATCGAGCACCACGCGCTCTCCGGTGTGGACCTGGTAGAGGGTGGCCAGCATCGGCTCGTCGTCGGAAGCATCGAGGGGGGGGCCCTTTTTTTCCGCCAGGTTGGCAGCGGCGTGCGGGACGCGCGCTTCCATCGTCGCCGGCTCGACGGCGATGGTGGCGCTCGAAGCGGACGCGAGGACGACCGCGAGGGCTTTGGCCGGCAGGGTCACCGGAGGAACGGTAGCAGAGCAGCCGAAGGCGGAAGGTCGGAGTGCCCCTTTTTGGGGTAGCCTCGCCGCTAGCGCATGGGTTCCGGTTCGGAAAATGCGACCGACGTGGAACTCCTCCGGCGTATCGCCGCAGGGGATGTGCTGGCGGTGGCCGACCTCTACGATCGGCATGCACGCACGCTGCTGGCGCTCTCGCTGCGCATCGTGCGCGAGCGCTCCGAGGCGGAGGATGTCGTGCATGACGCCTTCGTGGTGGTAGGAGAGCGCGCTGGACAGTACGTCCCGGAGCGTGGCGCAGTGGGGGCGTGGATGGTGACGCTCGTGCGCAACCTCAGCATCGATCGCACACGTCGTCGCGACCGGCGCGGCGCCATCGCGCGCGATGTGCTCGCCCACGAACCGGGGACCACCACGGCCGCAGCGCCTGCCGATCCGGAGACGCAGGCGTCCGGCGCCGGCGATCGCGATCGCGTCCGGCGGGCGCTGGCGGCCCTCCCCGAGGTGCAGCGCGCAACCCTGGAGACGGCCTTCTACGAAGGCCTCACCTACGCGGAGATCGCCGAGAGGGAAGGGGTACCCCTGGGCACCATCAAGTCGCGGGCCGCCCGCGCGCTGGCGGCCCTGCGGCAGGCGCTGGGGGAGGAGCGATGACCGTCCGCGACGAGGGCCCGTGGAAGCGCGGCGAGACGCCTGGTCCGACCCTTTACTTCCACGCGACCTCGCCGTCCGACCCGCGCGTCGTGGTCGGCCTGCTGCACGGGTACGGGGACCACGGCGCGCGGTACGCCCATGTGGCGGATGCATGGGCCGAGCGGGGCATCGCCACCATGGCGCTCGACATGAGGGGCCACGGCAAGGCCGAGGGAAGACGCGGGCACTGCGATCGCTTCCAGGAATTCCTCGACGACGCGGCCGAGCTGCGGCGCCTGGTGAGCCAGCGCGCGCCCGGCCTGCCCGCGGTCCTCTTCGGACACAGTCTCGGCGGCCTGGTGGCGACTTCCGTCGTCCTCGCGGGGCCGTCGCCGTGGCGCGCGCTGGCCCTCAGCGCTCCCTTCTTCTGGGTGGCCACCGCGGTGCCGCTCGCCAAGAGGCTCGCCGGCAAGGTCGCGACGCGAATCGCGCCCAGGCTGGCGATGTCCTCGGGCTTGCGCGGGAAGGACATGACCCACGATGCCGAGCGGGCGCGCGCTTACGACGACGACCCGCTCGTCTTCAAGACCGCGACCGCGCGCTGGTTCACCGAGACCGCAGCCGCGCAAGCTCGAGCCGTCGCAAACGCTCCGTCGCTTTCGTTGCCGCTCCTGGTGGTCGCCGGCCTGTCCGATCCGGTCGCGAGCGTCCCGCGGGCGCGCGCGTTCTTCGATGCTGCGGGGAGCTCCGACAAGACCTGGGACGGACGCGAGGGCCTCTTTCACGAGGTGCTGAACGAAGTCGAATGGCGGCCCATCGCGGACCGGTTCGCCGACTGGATTCTCGCCCACGCTTGAGGCGCGAGGTGCCCCGGGGCGGAGGCCTCACCCGCGGGCCGGACGCACCCGGACACGGCCCGTCCCGGCGCGAACGCGGGCCTGGCAAGCCAGTCGCCGGCAAGCTGGGTCGTCGGCGAAGGAGTCGAGAATGTCCAGCTCTTCGTCGAGCGGGGGCTCCAGCAGATCCGCCCCCTCCAGCACGTCGATCCGGCACGTTCCGCAGACGGCGCTTCGACACGAGAACGGCACCGGGGCGTGGTGTTCATCGCAGAGGTCCACCAGCGCGGCTCCCTCCGGGGCGTTCGCCTCGACGGTGGGTACGCCGCTCTCGGTCGACTCGAAGAGGACGAGAGTCATGACACCAAGGCTTTAGCGCTTCTCGAGCGCGATGGCATGCTCGGCTCGCGGGTCGGACTCGAAGGCGCGCGCCGTCGGCCCGTGGAAGTGCGGGCGCCTTTGCGACGCGCGTGCGAGCGCGGCAAACCCCGCACCGGGGGCCACCGCGGCGACGAGGGCGTCGGCGCGCAGAGCCTCTCCCTGGACGGCGGAGTCGGCGACGACGAGGGCCACGCGCGCCCCCTTGCGGCAGACGCGCGAGAGGGCCCGGAGCGACGCCGCGAGCTCGCGCGTCCAGGCGGTGCGGGCGCCTTCCACGTCGAGCTTCGCGTAACGCCGGCGCGCTCCCATCTCGCCGGCCGCAAAGGCGCGCGCGTCCAGGCCGAGCCAGCGCATTCGCAGCTCGTGATGCGCCAGGTAGTCGTAGGTGGCGACGTACGGCGGCGAGGTGACGACGGCGTCCACGGTGCTGGCGGCCACCGTGTGCAGGCGGGTGGCGTCGTCGAGCGCGACGCGGGCCGGCGGCGTGCCCGGAGGAACGAGCGGGGCGAAGTCGGAGAGGCGGCGCCCGAGTTCCTCCGTCTTGCGCGCGAAGAGGCGCGCCGGGAACCCCGCCGCGATTCGCCGGGGCGAGGCCGCGGCGGAGGTGTCGGAAGCGCGCCGACTGACCTTCACCAGGATGGCGCTGAGGACCAGCTCGAGCGCATCGCGCACGCCGGGGTCCGCTCGCGCGCCGATGCCCGCACGCAGCGAGTCCAGCTCGAGCAGCACGTGGGGATCGAAGGCCGCCACGTCGTCTGCAGGATACCGGTGCGTGGCCCCGGCGCGTCGCTTCCGACGCTCGTCGGCAAACGCGGCCACTTCGTGCGCGGCGGCGACGAGCTCTTCGCAGGAGGCGACGCCGGGCGTCGAAGCGCGTCGCAGCGTCGTCTTTAGCGTGGCGAGGCGCACGGCGATGGGATTGAGGTCGGTCCCTACCGCGCGTCGCCCGGCGATCATGGACTCGACCAGCACGGTGCCCGAGCCGCAGAAGGGATCGAGCACCGTGGCGCCCTCACCGGAGAGCGCGCGGACCAGACCGGCCGCGGTGGCCGGGTGCATGCGCGCCGGGTAGGTGTGAAAACCGTGCACGTGGACGCGATCGGGGTCGTCGAGGTCGGCTCCCGGTTCCGGGTCGGCGGGGGCCACGTCGAGCGCGGCGGCCAGGGCGGCGGCTACGTCGCGGTTCCCGGCGGTCTCGACCTCGCCACCGACGTGCGTGAGCGAGCGCCGTCGCGTCAATTGGCGCAAGACAATAGCATGTCACAGTGGCCGGACGGACGTCATCGCGCACGCAGGGTCTCGCCGGTCGCCTCCGCGCCGGGCTGCTCCGCGCCCGCCGCTCCTTCGCTCGGAGGGGCGTCGACGCGGTAGGTGAGCTCCGCGTCGTCGCGTACGTCGACGCGGGCCCCTCCGTGCGCCGAAAGGCGGGCGAGCAGCCTCTCGGCGTGGTCCAGGTCCGTGCTCATGATGCGCGCCAGATCCGGTGCGGTGGTTTCTTCGCGCCGCGCCGCCAGCACCTCGCCGGCCACGCGCTCCCAGGCCTCTGCGAGGGCCTCACGCGCCTCGCCTCTTCGACGACGCGAGCGCCGCAGGCTCGCCCAGGCCAACGACGCCGCCACGACGGCGACGGTCCCGAGGAGAACCGCCGCCAGGTGCGAGGCGAGCCACACCAGCAGCGTCACGCCGGCGGCCATGGCCGCGATGGAGCCGAGCACGAACGACGCCGCCAGCCATCCCAGCGCCATGGCCCGTGCCCGATGCGAGCGCACCAGGCTCGGGAGCTCCCCGTTCGACCGGACCAGGTCCCCCGCGGCGGGGACCACCGGCCCGCCGCATACCGAGCAGCGCCAGCGCAAGGCCGCGCTCGGCTCGATGCGCGCCAGGGCGCCGCAGTGCAGGCACGGGCTCACGGGTGGATGATGGAGGTTCCGGGCGGCGGCGTGTACTTGAAGAGCTCCGGGGGAGCCGGCACGTTCACTCGCGGCGCCTCGAAGTCGAAGCGGTTCCGGTTGCCCTGGCCGTCGATGATCATCACCCGACGGACCTGAGACGTGGCGGAGTCCACGTAAAAAAGCACCTTGGAGTACGAGGGGGTGGCCTGTTTGGGGGTGCCGACGAGGACGATGCCGCCGGGAAACTTCATCTGGTCCCCGGGAAAGACCTCGAAGGTGAACGAGTCGCCGAGCTTGCCCGTTCCGGTGAGAAAGGAGAGCGCTGCGGGGTACTGCGACTTCTCGATGGGCTGCTCGTACATCTGTTTGTTGCTCGCTTCGTAGACCTTGATGACGGTGCCATCGGAGACCACCCGGTTGCCGGTGGACTGCGGGTCGTCGTACGTCCAGTGCATCTTGCCGGGCTTGGCGAAGGTCACGTGGCCGTGGGAGCTCTTCTCCTGGTTATAGGCCTTGACCCAGAACTTCTGGCTGAAGTCGCTGGTGAAGGTCTGGGACTGGTCGTAGACCTGCTGCACGCAGGCGACGGCCTGGTCGGCGGTCGGCGTGGCCGGCAGGCATCCGGAGGCAGCGTGGGGAAGAGGCATCGGCGGGTCGGCAGCCAGCGCCGCCGTGGCGACGGAGCCCGCGCAGGCAGCAGCGAGGAAAAGGGCAGACAGGAGCTTCATCGGGGGCTCTCGGGTTCGAGCGAAATCCATGCCAGAGCTCATTGCGAACCTGGCGTAAAGGCTTCGAGGGTCGACAAGGTCTCAACGGTGGGACACCGGCTTCATTCCCGTCGCAGCCACGACCCGCATCGGCGCGTGCTGCAAGTGCGTGACGGCCAGCGCCAGCGCGTCGGCCGCGTCGGTGGGGGGCGCGGTGGACAGCCCGAGGACGACGCGGATCATCTGGGCGACCTGAGCCTTGTCGGCGCGGCCGCTTCCGACGACGGCGAGCTTCACGCGCGCCGGCGGGTACTCGAAGACTTCGAGCCCCGAGCGGGCGCACACCAGCAGCGCGACCCCGCGCGCATGGCCGAGCTTGGCTGCTGCCTGAGGATCCTTGGCAAAAAAGATGGCCTCCACGCTGGCCACCTTCGGCTCATGGGCGCGGAGGACCTCGACCAGCTCGCGCTCGATGGTGACGAGCCGCACGGCGATGGGCGCCGTCTCGTCCGTCCGCACCACCCCGTGCGCGTGGTGAAGCATCCGCGTGCCACGCCGCTCCACGATGCCCCAGCCGAACTTACGCGTGCCCGGATCCAGTCCGAGCACGACGTTTCGTGGCGCCACCGCTCCCTCCGGCGTGCGGGGGACCACCATGGCAGACTCAGCTTGCGCTCTCGAGTGCCGCCAGCTCCTCGTCGGAGATGTCGAAATCGGCGTACACGTTCTGCACGTCGTCGTGGTCGTCGAGCGCCTCGGCGAGGTTCAGGGCCACCTGCGCGTCGCGTCCGGCGAGGGCCTTCTTGATCTTGGGCACCGAGGCGAGGGAGCTCGACTTGACCTTGATGTGCGCCCTTTCCAGGGCGTCGAGTACTCCACCGAGTCCATCGGGAGGAGTGGTGAGCTGCCATTCCTCGCCGGCGTCGGTGTAGTCCTCGGCCCCGGCGCCGACGGCCAGCTCCATCAGCTGATCCTCGGTCACCTCTTTCCCGAGGGTGACCAGACCTTTTCGCTCGAAGGCCCAGCCGGCCGTGCCCGCCGCGCCGAGGATGCCGTTGTTCTTCTCGAAGATTTTGCGGATCTCCGCGACCGTGCGATTGCGGTTGTCGGTCATCGACTCGACGAGAAAGAGCGTGCCGCCGGGGCCCGTCCCCTCGTAGGTGATCTCGTCGTACGACGTCCCTTCGAGCTCGCCGGTCCCGCGCTGCGTGGCGCGCTTGATCGTTTCGCCGGGCATGGCCTGGCCCTTGGCGTCGGAGATGGCTTTGCGCAGGCGGGGGTTGCCGCCCGGGTCACCGCCGCCCATGCGCGCGGCGACGGTGATCTCTTTGATAAGCTTCGTGAAGAGCTTCCCCCGCTTTGCGTCGAGGGCGCCCTTCTTGTGCTTGATGGTGGCCCACTTCGAATGGCCGCTCATGAGGGGGGCCGAAAGCTAGCATGTTCAGCGGCGATCCGCCGTCTTTCGGGCTGCTCGGGCGCGCACCCTCCCGTGAAGACCACGCACCCATGGCCTGAAGACCACGCACCTCTGGCCTGAAGACCACGCACTAGAGTCCGGATGACTCACGACCACCGGGGACAATCGCGCTGCGACGGCCATTTGCGGCTGGGGAGCTCGAGGGGAGCGGCGCTCCCCTCGAACGAGACCCGTCACGACGGAGTCTGTCGGTGCTTTGACCGACAGTCTCCTAGGGCATCGTGACCCGGGTGCTTGCCAGGAAGCCGTCGTCCGCTGCGTGGGCGACCGCGACGAAGGCGTCGTAGTCCTTGAGGGGAATGGTCCCGGTGGCGACGCCGAGGACGAAGTCGTCCTCCAGAACCGTCCCCGCAGCGGCCCCTCCTGAGGGGGGGGCGCCAGTCACGGCGATGCGCCGGGAGGCCTCCACGAGCTTCGTCTGGAGATCGAGCGGGCCTGGCATGCGCGAGACCCTCGCCCCCTTGGGAAGCTCGATGCGCCGGTGTACGTGGTACTGCGAGGCGCGATTCAGGGCCAGCGCGCTCTCGCGACCGGCGCGCGTCGCGAAGGTGGACCCCAGGCTGGAGACCCGGGCGTGAGGCGACGAGGAATGCATCGTGTCCAGGCCGGGAAGCAGCCAGGTATGCGCCCCCTCGATCTGCGCATAGCCGCTCACCGTGACGTTCGCCCGCACGCTCACCTGCCAGCTTCCTTCGCTCGACGCCAGCTCGACGTCGTCGACGTTCGCCCAGGGCAGCCAGGCCAGGACCACGTCGCGCAACGCGCGCTGGCGTTCGGCCCCCACGTTCTTCACCAGCGTCTCGGCCAAGGTCTGCGCGTCGCGGCCCCGCAGCACGATGGCGAAGGTGCCGCGCGCGTCGCCGTCCGCGTCGAGGGCGAGACGCACGTCGATCTCGTCGCGCTCGTCACGGGCTCCGGTGGGCGGGAGCGGGGCGATCGTCCCGTCCACCGCCAGTGCGAAGCGTCCCCGCAGCTCAGGCGAGACGCGTCCGGCCGGAAGAGGCGGTCCCTCCACATCCGCGTCAATCCACACGTCGTGACCCTCCACGTGCGCGACCACCAGCGGATGGGTGAAGCGCCCGAAGTGGGGCGGAAAGGTGGGATCAGCGCTGAACGGATCGGCCTCGGCCACCATCAGATCGCTGGGCACGCCCAGCTCGCGCAGCGCCCGGAGGACCAGCCACGAGCGGCTGCCGTCGTGCGAGGCGAGGAACGTGCGCGCGGTGGTCTGCTGTACCGACGCGATCCCCCCGGCGTAGTCGCTCAGGGCTCCGGCGTCGGACTCGCGCAGCGCCTTGCCCGAGCCGGCCACCACCGCCTCCAGCGTGGCGAGGGTCGGCTTGCCATTGGGGGCAGAAGGGGCAGCGCCGTGGGCCCAGGCGCCGACCTCCGGACCGTGGTCGTCGAGCGTCGCCAGCGTCTCCCGCAGCGCGCGGGCCACGCTTGCCCAGTCGGCGGTCGAGAAGCTCACGCGTACGCTTCGGTCCATCTCCGGCACGCCGTCCTCGACCCGCCGTGACGCGTGGTCGACGGCCCGCCAGACGAGCACGCGCGTCGCGCCCTCCGAGCGCTCCTCGGCCTTGCCGAGGAGAGGATGGCTCCAGAGCGCGCCGCGCAGGGACCGCGGCATGCGAAGCTCGATGGTCGCGTCGTGGACGGCGGTGCGCGCTGGCAGGAGATCCGGGGTATCGATGCCCACGTCGCCGGTGTCACCGGGGAGCGCCCATCCCTCGTACACGGCTTCGACGACGTCGCCCTGCTCGAGCTGCGAGAGATCGGCGTGCGACTGCGAAGCACGTGGGGTCGGCTCCGGCTCGAGGACCCGGCCATCGCGCTTTATGATGCGGCGGCGAATCGCGCGAGCCGTGCCGCGGCCCCACACGTCGGGGGCGCCGGCCTGGGCGTTCTCCTCGACGTCGGTGGTCCCGCTCACGCGCCGCACGTCGAAGAGGAGCCAGTGAACCCTCCCCGACGGGTCGATCTCGTAGCGCTCGGTGTGTGCCAGGACCGCCGTCGCGGCGCTCGGCAGGATGGGTGATTTTCGGTCCTGAGCGGCGACCCTCTCCGCGGCACCGTCGAGGTCCCGCGCCGAGTCGTCGCCGGCGGCGCTGAGCAGGGAAGGCAGGGCCCCGGGCGCGTCTGGCGCGTCGAGCGCCGCGAGCAGCAGGCGCGCGCGGACGTCGGATGAGCGGTCGAGGGCGTCGAGCTCCGTCAAGCTTCGCTCCGCCGGGAGCATGGCGCCGAAGGCGCGATGGGCGACTGCGTCGTCGCCCGCGACCAGCGCATCGCGCATCTCGACGGCCAGGAAGCGCGCCGGGCTGCCAAGGAGAGCCCGGAGCCGCGCGAGCTCGGTGGCCGCGCGAGGGCGATCGCCCAGGTCGCGCAGGGCGTCGAAGCAAGACAGGGTATCCCGGGCGGGGTTGGTGGCCGGGTCGCACATCGCCCCGGCGAGCTCGCTCCCCAGCCGAGGCGTGGCGGCCCTCTCCGCGTCGGCGAGGAGAGCCGTGCCCTGCAGCGCTCCGCGCGCCCGGCCGAGCGCGACCCGCGCCCGGTCGAAGACTTGATCGCGCCCAGCGGTCAGGGCCTCGAAGGCGTCGACCACGGCGTGCTTGCCGCCCTCCTTGGCGTTCGCGCGCTGCGTGTCGAGATCGCGCAGCACTTCGATGCCCGCTTCCTCGCGCCCGCGCCGCACCCCCGCAAGCACCGCGTGCGCGATGGATCCCTCCCAGCTCGCCGGCCATGCCTGGAGCACTCGCTCGTAGGCGCTCCGCCCGCGCTCGGCGCGCGTCGCCGCCGACAGGTCGCGCGCGCTCTCCACCGCGCGGCCGTACACCAGCGCGAGCTCGGGCGGAGCGTCGGGTCGCTGCATGGTCTCCCAGAGCATCTGCTCGGCCTCGCGGGGATCGCTGGCGGCGAGGTCACTCGCGGCCACCAGGAGGGCCTCTTGGCTGCGACGAGGCGCTGCCGGCTGGACCGGGGTCACTCCCGTAACGCGCCCGGGCGCGGTCGAACCTACCGCCGGGGCGTGCGCCGGAAGCGGCCTGCCGTCTCGATCGAAGACGTCGATCTCGACGGTGTCGTCATCTTTCCCGGTACCGACGCGGGCCACGATGCGCAGCCTGCCGGGCGTCGCCGTGACCCTGGCGAAGCGCGCCGCGCCTCCATCGCCCAGCTCGAAGGGCCGCCTGATCACCATGGTCCCCCCGGCGCGCAAGGCCGCTGCTCCGTGCGCGCGGAGCACCAGCCCCAGCACCCCGTTGCGCGGTACCTCCACGTCGATGACCACCTCGCGCACGCCGGGTCGCGAGCTCTCCGCGGACAGCTCCAGCGAGCACCCACGTCCGCCGACGGTCAGAGGGTGCGCGGCCGTGCCGAACGCATCGCCGCGCGGGTACGACGCTTCCAGGCGCGCGCCCCCGTCGTCCAGCGGTCCCGCCTCCTCCACGCCGATCACCGGCGTCCAGGTCGTGGGCCCGACGACCACGGCTTCTTGCGCGCATCCGCTGGCCCTGCGCTGGCTCTCGGCCTCGGAGGCGTCGCCCTGCCGCTCCGCCATGGACTCCAGCGCGCGCGCCAGGATTCCGCGGGCGAACGGACCCTCGGCGTCCGCCCGTGCCAGGTCCTGGACAATCCTCGCCCGCTCCCCCGTGCGCCACGCCAGCGCGGCATCGCGCTCCGCCTCACCGAGAGCGGGCATGGTGCGCATGGCCAGCGCATCGAGCGACGCCTCGAGCGCAGGGACCTGCCAGGGGTCGCCGTCGGCGCGCGCCGCGGCTCGAACGACATCGAGGTACGCCAGCACCGCGAGGCGTGGATCCCCCACCGCGTCCTCGCGAAAGGCCTGGTCGAACAGGGCCGGCAGATCGGCCCGCAGCCCTTGCGGCGCCCGCGCTTCGGGCCGTCCGCAAGCGCCGGCGAGCAGCCACCATGCCGCCAGCGCCAGAAAGCGGATCACCCTCGCGCCAGTCTCGGATCCGGGGCGGTGTGCGGCCGTCATCGCGCCCCTGTCGGCTCGAGGCGCACGACCTTGTGCATCAACGCGTCGACGCGCTGCACCCAGGCTCGCCAGCGCGGATACTCGTCGACCGAGATGGCGCTCTGGTCGAAGACCATCGTGCGTTTCACCACGACCGCTTGCGGATCGCGTGGATCGAGAAAGATCTCCAGGTGTGCGCGCCCGAAGGCGCCCCCGTTCTCGTCCCCTCCTGGGGGCAGCGGCTCGAAGCGCCAGCCCTTCGGGGCAACGACATGCAGAATGCGCGACTCCCTGCGCGGCGCCATGCTGGGCGGTAGCCACACCGGCAACATGCGCTTCACCAGCGGTGCGATCTGCGAGGCCGTGGTCTGCGAAGGAGACAGTGGGAGCACGAGCTCCGACCCTTCGTGACGGGCGAGGCCGTCGCTGCGTGCATGCCAGCGCACCTCGGCCGCGCCGCGCGGCAAGTCGCCACGGAAGTCCACGTTCTTCTCCACCTCGACGGTGGAAAACCACGGCCCCACCAGGTGGTCCTCCACCCACTGCGGCCGGGCGCCCGGCTCGGTCAGGTAGGAGCGCATCCAGAAGGCGTCGTCCCCCTGCGCATGCTCGTCGCCGTCGAGCTGCGCGCCGCCATCGGCTGCGAGCTTCATCGTCCACGACGCCTCGATGCCGTGATCGTCCGGCGTGCTGTAAGGCAAAGCCACGATCTCCGCCGGACCATCCATGCGAAGCGCCACTGCCCGCGCGTCCATCGACGGAAGCGGCCCCAGGCGGGACTGTGGGCTGGTCGCGTCGAGGTAGGTCCCGCCGCCTGGTCCGGGGAGGAAGGCGATGCCGTGATCGAAGAGGGGGATGGCGACGCCTCGGGCGCGCACGATCGACGGCTCGTTGGTCATGCGCGTCTGGACCATCACCTCCTGCGCTTCGATGGCCACCGCTTTCAGCAACGTGATGAGCAGCAGCGCCTTGTCGTCGCAGTCGCCCTCGCGACGTGCCAGGAGCTGCTGGGGACGATTGGGGAGCCACCACTCGCCGCTGACGTAGTTCACGTAGCGGATATCGTCGGCCACGAAGTCGAAGAGCGCTTGCAGCTTCTCGTCGCGCGTGACTTTGCCGCGCGTCAGCTTCGCCGCGAGGTCGCGCACCTGCGCGTCAGGCTGCGTGAAGCCCTTCACCGCGTCGCCGTACCAGGCTCGAAAGGCGCTCCAGTCCTTAAAGGTCGACATGACCAGCACCGGAACCACTTCGCTGATGGGAGGCGCCAGGGGCTCGTCGGGGACGTTGGGCGGATGCTCCCAGACGAAGCGCACGACGTGACGCCCGTTGTCGTCCTTCTCCTCGCGCCGCTCCGCTTTGCCGTTGACCACCTCGGCGAAGATGGGCCGGTCGGACGGCGCCTCGATGACGTCCTCGTTGTAGAGGATGGGGTGCGTGGTGAGCGCCCCGGCGTAATCGAGGCGGTAAAACGGGGGATCGCCGCGGCCCCCCACCGGCCCCGCGGTCCACGACCGGAAGGCGACCTCGACGACGTCGCCCGTGGCCAGCTCCGGCCAGCGAATCCGCGGCTGCGCGTTCTCGCTGGCTTCTTCGACCGGGAAGGCCTCGCCGCCGTCCCTCCGGTGCACGCGCGCGCGCAGGATCTCCGTCTGGTCCCCCTCGGCGGGGATGTTCTCGTAGAGCTCGTCTTCGGTGCGCGGTGGAATGACGATCTCGCGAGCGTAGTGGACCATCTCCGAGACGCGCCGGTCCGGGTGCATCACCACGGCGCGCAGCCAGTAGAGCTGCCGGTCCGCCACGTCCGGCTGGTCCGAGGTCGCTCGCAGGCGTCGGGCGAGGATGCTCTCCGGCGCCACCAGGTATTTCTCGTCGTCGTGCGCCTCGGCGTCGGGCGTCGACGCCTTCGCGCGCAGCGCCAGCTCCGCACGGTAACGGGCCTCGGTGGGATCGAGCTCGCGCGCCCGCCGGAGCGCCGCGGAGATCGCCGCCTCGGCGGTGGCATCCGCCGGCGCCGCGCTCAGCTCCTGCGCGAGGCCCGCCCATACCGAGGCATGGTTCGGCGCCCACCGCGTCAGCTGCTCGTAGAGCGCGCGCGCCTCGTCGTGCGCCCCCGCCTGCGCGACGGTCTGCGCCACGGCGACGGCGTCCGCTGCGTCGCTCACGCCGCCGGCGAAGGCGCGCCTCGCCGCCCGCGCCGCCTCGACGCGGTCGTGGGTGGAGGCCAGGGCCCGCACCCGATCGGGTCCCCAGTCGCCGCGCTTGGTGAGCTGCTCGCGCGCCGATGCCTCCACCACCGGCGACAACCCCTCCGCGGTTCGCGCCAGGAGCTGCAGCACGACGTCCGGAGCCGCATCGCCGCTGGCGCCAGCCACCGCTTCCAGCCGGTGAAGGGCTCTCACCCGCAGCGCGTCGGTCCCCAGCGCCAGCTCCACCTGCGACGCGAGCAGCGCCGCCTCCGCGTCCTTCGCCTCGTCGAGCCCAGCGCCATGCACCGAGGCCATCGCCCAGTCGGCGAGACCGGCCTGCACGTGCCGCTCGACCAGCCGCCGCTGCGCAAAGGCGCGCGTACCCGCATCGCCCTGGGCACGCGCGCGGTCCAGCCACGCGCCCCGGTTGGCGCCGCTCGGCGCGATCCAGCCCACCATCGCGGTGCGGTCCGCGCCGAGCGCCCCGTCGGCCAGCGCCACCAGCATGCCCGGTGCGCGCGGGCTGCGCATGTCGTCCGCGCCGCCGAAGGTACGCAGGATGGCGGCGTCGAGGCGAGTGTCGACGTCGCCTTCGCTCCGGGCGATCGCCCTCGCCAGCACGGTGGTCATCGCGTGTGCCGTCGCGTGCCGTACGACGGGACCGCCGCTCGACCCTCTCGATGCCCAGGCCGTCTCGGTCACCCCGTCGGGCCACCCGCCGGCCTCGTTGGTCACGCGCAAGCGCACGTCCCCGTCGTCGTCGAGGGCCCCCGAGCAGACCTTCGCCGCAAAGAGGTGCTTGCCCGCGGCGGCATCGACGCGCGACGCGAGGCGATCGAAGCGCAGTGAATCGTGGACGGTCTCGTCGCGCGCCACGTCCACTCCGTCGAACACCAGGCGAAGTTGCCCGGTCGATGCAGCGTGGAGAACGAGAACCTGCGGGCGGGCTACGTCGAGCGCCGTGGCGAGCCAGGTGCAGCTCTCTTTGCGCGGGAAGACGAACACGTCGAGGGGCACACCCGTCGCGGTCACGAAGGCGCGTGGCACGTCGCGCCAGGCGACATCGTAGCTTCCCCAGGAGTAGCGCCCGGCTCCGTCGAACAGTGTCTTCTCCGCCTCCGGCCCGTCGTGCGCGTCGAGTCCGCCCCCGGTGTCGCGGAACGGCCCCAGGATCGAGAGAGCCTGCACCACGCCCAGCGCGTGATCCGCCCGCCCTCCCGCCTCGGTCCCGCTGTCCGATGCGAGCATGCGCGCCTGCAGAGCGGCCTCGACCCGCAGCTCCGGTGCCACCGTGGCGGTGGAGGCCACGCGTTGCAGGCCGTGCTCGACCCGTCCGCTCGTCGCGCGCGGGGCCAGCGCGACCAGCGTGGCCAGCGCGGCGGCTTGCCCCTGCTCGGGGACAGACGTGGCGACGGCGCGCGCCAGTGCCTCGTCGACCATGGCGTCGGGGGTTGCATCGGTCCAGCGCAGCGCGTCGGAGGGAGCGGACCGTGCGCGGGGCGCGTCGGCAAGGACGAGCGCGAGCGCCGCGAGGAAGAGCGCGAACGGGCGGCGGAGGCGCAAGGTCAGGGGACTCTACTAAGGGGTGCGAATGGGCGCGAGCGCCGCGGTGGGCTCCTCCCGCGGGGTGGTCGAAGAGTGGGCATCGCGCAGCACAAAGGAATAGAACGAGGCCGAGGGGACTGCGGAAGTGACACCCGCCCAGCACAGCCTGGAACAGGAGACGTGATGAGAGCAGCGCTTTTGACTGCCTACGGCGATGTCGACAAGCTCGTAGTCCGCGATGTTCCCGAGCCCAGAGCTCGAGCGAACGAGATCAAGGTTCGCATGGCCGGTGCCAGCATCAACCCGATCGACTGGAAGATCCGGAGCGGCGCCCTCGAGGCGAGCCGGCCGCTCGAGTTGCCCACCATCCTTGGGAGGGACGTCTCGGGCGAGGTGGTCGAAGTTGCGCCTGGAGTGACCGCCTTCAAGGTCGGTGACAAGGTGATGGGTCTGGTCCAGAGGGCCTACGCCGAGTTCGTGGTTGCCAAGTCGGACGCCTGGGCCGCTGTCCCCGAGGGCATGGACCTCGTCGATGCCGGGGCGTTGCCGCTCGTTCTCCTGACGGGCACGCAGCTCATCGAAGAAGCGGTCCGCCCCATCGAGGGCGACGAGGTGCTGGTCACCGGGGCCGTCGGCAGCGTCGGCCGGGCCGCGGTGTTCGCTGCCAGAGCGTGCGGCGCGCGGGTGTGGGCCGGTGTTCGCGGCTCCCGGAAGGCCGAGGCAGCCCAGCTCGGCGCCGACGGCGTCGTGGCTCTGGACGACGAGCAGGAACTCGGCCAGCTTCCGCGACTCGACTGCGTTGCGGACACCGTGGGGGGAATCACCATCCAGCGCGTCCTCGGCAAGGTCAAGGCGGGCGGCACCATCGGGAGCGTCGTCGG
>Ga0302324_100010902_pt1 | contig 18734 bp, 18 predicted proteins | sample Palsa_T0_1_FD_201949 | JGI IMG/M metagenome (GOLD analysis project Ga0302324, IMG submission 201949) | Peat permafrost microbial communities from Stordalen Mire near Abisko, Sweden - Palsa_T0_1 | ecosystem: Environmental > Terrestrial > Soil > Palsa > Peat permafrost | place: Sweden: Abisko...
CTGGCGCCCGTGGGCCTGCCCGTGGTCGTGTTCCTGAACGATCGCCGCGTCCTCGACGCGAGTACCGCGCTCGATTCCCCGTCGGCCATCGCCACCAGCTTTCAGCACTGCCGGTTCGGTCTGACGCGCTGAGACGCAGCCGAATTTAACGCCGCGTTCACGAGGCCGTCGAAGGCCCGAAATACCCCGCCCGTACGCTCGCGCAACTCGAGCGCCCAACCGGAAGGGGATCAGCATGCAGATCACTGAGACGATGTACGAGTCGATCGGCGGGGACGCCGGACTGACCCAGGTAGTCGACCGCTTCTACACGCGCGTATGGGCAGATCCCGAGCTCAAGCCCTATTTCGAAGGGATCGACCGGGACCAGCTCAAGCGCCACCAGCGGATGTTCCTGACCTACGCTCTCGGTGGCGGGGCAAACGAAGTGCGGTCACTGCCCGAGGCGCACAGCGGCCTGAAGATCTCCGACGCGGCGTTCGACCGCGTCGCCAAGCACCTGCGCTACACGATGGAGGAGCTCGACGTGGACAAGTCGCTGGCCCAGATCATCGCCGGGTTCGTCCAGGGCAAGCGTTCCTCGGTCGTGATGGTCTCCGGCTACTGAGCGCTCGGTAGTGATCGTCTCCGGCTACTGAGCGGGAGACAGCAGCGCCGCCAGCGTCGCCGCTGCGCGCCCGTCGCGGAGTGCCTCGCGCGCCTGACGGGCGCCGCGCAGCGGGTCCGGGGCGAGCCCCGCCGCGTAGAGCCGGAGTCCGGCGCTGAGGGCGACGGTGTGCGCGAGCAGGTCGTCTCCCTCTCCGCGCAACGCGACGCGGGTCTGCCAGGCCGAGTCCTGCGCGCCACCGCCGCTGGGCAGTCGCGCGCCCAGCAGCTCCGGCAGCTCCAGGCTGTGACCGCTCTGATGCGCCACCGGTCTACCGGGACGCATCACGTCCGACCCTTCGATCCCACGGACTGCGATGGCACATTCGGCGCCGAGGCGCTCGAGCGCCCCCACCAGCCGCTCGGCGTAGAGCCCATGGGTGTGACCGACCACGAAGCGCCGCGCGCCGAACCAGTCGACGAGCTTCTCGGCCGAGTGCACGGGGCCTCGCAGGCCGATCTCGTCGCGCAGCTCGGCCAGCCGGCTCCACCCGGGGAGCGCCGCCCCCGCGTGGACCACGCAGGCGCCACTGCGCTCGAGCATGGCCCGGGACTCGGTGAGCGTCGGCCGGCCAGGGCCTCCGAGCGCCGCCAGCACATCGGCCACGGTCGTCCCGTACTTCGGTCCCAGCGTGTCCCCGCAGTGCATCACCACGCCGGCCCCGCACGACGCGGCGGCGACGCCGGCCGCGAGCGAGAGCTGGGGCGCGTCCGCGGTGCCGTCGTAGGCGCCCGCGCAGGCGACGAGCGGTCGCTCGGTCGTTGCTCGCACCGATGGCGCAGCGTCGCGCAACGCCTGGGTCATGCCGGCGAGCTCCTCGGGCTGCTCGCCCTTGATCCGCATCGCGATCAGGAACGCGCCGGCCTGTGCGTCGGTGATCTCCCCGGCCAGGAGCCCGGCCAGCGCGTCGCGGGCCTCGTCGAAGGTCAGCGCGCGGCTGCCGCGGACGCCCGTGCCGACGGTCTTGATCGTGGCGCGGAAGCCTTCGTAGCGGCTGTGCCTGAGCCCCAGATCGACGTTTGGCATCGCGCTATGACTCCCAGCGGTACCCGACCCGCCGAATGGTCTTGAGCTTGGTCGCGTGCTCCGAGCCCAGCTTGGCGCGCACCCGCCGGACATGGACATCGACGGTCCGAGCCCCGCCGTAGAAGTCGTAGCCCCACACCTGACTGAGCAGCGCCTCGCGCGAGAAGGCGCGCCGCGGATGGGTCATCAGGAACTTCAGCAGCTCGTACTCCATGTAGGTGAAGTCGACCGGCTGTGTGTCGACCGTCACCTGGTAGGTCGCGAGGTTCAGCTCGAGCATGTCGCTGCGCACGACCTCATCCTCCTCGACCCCGTGCACCGCGCGGCGCGCGCGAGCGATCCGCGTGGACAGCTCGGTGGTCGTGAATGGCGCGACGATCAGCTCGTGAACCTCGAGCATCTCCGGGTTCAGCTGGAGGTCGTCGGGCTCGACGCTCACGAGGATCGGCACCCCACCAAGCTCCTCGTCCTCGCGCAGGCGCGTGCACAGGGGGGTGGCGTCGCCCCGGTCGTCGACCACCATCGCCAGGTCGGGCCGGCGCGCCGCGAGCCGGTCCTCGCCCGCGGGTCGCAGCGATCCGTTGATCGCCACCCGGCGCGCGCTGAAGCCGAGCTCAGACAGCATTCTCACTGCCTCCTCGGCGGCCTCGGCTCGCTGGGCATATATCCACGCGTCGGCCATTCCTTACAGCGCCCGCAGGTAGCGGGCGCGCTCGAACTCGGTCACCGTCTTGCGGTACTCGTCCCATTCGCGGCGTTTGTTGCGGACATACCAGTCGCACAGGTGGTCGCCGAGCACCTCGCGCACCAGCTCGGAGGACTCGAACAGCGCTACCGCCTCGCGGAGATCCTCGGGCAGGCGGCACGCTTCCGGCGGAAGGCTCTCGCCGGCTTCCGCGCCGAGCTGGTATCCCCGTTCGATCCCGCGCAGCCCGGCCGCGAGCACGAGGGCGAAGCACAAGTACGGATTGCAGGCGGAGTCGGGGGAGCGCAGCTCGATTCGCGCCGCCGCCTCCCGGTCGGGACGGCTCGAGGGGACCCGCACGAGCGCCGAGCGCGCATGGCGCGTCCAGCTCACGTGCTCGGGAGCCTCGAAGCCACCGGCGAGACGCTTGTAGCTGTTGACCCATTGATTGGTGACCGCGGTCAGCTCCGGCGCGTGCGCGAGCACGCCGGCGAGAAACGCCATGCCCGTGCTCGACAGCGGCGCCTCCCCGCGCTCGTCGAAGAAGACGTTTCGCTCCCCGTCGAACAGCGAGAGGTGCACGTGCATCCCCGAGCCCGACTCGTGCTCCAGCGGCTTGGGCATGAAGGTCGCGAATACGTCCTGCTCGCGCGCGACCTCTTTGACCGCGAGCTTGAAGGTGGTGACCGCGTCGGCCATCGAGAGGGCGTCGGTGTGCGCCAGCTTGATCTCATGCTGGGAGGGAGCGACCTCGTGGTGCGAGGCCTTGACCGGAATCCCCATCTGCTCGAGGTACTCGACCGTGCGCCGGCGGAAGTCGCTGCCGTCGTCGAGTGGGGTGAGGTCGAAATAGCTGCCCTGGTCGAGGGGAACCGGCGGCTTGCTCGGGTCAGAGCCCTCCGCGAACAAGAAGAACTCGATCTCGGCACCGACCTGCATCGTCAGTCCGAGCTCCGCGGCCTGTTCCAGCACTCGGCGCAGCGCATGACGCGAGTCCCCGGGGAACGCGGTCCCATCCGGAAGCCGCACGTCGCACAGCATGCGTGCCACGAGCGACGTCGGACGCCACGGCAGGACCTGAAACGTCCTCGGGTCCGGGTAGGCGATCACATCACGCTCGGCGAGCCGCGCCCCGCCCTCGAGCGCAGAACCGTCGAGCCCGACTCCATCCTCAAGCACCGTCTCCAGCTCGGTGACGGGGATCGCGATGCTCTTCAGCATGCCCAGCACGTCGACGAACCAGAGCCGCACGAAGCGCACGCCCCGCTCCTCGACAGTGCGCATCACGTAATCCCTGGTGGATAGCGTCAGGTCGGTGTCCGTGGGCGTCTCCTGTCGGCTCGCTCGACGATCGAGGGTGGCATCCACTCGGCGATCCGTCATTGGCCGAGTGTCGAAATCGCTTTCGACATCCAGATGAATTCACACAGCGTTCATCAGACCGACCCCACCGGGTAACCGGACCCCCACACCATGTGGAGGAGTGTCGGCATCCGCCGAGACCCGTTCCGTGTGCCCGTACTGCGGCGTTGGCTGCGGTCTGCTCGTGCAGACCGAGCGTGGACGCCTGCGCGGGGTCGCCGGCGATCCGCTTTACCCCGTCAACCACGGGCGTACCTGTCGCAAGCCGCTCGAGCTGGCCAGCGCCGTCCACGCCGCCGACCGGGCGTTGACGCCGCTGATGCGAACTGACCGGGAGGGTCGCTTCGAGCCGGCCGGATGGGATCAGGCGCTTACCACGCTGGCGGGCCGCCTGCAGGCGATCGCCGCCGAGCACGGTCCCGATGCGCTCGGCTTCTACATCTCCGGCCAGCTGCTGTCCGAGGATTACTACGTGGTCGGCAAGCTCGTCAAGGGCTTTCTCGGGACCAACAACCTCGACTCGAACTCGCGTCTGTGCATGTCCTCGGCCGTCGCCGGCTACACGGGCGCCTTCGGCTCCGATGGGCCACCGGGCGCGTACGCCGATATCGAGCTCGCCGACTGCTTCCTGCTGCTGGGTTCGAACACCGCGGCATGCCATCCGATCGTGTGGTCGCGGATCAGCGATCGCCAGCGAGAGGGGGCGTTCGTGATCTGCGTCGACCCGCGGCCGACCCCGACCGCGCTGGCCGCCGATCTGCACCTGGCCGTCCGCCCGGGCAGCGACTTGGCGCTCCTCGCTTCGATGCTCGGGGTGGTCGAGGCCGAGGGCCTGCTCGATGAGCGGTTCATCGAGAACCACACCACCGGTTTCGAGGAGGCAATGGCGGTGGCGCGGCAATGGGATCCGGGCCGGGCCGCTGAGGCCTGCGGCATCCCCGCCGAGCGGATCGTGGCCGCGGCGCGTCGCTTCGGAGGCGCGCGGACCGCGCTCGCGATGTGGTCGATGGGCGCGAATCAGTCGACCGTGGGCACGCTCAAGAACCGCGCGCTGATCAACCTCTGCCTGGCGACCGGCAACCTCGGCCGCCCGGGTTCGGGGCCGCTGTCGCTGACCGGCCAGCCGAACGCGATGGGCGGCCGCGAGACGGGCGGGCTAGCGCAGCTGCTGCCCGGCTACCGGCGGGTCGAGGATGCCGGCGACCGCGAGGCGATGGCGGCCCACTGGCGGCTCCCGGCGGAAACTGAGATCTCGCCGAGGCCCGGGCTGAGCGCGGTGGAGTTGTTCGAAGCTGTCGCCGAAGGGAGGGTCAAGGCGCTCTGGATCGCGGCGACAAATCCGCTCGTCTCGATGCCCGACGCGGAGCTCGTGCGCGCCGCGCTCGCGCGCGCCGAGCTGGTCGTGGTCCAGGACGCCCATCACCCGACGGAGACCTCGGCCCTCGCCCACGCCGTGCTGCCGGCCGCCGCGTGGCCTGAGAAGGAGGGCACGATGACGAACTCCGAGCGCCGGGTCGGTCTGGTGCGCCGCGCGCTGGCGCCGCCGGGCGAGGCGCGGCCGGACTGGCGCATCTTCGCCGGTCTCGCGGCCGCCCTTGGGTTTGGGGAGCACTTCGGCTGGTCCGACGAAGCGGCCGTGTTCGACGAGTTCGTCCGCTGCACGGCCGGGAGGCTGTGCGACATGAGCTCGCTCTCGCACGAGCGCCTGAAGCGGGAGGGAGGGGTCCAGTGGCCCGACGGCAAACCGCGGCTGTACCGTGACCGCAGGGTCGCGACCGCGGATGGGCGCGCTCGGTTTGCGCCCACGCCGCACTCGCCATCCGCCGAGCGCACCGACGCCGAGTACCCGTGGATCCTGACCACCGGTCGCGTCGCCGATCAATGGCACACGATGACCCGCACCGGTAAGTCGGGCGTGCTGCGGGCCACGGTCCGGGAGCCGATCCTCGAGCTGAACCCTGACGACGCCCACACCGCGGGGCTGGAAGAAACTGACTTCGCGCTGGTCAGCTCACGGCGCGGCGAGCTGCGCCTGCGCGTGCACCTTGTTCCCGGCATGGCCCGCGGGGTGGCGTTCGCGCCCTTTCATTGGGGCGCGTTGCACGCCACCGCCGGTGCCGGCGAGCTCAACACCGCGACCCATCGTGCGACCGATCCAATCTCGAAGCAGCCCGAGCTGAAGGCGCTGGCCGTACGCATAGAGCCCGCGCCCGGCGGCCCCGGCGGTCCCGCACCGGTACGGCGCCCGCCGCGCGAAGCCCCCCAACTCGGGATGTTGGCCGCCAGGCCAACTCCCAAACGCGCGAAGCGCGTCGTTGTCGTGGGGACGGGGATGGCCGGTCTGGCAGTGGTCGAGGAGGCCGTGCTCAGACGCAGGCGAGACGAGCTCGAGGTCACGATGCTCGGTGAGGAAGCCGTCGCGCCCTACAACCGGATCCTCGTTTCGAAGCTGCTCGCCCAGACCTGTGGCGCCGGTGACCTCGAGCTGCGTCCCGAGGCGTGGTACGCGGCACATGGCGTGGGCTTGAGGGCCGGCTGCTCAGCGGTCGGGCTCGACCTCGACCGGCGATACGTCGTCGATCAGACCGGCGAGCGGCACGCGTTCGATGCGCTTGTGCTCGCGACTGGATCGCGCTCGTTTCTGCCCCCGATCCCGGGCGTTGAGCACGCACACGTTCACTGCTTCCGCACGCCGGCGGACGTCGACGCACTCGCGGACGCCTGCCGCCCCGGTTTCGTCGAAGCGGTCGTGGTGGGCGGCGGCTTGCTCGGTCTCGAGGCAGCGGCGGGGCTGCTGGGTCGGGGGGTACGGGTAACGGTGGTCGAGCGCTCCGAGCATCTGATGCCCCAGCAGCTCGACTACGGCGCCGCGTCGATGCTCGAGCGCCAGCTGAGAGTGCTCGGTCTGCGCTCACGGCTTGGACGCTCGCTCGCGGCGATCGCCGCCGACCGCGTCGTGCTCGACGACGGGGAGGAGATCGAGGCCACGCTCGTCGTGGTCGCCGCTGGGGTACGCCCCGAGACCTCACTCGGCCGCGCCGCGGGGATCGAATGCGGGCGCGGGATCGTCGTCGATGACCAGATGCGGACGAGCGCCTCGGGAGTATGGGCGGTCGGCGAGTGCGCCGAGCACCGGGGGATCGTGTACGGGCTGTGGGCGCCGCTGGCCGAGCAAGCTCGAGTGGCGGGGGCTGGTGTCGTCGGCGAACCGGCCGCGTTCCACGGCGTCACTGCGGCCACGACCCTCAAGGTTGCGGGCGTCGACCTGTTCGCCGGCGGCGATCCGGCCACCTTCCAGGGGTGCGACGAGATCCTGTTCGCGGACACGCGCCGCCGGCGGTACCGCAAGCTGGTGCTCAACGGCGATCGACTCGCGAGCGCGACGTTGGTCGGCGATGTTGCGCAGGCCCGAGAACTGTCAGCCCTCCTGCGCAGCGGCGATCCGGTTCCCGCTTCGCTGCTGGAACTGGCCGGGGCAAGCGATCACCCTGCCGAGGAGGCCCCTGCGACGGCGATCGTCTGCGCCTGCAACTCCGTCACTCGCGGCCAAGCCGCGGATGCCATCCGGCGCGACGGCTTGACCACTCTGGCCGGCCTCGGCCGGGCGACCCGTGCGGGGACCGGCTGCGGTGGCTGTTGCGCGGATCTCGAGGCGCTGCTGGCGCATTCGTCCGCCGAAAAGCTCTCGGCGACGGCAGCGAAACCGCTCGACGCGAGCGTGACCGCATGAGTCCGCGAGCGCGCGCCGGCGTCGTCATCGTGGGCGGCGGGATCGCCGGCCAGGCCGTGGTCGAGGCGATCCGCGACCGCGACCGCGAAGTGCCCTTGACCTTGGTCTGCGGCGAGCCCCGTCTGCCCTATGACCGCGTGCGGCTCTCGGAGCTGCTCGCCTCGGGCGAGGATCTGGACGCCCTGATCCTGCGACCTGCCGAGTGGTTCGCCGACCACGGGGTTCGGGTGCTCACGGGGCGCTCCGTGGCTCGCCTGGACCTCGAGCACCACGCGATCGAGCTCGAGAACGGAGAGACGCTCCCGTTCACGCGCCTCGCACTCGCGACCGGATCCCGCCCGCTGCTGCCGCCGATCCCCGGCATCGATCTCGACGGCGTATACGCGTTCCGGGGTCCCGAGGACTGCGACGGCATCCGAGCCGAGGCGGCGTCCGCGGATGTGCGCCGCGCGGTGGTGATCGGCGGTGGGCTACTCGGGCTGGAGGCGGCCAGGGGAATCGTCGCACAGGGCTGCGCGGTGACCGTGGTTCACCTGATGGATCGCGTGATGGAGCGCCAGCTCGATGCCGGCGCGGCGGAGCTGCTGCTGCCGAGGCTGCGCGAGCTCGGCGTCGAGGTCCTGCTCGAACGCCAGACCGTCGCGATCGTCGGCGAGCAGCGCGCGTGCGCGGTGCGGTTCCACGGCGGCGAGCAGGTCGAGGCCGACCTCGTCGTGGTCTCGATCGGGATTCGCCCTGAGGACTCGCTGGCCCGCGCAGCCGGGCTGCGCTGCGACCGCGGAATCGTCGTCGACGACCACATGCGCACGTCGGCTGCCGGCGTTGTCGCGGTCGGCGAATGCGCCGAGCACGACCACGTCGTCTACGGGCTGGTCGCGCCGATCCTCGAGCAGGCGAAAGTGGCCGCGGCAACTCTGCTCGACCGTCCGGCCGACCCGTACCGCGGGTCTATACCGTCGGCCAAGCTCAAGGTCGCCGGAATCGATCTGGTGGCCATCGGCGCCGCCGAGGGCGACAGCGAGGCGATCAGCTCCGACGCCGCCACCGGGGTGTACCGCAAGCTGGTGGTGCGCGACGGCCTGGCCGCGGGCGCCGTGCTGCTCGGCGATGTTCGCGGCTCAGAGGCGCTGCTGTATGAGATCGCCGGCGCCGAGCCCGTGCCAGACCCCCTCGGCCGTCTCGCCGCGGCGGCCGCGCTCGGGCCCGAGGACCTCCCGGATACCGCCCAGATCTGCAACTGCAATGGCGTCTGCAAGGCAGAGCTCGTCGCCGCGGTAACCGAGGGCGGCTGCGCCACTCCCCGCGAGGTGATGGCGAGCACGCGGGCGGGAACCGGCTGCGGCTCGTGCCGAACCACGGTCACCGCGATCGTCGCCGCGGCCACCGGCGGCCTCAAGGACGAGCCCGCGTACCTGTGCCCCTGCGAGCGCCAGACGCGGGAGGAGCTCGCCGCGGCGATCCGCGAGCACAGCTGGCGGTCGGTCAGCGAGGTCACGGAGGCGTGCCGGACCGGCCGCCAGTGCGGTACGTGCAAACCTGCGCTGGCCTATCTCGTCTCCGAGCTGAACGCCAACCGCCACCGCGAGGAGCGTCATGCCCGGTTCATCAACGACCGCGTCCACGCCAACATCCAGCGCGACGGCACCTTCTCGGTCGTGCCGCGGATCCACGGCGGCGTCGTCACCCCCGACCAGCTGAGGCGGATCGCCGACGCAGCCGAGAAGTACGAGGTGCCGATGGTCAAGGTCACCGGCGGACAGCGGATCGACCTGCTCGGCGTGCGCAAGCAGGATCTGCCTGGTATCTGGCGCGACCTCGGGATGACCTCAGGATTCGCGTACTCGAAGGCGGTGCGGACGGTGAAGACGTGTGTGGGGACCGACTTCTGCCGCTATGGGCTCGAGGACTCGATCGGCCTGGGGATCGAGATGGAGAAGGCGTGGGAGGGACTGCACACCCCGCACAAGGTCAAGTCCGGCGTCTCGGGATGCCCGCGCAACTGCGCCGAGGCGACGGTCAAGGACATCGGCGTGGTGGCCGTGGAAGGGGGCTGGCAGGTGCGCATCGGCGGCGCCGCGGGGGGCAACGTCCGCGAGGGCGACCTGCTGTGCACGGTGAAGACCCGGGCCGAGGCGCTGCGCGCGACCACCGCCTTCCTGCAGTACTACCGCGAGCATGCCGAATACAAGGAACGGACTTATGACTTCGTGCCGCGCGTCGGCCTCGACCAGGTGCAGGCCGCGGTGCTCGACGAGCGCTCGAGCGCGGCGCTGGTCGAGCGGCTGCGGATCGCCAAGGCGGCCACGCGCGACCCATGGCTCGAGCGCGATGGGCCATACCATCCGCGCCAGTTCCGCGATCTCGACGACCCGGTTCTGCCCGAGGACGCCGACGAGGCGCTCGAGGCCGACGAACCGACCCTGGTCGGCCCTCCGGAGGACGGCGTGTGATCCGCGTCTGCGGCGTCGAGGACGTGCCACCCGGCGAAGGTCGAGCGGTGGTGGTCGAGGGTCGGCGCGTGGCGCTGTTTCGCGCCGAGGACGCGTGGTTCGCGCTCGACGCGATCTGCCCGCACCGCGGGGGGCCGCTCGCGGATGGGATCGTGGCTCGGCGCACGGTCATCTGTCCCCTGCACGAGCGCCGGTTCGACCTCGCCACCGGCCGGCAGTGCGCGGGGGAGTACTTCGTCGCCGCGCATCGAGTCGAGGTGCGGGGCAGCGACGTCTACCTTGCGCTCGCTCCTGGCCCCGCCGGCGTAGCGCCACGCCCGGCGACCGCGGTCCCTTAGTCGAAAGCGATCACTTAGCCGGGCCCCGGACTCTCAGCCCTGGAGGGCGTGGAAGGTCCCGGCGATGCGATCGAACAGCGGAGCCTGAGAAGTGAAGGTGTTCGACGGTAGCGACTGGAATACGAGCGTGATCATCGTCTTGCCGTCGAACAGGAAGTAGTGGGCGTGCGCCCCATGCTCGCCGGTCGTGGGGTCGAGGAAGGTATACAGGTACAGGAGGCCGGGGAGACCGCCGAGCGCGACCTCCTCGGGCTGTTTGTAGCGGGTCGGGATCAGCTTTACGTCCTTGCCGCCGTCGACGATGTGATTGGTGAGCTTCTCGGCGGCGGTGAGGTTGGTCGCGTTGATCACGACGCCGATCGGCGTCTTGGCGACCTCATAGGAGGTGCCGTTGGGGCCGGCGGCGAGCAGGACGACTTGGGGGTCGCTCGTCTTCAGCCGCTTCCAGCTCGAGGGATAGCCGCCGTCAAAGGTTCCCCCCGGGTCCTTGAACTCCGTCATCCGGATCGAAGCGATCGACGAGTGCTTCGGCGCGTGCTTCGAGGACCCGAACTGCCGGCCGATCACCCATGCGCTCGCGGCCAGCAGGACCACCACGAGCACCACTGGCGCCAGCCACCTCGGTGGGACCGGAAGCCGGCTCCGGTCCCACGCGCTCAGGCCGCTGACGTGTGGCTCGCTCGGCTCGCTCAGTTCCGCTCCCGCTGTCTTGCGCTCGCCGTCACGAGGTCGCGATCACGCCTCGAAGGCGGCATCCGCGCCCCGCTGCTGCGCCGCGCCCGCGAGCCCGCCGAAGAGGGCAACCGAGGCCGACACGAGATGCAGGAAGTTGTCGCCGTTCTGGGCGCTGGTGTCGGCGATGATCGGCAGCTTGCCGAGGAACCCGAGCAGCGTCGCGGCTATGTAGAGGATTGCCACGCCGAGCAGGATGCCCTGGGTCATCGTCGCATCGGGCAGCCGGGAGGCGATGATCAGGATCGCCCCGATCGCGAGGTGGACGAGGTTATGGAAGATGTTGAGGTGCAGCCCGATGATGGTCGATCCGCCGCTGACCACGAAGCCGTGGAAGCCGGTGACGGCAAAGCCGACGACGCCGGCGAACAGGTAGACGACGCCGAGAATCAGCGCGATCGGACGCGAGATGTTGCCCGGCGACGAGCTCGAGCCATAGGTCGGGCCTGATTGTGCTCGTGATACGAGTGGGCTCATAGAAGTTCTCCTCCTCCTGGATGTACGTGTCGAGCGCTTCAGACCCCTGCACCGCGGCCGCAACGCCCGGTAACCATACGTCGCTGCCCGGCGGTTTGGATCATATACGTCTCCGGCGGTCGTTTGCGGGCCGACCGCCTCCGTCGAGAGTCCGCCCGGAAGCCCTCTCCCTGCAAGTCTGCTGTCACTCCGTTGACGGGCCCGCCTTGCGTCGTTACGTTGGTCGCTCCGGACAACACAGGCCACAGGAGATGCAATCCGTGAATACAAGCCGCCGACCCGCTCAGGAACTCAGGGCGACGATCGACCGACTCCCGCTCGATGTCCGCCGGGCAGTGCTCGATGGTATGCAGAGCCAGCGGATCATCGCTGGGGCCCATGCTGACGGCCTCGGTGGGCTGTGCCCGATGGAGGCGGCAGAGGTTTCCTGGAAGAGCGTGAGCGCGGCGAGCATGGAAGTGGCGCAGGAGGCGGCCCGCGCCTGGGACCGCTATGCGGAGGCCCGCGGGGCCTGGCGTCCGGCCACCAAGCGTCAGCTGCTGGCCCTCCAGTCGATGCTCGAAGCGAGCATCCTGGAGGAGACCGCGCAGACCGAGGTGTCGCTGTCCGAAGTGATCGCCGAGCACGAGCGCTCCAAGGCCCTCCGTGCGGCGACGCCGGCACGGGAAGCGACGCCGGCATCGCCACCAACCCTGGCGCCGGCCGTGACCGCTCCTGCGGGCTTTACTCGCCCCCCGGCGGATGCTCCGGTTGCTCCCGCCGTCCCCGCGCCGTCCGCGGCCGATGCGTCGACCCCTCCGGTCGTCAGCTCCCGCCGGCGCCGGGAGACCGGCGAGCGCGATCGCAGCGGCGAGCTCCGCGAGCGCGACGGCTGGGCGTGGCTGAAGCCGTTCCGCAACTACGACCAGTACGAGGAGGCGCTGGTGCGTGCGCTGTCCGAGCTGGATCGCCACGAGGCGGAGCTCGACGAGCAGCTAGCGCGGCCCTAAGCCGCCGCTGACCTTCCCCAGAAACGGGGGGAGGTCTCGCTCGGGTCTCGAAGCTGTGCCCGCTGGACAGTGGCGGCCGCGCGTCGCCGGAGACCCGCTGCGCCGAGACACTCGAGGCCGGTAAGCGCCCTTCCGTGGTCCTACCGGCCCTGCGTCTCGCGCACGCGCGCGCGAGACGCAGGATTCGCAGGATTCGCAGGACTCAGCGATCCGCGCCCAGCTGGAGCGCCGGCCGGTGACGGTTTCTGCGCAAGCTGATCCGAGTGATCGTCGGGATCCGTACACCGATCGCTCGCGGACGCTTATCGGCGCGAACCCCGAAACCCCGGAAACCCCTGTCAACTCGGCGCAACGCGGCGGCCTGGACTGCGCTTCGAGACATAGGTAGTTGCACGCCGTCGTAGGATGCGCTTATACTGCCGCCCGGTCACCAGGCAGCGGGCCCGATTTCTGCGGGAGGAGCGAGGAATGAGGCGGTTTACGGTTGTGAGCATTGTTGTGCTCGTCGGCGTCCTAGCGGCCGTCGCGATTGCAGCGGTGTTGCTGGCTGAGACGGTCTCGACCGCTCAGTCGATCAATGGCAAGGCGGCGGACATCGCCGGTTCGGCCACGAACATCAACGAGTCGACCGACTCGGTCATCCAGCTGGCCCACACCAACCAGCTCGCGCTTTCGATTCTCGCATCGGCGAAGCCGCTGCACGGCGTCCTCGCCGGCATCGTCAACACCGCTGGCGGGATCGACAACGAGGCAACCTCGATCAACGGCAGCGCGACCACGATTCTCGGAACCGCGCAGACGATCAACTCCACTGCGGGGACGATCAACTCGACCGCCCAGACCATCGGCGGCGAGGCCGGTGACATCGACTCGAGCGCCGGTTCGATCGCCGGGACCGCGGGCACGATCGCGTCGACCGCGGGCAAGATCAACGGCAGCGCCGGCTCGATCTTGACCAGCGCGACCAGCATCAACGGGAGCGCTACGTCGATCAACGGCGAAGCCGGGTCGATCCTCAACGTGGCCAACAAGATCAACAGCAACGTCAAGTCGATCAACTCGGATGCCTCCGCGGCGCTCACCACCGCCTCGGACATCAAGGGCAACACCGCGAACATCCTGATCACATCGCTGCAGATCCGCACCAACGCCGCCTGCATCGACGTGCACGTGGTGGGCTCGGACAGCACCGACGGTCAGTGCAACGGGACCACGGCTTCGTCCCGGGCCTTCCCCGGCATGGTCCAGAAGCTCACGAGATTACGCAGCCAGTCATCTGACTCCGGAGGCCAGGCCTCGAGCCAGGTAACGGCGGCGCCGTCGACACCGTCCGCTCCTAGCGTCGCAGGCGCACCGAGCGTCCAGTCCGCGGCACCGAGCGTCCAGAGCACCCCCAGCAGCGCGCAGTCAGCGCCCAGCAGTGCCGCTCCAGCGACGACCAATGTGCTGAGCGGCGTCCAGCAAATCATCAAACAGCTGTTCTAGGAGGGCTTGGCCTTATGGAAGCTGCAACCTTCGCCAGGCCCGTAGGATCACGGCGGGCCACCGGCGCACCCCCGCATCCGACCTTCGTCAGGTGGCTGTGGCTGTGGATCACCACTCTGGTCCTGGTCGTCGTAGTCGTGATCGGGTTCCTGCTCGGAATCGTGAGCAACCTGCACTCGATCAACAAGGGATTGTTCTCCGCCAACTCTTCGGTCACCAACATTCGCGGCGACGCGAACCCGCTGCCGATGTTCATCAGCAAGATCAACGGGAACCTGACCGCCATCAACGCGGCGCTGAAGCCGATCCCCGCTCAGGGGACCGCGATCCTGGCCTCGCTGAACGCCATCCATGGATCGCTCGGTCAGGTTGAGTCATCGCTGGTCGACACCTCCGATTCGCTGGTCAACACGTCAGGGTCGCTGGTCAACACCTCGAACACGCTGGTGACCGCCTCGGGGACCCTGGGCACGATCTCCACCGCGCTGGTCGGCGTCTCGGGGACGCTCACCGGAGTCTCCGGCTCCCTCGTGAACACCTCGGGCAAGCTGGTCACGATCTCCAATTCGCTGGTGAACGTCAAGAACACGGCGGTCACGATCAACCACCGAGCGGGAGCGATCAACTCGACGCTGATCGCCGCCCAGGGCGCGACCGACGGAACGACGAAGATCAATGCGCAGCTCGTGTCCCTGCTCAACAACCCGAGCGGGCTGGTCGCGGTCAATACGGACGCCGGCAACATCCTGACCGGTCTGCAGGAGGCCAACGCCCACCTGAACAGCATCTGCAAGGCGCAGGTCCTGAACACGGTGAGCCTAGCCCCGCTGGTCGCCACGGGACCGTGCCCAGCGCAATGACGGCCGCTACCGAGAGCAAAACGAACGCGATGATCGGACATCGGCGATGAAAGAGGACAGCACGCACATCGGGCTTGGGCCCACGCTTGCTGGGGTCTGCTTCGCGATCGTGATCGCGTGGGCCCTGGTATCGGTCCTGGAGCTGACGGGAACGCTGACGTCGGCGACCCAGATCAAGCATCGGGTCAAGATCATCAACGCTCACCTGACCCCGATCCACTCGAACCTGAACTTCGTCAGGTACGCGGGATACGTGGCCAATGAGACGGTCGAGATCAACCACGACGCCGCTCCCCTGACGGGTCAGCTCGCTGTGATCCTGAAGACGGCGAGGTCGATCGACGGCCGGGTCGCGCCGATCCTCAAGAACGCCACGGCGATCAACGGGGTCGTCCTCCAGATCAATCAGAACGCGCGTGCGATCAATGCGAACGTGACCGCAATCGGCGCCTCGGTCCAGTCGATTGGTGGCCACGTGAGCTCGATCGGCGGATCGGTGGCCTCGATCAATAAGAGCGTCAACCAGATCAACAGCAGGGTCACCAAGATCAACAACCTGGTCGGTACGCCCGCCGGGGGGGCCGGCAGCGCCATCACCCCGAGCCTCATCAATGTCGACAACGATTTCGCCGGCATCCTCAGTGACGTGAAGACGATCCAGCCAAACCTCGCCACGGTCAGCGGCAAGGTGAACACGATCATCGGCGTTGCGGCCGGGATCAAGAGCGACTTCGACAACATCCTCGCGAACGTCGGTCTGGACAACGGCACGCCGACGGTCGTCGGTCACGCCAACTCGATCGACTGCTCCCCCCTGATCGACTTCCTAGGCAAAACCACGGACTGCAACATGAGCAATAAGACATGACGATCATCGGCAACATAACCGTGTGGTACATCGGCTTCGCGCTCGGATTCGCGGTCACCACGATCGCCGTGGTGATCGTGATGACGATCATGTTCTGGGCCTCGAGGATCGCCGACCAGGCGCATCTCGCGAGGGAGGCCGTGGACACGATTCGCGACCAGAGCACGCAGCTGAACGACATTCCCAAGATCCTCGACTCGGGCGTAAGGATCCTCCATTCGGCCCGCTCGCTTCGAAAGGTGGCGGTCGGAAAATGAGCTCAGTGTTGTCGCTGGCCCTTGTCACCCCATCCGAGCGCATCGTTTGGTACGTGATCCTCGGGCTCGGACTCGTTGTCGTCCTCGTCGTGATCGCCCTGATGCTGCTGCTTCTGAGCTTCGTCGCGGACATCAGGGAAAGCGTCGGGGGCCTACTGGTCGGAGCGGGCGCGGTTGCCGCCAACACGGCGAACATCCCGCAGCTCGCTGACTTGCCGCCCGTCCTGGACATCGTTGCCGAGGAGGGCGTTGTTCTGGACGGCTACATGAATGCCCTGTCACAGGGCTACAGCGAGGGGTGAGATGAGTACGAACCTTTTGATCCTCCTGAGCGTCGTCGAGGCCGTGGTCCTCATCGCCGTGCTGGCGGTGGCGCTGATCGAGATCAACCGTCGCCTGGTCACGATCTCCGATGGGCTCGCCACGCTGGCGTCTGCCCTGGTCACGGTCGAGGCCCAGCACCTCCGTCCGCTGGCCGGACTGCTCACCGCGGTCAACGAACGCGTCGCCACCCTGCTCACGCTGCTGCCAGGGATCCGCGACAAGGCACAGATCGTCGTCGACCACGCACCCGGACAATGATTATCCTCGGGTTTGTCGGAGCGCTGGTGCTCCTGGTCGCCGTCTTCCCGATCGTCGTAGTGCTGCTGAGGAACATCCTGCTGACCGCGAAGACCATTACCCCGACGGTCGACGCGATCGCCGGTGTCGCCGTCGCCGGATCGCGCGACCTCAACGCCGTCAAGCTGCTCTACACCACGCAGGCCGGGGTAAGTCAGACTATCGGCGTGGTCGCTGACTTCGGCGGATCCCTGGACATCCTTCTCGAGGACGCGTAATCGAACATGGAAATTCTTGCCTTCGCCCCAGCTACGGGTATCGTGCTTCTTGCGGTGATCCTGATCATCGCCGCGATCGTCGTCTTCCTGGTCGCCGTGATCGTCGAGCTGAGGAAGATCTCGATGGGTCTCGACGTGGTCATCCCGCCGGTGGCCGAGCTCGTCCAGAAGACCGCGCCGGTCAACCAGCTCGTGGACCAGATCGTCAGCGATCTCGTTGCCGGTACGAACCTGCTCGAGGGCCTGCTGATCAAGAAGGCCGGAATGGACGATGCCGGCGGGCTGATCGAGGGGATGTTCCGTGGTGGCGGCGACGCCTTCTTCCAGCGCAACGGGCGGCGGGACAAGCCGCGTCGTATCGGCGTGGTTTACACCCGAGGCGCCCTTCAGCTTGCGCGCCTGGGCCGTGGATCCCCACTCGGAGCGCCGATGCGCGGCGCCGCGCTCAGGGATCCGCTGTATGCGAGTGCCTCCCCGCGTTCGCTGTACCCGGACCCGCGTGGCGAGGGCCAGCGTCCCGTGTCTCCGGTCATCGGTAAAGACTCGCCGGTCCAATACAACCCGTCGGGCGAGGTTCCCATGCCGTCGGCGCCGATTGTCGAACGCAATGTCGCTCCCGCAACGCCTGCGCCGCAGACCGACGGCGAGGGCGTCATCCGCTACCGGCGCAGGTGACGCGTAGTGGCGGCGAGGATGACGCTCGCGCTGCGAGCCCGTCCGCGTCCCATGGAGTCCGAGCGCACAACACTGCCCGTCATCGCGCGGAGAGGTCGCGCTGGTGCCCCGTTCGTTACCGAACTGGTCACCTCAAGCACCACGTCGCGTTCGTCGCATCGCCTCGGCGTCAGCATTCACTAGCATCGCCGTGGCGTACTTCTAACCATTTGTAGCGTTCAGCGTTTCAGCGCGGAGGAGGAGTTCCCTTGCAGACCCCGGCAAAATTCGAGTACACCCGGGCCACCAGCCTCGAGGATGCGATTTCCACGCTCCAGAGGCTTGGCGGCGATGCTCGTATCGTCGCGGGCGGCCACAGCCTGCTGCCGATGATGAAGCTGCGGCTCGCGAACCCGGGTCATCTGATCGACATCAACGACCTGGACGAGCTCTCGTATATTCGCGTCGAAGGCGACGAGATCAGGATTGGGGCGCTGACTCGGCATGTGGAGCTGCTGAAGTCCGATCTGCTGGCGCGGCACTTTCCATTGTTCGCCGATGCCGAAGAAGTGATCGCCGATCCGGTGGTGCGCAACCGCGGCACGATCGGGGGGTCGCTATGTCAGGCTGACGCAGCCGAGGACCTCTCGGCCGTCTGCTCGGCGGTCAAGGCCCAGGCGGTCATCCGCGGCGCGGGCGGTGAACGCCTCGTCGGGATGGAGGAGTTCCACATCGGACCGTACGTGACCGCAGTGGGCGACGGGGAGATGCTCACCGAGGTTCGGATCCCGCTGCGGTCCGGTGGCGGGAGCGCGCACGAGAAGGTTGAGCGCCGCGCCGGCGACTGGGCGATCGCCGCCGCATCGGCCGCCCTGTGGCTGGACAACGGAAAGATCGTCGACGCGGGTATTGCGCTCAGTGCGGTCGGGCTGACCACGATCCACGTCACTCGCGCGGAGGAGCTGCTGCGCGGCAAGGCTCCGTCCGCGGAGCTGTTCGCTCAGGCCGGTTCGATCGCGTCGAAGGATTGCTCCCCGAGCTCGGACGGTCGCGGCCCGGTCGATTACAAGCGCCACCTCGCCGGCGTGCTCACACAGCGTGCCCTGATCCGCGCCGCAGAGCGCGCAGCGGCGTCGCCGAGCCGGCCGTATCCGACCCCCAACCCGCCGTCGGCCCCCACCGAGCCCGCCGCCCCGCCTGAGCCTGCGGCCAGCGAGCCCGCTGCCACGGCCGCCCCGGCCGACGCCCCGGCCGTTCTCAAGTGGGGCGCGCGGAGCAGTGCCGAGCCCGCGGCGAGCGAGCCAGTTGCCGTGAGCGAGCCGGCGCCGGAGCCCGT
>Ga0302324_100010904_pt1 | contig 18734 bp, 18 predicted proteins | sample Palsa_T0_1_FD_201949 | JGI IMG/M metagenome (GOLD analysis project Ga0302324, IMG submission 201949) | Peat permafrost microbial communities from Stordalen Mire near Abisko, Sweden - Palsa_T0_1 | ecosystem: Environmental > Terrestrial > Soil > Palsa > Peat permafrost | place: Sweden: Abisko...
CGAGCTCCTGATTCACTACGCGCGCCAGGGTCTGCGTGTCGCGCGCTTAAAGGGCGGCGATCCGTTCATCTTTGGCCGTGGCGGCGAAGAGATCGAGGTTCTGGCCGCGCAGGGCATCCCCTATGTCATCGTGCCGGGCATCACCGCAGCACTGGGCGCTGCGGCAAGCGCGGGGATTCCGCTCACCCACCGCCGGCTTGCGCAGAGCGTGACCTTCGCAACCGGCCATGCGCTGGATGATGACGCGCTCGACTGGGCTTCGCTCGCGCGGCGCAATCACACCGTCGTCTTCTATATGGGCGTGACGCAGCTGCCGCGGATCATCGCGCGCCTGCGCGCCGCGGGCGCGCAGGAGGACCACCCCGCAGCGATCATCGAGCGGGCGACACTGCCAGGACAGCGCGTCGTCAGCGGCACGTTGGCAACTCTCGAGGCGCTCGCGCTGCAGGCCTCGATCGCAGCGCCTGACGTGCTCATCATGGGCGAGGTCGCAGCTTTCGCCGCGCTCCCCCACGATGCGGGCGCGCATGCCGGCGCGTATGCCGCCGAGCCCCAGCCGGTGCCGGCTTGACGGCGGAGGGGCTGGCTGGCATTTCCGCCGGGTTTTCAGGCGCTATCGGCCGAACGCCCCTCATCCGCCTGCGCGGCGTGAGCGAGGAAACCGACTGCGAAATTCTCGGCAAAGCTGAATTCATGAACCCCGGCGGCTCGGTCAAAGACCGCGCCGCGCTTGCAATCGTCACGGCCGCTGAGGCGCGCGGCGAGCTCGCCCCGGGCGGCACTGTGGTCGAAGGCACCGCCGGCAATACCGGTATCGGGCTTGCGCATCTGTGCAACGAACGCGGCTATCGATGCGTGATTGTCATGCCGGACAACCAGTCGCCGGCAAAATATGCGCTCCTGGAAACGCTGGGCGCCGAGGTACACCGCGTGCCCGCCGTGCCGTACAGCAATCCGAACCAGTACCAGAAAGTGGCGGCGCGCCTTGCATCCTCGCTCGCCGGCGCGATCTGGTCCAATCAGTTCGACAATCTCGCCAACCGCGAGGCGCATTTGACGACCACCGGACCTGAGATCTGGTCGCAGACCAGCGGCCGCATCGATGCATTTGTAGCCGCAAGCGGCACAGGTGGCACCTTCTCGGGTGTCTCCGAGTATCTGCATTCGCGCCGCGACAGCGTTCAGTGCGTGCTCGCCGACCCCCCGGGCAGCAGCCTGTATGAATATGTCCGCAGCGGCGTATTGAAGGCGACGGGGTCGGGTTCAATCACCGAAGGGATCGGCATCGCCCGCATCACTGCCAATCTGGCGCTCGCGCGGATTGACGACAGCGTGCACATCGAGGATGCCGAAACGGTGCGCTTCGTGTATCGGTTATTGGATGAGGAGGGTTTGTTCCTCGGCAGCACGAGCGGCATCAACGTCGCAGCCGCAGTGCGGGTTGCCCAAGAGCTCGGGCCGGGACATACGATCGTGACGGTGCTGTGCGACGGCGGCACGAACTACCAATCCCGGCTCTTCGACCGCGACTGGCTCGACAAGAAGGGGCTCGCCGCCGCCGCGCCGCTGCGCACGCGCGCCCCGCTTGCACTGGAGAACATCCTTGTCGTCTGAACGCAGCAAACTCGCCACCGTCACGGACGCGGTGATCATTGGCGCCGGCCCGATCGGCCTCTTCCAGGTCTTCGAGCTTGGACTCCTCGGCTTACGGGCCGAAGTCATCGATTCGCTGCCGCAGATCGGCGGGCAGTGCACGGAACTGTATCCGGAGAAGCCGATCTATGACATCCCGGCAATTCCCGTCTGCACGGCGCAGGAGCTGATCGAGCGCCTGTCCGAGCAGATCCGGCCCTTTGCGGCCGGATTTCATCTGGGGCAGGAAGTCACGCATGTCGAGCCGCGCGCAGATGGCCGGTTTGATGTCCAGACCAGCCGTGGCGCGCGCTTTGATGCCGGTGCCGTCATAATCGCCGCGGGCGTCGGCGCCTTTCAAGCAAGGAAGCTTGCCGTCGCGGGCGCCGACGCGCACGAGAGCAGCCGCCTTCACTACCGCGTGAAGGACCAGGAACTGTTCCGCAATCGTGAGCTCGTAATCCTGGGTGGCGGGGACTCGGCTCTCGACTGGACGCTCGCGCTGTCGCAGAGCGCCGCGAGTGTCGTGCTGGTGCACCGCCGCAGCGAGTTCCGCGCGGCGCCCGCATCGGTTGCGCGCCTGTTTGAGCTGCGCGACGCCGGCAAGCTTGATTTTCTCGAAGGTCAGGTGCACTCCATCATCGATAACGCAGGCCAACTCGGCGGGGTGCGCGTGACCACACCGGACGGCGTGACGCGCGCCATCTCCGCCGAGCACTTGCTGGTCTTCTGGGGCTTGCATCCGAAGCTCGGGCCGATCGCGAACTGGGGTCTTGCCTTGCACAGAAAGACGATCAGCGTTGATCCCGCCCGCTTTCAGACCAACATTGCCGGCATCTTTGCAGTCGGTGACATCAACGACTATCCGGGCAAAAAGAAGCTCATTCTTTCCGGATTTCATGAGGCGGCGCTCGCCGCCTTCGCGGTGCGCGAGCATCTGCGTCCCGGTGAGAAGGTTCACCTGCAATACACGACCACAAGCCCACTCTTGCAAAGGCGGCTCGGCGTTGCCGAGGAGAAGCCCCAGCAAGCCGGCAATCCCAGCGCGCGCACCGGATGATGCTGCCACCCGATGTGGGCTGGCTCGCCATGGTGGGCGTCGCCGCACAACTCCTGGATCGCTCAATCAGCGCACGTAACGCCATCACCGCGAGCGCGCTGCTCGTGACGCTCACTGTGAACATCGTGCTGTCGCTGCAGCTCGGCCGATTGGCCTACGCGGCGCCGCTGGCACTCTTCCTGGGCGCCCTCGCCGGCGTTCCGATTGCAACGTGGTTGAACCGGCAGCTGCCGCGGCGTGCCGCCGCCCTTTCCGTCGGTCTTTTTGTGTTTGCCTTCGGAACGGCAGGCCTTGTGCACAGCTTGACCTGACCACCGCCCAAGCCCGAGCATCGTGGCGCGCCTTGCACCCTTGGCAATGGCGATGACCCGAAGTGCTCATGCATGACATGTTAGGCAGCGCGGAGCTTGACGCTCTGCGGTTAAGTCTTGAAGTGGCGACCGGCAGCGTGCTTTGCAGCTTGCCTGTTGCGATCCTGGTCGCATGGCTTCTGACGCGCACGCGCTTCCCGGGCCGCGTACTCTTTGATGCCGTCGTGCATCTACCCCTCGTTCTGCCGCCGGTGGCGGTCGGTTATCTGCTCCTCCTCCTGTTCGGCACGCGCGGGCCCATCGGCCGCTGGCTCTATGCAAACTTTGGTATTGAGCTTGCGTTCAGTGCCAAAGGCGCGGCGCTTGCCACTGCGGTCATGACGTTTCCGCTCATGGTGAGGGCTATCCGCATCTCGCTCGACAACGTGGATCGCGGCCTTGAGGCTGCGGCGCGCACTCTGGGCGCGGGCGCTCTGGATCGATTCGCGACCATCACGCTGCCTTTGATGCTGCCGGGAATTCTCGCCGGCATCGTCATGGCATTTGCCGCAGCTTTAGGCGAGTTCGGCGCTGTCATTACGTTTGTCGCGAATATTCCCGGCGAGACGCGCACGCTGCCGCTCGCGCTCTATACCGCGATCCAGACGCCCTCGGGAGACGCGCTCGCGGCGCGACTGGCGATTCTCTCCATCTCGCTCGGCCTTGCCGGCCTCTTGTTTGCCGAGTGGCTCGCCCGCTACATCAGACGCCGGCTGGGGCGCTGATGTTGACAGTAAATGTGGCGCTGCGCCGCGGTGCGTTCGCGCTGCAGGTCGCCTTTGCGGCGCCGACGCCCGGCATCGTCGCCGTCTTTGGCCGCTCCGGATGCGGCAAGACCACCTTGATTGATATTCTGGCAGGACTTCTCAAGCCCGATACGGGCGCTGTGCGGCTCGATGACGTGGTGCTCCTCGATACTGCGGCCGGCTACCTACTGCCGGCCGAGCGGCGCCGCATCGGTTACGTATTTCAGGATACGCGCCTGTTTCCGCACTTGGATGTGCGCGCCAATCTGCGCTACGGCGAGAAACGCTCGCCCGCCCGGCCCCGCACGATCGGCTTTGACGAGGTGACGGCGCTTCTGGGGCTCGCGCCTTTTCTCGCCCGGCGACCTAACAGCCTCTCGGGCGGTGAGCGACAGCGGGTCGCTTTGGGTCGCGCGCTCCTCTCGCAGCCACGGTTGTTGCTCCTCGATGAGCCGCTCGCCTCGCTCGATGCCGCGCGCCGGGACGAGGTTCTGCCTTACCTTGAGACGCTGCGCGACCGGCTTTCCATCCCGATGATCTACGTCAGCCACCAGTTCGAAGAGGTGCTGCGTCTGGCCGATCACGTGGTGCTGATCGAGGCGGGCCAGGTCGTTGCGCAGGGCAGCGTCGATGAAGTGAGCCTGCGGCCCGAGCTGCGCGCGATCGTCGGCACCGAAGCGGTCGGCGCGGTGCTCGAGGGAACCATCACTGCAGTGGAAGCGAGCGGACTTGCGGTCCTTGCGCTTGGCCAAGGCTCACTGAGGCTGCCCGCCCCCGGTGCGCGCGTCGGCTCGCGTGCGCGCGTACAGCTCCTCGCCCGCGATCTCATTCTGGCCACCGAGCCTGCACAGGGCTTAAGCGTACGCAACTCGATCAAAGGCGAAATCGTTGATATCCGCGCCGAGGAGCACGAAGCCCGGCTCGTCACGGTCGACATCGGCGGCGCAAGTGTGCTCTCGCGCGTGACGTCTGAAGCGCTCGAGTCGCTGCAGCTGAGTATCGGCTCACCGGTGTGGGTGCTCGTTAAAGCCGTATCGATGCGAAGCCACCCACTTTAGGCGTGCCAGGACTCGAGTTCCTGCACGTAGGCCTGCAAGAAACGGTTGGCGTCGCGACCGTCCAACACCCGGTGATCAATGGTAAGCGTGACATAGCACTTGCGCCGCACGACGATGCGCTCCAAACCTGCCTCTTCGATTACGGTCGCGCGCTTTTCCAACTTGCCGATGCCAAGAATGGCCGATTGGGGCTGATTGATGATGATGGGTGCCGCGAGAATGCTGCCGCTCGTGCCGTGATTTGAAATGGTGATGGTGCCACCCCGCACATCGGCGGGCGCAAGCTCCCCTGCGCGTGCGCGCGTCACGAGACGCTGCAGCCCCTGTGCGATCGCGAACAAATCACAAGACTCAACCGCCCGTAGCACGGGCACCAGAAGCCCGCCGCCTTCGAGCGCGGCGGCGACACCGACATTGATCGTATCGTAGATCTCCAACGCCTCATCGGTCCAGCGACTGTTGACTTCCGGCACCGCTCGAACCGCGGCGACCGTCGCCGCGACGAAATAGGCCGTCAGCGTCAGCGCCACGCCGCGATTTTCGAACCCGGCGTGGTGCTTGAGTCGATGCGCGCTGACCGCGCTCATATCCGCTTCAAAGACACTGGTCACATGCGGCGCGCTCGTCAGGCTCTGCAGCATGTGCGCTGCGATGCGCTTGCGCATGGCAGAGTGCAAGATCCGGCGCGCAACCGGCGGTGCATCAGGGACGGCAGCGGCTGGGACCATTGCCGCAGGCGCGCGCCCGGGCCGCGCCGCCGCGGCTTTGAGAACGTCCTCGGCGGTAATGCGGCCACCCTGACCCGAGGCGCTCACTTGGGAGGCATCGATGCCGTGTTCGGCGAGCAGTCGGCGTACGGCTGGGCTTAATTGCTCGCGCGTCGCAGCGGAAGGTTGGGTTCGCGCCGGGGTGCCAGTGGCTGCAGGAGCAGGAGCGTGCCGCGCCACCGCCGGCGGCGTGTCGGCCGCGCCGCCGGCCAATTCGATCTTCCCCAGAAGATCATCCGGCACGACCTCGTCGCCCTCGCCCTTCGATATTTCCTTGAGCACACCGCTGACGGGCGCTGGGATTTCCACGGTCACCTTGTCGGTCTCAAGCTCGATCAGGGGCTCATTGACCACAACGGCGTCGCCGATCACCTTCAGCCACCGCAAGATCTGCGAGCGCGTGCCCTCGCTCTGGTCCGCCGGCGCCCGAATCTCAAACAACGCTGTCACAGGCTTGCGATCCGCTGCATGGCCGCGACGATGCGCGCAACGCTCGGCACCGCCGCTTCAAACAGTATCGGGCTGTGGGGACTGGGGACATCCGGCATGGTCAGTCGCTCAATCGGTGCATCCAGCGTGAAGAATGCCTTCTCGACCAGCACGGCGGCAATCTCCGCGCCAAAGCCCGCGGTGAAGTTGTCTTCGTGAACGATGAGGCAGCGCCGGGTCTTCTCGACCGAGGCGAGGGTCGCACGGCGGTCCCAGGGCGACAAGGTGCGCAGGTCGATGAGATCGACGCTGACGCCCGAGCCCTGCGCGGCAAGCTCGCAGCGCTCGACCATTCCACCCCAGGTGACGACGGTCAGTTCCGACCCCTCCTGCAGTACTTGCGCCTGGCCAAACGGCACGATGAAGGAGTCGCCGGGGTACGGCCTGCGCGCCCAGGCGCCATCGAGCATCGCGCGGTGTTCAAAAAAGATAGTCGGGTCGTTGCCGCGCATGGCCGCTCGCAGCAGACCCACCGCATCCTGTGCGTTGGCAGGCACGGCAACGCGCCAGCCCACACCATGCACCCAGGCGACTTCATTGGTCTGACTGTGCCACGGATCGCCGCACTTGAAGAAACCTCCGGGAACGCGCACGACAATCGGCGCGGCGAAGCGATTGTTAGTGCGCCAGCGCAATGTGCCGCAGTCGTTCAGCTGCTCGGCGGCGGGCTCCGCGTACTTACGAAACTGGATCTCGGCCACCGGGGCCAAACCCGCCACGGCCATGCCGACGGCGCGGCCAATGATGCCCTCCTCGGACAAACTGGTGTCAAACACGCGATTGACGCCGTACTTCTCCTGCAAGCCGAGAGTCGCGCCGTGCACGCCGCCTTTGGGCCCTACGTCCTCGCCAAACACCAGCAAGCGCGGATTGCTCGCAAGCTCGACATCAAGGGTGCGACGGATCGCGGTCAACATATTGATGCGCGTCGGCTCGGGCGCCGCCTGCGTCGATGTGGCCGGATGCCGGTGACCCTCGGGGACAACCCCACCCTGTTGCTGCAAGACCTGCGCGCCGTCCTCGCCCAGCTCGCAGAACCGGTAACGTTCGAGCGAATCCGGTCGTGGCAGCGCGCGTGCAAGAGCTCTCGTTACGGCGTCCTCGACCTGCTGCCGCGCCTCGCGCTCGATCTGCAACCAGCTCGCCTCGGACATGAGCGCGGGAACGACGAATTGATGCAGCCGCTGAAGCGGGTCGCGCGCACGTTCGCGGGCAAGCAAGTCGGCGGATTTGTAGGCCTGGGTATCCTGTCCCGAATGACCCGACAGCCGCGGTACCGTGAGACGCAGCAGCACCGGGCCCTCGCCGCCTCGCACCTGCGTCACCGCGCGTGTGGTCAGATCTGCGGCTTCATTTGGATCCGTGCCATCGCCGTTCAAGATCGAAAGATGAGCAAACGAGCGCAAGTTGGCGGCGATATCCCCACCCGGCGTCTGCAGCGCCGATGACACGGAAATGCCGTAGCCGTTATCCTCGATGTAGAAGAGTATCGGCAGACGCAAAGTAGTCGCGATCGTCAGCGCAGACCAGAATCCGTTGGTTGCCGTGGAGGCATCGCCGCCGTGCGCGACCGCAATGCTGCGCGCGTAGGAGGCATCCTTCAGCTCATTGCGGCGGTAACAAATCGCCTGCGCCCAGCCGACCGCCGGGGTGTACTGGGTGCCGACCCCGCCGCAGCCGGGCAACACCGTCGCGCCGCCGCGGCTGGGCATGTTGAAGACGACACCGATATCCCGACCGCCGCTCATGGAGTCGGCGCGCGCAAGCGGTCCTGCTGCCGCATCCTCGACGTCTAGCCCCAGTGCGAACATCAGCGGTCGTGAGCGGTAATAGGCACCCACCCCGTCGTGTGGGTCCGTCAAATGAAGGCCGAGCAGCGCCTGCCCGAGCTCGTGCCCGCGCGCCGAGAACTGATACAGAATCTTGCGCTCCGGCAGGAGTCGCGACTCCTCAGATAGATCAAGGGCCCGCGACACTTGCACGAGCCGCGCGATCCGCGCCCAATCAGGCTGCATGTCAGGAATCTCCGGCAAACGAAGCGGCCGTCCATCCTATGCTCAAATAGTGGCAATTATCTGGCTGTTATTGCGCGCAAGGGCCCGTATCTGGCAATATCCTTGCTCAATCCAAAGGAACGCGATGCCGAAGGCACTCGACCGTATTGACCGGCGCATTCTGACTGAGCTGCAGGCGGACGCACGGATCTCGAACCAGGATCTGGCGAAGCGCGTCGGCTTATCGCCCGCGCCGTGCTGGCGGCGTCTGCGGCGTCTGCAGGGGGACGGCTTCATCGCCAGCTACGCGACGCTCTTGAACGCCTCCGCAGTCGGCCTGCCGGTCTTAGCCTACGCCCAGGTGACACTCGAGAACCATCATCCGGAGAGCGTGCGTCAGTTCGACCAGCTGATCGCCGCACGTCCCGAAGTTCTCGAGTGCCATTCGATGAGTGGCAGCAACGACTATCTGTTGCGCATCGTCGCCGCCAGCATGGAAGCCTACGAGCACTTTCTCAGTACGCACGTGCTGCAGACTCGAGCCGTGCGTTCGGTCAATACAAGTTTCGTATTGCGAACCAAGAAATTCACCACGCTCCTGCCGCTCGATGCAACGGGCACGCCAAACCTGCGGGCGCGTGCGTCCTAGACCGGCGCGAGAATCGCGAGGGGGTATTCGCGCAGCCTGCAATGCCGGCAGCGTGCTAGTGAATGATCGAGCGCTCGCGCAGCGCGGCGATGATGCGGCGCGCGGAATCATCTGCTGAGTTCTCAACCGTGCGCAGCACGATGTCCGCCGCTTCCGGGCGCTCGTAGGGCGAATCGATGCCGGTGAAATTCTTGATCTTTCCGGCGAGCGCGCGCGCGTACAGCCCCTTCGGATCGAGCCGGATGCAGACCTCGAGCGGCGTATCGACGAAGATTTCCACGAACTCCTCCGCCTCCACGAGCTCGCGCACCATGCGGCGCTCGGCGCGAAACGGCGAAATGAACGAGCACAGAACGATCATGCCGGCGTCGGCAAAAAGCTTTGCGACCTCGCCCACTCGCCTGATGTTTTCGACGCGATCCGCATCCGTGAATCCAAGGTCGCGGTTCAGGCCATGGCGCACGTTGTCACCGTCGAGCATGTAGGTATGCGCGCCCAACGCGTGCAGCTCGCGCTCCACGAGATTCGCGATCGTGCTCTTGCCCGAACCTGAAAGCCCCGTGAACCACAGGATGGCAGGCTTGTGGGCGTTCATGAGCGCGCGGGCCGCTTTGTCAATGAGCAGGCTCTGACGGTGGATATTGGTCGCGCGGCGCAGCCCGAACTCGATCATGCCGGCGCCCGCGGTCGCATTTGTAAAGCGATCGATGAGGATGAAGGCCCCCATCTCGCGGTTCTCCGTGTACGGGTCGAGCGCGACTGGTGTCGCGGTTGCAATATTGCACGCGCCGATTTCGTTGAGCGCGAGCGTCTTCGCCGCGATGTGCTCGAGCGTGTTGACGTCGACTTTGTGCTTAAGCGTCGTGATGCGGGCGGGCACGTATTTCGTGCCCATACGCAGAAGATACGAGCGCCCCGGCAGCATCGGTTCGGCCGCCATCCATATGAGGTGCGCCGCGAACTGATCGACCACATCCGGCCGGTTGTCACTGGGCGCGAGCACATCACCACGGGCCACATCAATCTCATCGGCAAGCGTCAAGGTCACGGCGTCCCCGGCGTGCGCGCTCACCCGATCCCCGTTGGCAGTGACAATGCGGGCGATGGCTGATCCCTCTCCCGACGCTGCGACCACCACACGCTCGCCCGGGCGGATTGACCCTGACGCGACCGTCCCGGAGAAACCGCGAAAATCAAGGTTGGGCCGGTTTACCCACTGCACCGGAAACCGGAACGGCTTGTCCTCGAGCGCCCGCTCGATGTCCAGGCTCTCAAGATAATCCAGGAGCGCTACGCCGTCGTACCATTCCATGTGTGCCGACCGTGTGGTCACATTGTCGCCAAAGCGCGCCGACACCGGGATGGGCGTGATCGACTCGAACCCCAGGGAGTGAGCAAAACCGGTGTAGTCCGCGACAATTTCACGGAAGCGGTCGCTCGAGAAGTCGACCAGGTCAATCTTGTTGATCGCGACCGCAACGTGCCTGATGCCGAGCAGCGAGCAGATGTAGCTATGGCGTCGGGTCTGCGTCAGCACGCCCTTGCGCGCGTCGATGAGAATGACGGCCGCATCCGAATGCGAAGCACCGGTCGCCATGTTGCGTGTGTACTGCTCGTGTCCGGGGGTGTCCGCGACGATGAACGAGCGCCGCGGTGTGCTGAAGAACCGGTACGCGACATCGATCGTAATGCCCTGCTGCCGTTCGGCCTCAAGTCCGTCAACCAGGAGCGCAAGATCGAGGTCCGCGCCCGTCGTGCCATGCTTGCGACTGTCGCGCGTAAGGGTTGCGAGCTGATCCTCGAGAAGCGCCTTGGTGTCAAACAGCAGCCGGCCGATGAGCGTCGATTTGCCATCATCCACCGACCCGCAGGTGAGAAATCTCAGCAGATCCTTGGTCGGTCGTTCGACAGCCACGCTCGACATCAGAAATAGCCCTCGCGCTTCTTTTTCTCCATCGACGCCGCCTCATCGCTGTCGATCAGGCGCCCCGAGCGCTCCGAGGTGCGTGCGAGCAGCATCTCGGCGATGATCTCATCCAGAGTGCGCGCAGTGCTTTCGATCGCGGCAGAGAGCGGATAACAGCCGAGCGAGCGGAAGCGCACGCTCAGGGTTTCCTCGACCTCGCCGGGCAGAAGCGGCATCCGCTCATCGTCGCGCGCGATGAGCAGGCCGTCGCGCTTCACGACGCGGCGCGGGGCGGCAAAGTACAAGGGCACCACCGGAATCTCCTCGGCGCGCGTGTACTGCCAGATGTCGAGCTCCGTCCAGTTGGATAGCGGAAAGACGCGGATCGTCTCGCCCTTATTGATCTTGGTGTTGTAGAGATTCCACAGTTCCGGGCGCTGGTTGCGCGGATCCCAAACATGACCCGCTGAGCGGAAGGAGAATACACGCTCCTTTGCACGACTGTGCTCCTCGTCGCGCCGCGCGCCGCCGAAGGCAGCATCAAAGCCCCATTTATCGAGCGCCTGCTTCAAGCCCTCGGTCTTCATGACCTGGGTGTGCAACTGTGATCCGGAGCGGATCGGGTCGATGCCGCGCGCCACGCCTTCGGGGTTCGTATAGACCAGCAGCTCAACCCCGTAGCGTTTCGCGATGGAGTCGCGGTGCAGGATCATGTCGCGAAACTTCCAGCCGGTATCCACGTGCAGCAGCGGAAACGGCAGCTTGGAAGGATAGAAGGCCTTGATCGCAAGGTGCAGCATCGCTCCGGAGTCCTTGCCGATCGAGTAGAGCATGACCGGATGACGAAACTCCGCGGCCACCTCGCGCATGATGCCGATGGACTCGGCCTCCAAGCGCTGCAGATGGATCGACAGCGCGAATTTGCCGGTGGGTGCGTTCATGACTCGAGCGGCAGCGGCACGATCGAGCCGGTTGCGATGAACCACGGATTGCGAAAGCCGCTCTTGCCGTAGAGAAGCGGTGTGCCGTCGCCGATGACGACCTTGCCGCCGGCGGCCGCGAGCACCGCGTGTCCGGCCGCCGTGTCCCACTCCATCGTCGTCCCGAGACGCGGATACAGGTCCGCTTCGCCGGTTGCGACGAGGCAGAACTTGAGCGACGAGCCGATCGAAGCGATGGATGTTACGGTGTAGCGCTGCAGATACGCGTCGGTCTCCGGGCTGCGATGTGAACGGGAGGCAACGGCAGTCAATCCGGCGGCGGGGGCGCCGCGCACGTGGATGGGCTGGCGCGCAATGCCATCGAGCCGGTCACTTGAGGCGGTGGCGCGAAACGCCGCTGCCGACGGCACGTCGCCGGCATAGAGATTCATTGAAGCCGGCGCATAGACGACGCCCAGGACTGGCGCTCCGGCGCGCACCAGTGCGATGTTGACGGTAAATTCCGGCCGTCCGGCGACAAACTCGCGCGTGCCATCCAAAGGGTCAACGAGGAAGAATGCGTGCCCAACGCTGGGCACGCGCCCGGCTTCAACTTCCTCCTCGGCGATGATCGGCACGCCGGCAATCTGCGCGCCTAGTCGTGCCAGAATGATCGCCTCTGCCGCATGGTCGGCAGCGGTAACCGGTGAGTCGTCCTTTTTGTGACGCAGCTCGAGGTCGCCCTTGAAGATAGCGCGCGCGGCAGCCCCCGCCTCGAGGGCCGCAGCGATCATGATGTCGAGGAGTTGGCCGTCGTGCACGTGAAGACTATCTCAAGCACCGCTCTAGGCGAGCGCCCGCAACATGCGGGTTGTCACGCTCGCCCCGCTCGGACTCGATGGCAATGAGCTTGCGGCTATCCGGCGCGAATCGCTTCGACCTGAATCTGCAGTTTTACTTCCTGCTTGAAGCCGTACTTTGAGCCGTAGTCAACTCCGAAGGCACTGCGATCCAGAGTCGCGGAGGCATCGGCGCCGCAGACTTCCTTCTTCAGCATCGGATTCTGCATGCACTTGAACTGGTTGAGCGTGAGCTTCAGCGGCTTCGTTACACCGTGCATCGTGAGCTGTCCGTCGACCTCGCTCGGCGCGTCGCCCTTGAAGCTGGCGATCGTCCCCTTGTAGGTAATCGTCGGATACTTTGCGACATCGAACAGCTCAGGCGATTTCGCGTGTTCGTTCAGCTTCGGGTGCCCGAAATCGATCGATGATGCATCCACGGTGATGTCGACGGTGCCCGACTTCGCCTCTCGATCAAGGACGATCGTGCCCTGTGTGTGGTCCATCTTGCCGCGCCAAATGGAAAGGCCGTTGAAGTGGTCCGCCTCGAAGCTCGGGTAGGTATGTGCGGGGTCGACCTGGTAGGTCACGGGAGCGGACACTGCCGTCCCCGCAACGAGCAACGAGCTTATGAGGCACAAAGAGATCTTCATCGTACATATCCTTAGGTTATGAGGCTGGCGCGTGGCAGGATCTGCCAAGCGATATAGCGTAGCGTCAGGGGCGATCGTGCTCAAGCACGCAAGTGACCGGATGCCTTGAGCGCCTGGGCAACCGCCTCGTGCGTGACCTTGCCCGCGTGCACATTAAGTCCGGCGGCAAGTCCCCGGTCGCGCTGCAAGGCCTCCTGCCAGCCGCGATCCGCGATCGAGCGAACATACGGCAATGTGGCATTGGTGAGGGCGTAGGTCGAGGTGCGCGGCACGGCCCCCGGCATATTGGCTACACAATAGTGGATGACGCCATCGACGACGAAAGTGGGATCCGAATGCGTCGTCGGACGGCTCGTCTCAAAACAGCCGCCCTGGTCAATTGAGATGTCCACGAGCACCGCACCGGTCTTCATCTTCTTGATCATCGCGCGCGTCACGAGCATCGGCGCGGTCGCACCCACTACGAGGACGGCGCCAATCACGAGGTCCGCGTCCTGCACCAGCCGCTCGATCGTCTGGGTGGTCGAATAAGCGGTCCGCAACGCCGATCCAAAGATCGAAGACAACTCGCGCAGCCGATCGACGGAGCGGTCGACGACCGTAACGTCGGCGCGCAGGCCGACCGCCATCTCCGCGGCATGAGTCCCGGCCACGCCGCCGCCGATGATCACGACTTTTGCAGGCGGCACGCCGGGTACGCCGCCGAGCAGCACGCCAAAGCCGCCGTTTGCTTTCTGCAAGCAGGCGGCGCCGACCTGAATGGACATGCGCCCGGCGACTTCACTCATCGGAGTAAGGAGCGGCAACGAACCATTGGGCGCCGTCACCGTCTCATAAGCGATCGCGGTGGCGTGCGAGCGGATGAGTCCTTCGGCCTGCGCGGCATCTGCTGCGAGATGCAAGTAGGTAAAGAGAACCTGACCCGCGTGCAGCATGGCGCACTCCTTCGGCTGCGGCTCCTTCACCTTCACGATGAGCTCGGCGTTCTCGAAGATCGCAGCCGCGCCCGTGGCGATCGACGCACCGACCGAGGCGTAGTGTGCGTCCGAGACGCCGATTCCCGCACCGGCTCCGGTCTCTACAATGACCTCATGCCCCGCGTGGGTGAGCTCGCGCACGCCCTCCGGGACGAGTCCCACACGAAATTCCTGGACCTTGATCTCTCGCGGCACTCCGATTCGCATGGCAAATATCCCGTTGATTCTTCAGGCCGGCGCGGCGGCGTAATCGCGCAGCCCCAGAGCAAATTCCCGTAGCGCGCGAATGCCGCTTGCTTCGGCACGCACGCACCATTCGCGCAGCTGCTGCACTCCGTGGGCCTGATTGACGGACGCATCGTCCCAGGATTGCTGCAGGCTCTCGCGGAATTCGACGACCGCCCTTAACACGTCGTAGCGCGCCAGCAGCTCGCGCAGCACACGATGTGCTTCCTCGGCCAGCAGCGCCGGATGTCGAATCAGAAGCATCGGCGCCCTACGCGGAATCGCGCCCGCCGGCTCGCGGCGGGTAAGCTCCCGACAGACCGGCCGCACCACGCGCCGCGCGTAATCGCGCAGCACATGCATCCGGTTGGTGAACAACGCCCGCACGGTTTCCGCATCCAGGCTGCGATGCTTGGAAAGCAGGTGCGGGCGCGGCGCTACTCGCCGAACCCGAGCCAGGCCGAGCGCCCTGAACAGGCGGATCCAAAGCCAGCCGATGTCAATTTCCCAGGGCTGCACGGAGAAACGCGCGGAGCGCGGGAAAGCATGATGATTGTTGTGCAGCTCCTCACCGGCAACGAGGAGTGCCCACGGGTAGAGGTTGGTTGCGGTGGAGGGCATCTCGAAGCTTCGGTATCCGACACGATGGCCAAAGCCATTGATGACTCCGCCTGCGAAGAACGGCTGCGCGGCAATATGAACGGCGATCATCACAATGGCGGGCACGCCAAAAAGAGCCAGTTCGGCCAAAATAAATAAGAAAAGACCTCCGGCGGGCCAGCGGCTATAAACGTTGCGCTCTAGCCAATCATCCGGCGTCCCGCGACCGTAGTAGTCAAGGATGTGCGGGTCGCGCTTGGCGTTCTTGTAGAGCTCATAGCCCTCGAGCACCACTTTCTTCAGTCCAAAGACGACCGGGCTGTGAGGGTCGCCGTCCTGGTCGGCGAAGGCGTGGTGCCGCCGGTGCACGGCGACCCATTCGCGCGTGACCGTCCCGGAGCTGAACCAGAGCCAGAACCTGAAGAAATGGCGCAGCGCCGGATGCAGCACGAGGCCGCCGTGCGACTGATCCCGGTGCAGATACAAGGTGATGCCGAGGAACATGAGCTGTATCAGCCCGAATGTGACAAGCGCGTAGCCCCAGAACGGCAACTCTATGATCCCATAGGGGAAATAGGTGCTCAGCATCAAAATCTCCTTCACTCGGGCGGCGCAACTTTACCGGAAAACTTCATACGCGGCGCGACCTTAGCACGGAAGACGCGACCGCACTCCCGATGGGTCGCGTTTGCCGCGGGAACGATCCGCAGCGCGTGGCGTTCAACACACGGACCGGCCGAATACCCGGCCGGTAAATGAGGAGATGGGCATGGATAGTGATCGCATCAAGGGTGCAGTTAAGCAAAAGGTCGGGGAAGTTAAGGAAGCCGCTGGCAAGGTGACGGGCGACGAAAAGCTCAAGCGCCAAGGCCAAGCTGACGAAGTGGCTGGCAAGGTCCAGAACGTCGTGGGCGGCATCAAGGACTCAATCAGAGAAAATCAGAAAGACAAGAGGTGATGAGGCAGCGGCGAGGAGAAGCGCCAATGGCCGCGCTTCTCTTCGTCTACTGCGCATCGGCAGTTATCCGGTTTTCTTGTTCCCCTGCAGCTTACGCACAGCGCCCATCGTGTTCGCGACGTGATTGGCGGGGTCCAGCTCGGTATATGAGTAGAAAATGGTCCCGTCCTGTGCAATGACATAAGACGTCCGATCCGCGTATTCAGGTTTCTTCGCCAGCACCGCGTCATAGGCCTTCATGATGCTCTGATCCACGTCCGCTGCGACTGCGAACTTGTTGCGGCACTCCGAAACCGAGAATTTGTTCAGCGTGTCGATCGAATCGTGCGAGACGCCGATAACCGTGGCGCCCAGGGCCTTGAACTTTTCGGTCGCCTCCGCAAAATCATGCGCTTCAACCGTGCAGCCCGGTGTGAATGCCGCAGGGTAGAAATACAGCACTACCGGGCCTTTCTTAAGGGCATCGGCGAGCGAGAATGTAAAGCTCTTGCCCGCAAGCGACGCCTGAGTCGTGAACTCTGGGGCTTTCTGGCCGTTCGGCAGAGCGGCAAATGCTGACGCGGCGATGAGAGTACACAGGAGCGCGCAGCTTGAGATGAATTTCATGTCATTCCTTTGGCGTGGGGGCCGTCCGCCCCAGGATCGGGGCTGCCAAGGATAGCGTCCAATGGCCTGACTTTCACGCTTCAGTATTTCTGAATCGACCTTCAGCACATCGCAACTGCGGCGCTGTCCGCGCTGCCAGCATATGCAGCACACGATGTGTCTAGGAGGCGACCATGAAAACGAATCGATTATCAGTGCTGGTTTTAGGCTCAATCACCGTTGCAATTCATCTCATCGGCGTTGCCGCCGTGGGGCTAGGTGCGCAACAGCTCGCCGCTCAATCCGTGAGCTACCGCGATTTGAACCTGTCACGGTCCACGGACGCTGCGGTGCTCTACCACCGGATCGGTCAGGCCGCAGCCCAGGTGTGTGAGACTTTCGAGAGCGCGCAGCCACCGCGTGAGGCGCTGCGAAACCGATGCGTCGACCAGGCCATCGCGAAGAGCGTCGCCCGCATCCATGATGCGTCCTTCACAGCCCAGTATCGCGCTGTGTCGAAACTGCACCCGGACGCAAGGTCACCGGGCACGGCGACCTGAGAGCGGCCCGGCCCGCGGCATGTGGACGGCAACATTGCGCCGTGACAGCATGCCGCGGACCGGGGGCCTCCAATGCCAATTGCCAAGCGGTCGAACAAAAAATCCACGCGCAAAGCTGCGCCCGGCTTTCCCCGCCTGCCACTTGCGAGCCTGCGCGTCTTCGTGGCCGCGGCCGAGCACCCCTCATTCAGCCACGCCGCCGATGCGCTCGGAGTGAGCGCCGCTGCAGTCAGCATGCAGATTCGCGCGCTCGAGGAATATCTGCGAACGCCGTTATTTCACCGCCGCGGCCGGCTCGCGGAATTGACCGCTGCGGGTGCTCAGCTTCTGCCGCCGGTACGCAATGGACTTGCTGAACTTGAACGGGCGATCAACGAAGCGCGGCTCGAGCAGCGCACGGGCCCCCTCACTGTCAGCATGCTCGCGTCGTTTTTGCAGCAGTGGCTCTTGCTCAGGCTGCCGGGCTTCAATGCGCGCCATCCGCAGTTTGACGTTCGCATCCACACCTCGGACCGACTCGTTGATTTCGGACACTCCGACGTGCAGGCCGCGATCCGCTTCGGCAGCGGTGACTGGCCTAAGTTACATTGCGAGAAACTCCTCGATGACTGGGTCGTGCCCGTGTGCACGCCACAGCTTCTGGACAAGCATGGGCCCGTCAGCAGCCACGCGGACCTGCGCCGCTACCGGCTGCTGCACGAGGAGAGCGAGGCGTGGAGCGCCTGGCTCGGCGGTGCGACCGATGAGAGTGCCTTTTTCGCTGAAGAACGGCGCGGCGCAACGTTTGATGACGCGGTGAGTGTCGTGCGGGCCGCCGGTGCGGGCCACGGCCTTGCGCTTACGCGCTGGAGTCTCGCCGCGCAGGAAGTTGAATGCGGGCGGCTGGCGATCGCCAGTCGCACAATAATTCGCATGGCGAGTGCCTACTTCTTCGTGTGCCCCAAGAGCTACCTCGGGATCGACAAGATCGCCGCATTTCGAAGCTGGATAGTCGAGGAGGCGCGGCGCGCGCCGCGCCCGCCCACCAGACCGTAGACCAATGTGCCTCAAAGCCCGCGCATCACGCCACAAAGGATTGCGTTACGGACGGCGTGCGCCGCCTATCACTGCTTTGGCGACGGCTCCTTCTCATCGACCCGTAGCCGGTAACCCAAGCCCACTTCCGTCACCAGGTATTTGGGGCGGCGCGGATCAGGCTCGAGCTTGTTGCGCAGATTCTTCACACACACACGCAAGCTGCGGCTATCGCCAAGGCGATCCGGGCCCCAGACTTCGCGAATCAACTGATCCTGGCGGACTATCAATCCGGCCTGCCGGCCAAGACTCTCGAGGACCCGATACTCCAGAGGCGTCAGATGCATCTGGCCCGTGGCGCCGCGCGCTTCACGGCGCGCAAGATCAATTCGTACATCGCCCAATGCCAACTCGGCGGTTCCATCCTCGCGGCGGGTGTTTCTGCGCAGCGCGGATCGCACGCGCGCCAGTAATTCCTGAGCACTGAAGGGCTTCGTGACGTAATCATCCGCGCCCGCATCGAGCGCGGCGATCTTCTGCTCCTCGGTCGTACGCGCCGACAGAACGATGATGGGAACGGCAGACCAGGCACGTATGCGCTGAATGACGCCGAGCCCATCGCCGTCGGGCAAGCCGAGATCGACCAGCACCAGGTCGGGCTTATGCGAACGCGCCTCGAGATCCGCGCGCGCGGCGGTGGCCGCTTCGACGAATCGGTATTGATTGGCCTCGAACAGGGCGCGCAGCACGCC
>Ga0302324_100010905_pt1 | contig 18732 bp, 11 predicted proteins | sample Palsa_T0_1_FD_201949 | JGI IMG/M metagenome (GOLD analysis project Ga0302324, IMG submission 201949) | Peat permafrost microbial communities from Stordalen Mire near Abisko, Sweden - Palsa_T0_1 | ecosystem: Environmental > Terrestrial > Soil > Palsa > Peat permafrost | place: Sweden: Abisko...
CCCGCGAGCCGATATTCCGATTCGATGGAGAATAGAGCGGCGAGGTTCATCGATTTCGCCTGCGCGAGGTTCGCGCGGATCGCTTCGATATCCTTCTTCAGGAACTCGAGCCGCGTCTCGAGCAAGTCGATCGCCTCCTCGGGAGGCACCGCGGGGAGAAGCGAAAGCCCGGCCTCGAATTGGGGGTACTCCTTCGTCGGAGTACTCAGGATCTCGCGCATCCAGCCGCGCATTTCCGCCTCGCCGGATGCCGTGATTTCGTAAACCGTGCGTTCCGGCCGATTGCCCTCGCGGGAGGTTCTCTTCTCGCTGATGAAGGCCGCCTTCACCAGCAGCTCAATCACGGTGTAAAGCGATCCGTAACGCAGTTTGATGCTGTTTTCTTTGCGCCGCTCACGCAGCGTTGCCGCCATTTCATAGGGATGCATGGGGCGCTCATACAACAGCACCAGCACCGCGAGGGCCAGAGGGTTCGAGACCTTGCGCTTCACGCCGGACATTCAGATACCCGTCTACATATATACGCTGACGAGTATCCGGGAAAGGATATCACGCGTCAAGCCACATCGAGCTGGTGTCCTCTGTGCGGGGCTCCTGCGGTGCGATGCCTTCGAGTTAAGCTAACGCATGGCCCCACTTCCGACCCGCCGCATCCTCTTCGCGAGCATGATCGGCACCACCATCGAGTTCTTCGATTTCTACATCTATGCGATGGCCGCGGTGCTCGTGTTTCCGACGCTGTTCTTTCCGAAGCAGGATGCTGCCACCGCGACCTTGCAGTCCCTGGCGACCTTCGCCTTGGCGTTCATCGCGCGCCCCATCGGCTCGGCCTTGTTCGGCCATTTCGGCGACCGCATCGGGCGCAAGGCGACGCTCGTCACCGCATTGCTCACCATGGGCGTGTCGACCGTGCTCATCGGTCTGCTGCCCACCTATGCCTCCATCGGGGTGCTCGCACCGACGCTTCTCGCGCTGTGCCGCTTCGGGCAGGGTCTGGGACTCGGCGGCGAGTGGGGCGGAGCGGTGCTGCTCGCTACCGAGAATGCGCCGGCCCACAAGCTCGCCTGGTACGGCAGCTTCCCGCAATACGGAGCGCCGCTCGGCTTCATCTGCTCGAACGGGGTATTCCTTTTGATCGGCGCGCATCTGGGCACGGCGGAGATCCTCGCCTGGGGCTGGCGCATACCCTTTCTCGCAAGCGCCGCGCTGGTGCTGGTCGGACTCTACGTGCGGTTGCAACTCGTCGAGACTCCGGAGTTTCGGCGCGCCATGGAGCGCGGCGAGCAGGTGCGGGTGCCGCTCGTCACCGTCGTATCGCGGCATTCGCGCGCGCTCATCTTGGGAACTCTCGGGACGGTCACCACTTTTCTGGTGTTCTATCTCATGACCGTATTCGCGTTGAACTGGGCGACCAACGGGCTTGGATTCGCGCGCGGCGATTATCTGATCCTGCAGATGATCGGCGTACCGTTTTTCGCATTGACCATTCCGATCTCGGCCGCCGCCGCCGACCGCATCGGCGGGCGTGGAATGCTCATCATTGCGACCCTGGGGATCATCGCGTTCGGCTTCGCCTTTGCGCCGCTGTTCGGTTCGCACGACACGGCTCGGGTGACTGCGTTCCTGGTGCTCGGATTCGCCTTGACGGGACTCACCTATGGTCCGACGTCGAGCGTCCTCGCCGCGCTGTTTCCGACTGCCGTCCGCTACACGGGAAGCTCGCTGGCGTTCAACCTCGCGGGTATCTTCGGCGCCTCGCTCGCGCCGTATATCGCGAGCCGGCTGGCGGCAGATCACGGCGTGGCATCCGTGGGGTGGTATTTGTCCGCCTCGGGACTGATCACGCTGGCGGCGTTGATCGCCACCAAGCCGAGAGTTTTGCGTTAGGGAGAAATACCCAGCCGCGCGAAGTAGCGTTCGACCAGCGGTCCCCAGATGACGGAACCACCCGGGCCGAAGAAAAGATGATGCCCCTCCTGATTGTACGGGCCGAGTTGCTCCAGATCCGCCTCACCGCCGCGCCTCGAAAACGCCTGCCACATCGCACGCGCCAAGGGCGGTCCGAAGTAGCTGTCGTTAGCGGTATAGATCCACAACATGGGTGTGCGGGCGTTGGTCCCGTAGCGCGCCGCGGACTCGACCAGCAGTTCGGGCCGACAGTTGTTATTGGGCAGGTTCTTTCGGTGTCCGCCGCGTCCGCCGGCCATCACGACGAACGCGGCGACTTTGTCATGCGGCACGCTGTCATAGGCGATCGTTCCCCATCCTCCGGCGGACTGGCCCACCACCACTGCGCCTTGGGGACGCACGAAGGGAAGACCCGTTGCGAAGCTCACGACGGCAGCGATGTCACGGGCCGTTTCCAAACCCGCCCGAAAGTAGTCCGCATGATCGCAATCTCCAAAGTCCTCCGCCCAGACACCTCCTGTTTCTCCGTAACCACGACGCAAGGCAAAGACCACCACATAACCCCGGCCGATAAACCACTGCGCCGCTTCCTGCCCACAACTGCCGAGGCTCATGTGTGGACGCTCGGCATTCGGCGGCGATCCGTGATTGATCACAAGGAGAGTGGACGGTCCTTCCCCCGACGGCCGGCAGATACGCGTCTTGAGAAAAGTGGTGCGGCCGCCGGCGTCGATGACCGGGACGGAATAGAGCGATTGGCGCGTGTCGGCCGCAGCGGGCGCTTGGACCTCGGCACCGGCCGTCCCCTGCGCATGCGAGTCGACGCTTGCGCTCAAGACAAGCGCCGCGGCCAGGACACAGGAAGCAGCCGTGGATCGCGAGCCGCGTTGATTGCGTTCGGTGGTGGTTATCGCTAAATCCGCCATGTCACCGCCGGCGCACCGCAGCAGTAGCGCTGCCGGGCGCCGGAGTTTGCTAGAGTAGCACCCGCGTCAGAACAACAGGAAAAACCGCGTGGATGCGCCGAAGTATCGCGCCTTCATCAGCTACAGCCATCGCGATGCGCGATGGGCGTCCTGGCTGCACGCGGCGCTCGAGACCTACCGTCCGCCCAAACCGCTCGTGGGCAAGATTACCGAGCGCGGCGAGGTGCCGAAACGACTGACGCCGATTTTCAGGGATCGTGAGGAGCTGCCGAGCGCGGTGGATCTCGGCGGCCTGGTGAATGCGGCGCTCGCGGATTCGGCCTGCCAGATCGTGATCTGCTCGCCCAACTCGGCGAAGTCGCGCTGGGTCAACGAGGAGATCCTCGCCTTCAAGCGACTCGGGCGGGAGGATCGGATTCTCTCCCTGATCGTGGCGGGCGAGCCGAACGCCACGGACATGCCGGGCCGCGCGGAGGAAGAGTGTTTCCCTCCGGCGCTGCGCTTCAAGCTCGGTGCGGATGGTGCCCTCGGCGATGCGCGCACCGAGCCGATCGCAGCCGATGCGCGTCCCGGCAAGGACGGCAAGCACCGGGCGGCGCTCAAGCTGATCGCCGGGCTTCTCGGGGTCGGCTTCGATACGCTCAAGCGGCGCGAGCAGCAGCGCCGCAATCGCAGACTCTTCGTGTTCTCGTGCACGGCGATGGCCGGCATGGTGGTGACCAGCAGCCTCGCCGTGTTTGCGGTGGTGCAGCGTGATCGGGCGCAGCGCCAGACGGTACGTGCAGAGGCGGAGGCACGAACTGCGCAGGAGACGACACGCTTTCTCGTCGATCTATTCAAGATTTCCGACCCGAGCGAGGCGCGCGGCAATACGGTGACGGCGCGCGAAATGCTCGACAAGGGCGCGGGGCGTGTGCAAACGGAACTGGCGAAGGAGCCGGCGATTCAAGCGCGCCTCATGGATACGCTCGGCACGGTGTACACGGGGCTGGGACTTTATCCTCAAGCGCGGCCGCTTCTCGATCAGGCGGTGGCGACACGCCGTCGGCTGCCCGGCGTGGACCCGCTGGATCTGTCGGACTCGCTCGGTCATCAGGGCACCGTGCTCGAGTTACAGGCCGAATACGAGGCAGGAGAGAAAGCGTACCGCGAAGCGATCCGTATCGCCGCGGCGAGGCCGAATGAACGCCAGGCTCAAATCGAGCTCGCGACCGCGCTCTACGGACTCGGTATGCTGCTCGACCACGAAGGACGCCCTGCGGAAGCGCAGACGAGTCTGCGCGGGGCATTGAAGCTGCAAGAGACATTGTACGGCAATGTCGATCCGTCGATCGCTCGCACCATGAAAGATCTCGCGCGAGCGGTGGCCGACGGGGGCAACCTCAATGGCGCGATTCCGCTGATGCGAAAAGCGGTGGCCATGGAGCGTGCGCTGTACCCCCGCGAACCGCACCCCGATCTGGCGGAGGTGCTCAACGACATGGGGCTATTGCTCGATGAGCACGGTGATCTGGACGAATCGGAAAAGTTCTATCGCGAATCGCTCGCCATGTACCAGCGGCTGCTCGGCGACAAGCACCCCTTCGTGGCCACGGCGCTGGAGAATGTCGCGCTCATCTTGCAGGACAAAGGCGATCTCGCGGGTGCCGAGGTCCTCTATATGCAGTCGCTTCATATGCGCGCCGAGCTGGTCGGGGAGAACCATCCCGAGTACGCGCTGACTCTGTTCAATGTCGCATTGCTGCAGTATGACCGCGGGGAAACCCAGGAGGCATTTGCCGATATCCGGCGAGTGCTCGCCATATATCGCAAGGTTTATTCAGCCGACGAGCCCGAGACCGCGCGAGTGTTGAACACCATCGGCTTCTGGTCGACGATGGCGGGCGATACGGACGAGGCCGACCGGTACCTCCAGGAGGGTCTCGCGATGCGGCGCCGGCTGTTCGATGAGCACCATCCGGACGTGGCCTCGAGTCTCATGATGCTGGCCATTCTCAGAGTCTCCGAACAGAAGTACCCCGAGGCGCTGAAGCTGGCGCAGGACGCAAAGAGCATCTATACCGTGGCGCTGTCGCCCGACCATTGGCGCACGGCGATCGCGGAGACCGCGGAAGGAGCCGCGCTATCGGGGCTCGGCCGCTACGCGGAGGCAGAGACGGACCTCGCGCATAGCTATGGGATCTTGAGCAAGAGCGGCGGTGCACCCTTGGTGTATCGAACGCTGGTGCAGCGTTACATGGAGACCTTGCACCGACGCGAGCGTCATGCCGGCGCCGCGTCATCGCCGACGGCCCTTGCGGCTCGGGCGCCGCCGAAGAGTCCGGTAGTTGCGACGCAATAAAAGCGGCTGCACGTAAAAGCGGCCGCACGAAGTCATCGAGGTGGCGCTCTTTACGATCCGTGTGCTAGCGTAAATTTCCGGTAGCGGATATCTGACCGGAGGACTCTTAGGGTTGTGGATGCCGGTGAGAGCGCGGGATTTACCAATAACTCCACCCGAAAGCCGGACCTAGTCGACGCCGGAGAACCAACAACAATTTACGGCGGCGTGTGCGACGCCCGTAATGTCGGGAGCTGCAAATGGGATGCAAGTTACTGGCGAGGCTGTCAGCCGCCGCACTCGGCGTGGCTCGATGTGCCGCGGGGACCCTGGTTTTTTTGACGTTCGGCTCGGCCGGGGCCGCTCCGGTCGCGCCGCAGCAGCTCACCGTGACCGCGGCGAACGCCCTCGGCAACTCCATTTACAACATGACGCTGACGAGCGGCTCCCCGGGGACGGCGCTGATCAGCGGCGCGACCGGCCTCAGTACGGACGGCGCGAAGCACGGAATTTTCGACGCGCTCATCTGGGTTCCCAATTCCAAAACCAACACCCTCGACCTGATTGCGGCGGATCTGTTGAGGGGGCAGCTGGTTAAATACGCCGGGCCCAATTATGGCACCTCGACTGTCATCAGCAGCTGGAGCCAACATGGAGCCGGCCCGCAGCCGACGACGCCCGTGGGGCTGGCGGTCGACGCCGAAGGCGACTTGTTCGTGATATCGCCGGTCGGGCCCTGGGAAACGAAGCCCGGGCTGTGGGTTCTGCCGTTCAACAAGGCGACCGGTGCTTATGGCGCGCCGCTCCTCCTCGACGATACGTTTGGCCGAGCGCAGACGATTGCCCTGGCGGAGCTTCTCGTGGCGAGTACCGCCGCGACCCCGGATGGGGATGCCGCGCCCGCGTGGAATCCGGGCGATCTCGTGGTGCTCGTGGGAGATACGAACTACGCACGCGTGATCGTGTATTCGCAGGCAGCGATCACCAATGTCATCAGCGGCGGGGGCCCGGTCGCGGGTCCGACCACCACTGCAGTACCTCAATCGATGTTTCAGGGGGCCGGCGCTCTGCCGATTGGAATGGACATCTGGCCGGGCGATGCGACCCACGGCGTGAGCCTGCTGTTCACGACCTTCGACGGCCGCATTCTGCGTTTCGATTCCAGCCGGAACGAATTCGTCGCGAACTTCGCGGGCGGTCTCGGGCTCGGGCTGCAGAAGATCAAGGTTGGCACGTACGCAAGCACGCCCTATGCCTTCGTCACGCAGCTCTCGCTGCCTTTTTCCGGTGCGATTTTGCAATTCGGCGCGCCACCCGCGGGCGGCTCCAATAAGCCGCTCGCAACCTTTCGTAAAGGCGTCGATGAGCCGGTGGGACTCGCGATCACGAGCTCGGGCTCGGCACCGGCCTCGAGCTGCATCGGGCCTCCCGGCTGCAGTCCAGTCGGCAACCAGACCAATCAGCAGTTCACAGGACCCGGCACGAGCAACATTCCTCCGGGCGCCACTGTGCTGCAGCAGATCTGCGTCGTACCGGCCGATCCGCGTGCCGCCGTCGTCAACGGCACTTGGAGCTGTCTCGGGCCGCAGATCAACGTCTGCCCGCCGGGGCAGACCACCGGTTGCGTGCCGCCGACCCTCGACGTCGCGCAGTTCTGTCCGGGCTTTCCCAGCACCGTGCTGCCGCCGTTTCTCTGCGGACATTCCGGAGCCACCGGCACCGGGCTTGCCGTCATGGAAGAGACCGCGATCGTGGTCGACGAGAACGTCAACAACGTCTTCATCCAGACGGGTTTGAATGCCGACGCGACGGTGCCCGGGCCGTATAACCTCGCCTGTCCGCAAGTTCCCTTGACCGCCTGGGCGCCGCGCTCGGACTTGCCCACTGTCGAGGGCGTCATTCCCGAAGACCAGTCGCTGCCGAATACCTTCATCGATCTCACGGCTTACTGTGAATCGCCGGGCAGCCATTCCCACTCGGCGTCGATGTATGCGTATGGCATTGCCCTCAACAGCGCCGCGAGCGGGTTGGGCAGCGGCCCGAGCGGCGGTCTGAACGGTTTCGTCACCAACAAATTCACGAACCTCTCGACGACGCTCAGCAATGCGATCAGCGAGTCGCAAGTCAACGGCACCGTCGCCTCGACCCTGCAGGGCTATATCAGCCAGAGTCAGGCTTATTTCAACAGCGGGTATCAGAACGATGCGCCCGGCGGCTACAGCTGCGCGCTCAACTCGCTCGCATCGACCGAGAATTACTTGCAGGCGAATGCGAACGCGAACAACTTCTTTTACGTGCAGCCGCCGGCCGGCAATCCCAATGTGGCCGGCGACCTCGACGGGCGGCTCGGCAACCTGTTCCTGACGATCGGTTCGGATTTCCTCGATCAGTTGCCGAACACGAGCTGGCCGACGGCCAATGTGCCGCCCTGCGTCACGCTTGCGGTGTCGCCCGCCACTGTGGTCGCCGGAAATGCCGCGGCGCTGAGCTGGGGTGCCGCCACTCCCACGTACGCCCTGTCGTTCCCGCCTGCGCGGTGCTCGCTCTCGGCAAGCGACGGCACCTTCCTGGCGCCCAGCCCCGAGGGTCCGAGCGGAGCCTCCGTGTCGACCGGCACGTTGACGGTCGTCGGCACCTATACCGCCTCGCTCGAATGCACGGGCTCGTCCGGCGATACGCTGCCCGGTCTGGCGACCACGACGGTGACCGTGCTCCCCGCGCTCACGGCCATCACGCTCTCGCCCACCCCGGCCTCGATCAACGTCGGATCCACCCAGCAGTTCAGCGATATCGGCAGTTTCTCGAACGGCACCATGGGGCCCATCACGGCGAACTATCCGCCGGTCGTGTGGAGCTCGAACAGCACGTTCGCTTCGGTCACGGCGGCCGGACTCGCGTCTTGCAGCGGACCCGGTACAGCCACGATCACGGCGACCAGCGGCAATATCGCGGGGTCGGCCACGCTCACCTGTGTGGCGACCGCGCTCGCGATCATCTCCGTTACGCCGGCCGCCGCCGCGATCGGCGATTTCGGCAACCAGCAATTCACGGCAACGGGTATTTATTCCTCCGGCCCCACGCAGAACATCACCGGTACCGTTACCTGGAGCTCCGCACCGACCAACATCGCCACGATCTCGGCGGGCGGCTCCGCGTTCTGTCGAGCCACCGGTTCGGCGACCATCACGGCGGCCAGCGGCGGCGTGAGCGGATCGACCACGCTCACCTGCCAGCGGGTGGTGGAAAGCTTGAGCACGTTCGCGACGGGCGGCGTAACACAGATTGCGGTGGGCGGCACGGTGCAGATCGGGGCGAGGGCCGCCTACACGGATGGAAGCGTGGCCAATGTCAACAACACGGCCACCTGGCTGTCGTCGAACCCGGACGCCGCCGTCGTATCCAACGGCCTGGTCACCGGCATCAGCGGGGGAACGACCAATGTCTCGGCGTCCCTCGGCGGCGCCTCGTCGGGACAGCTCACCATCACCGTGACCGGACCGACACTGCAGATACTCAGCGTGAGTCCCAATACCAGCCAGTCGCTCGGCGCCGGGGGTACGGTCCAGCTCACCCTGACGGGCGGCTACTCGGATAGCTCCACGCAGAACCTCACGAGCGCCGCCACCTGGACCTCGTCGAACACGGCAGTGGCAACGGTCTCCGGCGGGCTCGTGACGGCGGTGGGATCGGGGCATGCCTACATCTATGCGAATGTGGGCGGTGTATCCCCGGTCAATGTGCTCGTGGTGGTGTCGGCTCCCGCATCGGCTGCGCTGAACGGCCCGAACGATCTCAAGCTCGCCGCGAACGGCGATCTGTACGTGGCGAACTACGGTGCCGGTCAAGTGCTCGTCTATTCGCCGAACGCCTCCGGCCAATACACTTCGCCGCCGTCCGCGCTCACCTCGAGTCTCGTGAACCCCGTCCGGCTCGCTTTCGGTCCGAGCGGGACGATCGTGGCAGGCGAGCTGTTCGTGGCCGACGTCGGCAGCAATTCGGTCGCGGTATTCGATAGCACGGGAAATCTTCTGACCAATGCGGCCATTACCGGTCTCACCCGGCCCCTCGGCGTCACCGTCGACGGCAACGGCAACGTCTACGTTGCGGAGAATCAGGGGACCACCAACGACATCAAGGTGTTCGCCTATATCGCGGGCCCCACCGCCGCACCCCAGCTGCTCACGACTCAGACGCAGGATGCGAGCACGCCTACCCCCGTGCTCTTTACCTCCGTGGGCGCGCTCGCCTACAACGGACACGACATCGTGGTGGGTATCGGAAGTCCGAGCGCCATCGGCTTCTACACTCCCGCGCAGATGTCCGGGCTCGCTCCGCCACCGCCCGCACAGGCGCCGATCACCAATGGCATCAGCGGGCCCGTGGGTCTCGCGTTCGACTCGGCGTCAAACCTCTACGTCTCCAATTACTACTCGAATACTGTCACGCAATACGCGGCGCAGGCGGGGACGGTCCCGACGTATCCCACGACGCCCAGCGCCTTCGCGCTCACCTTGCCATCCGGGATGACTCCTGCGCTGCAGACGCCGGAGGGCGTCGCCGTCGATGGATCGGGGAACGTCTACGTCGACAACAGCCCGAACAATTTCATTTATGTGTACAACTCGGCGGGTGCGTATCAGTACACGGTGGGCGTGACGGCCTCCCTCGCTGCCACGACTCCGGTGCCGCCGGACGGTGCCTCGACGCTCACCTGGAGCGTCACCGGACTGCCCGAGGGCACGGCGTGCTCGATGACCTCGAGCGACGGGACTTATCAGGCGCAGTCAGTGGCGGTATCGGGTTCCGAGAATACCAATGCCGTGGCTACGCCGGGCTATTACCAGGCGACGCTCAGCTGTCCGGGTACCGCGCCGGTGGGGGCGACGTTCCTGGTGCAGTGAGACTCGAAAGCAGGGGGGGGTCGGCCGGTCCGACGTGGGTCGCGCGACCCTGCGCTCGCCGGCGCTGATGGATTACGAGTCGATTTCGAGATTGTCGATCAGCCGCGTCGTTCCGAGCGTGCCTGCAGCCAGCACGACGAGCGGCGCGCCCGGGGCCGGCCCGAGCAAGTTGTCCCGGCGTCTAATCGCCACGTAGTTCGGCGCCCACCCACGCTTCCTCAAAGCGTCGAGCGCCTCTTGCTGCAGACTCTGCCACTCGAGCACTCCCGAGCGGATTGCCGCGGCGGTTCGCGCGAGAGCGGCCTGCAACTCGCGCGCCTCGGTGCGTTCGGTGGAGCTCAGATACACATTGCGCGAGGACATCGCGAGCCCGTCCGGCTCCCGTATGGTTTCGCCGCCGATCACCTCGATCGGCAGTGCGAGCTGCCGCACCATGCTGCGAATCACGAGCAGTTGCTGATAGTCCTTCTTGCCGAATACCGCGAATCCCGGCTGCACGATGTTGAAGAGCTTCATCACGACGGTGCAGACTCCGGCGAAAAATCCCGGCCGAAATTCGCCTTCGAGGATGTCGGCCAGATCGGGCGGCGGACGCACGATGTAGCTTTGCGGCTCGGGATACATTTCGCTTTCCGAGGGCGCGAACAGAACGTCGCAGCTCTCGCCTTCCAGGAGCTCGATGTCCCGGGGCAGCGTGCGCGGATAGCGCTCGAAGTCATCGGTGGGTGCGAACTGCAGCCGGTTGATGAAAATGGTGGCTACGACCGGACGCCCGAGCTCCTTTGCGATGCGGATGAGAGAAAGATGGCCTCGATGCAGACCTCCCATGGTCGGAACCAGGGCGGGCGGCGGCGCGCCGGCGAGAGCCGCGCGCAACTCTTTGATGGTGTGGGCGATGCGCATCGGGCTACCCAGTCAGTAACCGTGCAAAGCGTCGTCCGGAAACCGGCCGCTTTTGACCTCGGACACATAGAGCCGCACCGCCGCGTCGACGGAGTGGGTGGAGGATAGACCGGCCTCGGCGAAATTGCGCACGAAGCGCGGCTGCTTGCCGCGCGTGAGGCCGAGCATGTCATGCAGCACGAGAACTTGGCCGCTGCAGCCCGATCCCGCACCGATTCCGATGACGGGGATCGATAGCGCGGCCGTGATCTCGCGCGCCAGCGCGGCCGGCGTGAGCTCGATCACCAGCATTCCCGCGCCGGCGTCGGCGATTTCCTGGGCCTGCCGCCGCATCGTGCCCGCCGCCGCGTCTTCGCGTCCCTGTATGCGGTAACCGCCGAGCGCATGCACCGATTGGGGTGTGAATCCGAGGTGAGCGCAGACCGGAATGCCGCGCTCGACCAGTGCTCGCACGCAGGGCGCCGTCCAGCCCCCACCCTCGAGCTTCACCATGTGCGCGCCGGCCTTCATGAGACGCGTGGCATTGTGAACCGCCTCGTCGATCGATTCTTGATAGGAGCCGAACGGCATGTCGGCGATGATCCAGGCGCTGTTGGTGCCGCGGGCCACGCAGCGGGTGTGGTACTCCATGTCCTCCATCGAGACAGGCAAAGTCGACGGATGGCCTTGGACCACCATTCCGAGCGAGTCGCCTACCAACAGGACGTCGACGCCGGCCTCATCGAGCGCGCGGGCGAATGAGGCGTCGTAACAGGTCAGCATGGCGATTTTCTCGCCGGCGCGGGACATCTCTTGGAGTCGCCGCAAGGTCACCGGCTTGCGGAGGGTGTTTTCGCTCATCGCTCATTTTAGACGCAGGCGGCCTGGCCTGGAACCCAGGCTAGGGCACCACGCCGCCGAGCCAGCGCACGAGTCGGCCCGAATCCATGGCGCCGGATTGGCGCGCCAGCTCCTTGCCGTGGCGAAATACGATGAGGGTCGGGATGCTGCGTATATTCAGCTTGTTGGCGGGCCCCGGCTCATCCTGGGTGTTCAGCTTCGCGAAGCGCAGCTTGGGCTCGAGCTCGCGCGCCGCGGTCTCGAAATGCGGCGCCATGGCAATGCAAGGACCGCACCAGGGTGCCCAAAAATCCACCACCAGGGGCAGATCGTTGCGATCGAGGTGCCGGGCAAAGGTCGCCCCGGTGAGGTTCAAGGGCTTGCCTGCGAACAGCGCGGAGTGACATTTGGGGCAGTGCGGCGCCTCGCCCAGGCGCGCGGCCGGCAGGCGTACCACCGACTCACACTGGCCGCAGACCACGTGCAGGGCTTCGCTCGAGGAGTCGTTCATGGGCAGCTCCCGCGCCGGCCGCAGCGGCCGCCGGCGTCATAACCGATTTGCAGCGCGAATTCCATAAATGTTAGTTCCCTAAGGCATGATCCGTCGGGGATGATCCGGTTTGTTGCGGCCGTCCGCGCTTTTTACAAGGGAGAGGGGATGTCTTTACGATGGGTCGGCCTCGTGATGGGTGCCGGCGCGCTGTTCGCCGGCAGAGCGAGCTTTGCCGATCCGGCAGCCGAGAACACCGTGGAGGCGGGGGGTCTCGAGGAAATCACGGTGACCGCCCAACGGCGCGAGGAATCGGCGCAAAGCGTGGGGATCGCCATGGCGGTACTGCCCGGCAGCAGCCTCGAGGCGAAGTCCATCGCCAACGTCAACGACCTGCAGAACGCGGTGCCGAGTCTGCAGATCGAGCCGGCATTCGGCAGCAGCCAGCCGCAGTTCCGGCTGCGCGGGGTCGGCTTCATCGACTATACGTCGAACAACGCATCCCCCGTGGGGGTGAGCATCGACGACGTCGCGCTTGCATTGCCCATCCAGACGCAGGGCCTGTTGTTCGACCTCGACCGGGTCGAAGTGCTGTACGGACCGCAGGGCACTCTGTACGGACGCAATACCACGGGCGGTGAAATCAACTTCGTCACCAACCGGCCCACGGTGGACACCCACGCCGGAGCCACCGTCGAGTACGGCTCGTACAACCAGTTCACCGGACAAGGGTTCGTGTCGGGCAGCATCGTCGAGGGGCTCAAGGGGCGGCTTTCGGTCGCCACGGAGCAGGGCGGAGCCTGGCAATACAATCGGTTGAACGGCGACAGTCTTGGCAGCCAGGACAAGGTGGCGCTGCGCGGCCAGCTCGAGTTCGATCCGACGCAGGCTCTGGATTTCCGGCTCGAGACCTACTGGGCACAGGACAAGTCGGAGGAGATCGGGCTGCACTTGATTGCGCCCTACCATCCCTACAATGCCGGCCTTGGTGGGCCGACCATACCGGCGGATACCGATCCCCACATCACCGGTTGGCAACTGGATCCCGTCTTTGCAGGCGTCACAGGCTTGAAACCGGATTCGAAGCCCGGCCTCGATAACGAGAATTACGGTGTCAACTTCACCGGCAACATCGATTTCGGCGGCGCCCAGCTCACCAGCATCACGGCGTGGAACAAGATGATCCGGCGCGAATACAGCGATTGGGACGCGACTCAGTACTACGACTCGGATGAATACTTCAGGAGCTACCTGAAGGTCATCTCGGAGGAGATGCGTATCGCATCGACGGGCACGGGTCCGCTGTCGTGGGTGGGCGGGGTTTTCTACTCGGATCAAAATCTCGAGGAGAATTTCTACTCTGACTTCTCGGATTCCAACATCGGTTTCCCGGCGGGCACGACGCCCGACATCGTGCTCACGAAGTATGGACAGAACGCGAACTCCATCGGCGAGTTCGGCCAGATCGATTACAAGCTCGGCGCGTTCAATGTCGTTCTCGGGGCGCGCGAGGATCACGAAACGCGCGAGCTGGTCAATCTCAATACCGGCGTTCTCGTGGGTCCGCCGGTTACATCTTTCACGGGCGTACTCAATCCGCCCTCGACGACGTCGAATCTGCCTTCGGGCAAATTCGAGATCGACTACACGCCCGAGGCAGGCACCATCATCTACGAGAGCGTCAGCCGCGGGGTGAAGTCCGGTGGTTTCACCGCGCACAACACGGTGAGCGCTCCCGCGGTCGACCCGTTCAAGCCGGAAAGGCTGACCGCCTACGAAGTCGGCATCAAGTCCGACGTCACCCCGACGTTGCGCATCGACACGGCCGTGTTCTATTACCGCTACCGGGATCAGCAGATTCTCGGCAAAATCTACGACGCGGCGCAGAATTCCTATATCGGTGAATTCGTGAACGCGAATTCGCGCATCAGCGGCGGCGAGACCCAGCTCGAGTGGCGGCCCATCGCCGGGCTTTTGGTCTCCCAGTACTACGGCTTCGCGGAGGGCTACTACACGAGCACGCTCTTGAACAGCGACACTCCGCCGGTCAACTACGATGGCCGGCCGGAGAGCATTCCGAAGAACAGCTATGGCGGGGAAGTGAGCTATGAGTTGAGTCTCGGCCGCTATAAACTGACCGCCGAGTCCAACTACAGCTTCCACGACACGTACAGCCAGTTCTTCCTTTTGGGCAGCAACGATTTCACCATCCCGAAGTACTGGCTCGCGAACGCCAACCTGTCGATAGCGCCGTCGGGCGGACCCTGGACCTTCACCCTCTGGGGGCGCAATATTTTCAACAAGGATTACGACATCACCCGGAACTTCTTCTTGCCGGGTACCGAGGTGGGGCAGGCCGGCGAGCCGGCCACTTTCGGCATCCGGTTCAGCTACGCGTACTGACCCGTGCGCGCACCGGGGAGTCTCTGAAAATCGTCGGCATTGTCCTTGGAGTGCTGCTCGCCGCGCTCGCGCTCGCCTGGCTCAAATTGCGCGGGCCCGATATTCCCTTCCAGGTGCTCGAGGAGAAGTATGGCAACGCCGCTTCGCGCTTCGTCGACTTGCCGGGCGGGTTCCACGTTCACTACCAGGACGAGGGACATCCCTCGTTGCCGCCGCTCGTGCTGCTGCACGGCTTCGGCGACTCGTACACGAGCTGGGATGGGTGGGTGCGCGAGCTCGGCGGCCGCTTCCGCATCATTCGCCTCGACTTCCCGGGCCACGGCCTCACGCGCGCGCCGGAGGACTATGTGCTGCGCGGCGACGCGCTCGCGGATTTCGTGGATGCGTTCGCGGCGAAGCTCGATCTGCCGCAATTTGCGGTGGCGGGAAATTCCATGGGAGGGAGCGTAGCCTGGCAGCTCGCGCTGCGTCACCCGGACCGGGTCAATGCGCTCGTCCTTCTCGATGCGGCGGGCTTCCCGAACGAGAAGCCGCCCACGGCCGTCCCGCTCGCCTTCCGGATACTGAAGTACCGGCTCGGCCGCGCGCTCTTGCGCAATATCGACAACCGGCCGCTCATCGACGAAGGTCTCAAGACGGACGTCTACGACAAGTCGGTGATCACGCCCGCTTTCGTCGACCGCTGGGCCGAGTTTCAACGGGCACCCGGGCACCGTGCGATCCTGATGTCCATCGATCCAACGAGCATGAACAATGCCGCGGTCCCCATCCTGCAGTACATCAGGGCCCCGACTCTGGTGGTCAACGGCGAGAGCGACGTGCTGGTCGAGCCGGCGAGCGCGCGCAAACTCGCCGCCGCGATTCCCGGCGCAAAGCTCATCGTTTACCCGCAGGTGGGGCATTTGCCGCAGATCGAGATTCCGCAGCGCTCGGCGTCGGACGCCGCCGAATTCCTCCAAGCCCGGCCCTAGCCGATGTCGGGCCACTGGCCAGCTGCGCCCGCGCGCCGCGGCTTAGGTATCATCGATCCATGCCGCGAGACTGTCTAGGCAACCCGTTGAGCGCCGCACCCGCCGGCACCTTGGAGGCGGTGGATGATTTCGTCGGCGGATTTCTCGCTTACGAGACGCGCGCGGAGCGGATCGTGCGCGCCGCGGACGAGGCAGGGGGTTGCTGTATCGCCAATGTGTACGCGGGCTTTCTCTGGATGCTGCTCGAGGCGCCTCAGGCACCTGTGCACGCTGCACGGTATTTTGCCGCGGCCGAGCGCACCGCCCCGGGCGCCACGCGCCGGGAGCAGCTCAACGTCGAGGTGCTGCGCGCGTGGATCGCCGACGATGTTCCGCGGGCGCTCGCCGCCTGCGCGCAGGCGACGGATGAGTTTCCGCGCGATCTCGTGGTGCTCAAGGTCGAGCAGTACCTCCAGTTCAATCGGGGCGACTTTCCGGCCATGCTGCGCGCGGCGCTCAAGGTGCTCGAGCACAGCGCCGACGTCGCCTACGCGCACGGCATGGCCGCCTTTGCTTACGAGGAATGTCATCTGCCGCGCGAGGCCGAGCGCGCGGCCCGGCGAGCCCTCGAGCTCGAGCGCAAGGAGCCCTGGGCGCAGCACGCTCTCGCTCATGTGATGCTGACGCAGGGGCGCATCGAGGAGGGAGCGGGCTTTCTCGAGGACGTCGCGCCGACCTGGACGGATCTCAACTCCTTCATGATCACCCATCTCTGGTGGCACGCCGCGCTGTTCGATCTCAGCCGCGGGCGCTTCGCCCACGCCCTCGAGATTTACGACCGGCATTGCTGGGGCGTCGCCAGGGAGTATTCGCAGGACCAGGTGGGCGCCGTCTCGCTGCTCGCGCGCATCGAGATGGCGGGCGTCGATGTGGGACGCCGCTGGCAGGAACTCGCCGATTATCTCGCGGCGCGGGCGGGGGATACGGTGCAGCCGTTCCTGACGCTGCAATACCTCTACGGCCTGGCGCGGGCCGAGCGCGCCGAGGCCCGCACGCTCCTTCAGGCCGTGCGGCAGCGCGCGGACAGCGCGCCGGCTCACGCCCGCGAAGCGTGGCGGGACGTGGCGCTGCCCGCGAGCCAAGGATTGCATGCTTACACGCGCCGCGACTACGACCGGGCTTGGCGCGAGCTCGGCCGGGCGATGCCCCGCATGATCGAGGTGGGCGGCAGCCATGCGCAGCGGGACTTCTTCGAGCAGATATTTCTGGACGCCGCGATCGAGAGCGGCCGATTCGCCGCCGCACAACAAATACTCGAGCTGCGTCGTGCGACGGACCCGGACGGCGTGCCGGTCAATGCCGCGCTCGCCCGCGTTTACGCCGAGCTCGGCCTTGCGACGCTCGCGGATGAGGCGCGTGGACGGGTCGCGGCGGCCCGTGTCAGTCATCCGGAGTAGCGCATGGCCGAGCTCTCCTTGCCCGCCGAACTCATCGACCGACTGCGCACCTCCATCGAGGGACGCCGCGAGGAGCTCGTCGATCTCACCCGGGAGCTGATCCGCTTTCCGACGGTGAATCCGCCGGGGGAAGCTTATCGCCCCTGCGCAGAATTCATCGGCCGCCGGCTCGCGAGGCGCGGCTTCGGGCTCACGTACGTGCGTGCCGAGGGAACTCCGGGCGACAGCGAGCGCTGGCCGCGCATCAATGTGATCGCGCGCCGGGAGAGCGGATTGCCCGGGCCGTGCGTGCACTTCAACGGCCATATCGACGTCGTGCAGACCGGCGCGGGCTGGACCTTCGAGCCTTTTGCCGGAACGGTGCTCGACGGCAAGCTCTTTGGCCGCGGCGCCTGCGACATGAAAGGCGGTCTTGCGGCCGCCATCGTCGCCGTGGAGGCTCTCATCGATTCGGGCGGCCCGTTTCCCGGCGCGCTCGAGATTTCGGGCACGGTGGACGAGGAATCCGGGGGCTACGGCGGCGTTCATTATCTCGCCGAGCGCGGCTTCTTCTCCCCGCCGCGCGTCGATCACGTCATCATTCCCGAGCCATTGAACGTGGACCGGGTCTGCATCGGCCATCGCGGCGTGTGGTGGGCGGAGATCGAGACTCATGGACGCATGGCGCACGGCTCCATGCCATTTCTCGGCGACTGCGCCGTGCGTCATATGAATGCCGTGCTCGACTGCTTCGAGACGGAGCTGTATCCGAGGCTCGCGGCGCGCAAGACGGACATGCCCGTGGTGCCCTCGGGTGCGCGTCACTCGACGCTCAACATCAACTCGATTCACGGTGGTTTGCCGGAGCTCTCCGGCGGCGCGCTGCCCTCGGCGTGCGTCCCGGACTCCTGCCGCATGGTCATCGACCGCCGCTGGCTCATCGAGGAGGACCTCGACGGCGTGAAGGGCGAGGTGCGGGAACTCCTCGAGCGGCTGGTCGAGGAGCGTGCCGGCTTCAGCTACAGCTTGCGCGAGCTATTCGAGGTCAAGCCCGTGATGAGCGACCGCGACGGCCCCGTCGCGCGCGCCGCGGCCGCCGCCATACGCCGCGTCTTGGGCCGCGACGCGGAATTCATTTGCTCCCCGGGGACCTACGATCAGAAGCACATCGATCGGGTGGGGCGGCTGCGCGACTGCATCGCATACGGGCCGGGTATTCTCGATGTGGCTCACCAGCCCGACGAGTATGTGCTCATCGATGACCTCGTCGCCTCGGCCCAGGTGATGGCGCTCGCCGCCGCATCGCTCCTGTCAAGGAGCGCATGAGGCCGAGGCGGCGAGGGCCGCGCGCGGCGCTGCTCGCGGCCTCGCTCGCGGCGTCGCTCGTGGTGCTCGGGTCGTGTTGCGCCCCGACGGCCGCTCGCGCCGCGCAGACCGTGACCATCGGCATGCAGCTCGAGCCCCCGGTGCTCGATCCGACGGGGAATCCGGCCGCCGCTATCTCGGAAGCCTTGTACGGCAATGTGTTCGAGGGGCTGGTGCAGCTCGCGGGCGATGGTTCGGTGCGGCCGTGCCTCGCCGCCTCCTGGGACGTCTCGGCCGATGGCTTGTCGTATACGTTCCATCTGCGCGATGGGGTGCGCTTTCACGACGGTGCGCGCTTCGATGCGGACACG
>Ga0302324_100010907_pt1 | contig 18731 bp, 14 predicted proteins | sample Palsa_T0_1_FD_201949 | JGI IMG/M metagenome (GOLD analysis project Ga0302324, IMG submission 201949) | Peat permafrost microbial communities from Stordalen Mire near Abisko, Sweden - Palsa_T0_1 | ecosystem: Environmental > Terrestrial > Soil > Palsa > Peat permafrost | place: Sweden: Abisko...
TTCCCAAGTCTCTTGCCAAACGTTCAAACTCCGGACGCAACGGGCCATCGCCGGCGAGTATGAATTCTACCTCTGGGAATGTGCTCTGCAAGCGGGCAGCGGCGCTCAGAAATATCCGGTGATTCTTGGACTCCGTGTTCATTCGTGCAATCATGCCGACTCTTAGGAGTGAACTTCGCCGGGGCAGCGCGGGTGCCGTGGGAGCAAAGTTGACTGGCGGCAAGCCATTGCGGATGACGATGATTCTCGTTTCCCGGATGCCTTGTTCAATGAGCCGGTCCGCAGCCGCCCGGGAATTGCAAACCACCCGGTCGCACCAAGACAGGACAGCGAGTTGAGCACGAGACCTGGGGGCAGTGAGAAGATCCCCCAATTGCCGCTGGCTACCAATTACGACCGGAACGCGTGCCAAGCGGGCAGCCGGAATAAGCGTGAGGTTCGTGTAGAAGTCAAAGGCATGAGCGATTGAGACACGAGCATGACGCAAATAACGGGCCAGCCGCAGCCGCGCCTGCATGGATCGCGCGCCATAGAGATTGCCACCGAGTGGGAACTCCGTTACTTCCCCCAATCCTTCGAGGAAAGCGCCGCGCTTAGTGATACAGCCGATGCGCAAGCGAAACAGTTTTGCATCGAGAGACCCGGCGAGCGCCGCGAACTGGCGCTCACTTCCGCCAGTATCGAAGCTGTCGGTCATGAGGAAGACGCCTGGGACTTGCGGCTCGATACATTTCTCCGCCGAATTCATATAACTCGTGGCTCACCTTGCTTGATCATCCAATCGCAGGCTGCAACGCAGATTCGCAGCTCGGCGGTTCTTTCGAGTCTCTCGTCCTGAATGGTTCGAGAAAGCTTCGCTGCCAGAGTTCAAACATCATCAGCCGCCAGATCACTAGGTAGTCGTCGGTACGACCTCGAAAAAACTCGTCCAGCAACAAACGGACGCCTTGCTCGTTGAAGTATCCTCGCTGCAGAGTTTTCGGTTCCAACAGGAGCGAAAGTGTCAGCTCTTTAAGTTCGTGTCTCATCCAGTGCACGAGCGGCAGGGCAAATCCTTGCTTAGGCCGCAACAGCGCTTCCCGGGGCACTCCGACCCGCTCCGCGAGCTTAGTCAGGATATACTTCTGCCCCCGCTTTCCCATCTTCCATTCCGGGGTCAGGGAGGTCACCCACTCCAGAAAAACGTGATCGAGCATGGGAACACGCGCTTCCAGGGACGCGGCCATGCTCATTCTGTCCACTTTGGTGAGAATGTCTCCGGGCAAATAGGTCTTGGTATCCAGATACAGGACACGGCTCAAGGGGTCGCGGGCTGGAGCGTCGCGTATATAGTCGCGAAATTTTTCAAGAGGGTGGGTGTCGCCCGGAAACGCGTTCACGAAATCCCCCGCCAGAACGCTGAAATTCCGCTGGTAAGGTGCAAGGGAAACCGCCTCAATATAGCGCTCAGGCCAGGGCAATAGATAACTGTAAGCAACATTTCTCCCGGGCACACCGTAGGGAAGGCGAGGATAAATTTGTCCACGATACAATTCGCCCGCCCAGTCTGCAAACTGATAACGCGATCTTTCCTGGAGGTGAATGCGGTAGCGGTCATAACCGGCAAAAGCCTCATCGCCTCCGTCACCCGAGAGCACCACGGTGACGTATTTCCGCGCTAGCGAGGAGACGAAATAGGTCGGCAACATGGAAGAATCGCCGAACGGTTCTTCTAACGAACGCGCAAGAATCTCGACCGTCTCCGCCACTTTTGGTTCGAGGATCAATTCATGGTGTTCGGTGCCGAATTTTTCAGCCACGAGACGAGCGTAGGGAGCCTCGCTAAAATCCGCCTGCTTAAAGCCAATGGTGAAGGTTTTGATCGGCCGACGGCTGGCGCGGGCCATTAACGCTACGATTGTGGAAGAATCCGTGCCACCGCTCAATAGCGCGCCGATCGGCACATCCGCGATCAGACGTACCCGCACCGCTTCGGCAAGCTTTTCCTCAAGTTCGTCGAGGCATTCTTCTTCGGTCGCGGGCGAGTATGTGCCATACTCCGGGAGATCCCAGTACTGACGAATATGAACCTCGCCTTTCTCGAATTCCAGGAGATGGCCGGGAGGCAGCTTTTGAATTCCGCTAAAAGCGGTCGAAGGATCGGGAATATAGCCAAAATAGAAATACTGCAGCAAGCCCTCAGAATTGGTCGTGGCCAATTCAGGAGCTGCGGCCAGAATTGCCTTGATCTCCGATCCGAAGATCAGCCGGCTGCCGGACAATGCGTAATGCAGGGGTTTTTTGCCTAAGCGGTCCCGGGCCAGCATCAAGCAGCGCCGCCGCTCATCAAAAAGAGCGAAAGCGAACATGCCCCGTAGTTTGTGAACACAGTCGGACCCGAAGTCTTCGTAGAGATGAACGATGACTTCCGTGTCGGCATCACTCCGAAACCGGTGGCCTTTGCCCTCAAGTTCGCGACGAAGCTCCTTGAAGTTGTATATCTCTCCGTTAAACACCAGCCAGCAAGTGCGGTCCTCGTTGAAGACTGGTTGCTGTCCGCCCGCCAAGTCAATGATGCTGAGACGGCGCATGCCCAGACCGGTTCCATCTTTTACGAACAGGCCTTCATCGTCGGGTCCGCGGTGAACAAGGGTCTGACACATTCGGTGGATGACGTCATTGTCCACTCCGTTATCATCTCTATCGCCGACGATTCCCGCGATTCCGCACATAGGATCAGCTTTCCAGGACCAGTCTCTCAGCCTCGTCGGGCGAAGATTCGAGGGGAACCCCGCGCACTCTCTTGAGCCGGTAGTCCCGGTATTCACCAGGATTGCCTTCGCGGCCGTCGCAGGCAGCCAGGATAATGTTGACCATCTCCCGAGCCGAGACAAAATGAATTGTTTCAGATCTCTGGGGCGCGCCTTCAATCAGCTCGCGCAGAAACTTTCGCATGGCCCCTCCCAGCATGACGTCGTGGTCGCGGGGATCCATGCCGTGACATTGCAGTTTGACGAACAACCAATCCGGACGACCTTTTACGGAGATCGCCGCCTGCTTCCAAAGCCTCAGACGATCGAGGTCAGGTGGGTTCCTCGAAGTGAGGTGGCCGTTTTCGACGCGAATGAATCGGCCTCCCCGCCGGGCGAATCTCAACATCAGCGGCCCCTCGATCATCAAGGGAAATATCTTTGGAGGCCGCCCACGTTTAAGGTCGCGCCCACCGCGGTGCGCACAGCGGCGATTCAACGGAAGAGAGCACTCGTAAAGTGAGTTGATCTTCGGAACATGAGTTCGCGCATAGGGGCCGGGTGGTAATGTGAAGTCGCCATAGCAACCGGTTTCGGAGAGCACTTGTATCTCGGAGTCAACGCCACAATTGCGTCCTTCCGCCGAGTTGGCCAAGGCATAATTGCCGTGAACGAAGGCGTAACGTGGTGATCCTTTGCCGTCCAGGTAACAAAGACCGCCGTGCTCGCATGCAATACGATCACGAAACTTCAGAAGCTCGCGGCGCGTATTCTCCTCTGTGTCCGGGTATCTCGTTCCGTGATGCAAATGGGTTTCAATTTCACCCCAACCTGCCCGGCAGAAACTAGCTAGACCTTGCAGCAAGCCCTTGTCGTACTGCTCCGCAGGGTAAAAATAAGTGTGGATGAAGGGCCTGCCTTCACTATCACGCGGGCTGTCAAACGTGATCGGGTACTCCCGCCCCCACTGTTCAAGCCTGCGCTCTTGCTCATTGTAAGGAGCCCGGGCAAAGCCATCATGGGGAACGATGCCCGGCTCAAAATGGTCGGCAACCGCAATCATCAGATGAACATGGCCCCTGGGATAGTGGCGGATAGTTCTTTGCCAGGCGTAGGCGGGAAACCAGCGCATGGTGAGAGATACCTTCCAGCGGAGCGGCATCTCCGCCCGGGGCACGGAGGGCTGCACGACGGGCTGCTCGATTGCATCCTGCACTAAACCGTCATCCGTTTCTGCAAAAGAGTTCCCGACGATGCTTGGCGGGCGCGCGGTGTATGGTCCTTCCGGGTGATCACTACGTCTGCACGACAGGCTGGAAGTGACCCCACCGGATCTTTCATAGCCTAGTAAGCCCTGGCAAAATGGCGCCGAATTGCGGTCGCTTGCATTACCTTGGGGACGCTTGATAGCTCCCTGGTCATCGCCCAGAGAACCGACGTATAGCACACCGTGAAATGAGGAAAGAATTGATACGCTTCGGGAGCAAAACAGGCACCTAGCACAAAACCTACGAGCGAACTTTTTAGAGCGCCCACGAATAGAACTGTCTCATCGTCTAGATTCTTTGTCTTGCCGAGGGCTCTTAGGTTACCGAAGCCTCGGACGAAAAACATTAAATACAAAATTAGAACCGGAATACCTCCATCTGTGGCAATTTCCAAATAGGACACATGAACATCTCTCCATAGTCCCGAATACACCACAAAATTTCCGGCTCCCACGCCTAATATCGGGTACCGAGTAATTGCCTCGACGGCTTTGGTCACCAGGAGCCTTCGTTCCTCGTATGATTCGTGGGCTGAATCTTGTGCCGCCGACCCCCCGCTCTCGAAGAGACCATTGAAGCGCACCGCGAGATCCTTTCCGGCAATGAGCAACGAACCACCACTGAGAACGACTGCTCCAACAATCAGATACAGACGCTTCCCTTTTACTCCGAAGTGCCAGAGAAGGACCATCCCAGAAACAACCAGGTCGATCGCGCCCGCCCGCGACGACGTTAACATCAGGGCGGCAGTCATCACGACAATAGCCAGCGACCATGCTGCCTTTCGCAGCACGCTCCGGGCACTCAAGAGGAAGGCGAGACAAAACGGAATCGATAAGACGAGTGCGAACGCCATGTCGTTTGGGTTCGAGTAGAAGCCGCCAATGACTCCCTCAAGGCGCGGGACAGAATGGCCCTTCACAATGGCTGCTAAAGAAATCAGGGCCACAGATGCGGACTGAAGGAAAATTATTCGCCGCAGTCTCTTCAAAGTTGTCACCAACAAGAATGTTGCTACCCAAGCGACAACCACTTTGGCAAAATCCAAGACCATGAAAAAAGCGCCACCTTTCCACACCGGGGAAAGCAGCGCGGAAACGAACAGAAGAAGTACGAGAAACAGCAAATAAAAAGCTTCTTTGGGAAGATCCCGAAGCTTGCGTGGGGTTTTTCCGACGCTCAAGAACAGACTGAGGACAGCGAGCGCGCCGGTGATCTTGGCCAGTGGAACTACCCCCAGTCCGGGTATCAGGTCCGCTGGGCGCGCACAATAAACAAAATAGAAGGCGGTCAACCAAAAAAAAGCTCCGCTGAAGCTCTCTTTATTCTCTGGTAATCGCCCGCTCCGAACATCTCTGATGTCCTGCGCATGGCGGGCACGGTCGCGCGGCACTCCCGCTAATTCAGCCGATTGACTTAATCGCAACGCGAAATGCCTCCCCGAATTCGCCTTCGTACGGCGCACATTGCAGCGAGAACTTCCAACCAGCGGCAACTATGTTTGAAGCGTAGTTCACCAAGGAAAGAGCGGAACTATCTGGGGAATGATACAACTTCAAAGTGATAGCCCCTTGGCAGAGAAGATGAATGTTTGATGAATTTTTTTAGATCGATGAGAGAAGATTGTCAGATTGCATACAATACTCGTCATTCTGATTATTATGATCGGTTCAGTCCGGACCGTATCCGTTCACGCAACACGCTTACGAACATGGACATCAGTGTAGTTCTGGCTACCTATAATCGTGCGGGCAGTCTGCGCGTCACTTTGGAGAGTTTTTTAAGCCAGGTTTCGCCTGCGGACCTCAGCTGGGAACTCCTGGTGGTTGACAACAATTCAACGGACGCTACTCGCGATGTGGTTGAGAGCTTTGCCAGAACTGCGGGTTTTCCGACCCGCTACATTTTGGAGAGACTGCAAGGAAAGTCAATCGCTCTGAATGCGGGGGTGGCGCAGGCGAGGAGTGAAATTATAGCTTTCACCGATGATGATGTCCTTGTTCACCCTGACTGGCTCGCCAATCTAAAACGGACTTTTGATGAGGTTGACTGCTCGGCCGTCGCTGGCAAGGTAGTTCCCACATGGAATCATCCGAAACCAGGCTGGTTAAAGATGGAAGGGCAATTTGCGGTGACCAATTTCGATCAGGGAGATGAACCCAAAGAGATCAGGGTTCCGCCGATCGGCGCGAATTCGGCTTTCCGCAAGGATGTTTTCAGAAAGCATGGACTTTTTCGCCTGGATTTGGGTCCAAACGGTAGCCGGCATACTATTACTTGCGAAGATTGGGAATTCGGCGAAAGACTAATCCGCGCAGGGGAAAAGATCGCCTACTGTCCCACCGCGATTGTTCATCATCCGGTCGATCCAGATCGAACAACCAAGAAATACTTCCTCTCGTGGTACTACTACAATGGTATCTCCTTAACAAGAACCGCCGGTCTGCCCAAAGATGGGATCTTTTGGTTCGGTGTTCCGCGCTGGCTCTACCGCGAACTGCTGACCAACTTCGCTAAATGGATGCTCACGTGGAGGGGAAACGACCGCTTTAGTCGTAAGTTGAGCACCTATCGTAGTTTGGGCAATATTGTCGAGAGCTATCGTCTCTCCCACCGCGAGGGCGGGGCGCACGTTTTGAACGGGCCACTGCAATCGTGAGCGCCGGGCTGGGGACGGTTCCTTCCGGTCCATCAATTGCGCGGTGAGGCTTGGAGGCGTCCTAACCGCATTAGGACTCTACCGTAGGCTTAAATTTATCGTAGGTTCATCTCGCCCATCTATAATCAGCCCGTCTTTGCAGATTACAGATAGTAGTGGATATAAAGCGATCGACCGGAACGAAAATCACTAAGGGCCGATGACGATGACTAAGATGAGTGATATCAGCGTAATCAATTCGAACATTCGGTCGTTTATTCTGAAAAACTTTCCTGCGGCAAAAAAGCGGAACCTCAATGATGTCGTCCCACTCTTGGAATCTGGCATCATCGATTCTTTAGGTGTGCTGGATCTCGTGGGGTTTCTTGAACAGACCTTCGACATGAAGATTACTGACGACGACCTGACCCCAGAAAACTTTAGGAACATAGAGCGCATGGTTGCCTTCGTACAGACGAAAAATAGTCAGATCAAGGTTGCCGCTGGGTGAATGAGTTTTAGCCGCCTCGAGCTGTCGAGAGTTTATCTGGGCGGAAGGCGAGGATCTCCCTGAAACGTCCTGTTCTTCTCCTGGGCTGGATATCGCGCATCATCGTTCCTATCGCCCGCTCTTTGCACCGACACGGTGTGCCGGTCGATGTCGCCAGTTTCCCGCCGACAAAGCGAATTCCCTCGCGTGCCATTCGCGAAAGCAGAATTGTTCCACAACCCGACGTTGACCGTTCGGGATTCGTCAAGCAACTCCGCCGGTTCATTCAGGAGCGGGGTCACGACATGCTCATTCCCACCGACGATTGCATGCTGAAGGCCGTAGTCGATAATTACGAAGAGTTGGCGGATCTGTTACATGTCGGATGTCCGCCTCCGGCAATTGCTCGCTGTGTTCTGGATAAAGCTGCGACCTTGGCAATCGCGCAAAGCTGCGGAGTTGCTACTCCGAGGACCGTTCTGATCTCGAGATCGTCTGAATTGGGGGATCTCGCGGGTAGCTTTTCGTTTCCATGGATACTCAAACCGGCGCAAAAGGAAACGCGCGTGGAAGCGATGAAGAGCTGCAAGCTGGAAAACATCGGAGAGATCGCGAAACAGTTTCCCGCAGAGCGGGAGTTCACACCGCCGATGCTGGTCCAGGAATACTGCGCCGGAACCGGCGTCGGCGTCGAAATGTTACTGAAGCACGGAGAGTGCGTGACCGCGTTTCAGCATCGTCGCTTGAAGGAGTTTCCCTATACCGGTGGATTTTCGGTAATTGCGGTGGCCGAAGCCCCAAATCCCGGTCTGATTAAGTCGTCGCTGGCTCTGCTAAAGGCGATGCAGTGGGACGGCGTCGCCATGGTCGAATACATAGTGAACTCAGATGGTCAGGCGGTCTTGATGGAAGTCAATGGCCGCTATTGGGGTTCGATCGCCCTAGCCATTTCGGCCGGGCTCGACTTTCCTTTATATGACTGGAAACTTGCGCACGGCGAACGACCTGAAATACCCACGGAATATGCGGTTGGCACCAAGTGGCGCTGGACTGTTGGATACCTTCACCGGCTGTACGACCTGTTGGATTTGGCCAGGAGCTCGGCTAACGCTCGCGAAGTTCTATACCGGGACTTTAAGCAGTTGGGCGAAGACTTCGGTCCTTCGGTATCCGATCCAATGGTGAGATTATCTGATCCCATGCCGTCTGCGGCTGGGTTGCTTTATGCCATGCGGGATTTCGCATCATACACAGCGACCAGGGCTGCCAATCGTTATCGTTCCGTCACTCTCAGGCCCGACCCTCGGCGGCAATCAGGTGGCACATCGCAGCGCGAAACATTCGATCGTTAGAGTCCAATTCAATCCTGCTCATCGATCATTTTTACACTGCGTTCACATGTTCCATCTAAAATTCGCCTTGCTCCAACCAGCTGAAAAGAAGCTCTTCTCAACCGGCAATGCAAACAGATCAAGGACCGTCCTGCATGAGCGAGCCACATTGTACCCAGCGAGGCATTCGACTTTCGGTCGGAGGAACAGATACGCGCGAAACGTTCATCATCAAGACTCGGGCCTACGACGTGAAGCATAGTGCTGTTGACGCTGGCAGTTGGCTCGCGCCATCGGTGGAACAGAGAGGAAGGGCCAAGTCGTCCTTCTCATGGATCTAACGCTAAGACCCGCTTCACTATCGGAGGATGGAAAGGAACTGGCAGCGCTGTTAGAGAGGAATACTCCGGGCCCGGCGAAAGAGCATGCTTACTGGCGTCATGAGAGCAATCCCGCGGGGCCCGGCTGGTCGTGGGTTATATGCGACCGCAAAAGCGGGATGATTTCGGCTATGGCTTCGGTTTTGCCTCGACGCGTGCATGTTAACGGAGAGATTGTGGTTTGCGGAGTCGTCGGCGACTTTGTCGTGGATGCCGCGATTCGTAGTCTGGGACCAGCCGTGACCTTGCAGCGGGCTACTTTTGAGCCAGTTGACTCTGGCGCGTTAGCTTTTTGCTACGATGCCGTGCCGCATGACAGAGGCATGTCGACCTTTGTAAGGTTGGGGATGTCTCCCAGTTGCGAGGTGATTCGACATGCCTGCCCGCTCCGCAGCGACGATTATTTGGGGAGGAGACTTGGAAAAGGGCTCTGGATGAAGCCAGTGTTCGCAGTTACAAACTTGGCGCTGCGGATGCGAACTGGAAGACGAGCCATGTCCGGGCTGGAAGTTCTCGAGCTTGATGACAGCTTCGGCGAGGAATTCACCGAACTCGACAAGCGGGTCTCAAGCCTCGGCGTGATTCGCTCGGGTCGGTCGGCGACCGATCTGACTTGGCGATATAGGTCCACTCCAGGGCGAAGGTTCCGGATTCTGGTGGCTCGCGGGGCTGGTGAACTCCGGGGGTTTTTGGCTTTTCTGGTTTCAGACAATCGAGCGTCGATTATGGATCTCTTCGGCGTGCATCTCTCGGAGGTAAGCGGCAATTTGCTGGAAGCGCTTATCGATCTGGGTCGTCGGGAAGGTCTGGCCGGCATCGAGGGATATTTGTCCGAGGATAGCTGCCTGAACACAGTTTTTGCGCGCACCGGATTTCGTCCTCGGGAAAGGGCCGCGAGAATTGTGGCTTACACCAAGCCAGCCAATTCAATACTCAATTCTGGGGCGCGCTGGTCTTTCGGCGGATGTGACATTACTCAGTAAGACGGCGCCCCTGGTCACCTTCGCAAATCAGAGATTGAGAGTATATGAATTTTCTGCTTCATCACATGTTACGTGGCAGCGCTCTGCGGTTTCCCGGCAAAGAGGCGCTAGTTCATGGAGAACAGCGTCTGAATTATGGGGAAGTGAGTGCCCGCGTCGCGGGTCTCAGTTCTGGCTTGCGCCGCGCGGGTTTGCGTCGCGGCGAGAGGGTGGGCATTTACCTTGATGCCGGCATTCCTCAGGTCCTATCAATTTTCGGGATCTCGCACGCTGGCGGCGTTTTTGTTCCGATCAATGCCGTTCTATTTCCTGATCAGGTCGCTCATATCGCCCGAGACTGCGGCGTTTCGGCTTTGATCACTTCAGCGTCGAAGCTCGCATCCCTGCTGCCTGTCCTCACGGAGATCCATTCTCTTCGCTTCTTTGTAGTGGTTTCCGACGGAGGGGAAGTAGAAGCCTCTCGGCCTATGCATGACTTCGATGCCATGACAGGCGAAGCTGACGCAGCCTGTCATGATTGGAGCATTGAAACAGACCTCGCCGCGATACTTTACACATCAGGGTCGACGGGGAGACCCAAAGGAGTCATGCTCAGTCATGCGAACCTAACGGCCGGGGCGACAATCGTTTCAACATATCTCGACATCACCTCATCGGACCGTATTCTCGCAGTCCTTCCCTTCACTTTCGACGCAGGATTGAACCAACTGACGACTGCCTTCCAACAGGGATGCGCCCTGGTTCTCATTAATTTCACTTTCGCCAGACAGATCATCGATACGCTGGTGCGAGAGCGGATAACAGGATTGGCCGGCGTGCCCACGGTTTGGAGCCTGCTGGTTCAGCCCAACTCTACGTTGCAGAAAAATCCTCCGAGTACGCTTCGCTACATCACAAATACCGGCGGAGCCATGCCGCAAAGCGTATTGCAACTGTTGCGTGCGGCGCTTCCGCTGACACGTATCTTTCTAATGTACGGCCTGACGGAAGCCTTCCGATCGACCTACTTGCCTCCCGAGGAACTCGACCGCCGTCCAACTTCCATTGGAAAAGCAATCCCGGATACCGAGATCCTCGTACTCAACGAACATGGACGCATGTGTAAACCTGGTGAAGTGGGAGAGTTGGTTCATCGCGGTCCCACGGTTTCTCTGGGATATTGGGGCAATCCGGAGGCAACCGCTCACGTACTAAGGTCAAACCCTTTACTGGCTCCTGAGATAGGACATACGGAGCGAGTGTGCTATTCCGGCGACTTGGTGAAAATGGACGAGGACGGCTTCCTGTTTTACATTGGCCGCCGAGACACCATGATCAAGTCTTCGGGCTTCCGCATCAGTCCGAGCGAAGTTGAGGAAGTGCTATTTCAAAGCGGAAAAGCTCGACACGCTGCCGCGATCGGCATTCCCGACGAATTAGTCGGTCAAGCAGTAAAAGTCTTTGTGGTGTTACGAGACGGGGAGTCGTGGGACCAAAATGCTCTGATTGATTTCTGTTCGGAGAGGATGCCGCGTTATATGGTCCCAAAGTATATCGAAGTCGTGGACGAACTGCCGAAAACCAGTAGCGGGAAAGTGGACTACACTTCGCTGCGGAGGCGAGAAGGTCTGGCATGAGTATTCCGAAAGTGGCGGAGCCTTATTGGGGAAGCGATGCCGAGGGCGAACTGCTGATTGGGGAAGTAAAGATATCGGCGCTTACGGCTCGTTATGGGAGCCCGCTTTTCGCTTATGACCGAGATGTAGTTGAGCGAAAATACCTGGCTTTGCGTCGTGCGTTGCCGCGCAGGTTCGCGATCAGTTACTCCATCAAGGCCAACCCTAATCCAGCTTTTCTCAGATTTTTCGTGGAAAAAGACTGCGGGTTGGAAATTGCCTCAGCCGGCGAGTTTTGCCTGGCACGGAATGTTGGATGTCCAGCGGAAAAGATAATATTTGCCGGTCCCGGCAAAACCGAAGCCGAATTGAGGCTCGTAATTACTCAGGGAATCGGTGAGATTCATGCCGAATCTCCGTTGGAAATCGAGCGCATAAGCTCTTTCAGCTCGGAAGCAGGCCAACGCACCCGAGTGGCGCTCCGCGTCAACCCAAACGAGGAGGGACAGGGCGGCGCCATGCATATGGGAGGAAAATCCGCTCCTTTCGGCGTTGATGAAGAGCAAATGGATCCGCTCCTTCTGCGTATTGCAAGCGATCCGAACCTGGAATTTCGCGGAATTCATCTTTTTGCAGGAACCCAGATTCTTGACCACAATGTCTTGCTTGATCAATATCGAAAGGGATTGGAAATAGGTAGGCACGCGGCCTCGCTACTCGATGTCCCGCTCCCCACACTGGATTTTGGGGGAGGCCTTGGAATTCCATATTTCCCGGGAGATTCGGAACTGGATGTACGTCAGTTCGGCGCGAGCCTCGAGGAGCTCTTCGATAGCATTAGAGACGATTGCTTCGCGGATACCAAATTCATGGTAGAGCCCGGGCGCTTTTTGGTGGGCGAGGCCGGCGTGTATGTTACGAGAATTACTGACATCAAGACCTCGCGCGGGAAGAAGTACGTGATTCTGGATGGAGGTATGAATCATCACCTGGCGGCTTCCGGCAACTTGGGACAGGTCATCAAGCGCAACTTTCCCATGACAATTCTGAACAAGCTTGACGTTCCCGAGACTGACATTGTGGATGTCGTCGGTCCTCTGTGCACTCCGCTGGATACCTTGGGCCGCTCGGTACAGTGGCCTCCGGCCGAGATCGGCGATCTGGTGGGAATCTTCCAGTCTGGCGCATACGCGCTAACGGCAAGTCCGATCGGGTTTCTGAGCCATCCCTCACCTCCGGAAGTATGGGTTGAACGGAGCCGTGATTTTCTAATCAGACGGCGGGGCAACCCGGAAGATTGCCTGCAGGATATTCAATCAATGAAGGCGCCACTCGAATCTGGTTCGTGAACAATTGACGATTGATAGAAGGATTGATTAAGGCCTTTATTCCTTAGGAGAAGCCTGCTTCTTGATGCCGCGTACCGCACAATTCAGCCTTCGAAGAGCCTGCCAGGCGTTCGTTGGAAGATGGAGGCGGAGCCATTCTTTGCCTTTGGTTGCGGTGTTGATCATCTGCAAATAAAGGCTGCCCTTGCTGATCGGCCGAGCAAAGCGAAGGTTGACATATTGCGTAACTCGGGCACCCCAACGGGCTTTCGATGCCGACTCGCCAGCCAGAAAGTCGTAACGTCGAACGCCGGCAGCAATGAGCTGACGTATGACATGCGCTCTAAGAACGTAGCCCACGCTGTCTGGAGAATGAACAGTATCATAGCCTTCCTGGAGCGAAAAAAAAGTGCGGTCGAAGCAAAATCCGAACTGCGCGGCAACCGGTTTGCCATCTAGATCTAGAAGCCAGAATTCCAGGCGGCCGCGCATCAATAGAAGAGCCGCCATCTCAGAATAGAATCGGCACCTTGCTTCGAACATAAAACTGCCTGGTTCACCGGCACTGTGCCAACGCTTCTGGTGCAACCTGAACAACGTGTCCAAACAAACTCCTAGTTCCGCTTCGTTTTCACACTTGTAAAAACGAGTTCGATATTTCTTTTCGAGCTGTTTTCTACGGTATGCAACCTTTCCACGCTCTTTGGCTGAAAGTTGCAGTAGGTATGCTTCCCACGTCTCCGGCAGCGCAACGGCAGAGCCGGCCTGCTGATGACGAAACGAAACCCAAGAGCAATGGCGCGACAGGCTATTCCCTACAGGCGAGTTCTCCGGCATGGTGTTGAATTCACAAAAGTCCCAGCGCCTTGATTCTTTCGCTAAGTAGTTCAAAAGGACGCTAGCTACTTCCTCTTCGTAGCCCGACCGCACCGGGAAATCCAGATTATCGGAATCGCCGCTGCCATCGCCCCAAAAGCCAACAACCTTGAGACGTACAAAGGGAGCTACCTTGCGTGTTTCCACGCAGAGTGGCGCAAGTCCCACCAATCGCGACGATTCGTCAAGAAATGCCAGTACCAATAATCGCCGGCGCTCGCTGAACGCGCTCCACCACGGAGCTAACCATTCCCAGGTCGAGAAGGTCGTGGCACCACGGAACTCAGATAGCAACTGCTCCCACTGAGGTCTGAGAGTCTCAATTCCGGCGAGGGTCTCGTAGATGCGAACTTGCAAAGATTTCATCGTCCTGCTCTGAAGCGTATGTACGTTGTCGTGCCGGGGATCGGTCGGGCTCTATCCGCCAGTTCGAAGTTTTTACCCGCGGACCGACCGGGCGTGGGTCTCGCTGTCGGAGAAAAAGGCTGCAGTCAGGTTCTGAATCTCCCACCCGATTCCAGTCTAAGTGGGTGGCCGGCCATTTCTCCGTGGAGGCGTAAACCGGAATACTTCACCGCCGCGCTATTCATCGTCCGTTCATCATTTGGAACTATGATGGACGCGATCTCCGGAGAGGAAAGAGGATAACAGAAGCTCGCGTGGTGAACGCTTGCTATATTCCCGAGCTTCTATTTCCGGCACGCTTGACGGAACATTTCAATCTAAAGGAACGGATTTGGAAAGCGAACAAAGCCTGGCACTGAAACCTGAATTTGACACGGCAACGGGCATCGCCGAGCCAGATCCTTCGCCGACCCAGAAGATGGATCGCTCGCTGCTTCGCAGCATCGCCTGGAACGCGGCCAGTGATTGGAGCAGCCAGATCGTCACCTGGGGATGTTTCCTGATTACCATCAGGCTTCTATCGCCCGCGGATTTTGGTCTCCTGGCCCTGCAGGTCGTCTTGATGCCATTGATATATACCTCCTCGCTTGGAATTGGCCGCGCGGTCGTAACCCTTCGTGAGCTTACCGAAGACCAAATATCGCAGCTCAATACCGTTGGTTTGCTACTCGGACTGGGGTCCTACGCCCTTGCGGCCGCAGCCGCGGTCCCCGTCGCCAGATTCTATAAAATGCCGCCTCTGGTTCCGGTGATCCTGGTGAGTTCCCTCGGCATGATCATCGGCGGATCGCAGCTTGTTTCCAACGGCCTGATGATGAAGGAACTGCGCTTTAAAGAGCTGTGTATTTTCAACGCCGTTGCCGCCGTCGTGGGCGCCATCTTCACACTTTTGTTCGCGTGGCTAGGGTGGAGGTATTGGGCCTTAATTTTTGGAGGCATGGCAGGCGGAATTGTTCGAACCGCTCTGGTGTTTTGGGCCCGGCCACACGCTTATGCCTTACCACGCTGGAAGTCAGTCCGTCACCCCCTGGCGTTTGGCCGGCATTGCGTGGTCTCTTCGGTGGCCTCGGATGTTTATGAGAGTTTGGATAATTTTATCGCCGGGCGTGTACTTGGGGCGGCTGCGCTTGGACTGTACGGAATGGCTTGGACTTTGGCGAATCTGCCTATGGAAAAAGTGACCAGCATGGTCACCACCGTGATCGCAAGCTATCTGGCCGCGATCAAGGACGACCTGGGGGCGCTTCGGCGTTACATTCGCAATCTGACCGAGAGCATTGCGCTACTAACATTCCCCGGATGTGTCGGTTTAGGCATTATTGCTCATGAATTTGTGCCGGTGGTGCTCGGCCACAAATGGTTGGGGATGACGGGTCCGCTGCAGGTGCTTTCGATTTACGCAGGCTTGCGGTCGGTGGTTGCGCTCATTCCCAAGCTCCTGATTTCGATGGGAAATGCTCGATTCGTCATGTGGGTGGACCTGGTCACGTTGCCGGTCTTGGGTGCCGCTTTCTACATGGGCAGCCATTGGGGCATCACCGGCATTGCCTGGGGATGGGTTTTTGCCTATCCCTGGGTGGTGTTGCCGTTATATCGCAAAGCATTTGCGGCCATAAAGATGGATATCGGGGATTACCTGCGCTCCATGTGCCCGGCTCTCGAAGGAACCATTGTCATGTCCATCGCGGTGGTGTGGGTGAAACATGCACTGCCAGGCAACTGGATAGTCCCCGTCCGCTTGGTTCTGGAAGTTCTCACCGGCGTTCTGTTCTACGTGGCAACTTTGTGGCTAAGACACCGGGAACGGATGTTTGCGTTTGTCGATTTGATTAAGAGCGCGCGTCGCGGCTAGTGTTGGGGATAACAACTGGCTGGCACGGCCACAGGAGGAAAACATAGCAAGAGTAATCTCGTGCCGAAGAGCGGGCTGGCTACCTGATCGCCAAAGGACCGAAACCACATCTATAGCGACCCACGTGGTCAGGGGCAAGCAGAGGGAAGGTGACGGCCGAGATGTGGTCTGCTTTTGCGAGATCGCTGAGATCATATTCTTCGACTTCTACTGGGAAGAAGATACCCTCTTGTCCCCAGGTGCGGGACGGCAGCGAGAAAGTCGATTTGAGAAGCCCGATCGCACCGAGGTAACGTAGCATGTTGTCACGTTCATTCCACACCGAAAGGGGGTGGCCGATAATGATCCACGCTCTCTTCGATCCGCGTAGCTGGTCGATTTCGCGGAAGTACTGACGCGAATCGTCGTGACAGCCACCAAGTATCGTTGTCGGGCCGTCGAATCCATACAGTGGGCCGTAGTAAGAGAACGTTGGAACCGCACCGTGGTAAACGTATAGCGCGTCGCCCGGTTCACGATGCGACGCCACGTACTCAATGGCAAGACGCAGGTGCTCTAGGTGATAGGGCGGCAAGTGGCGGAGCACCGGGTACGCCGCAAATCCGACGAGGCCAGAAAGCAGGATGTTGGCGCCCGCACGCCAGCGCTGGCCGACGGCCGAAGCTAAGGCCTCTACCGACACCACGAGGGCGATGATAAAACTTGGCAGGAGGAACAAAATTGTTCGATCGGCAAAGGGATACTGTTGAGCGGCCGACGCTATTAGGGTAAAGAAGACGGGAGCGGCGACAAGGGCACCCGGTATCTTCCGGACTATGACGAGAGCCACGAGGCCGATCGCGGTCAGGATTGTGAACACTCCTGAATGAGGGTACGCCATGATGCCGACACCCCACCTTACCCCGTAGAAAGCATGCAATTGAGCGTAAGGCCAAAGGCCCGACAGCGAAGTCGGAAGGTGCATCGGCAGAAACCCATTCTTCCAGTACTCGTGCAAGTAGTCGCGTGTCTCGGAAGTAAGCGAATGAATGGAATAAGCCGTCGCGCAAGCCGCGGAAATTCCCACCATCACTAATGCCGGAAGAAGCGAGAGGTCCGATTTGGCTGCCCCAGATCGCGCGCGTAGGACCTCATCCGCCAACAGAAGGAAGCCGAGGCTGCCGGTTACGATTACCGCAGGCTGGGAAAGCCAGACAGCAACGGCTCCCGTTATTCCAAAGATATATGCTGCGCGACGTCTGCGCGTGGACACGTAACGAGTGGCGGACTCGAGGAGCAGGCAAGCTAATAGAATATCAGAGGAATACTGTTTGAGCTGGGCTCCGTAAAGGATGACTGGCCCCGCGGTGGCAAACATCGCGAGAGCGGCCAGGGCGGCGGCCTTCGGAAGCAGGTCACAAACCAGCTTTGCAAAAACTACTACGGAAGCAATGGAGCAAAGTAACGGGAAAAGCCGGAGCGAGTATTCCGTCGAACCGAGAGTAACAAAGAGAAGCTTCTCGATCGCCAAAAAACCCGGAGGAGCTGTTTGGCCATACGCCAGCGGCTGTGTCAGGAGCGCCCGCCACGGCTTCTCGACAAGGTTGCGCAGAATCGCAATCTCATCCATGAAGTAAGAGTCGTCGCCCAGGTACTGCCAGCAACGCAGCGCGATTCCGACCAAAACGATCGCGACCAACGCCCCAGAATTTCGAACCGAAAATTTCGCAGCTGAAACCTCACCAGAGGGATGCGGCGCGAGTGCGGTTCCAGCCTCCATCATGAGAGGGTCAGGGAAATTACGGATGTGGTCACACCTTCCCCGCGACCTCCACCTGTGTTGAGACAGCAAGGGTCGCCTTACCACCCGGCACGGTGCCCTCAAATATCATGGTTTCAAACTCGTTCACCCAAGGGCTCCATCTCTTGCCATGACGCTCCAGCCCTTGCAGTGGCGAGTGGCGGCTCACTCGGATTTCGCACTGAACGATCTCACCGAAACCCGCTTGTTCCATCGCCGTCTGCAACATTTCGGGGTTGTAGATGAATTGGTGACCCCACGCCCGGAAGAAGTGGTTGATCACACTCGGAGCTTTCGGAAAGGGCGCCTTTGGAAGGTTGAATTGCTCGACTGCCCAAGTCAGGTAGGCTTCGTTGCCGTCAAAGTTCTCGATCAGCGCCAGGATGTTAAGCAAATTCGGAGTCGCGGTGCGAATGACGCCGCCCGGTTTTAGAACGCGGCGGCACTCGGCTAACATCTTCAGCCCATCGCCAAACGGGATGTGCTCAATCATGTGCTCTGAGAAAACGAAATCGAACGAGGCGCTCGGAAATGGAAACGGCAGCGTGGCATCCAGGAAGTAAATTCCCTCGCCGCGCGGGTCCAGGTCAGTGTTGAACCAACCCGGAATAGCGAAAATCTCCGCGCCGATGTGCAGGCACTGTGGAGTATGGTGCGAGTATGCGGCATAGGCCGCCGCTCGCTGCCGCCGCATCCACGCACGGCGAACATAAGAGTGAACCTGCCGGCCCACCTTTCCGGCGCCCGCACGAAAATACCGGAAACCGGCATGAAGGCTATGCACTTTGCCTCTGCTCCTCGGCGCCAGTAACCGCTGCGGCCCCTACCGTCACAGGCTGGTTTTGACCCATTTTGTCAATCGCTTGAACCGGATCCCGGTACCCGGGTTTAATGATCCATTTTCTATCGTAAATTCGAAGAAGAAATCTCACGGCTCCGTCGACATATCGTGTCTTCCAGCTTGCCATGTGGAGAGTCACCAGCAGAAAATTCGCTGCCCCGCGCCATCCGTATGCGCGACGGTAGAGTGCCCGGTGTTTCCAAACCACTCTCAGGTGAGCGCGGAACATAGTCCA
>Ga0302324_100010911_pt1 | contig 18728 bp, 16 predicted proteins | sample Palsa_T0_1_FD_201949 | JGI IMG/M metagenome (GOLD analysis project Ga0302324, IMG submission 201949) | Peat permafrost microbial communities from Stordalen Mire near Abisko, Sweden - Palsa_T0_1 | ecosystem: Environmental > Terrestrial > Soil > Palsa > Peat permafrost | place: Sweden: Abisko...
AAATGCTGCATACTCGATTCATGGCGGAAGTCTCCGTTCGGTAGATTTGGTTCGGGCTGAACCCAAGTCCACCGTATCAGAGCTTCCGCCTGAATTCGCGAAATCCTAATTTGGACAGCAGTGGTTGCCAACCTGCCCCACAACCAGAATCCCCAGCTCCTTTCCCACCCGCGCGAAGACGTCCAGGGCGCGGTCCAGGTCGGCACGCGTATGCGTCGCGGTAACGATGGTGCGCACCCGCGCCTTGCCTTCCGGCACCGTCGGAAACCCGATGCCGGTGGCCAGCACGCCGGCCTCGAACAGCGCCGCTGAAAACGCATACGCGGTGCGCGCCTCCCCCACAATTACCGGCGTAATGGGCGTTTCGCCGACTCCCGTATTGAACCCGGCGGCGCTCAGTCCCCGCTTGAAATATCGCGTGTTGTCCCACAGGTTTTGAATGCGTTCCGGTTCTTCTTCGAGCACTTCGAAGGCGGCCATGCAGGCAGCCGCCACCGCCGGCGGATGCGAAGTCGAAAACAGGAACGGCCGCGCCCGGTGGTACAGAAACTCGATCAACGCGCGGCTGCCGCACACATACCCGCCCAGCACCCCGATGGCCTTCGAAAGCGTGCCCACCTGGATATGCACGCGCCCGTGCAACCCGAAATGGTCGATGGTGCCGCGCCCGTTGCGCCCCAGCACTCCGGAAGAGTGCGCGTCGTCCACCATCACGATGGCGCCGTGCTTTTCGGCGGCTTCCACCAATCCGGGCAGCGGCCCGATATCGCCGTCCATGGAAAACACGCCGTCCGTGATCAACAGCTTGCGCCCCGGCAGCCCGTCCAGCTCGGCCAGTTTCCGTTCGGCCGCGGCGGTGTCCTTGTGCGGAAAGACGTGTATCTTGGCGCGCGAGAGCCGGCAGCCGTCGATGATGCTGGCGTGATTCAATTCGTCGGAAACGATGTGGTCTTCCGGAGTCAGAATCGCGGCCACGGTGCCGGCGTTGGCCGCGAACCCGGATTGAAACACGACGCAGGCTTCCACATTCTTGAAGCGCGCGATGCGCTCCTCAAGCTGCATGTGCAGCGACATGGTTCCCGAAATCGTGCGCACCGCGCCCGACCCGACGCCGTAGCGCCGGGTGGCATCGAGGGCCGCTTCCCGCAGCTTGGGATGCGTGGTCAGCCCCAGATAATTGTTGGACGCCAGGTTGATCACGTCCCGGCCGTCGAAGCGCGCTTCGGCGGCGCTCGCCGACTCCAAAACACGCAGCCGCTGATACGTTCCGGCCCGCTTCCAGGCTTCCAGCTGCTCTCCCAAATAAGCTAGAGGATCGCGCATATCCCCCAGTCTAAGTCAAAACAGGGAGGTCCAAGCCGGCCGCCGCGCTATTGCGAATTGTTCGGTTGCGGCGGCGGAGTCTTACGGGACGCCGAGGCTACACGGGTTGCTTTTGCCGGTCTCTTCGGCTGCGAAGCCATGCGGTCCGCGGAATTCGACGCGTGTTCGCGCGCTTCTTCAATGCGGGCCTGCCGGTCGGCAGCCGCCTGCTCGGCTTTCTGGAAGCGGATAGCTTCCGCCACGCCCGCTGCATCCGGGTCCTTCTGCGCCGCGGCTTGCTGGGCGGCGGTGAGGGGCGGCAACCCCGCCAGAGCGCCTGCTATTCCGAGAATCAACGCGGTTTTAGTGGGTTTCCACATGAGTCTTCCTCCTTGCCGGAAGGAAGAGGAGCACCTTTTCTGCCAATCGTTCCAGATGATTGAAAGCAAAGCGCGTGCAGCCCATCTTTGCCCACCGACAACCGGACGTCAAGCAATTTATGCTTACCGCCTGCGCCGAATTTTACGGCCGCCCTCCGCCGGTCGCGCGCCGGCGGGCGATCGCGTATGGGTGACCGGGACCGGCCCTGTCACCCTCAAGCGCCGGACCGGCTAGTGTGCTGTCCCGCTTAAAACTCGATAATGATCGAAGAAGCGCGACCAGGGGTCGCGCGCGGACGGGGGCGTCCGCCCACTTGGGGCACTTGCGCATGGTCAAGAATTAGCCAGGACAGGAGGGTGAAGAGACCTGAATTGTAGAATCCTCCGCCCTGCGTAGAAGGCAGATTACTCAGCCATTCGAAACCGTTGCCGAACTGGCCGTCATCCACGGCCGTGAAGCGGCCGGACGGATTGTAAGTGCCGCTGCTGAAGGGCACGTAAGTATTGAAATCGACGGCCGCCTCGGCCGCCGCCCCGGCGGTTCCGGTGTTGGTGATCGTAACTGAATTCGTATTGCTCGTGCCGATCTGGCCCTTGACCTCCAACGGCGAATGCGGATGCTCCGTTCCGATGCCCGCCCTGGAGGCGGGCCCAATGGCGCAAGGCCCGGTGAAAGCGGCCATTACCTCGGCGTTGGCGGTACCGCTGCTGGTAATCGTGGCGCAGGGCGTAACCGCGGCCCCGGCATCCCCTTCTTGCGCGACGGCGCAAGAAACAAGCAGGCCGGCTCCCGCCAGCATCGACAAAACAAACGATTTTGTTGACATATTTGAATTATCCTCTTGAGTCGCGGGCGGCGGCGGCCAGTTTCCGTGCCGTTTCAAGCGTCCCGTGTACGGCGCATTGCGCCGGAGAAGAACCTATCACAGTACCTGTCGGGGCGTCAAGATTTTGGCCTCCGTTCAACACTGACAGGGCGCCCTGGCGTACCGGTCCCCGCAGTACCGGCGAACATATTGCGCTCGACGACGGCCGATGCTATCTTCCGAGAATTCGGCTATAATCCAAAATCGGCAGACATGCAGGTCTCAATGAAGAATGCGCGGCGGCGGCTCTCCGCCAGGGTGGCAGCCCTGGTGGTTGCGGCGCTGCCGTTGGCGGCTCAAACCCCGGAGCTGCTGCAGCAGCCGGCGCATCCGCCTCTTCGGCATATTGTCTCGTCCGACGTTGCCACGCTCGGCTATGCTCCCACGGGTTTAATGGAGGCTTACAGCTTCCTGAAAATCGAGGTCGAAAAAAAGGGCCTAGGTCAGACTATCGCCCTAGTGGATGCGTACGACGATCCAACCGCCGAAGCCGATCTGGCAACCTTCAGTACAAATTTCGGTTTGCCGGCTTGCACCACCGCCAATGGTTGTTTCAAATTGGTCTACGCAGGTGGCACGCAGCCGCTTGCCGATACCAGCGGCTGGTCCAACGAAATTGCCATCGATACGCAGTGGGCGCACGCCATGGCGCCCGAGGCCGCGATTATGCTTGTCGAAGCCCAGAGCAACAGCATGCGGGATCTGATAGCCGGGGTGGATGCAGCCGTTCAGAATGGCGCCACTGTAGTTTCCATGAGTTGGATCAGCTCCGAAATTCCCGACGAGAGTCAGGTGGATACTCACTTTAACGTAACCGGTGTGACCTTCGTCGCGGCCTCCGGCGACAGCGGACATGGCGTCGGGTATCCCTCGGCCTCGCCGTTTGTAGTGGCGGTGGGCGGCACGACCCTGACCGTCAATGCAAACGGCTCCTGGGCGAGTGAAACGGCGTGGTCCGGGTCGGGCGGCGGGGCCAGCGCGTTCGAAAGCGAGCCATCCTACCAAATGTCCGTGCAGACCACCGGTAGGCGCGGCGTGCCCGACGTGGCCTATGATGGAGATCCGAATACCGGAGTTTCGTCTTACAACAGCAACGCCTGCGGCGCGTGCCTGACCGGCTGGGAGCAATGGGGGGGCACGTCGATCGGCACGCCGCAGTGGGCGGCCTTGTTTGCCATCGCGAATGCAAAGCGCGTAAAGACTGGAAAGGCCACTCTGACTCAGCCGCAAATCGTGCTGTATGCCGCCGGCGAAGCCGCATACCACGAAATCACTTCGGGCAGCAACGGCACTTGCGGGTCAGAGTGCACGGCCGGCCCCGGCTACGATTTTGTCACCGGCCTGGGCTCCCCAATCGGTCTCGCGGTGATTTCCCAGTTGGTGGAAGCCCCGTAAAGCAGAAGTCAGAAGACAGAAGTCAGAATGCGGAAGCGCGGCTGCCATTCTGACTTCTGTCTTCTGACTCCTGACTTCCATCCCTTCTACCGCATTCTCCTTAGCAGTAGCCCCCAGTCCAGCCATCCGGGCGCCTGCGGGGATTTCCATCGCGGCCCTTCGGCCGGCGGCAGGGGCACCCATTCTCCGGTGAAGGCGCTGAACCAGGCCGCGTCGTAGCGTCCCGGTTCGAGCGTCACGGAGACATCGCCGCCGTTGGGCAGGTAGACCGCGTAGATCTCACCCGGCTGCGCCAGGCAGTATGCGCCTCGGCCGACCAGCTCGTCGCGCGGATCCGTTTTCCACCATTCGAAGCTGGTGAAGAAGTCCACCATGTGTTGGTAGCCCTTGAGCATCACCATGGTATCGTCGCCGCGCCCGTTGATCCAGCCGCCGCCGGTATCGGGCCAGATGTTCGTGCCGCGCCGCGCGCTCTCGCCCGCGGTTCCGTAGGCGCCGGCCATGGCGATATCCCAAGCCACGTGGCGCAGCGTCTCCGCCGAATCCCCGCCCACACCCGGCGCCCAGCGCGGGTAGTGATCCTCGTAGCCGTATTCTTCATTCGTCTGCGGAATGATGCGGCCGGTCTTCAGTTGGATCTGCCGCTCCTCCAGCATCAGGGCATGCTGCGCGCGGGACCAGTCTTGTATCGAAGTGAAGCCGAACCACGCGGAGGCGCGGTCCTGATGCTCGCGATGCACAGGATGGCTGGTGGCCAGATGCCGGTATGGGTCCCAGCCTTCGAGCAGCGTGCCGGTTTCGTGCGCCCACCGCTCGTCGCGAAAGCTGTCCAGGTCGTCGCCCAAGTCCCAGGTGATATTCGAGAATGCGCCCAGGCGCGCGGCGGCATAACGCAGATAGCGGCGCTCGTTGACGCTGCCGGCGTCCGGATGGATGCGGCCGTCACTGATGTCCTGCACCACGGATACGATCATGTCGCGCTCCCGTGCGAAGCGCAGCATGCGCTCGTAGCGGCGCCAGTAGGCGGTGTCGAAGCGCGTAAAGTCGATGCCCGGATTGTCGTAGCTCTCGGGCCGCTCGGCGATCCACGGCCGCAGAAACAGCGTGAAGTTGTCTCCCACCATGGCCGGTTCGCCGTACATCGTGAACGTCGCGCCTGCCAGCAGCACGCGCATGCGGTTGATCTTCAGATCGTGCAGGCGCTGGATGGAATTCCGGATGAATCGCTCGTCGCGCCAGCCCATCAGCCAGAAGGCGGTCGCGCCGTTGAAGAAGTAGTGTTCGCCGGTACCCTCCCAGATAAAGTGCCACGGGTACTGGGGATCCACGCGGATGGGGCCGCGGCGGTTGCCGGCCACGGCCTCAAAAGCGCCTTGAAAAATCTTCTCGAAATCGCCCTGCCGGTAGACCACGGAGTAGGCGTAATCGCCCGGCGCGGAGGGCATGAAGCGAATGCGGAAGACGCTGCCGTCGGGCGCGTCGCAGAAGCCATCGACCTGAAGGCTCTGGGCGGCGCCGCGTTTGGAGAACGATCCGGCGAGGGTGGCGCCGGTGAAGGGATTCCCTGCGCCGGGCGCCGCGATGGCGGCGGTGATCTCCACGAAGTCGTATTGCTCCACGCGCGAGGCGGACTGCGAGAATGACACATCGGCGGGCGCCGCGGCCGATGGCGCGGCGAGCGCCAGGATGGTGGCGCATAAGTAGCGGTACATCGTCTCACTGTAGCGGGTTGTGGGGCAGGATGGTATCCTGCGCGCCGATTGGCAATCGGCGCAAACTGGGCCGATTAACAATCGGCCCGCAGGTTGGCAACCTGCCCTACATGGGTGCTGCTATGATGAGTTGCATCATGCCCGATCTGAGTTCGGTGTCCGCTCCGATGTCCGAAGCCGTCACCCACAATGTCCGCGTGGAGGTTCTGTCGAGGTACTCGGCCGAGAACTCACGGCCGCTGCAAGACGAATGGGTGTTCCAATACACGGTGCGCATCACGAATCAGGGGACCGAGGCTGTGCAACTGCTCAGCCGCCACTGGATCATTACCGACGCCCTGGATCACGTCGAAGAAGTGCAAGGCCCGGGGGTGATCGGCGAACAGCCCGTGCTGGGGCCGGGCGAGTCGTTCAAATATTCGTCGTGGTGCCCGCTCAAGACTCCCATGGGGATGATGCACGGCACGTATCAAATGGTCGGCACGGATGGGAGCCGGTTCGATATCGAGATCGCGCCTTTTGCGCTGAAGGCCCGATACACGGTGAACTGACCCCTGTTACCGCCTGCTTGGTCGACCGCCAGTCCCGCTGTGGAGGGAAATTTAGCGTCATGGACTACCTTCCATATCTGCACAAGGACCGGAACTCCGATTTCGGCGTCGGCTTTCCGGATTTTCCGGGCTGCATTTACGGCTGGCCGGACGCTCAAGGAAGCGCGCCGGATGGCGGCCGCAGCACTGGCGCTGCACATTGCCGGAATGATCGAGGACGGCGAGAGCATCCCGGAGCCGTCCACGCTGGACGCTTTGGCGGAGGATCCGGCCATAAAACGCGCGGTGGCGTTTCTGGTGGACGTCGAGCCGGAGGCAGAGCGGACGGTGCGCATCGACATCACGGCGCGGGCCAAGCAGGTGGAGTCGATCGACCAAATGGCCGGCGAGGCGGGCATGACGCGGCCGGCGTATATGGTGCAATCTGTGCTCAGCCGTCTTCCCAGACAGCCACGCCCCGCGCTACCGCGGCTAAGCTGCGACCCGCGGCGCGGTAGGCCGGTGGGACAGCACGACAGGCCGGAGGCCTGTCCTACGCCGGAACGTCCATTCCCAAAACCGGACACTTTCACATTCCCCAACGCCCGGTGCTAACCTTTTTCCCCTAAAGGAGTCATAATGTTACCAGCCTCGGATGGATTGGCAGGCGCCGTGCCTCTCCCTCCGTGGAACCGAACATGGATGTACCGAGAAAAGACGCAGCCAAGAAACGCCTGATCAAGCGCATTATCATCGCGTTAATCATACTCATCGCGCTCACCCCCGTGGGATACTACGTGGGAATCCCGTTTACCCCGTTCAAAGGGCATTTGAAGGCCGCCGCGCCGGGTGTGGACCTCTCCACCCTATGGCCCGAAACTGTCAAGCGCGGTCCGATGTTGCTTGAGGTCCACGGGTTGGGCACGCTGGTCCCCGAGGATACCCTGCTGATTCCGGCGCAAACGGACGGGCGCATCGACAAGATCCTGATCAAACCGGGTACGCCGGTACATGCGGACAGCATCATCCTGGTGATGAGCAATCAGGAACTGCAGACGGCCCTGCTGGATGCCGAATACACCCTCAAAGCCGCGCAAGCCGCTTACACCGACCTGCGCGTGACCCTGGAAAAGCAAGGGCTGGACCTGCAGGCCAACGCCGCGCAAGTATCCGCCGATTACCATTCCGCGCAGCTTAAGGCCGAGCGCGACGACGCCCTGGTGAAAGAAGGCCTGGTGGCCCAGGTGGATGCCAAGATTTCCGACGTGACCGCGAAGGAGCTATCCACGCGCAACGGGATTGAGGAAAAGCGGCTGAGCATCAACCAGGAGTCGGTGGAAGCCCAGTTGGCCGCCCAGAAAGTCAAGGTCGACCAGCTTGAGGCGGAGTACAAGCTGAAGCAACAGCAGGTGGAGGAACTCAGAGTCCGGGCCGGAGCGGAAGGCATGCTGCAGGCGCTGCCGGTTCCGGTTGAGGAAGGCCAGAAAGTGCTGGCGGGAACCGCGCTAGGCAAGGTCGCGCAACCCTCGCACCTGAAGGCCGAATTGAAGATCGCGGAAACCCAGGCCAAGGACGTCAGAATCGGACAGCCGGCCGTGATCGATACGCGCAATGGCCTGGTGAAGGGCAGCGTTTCGCGCATCGACCCGGCGGTATTGAACGGAACGGTGACCGTGGATTGCAGGCTGGAAGGTCCCCTGCCGGACGGCGCCCGCCCGGATTTGAGCGTGGATGGAACCATCGAGCTGATGCGGCTCGACGATGTCGTGTACACGGGCCGGCCGGTGTTCGGGCAGGCGGACAGCAAGGTCAGCGTGTTCAAGATCGAGCCGGATGGCAAGTACGCCAATCGCGTCCAGGTGGAGCTGGGCCGCGCCTCGGTGAATACCATCGAGGTGAAAAAGGGGCTGAATGTAGGCGACCGGGTGATCTTGTCGGATATGTCGGCTTGGGACCAGTACGACCGAATAAAGTTGAACTAAACCCGCTACTGAAACGTAATGGAGATGAAATGGGCACTAACGGAAAAGAATCGCTAATTGTCTTGGATGGCGTGACGAAGGTGTTCGTGACCGACGAAGTCGAGACGCACGCCCTGTCCGGGATACAACTCGATCTGAAGAAAGGCGAGTACCTTTCGATCGCCGGACCATCGGGCTGCGGCAAGTCCACCTTGCTGGCTATTCTGGGCTTGTTGGATACGCCGAGCGACGGCACCTATACCCTGAACAGCCGGCCGGTCAGCGGGCTGAAGCTCTCGGAACGCGCGCGGATCCGCAACCGGGAGATCGGCTTCATCTTCCAGGCGTTCAACCTCATCGGCGATCTGACGGTGTATGAGAACGTGGAATTGCCGCTGACGTATCGCGGGATGGGATCGGCCGAGCGCAAGAAGCGCGTGCAGGAGGCGCTGGAGCGGGTGGGCATGTCGCACCGCATGAAGCACTATCCGTCGCAGCTCTCGGGCGGTCAGCAGCAGCGCGTGGCGGTGGCCAGGGCGCTGGGCGGCGATCCGGTGATCCTGCTGGCGGATGAGCCGACTGGAAACCTGGATTCGGCCAACGGCGAAGCGGTCATGAATTTGCTGAAGGACCTGCACCGCAATGGCGCCACCATCTGCATGGTGACCCACGATCCGCGGTACGCGCAGTTCGCGGACCGCACCATCCGCTTGTTCGACGGCCGGATCGTCGAGGAAAGCGTGGAGGCGGCGCGGAATTAATCGACCCGCGCCGGGCCGATGAGCAATCGGCCCGCAGGTTGCCAACCTGCCCCACAGGACTACATAGGAGGGAGAATGCTACTCGTAAGCGCCGTGGTGGCGCTGGCAAGCGCGGTCAGCTTGCCGGCAACTGGAAACTTCCATCAAGAGTCCAGCCGGATTTATCCCCTATCGGCGAATGGACGAGTGTCGCTCCAAAACGTCAACGGCGATGTGCATATCCGCGCCTGGGACCGCAATGAAGTGCGCATCGCCGCCGTCAAAACCGCCTCCAGCCGGGGTCTGCTGAACGAAGCCCGCGTGACCATCGATTCGAGCGCCGATGCGATCCGCATCCGCACGCTGTACGGCGACGGCTCCACCGCCAATCCCGGCAGCGTGGAGTTTACCGTCATGGTGCCGCGGCATGCGCGCCTGAGCGAAATCAAGGCGATCAACGGCGCGGTGGATATCGAAGGCGTCAGCGGCGGAATCAACGCGTCGTCGGTCAACGGGACGGTGCGCGCGGAAAAGATTGCCGGAGACGCCCAACTCTCCACTGTGAACGGAAAGCTGGAAGCCACCTTCGAGCGTCTGAGCGACGCCAAGACGATCTCCATGAATTCCGTCAACGGGCCGATCTCGCTGTCCATCCCCTTCGACGCGGGCGCCGAGTTCAACGCGCGCAACGTCACCGGCGGCATCGACAACGACTTCGGCATTCCAGTGAGCCAGGACCACTCCGCGGGAAGCCAGTTGCACGGCGTGTTGAAGGGCGGCGGGACCTATATCGATCTGCATAACGTCAACGGCGCCATTTGCATCATGCCGATGTCGCACGGCCGGCGCGTCAAGTTCACGTAGGATAGGCCTCCTGGCCTGTCCTTGGGGGGGCCATGTTCCAAAGATCTTTAGTACGCATTCCGGATGCTGCTGCGCAGCAAAGGCTATACTGCGGTGGCCCTGCCGCACCTGGAGAATCTGGTCGTCCTCATGGAGAGGGCGCCGCCCAGTCCGCCGCATGGACCAACGTGTCGCCGGCCAATTATCTCGATTGGAAGCGCCAGAGCCGGTCGTTCGCCGTGTTATCGCCATACGAATGGGATGAAAGTCAACCTGACCGGCACGGGCGAGCCGGAACGGGTTCAGGCGGTGCGCACCGCGGCCAATTTCTTCGATGTACTGGGGGCGAAGCCCATACTGGGGCGCGGGTTCCCGCCCGAAGAAGAACGCGCCGGACAGAGCCAGACTGTGGTACTCAGCTACGGTCTGTGGCAGCGCCGCTTCGGCGGGGATCGCACGATCGTCGGCCAGACCATCAAGGTGGATGGCCTGGGCCGCGTAGTGACCGGCGTGATGGACAAGAAGTTTAACTTCCCGGTGAGCGCCGAATTGTGGGTTCCTTGGACCATGGATCCGCAGGCGAGCCAGGTGCGCGGGCGCCATTATCTGCAGGTGGTGGCGCGCCTGAACGGCGGCGTTTCGATCCGCCGGGCCTCCGCCGAGATGGCTGCCGTTTCGCGGCGCATGGCCGAACAGTATCCAGACTAACCGCGGCTGGGACGTGGTTGGACAAGGAACCGCCTCCGGTGCTTTACCAGAGTTACCGGCAGGCGCCGGAGGGTTGGACGACGCTGGCGATCCGCCCGCACGGCGATCCCATGCGAGTGGCGCCGGCGGTTCGCAGTCGGGTCGCGAAGGTGGATCCCGACCAGCCACTGGCGGAGATCAAGACACTCGACCGGGTGATGACGGACGATTGCCTTGCGGCACGAGTAAAAGCCGCGGAATAAGCCTGTGCGGACTCAGTTTGCGAAGACGGCGTAAGGACCCAACGGTTCCTTGGAGCTATGCGCCGGCAAGTGCAGTCTCGACAAATCGGCAGGAAAGGTTCCAGTCAAGAAATCCGTGTTCATCGGCGGCCATTAATATGGCTCTAAGCGAAACCGGCTAACGACGGCACGTCGATGTTGGCCCCCGCTAGTGACTTTGTGAATTGCGCCGGGTTGCTCGTGGCGATAATCGGTGAAGGGCGCCTGTGGCTGCCCAACGCGCGCCCCTGGGGCACCCCCGGAAAGCAAAGGGAGCACTAGGAAGCCCACGGCGAATCCGGCGGCGGCGAATAATACTGTTGCAATACGAAAGTGAGAACGAAGCGTCTTCATTTTATGCCTCCACCAATGCGCCAGCCTGTGCCGCTTCAGTGACCCGCATCGCATCGGCTGCCGCCAGCAACACACTGCCTGCCCAGGCGTTTTCCTCGGCCTGGCGTGCGTCTCTCGCGCCCACCAGCGCGTGCGTCACGCCCGGCTGAGCCAAAGTCCAGGCAATCGCCAGTTGACCATTCGTGAAGCTGTACTTCCGCGCCACTGGCTGCACGCCGTCGAATATCTCCCGCACGTGAATGCGCGACTCGCGGCTGAACAGCGGGTTGTTGCGGCGCAAATCGCCCTCCGGGAAAACGCGCTCCGGGCCGACCTCGCCAGTGAGCAACCCGTTCGCCAGCGGCGAATACGCCAGTACCGCCATGTGATTCAGCGCACAATACGGCAGGTACTCGCGTTCCAAGTCGCGGTGGAGCAGATTGTATTGTTCCTGTGCGGCGTCCACCGGCCCCACGGCCCGGTATCGCCGCACTTGGCCGACCGTGCAATTGGAGACGCCAATGGCACGAATTTTGCCCTGCTTTTTCAAGTCGAGCAGCGTGCCCATGGTCTCTTCGATCGGCGTAGTGGGATCCTGCCAGTGCGTCTGGTAGAGATCGATGTAGTCGGTCTCGAGACGCCGTAAACTGTGTTCGACTTCGTAGCGGATGGACTCCGCGCCAAGATAACGGTGAATGCGCGTGCCATTCTGATCGACGAAGAAAGTGCCTTTGGCGGTATGCCAGACTAAGCCGCACTTAGTGGCGAGAATCACCTTGTCGCGCCGGCCGCGAATGGCCTCGCCCACGATCTGTTCGGAAAGGCCGAGCCCATATGCCGGCGCCGTGTCGATGAAGTTGACGCCGGCGTCTAGCGAAGCTTGAATGGAGCGGACCGACTTTTGCACATCGGTGCCTCCCCACATCCATCCGCCGATGGCCCACGTGCCGTGCGCCACGACGGAAGCTGTAATTCCGGATTGTCCAAGAGGTCTGTATATCATGCCCTTGATATCGCACGTCACATGCCATGCGATGCCTATTGCAAAGCCGCGACTTAGAGCTTGCTTGGGGAAGATGCACTCGCGAGGTATTCACGAATTCACGATATGCCGCGATTTTAATGTGGGGCGGGCAATCCTGCCCGCGGACACGCTTTCCAGCGTGTCCAAGCTGGCTGAAAAGCCGGCTTGCAGCCAGAATTGGCTGCCCCACAAGATTGAACTGATTGTTAAGGCAGGAAGGCCGTCTTAAGGCTGGGCTTGACAGAAATATCGGCGAGGCTGTGGGCGTCCCATCCTCCGCCGAGCGCTTTCACCAACATCACCGACGCCACCAACTGACCGCCTTGAATCTGCGCGGCCTCGCGTTGATTGGAAAGCAGGCTTTGCTGCGCGGTGACCACATCGAGATAGGTTACCAACCCGCCGGTATAACGGTTCAACGCGATATCCAGCGCGCGCTGCGAGTCCGCGACGGCCGACGCCTGCGACTTTGCCGCGCCCGCAAACACTTGCAGTCCGGCCAACGCATCCTCGACTTCTTGAAACGCCACCAGCACGGTCTGGCGATATTGCGCGACCGAGTCCTGGTAACCCGCATTCGCGAAATCCACGCCGGCGCGGATCCGGCCACCGGAAAACAACGGCTGCGCCAGGGTTGCGCCAACCGCCCACAGCGAGCTCGGCAGGGAGAACAGATTCCCGATGCCAGTGCTCTCGAGTCCGGCGCTGGCCGCCAGTTGCAGGCTCGGATAATAAGCCGACTTGGCGACGCCGATCTGGGCATTGGCGGCGGCCATCAGACGCTCCTGCCGCGCAATGTCCGGACGGCGTTCCAACACATCGGACGGCACGCCCGTGGGGATCGCTGGAAGATACTTCCGGAGCGAGCCTTCCGCCACGCGGAAATCCGGGGCCGGCGCGCCACACAACACCGCCAGCGCGTGCTCATAGTTCGCGCGCAGTTGCCGCTCCAGCTCGGCCTGCGTGCGGGTCGCCTCCAATAACGCTTGCTCCTGGGCCAGGTCCAGACCGGAGGCGACTCCGCCATCGTGACGGTTCTGCACCAGCGCCGTGGCCTTCTCCATCGACGCGACCGTATCGTCCAGAATGCGGATCTCCGCATCCACCTCGCAGAGCGTGAAGAAGTCGGCGGCAGTCTCCGCGGTCAGCACCAGCTTCACGTTTTCAAGGTCCGCGCCGGCGGCCTGGTAACTCGCATTGGCGCTTTCCACGCTGCGCCTGGTGCGCCCGAAAAGATCCGGCTCGTAATTCAGCACGAACGGCAGGTTCCACGCGTTTTGCGTGATAGGCCCGTCCACGACTCCGCCCAGAGACGGACGGTTCGCCGAAAGCCGAAACCTTTGGAACGAAGGCGATACGCCAGCCTGCGGGTAGAAGTTGCCGATGGCCACCGATGCCAGCGCGCGCGCCTGCTGCAGTCGCGCACTCGCCGAAACCAGGTCTTGGTTTGAGGCCAGCACGGCGGTCTCCAGGCGATTCAGATCGGCGTCGTGGAAGATCTCCCACCACGCGCCTTTCGGAATTTGATCTCTTGGATCGCCCGTCCGCCAGGGACCTTCCGTGTGCCACGCCGCCGGCTGCGGCTGGGGCGGGGGAGGCGTGTGGTAATCCGGTCCAACGGGATGGCAGGCGGCCAGCAGGATTGCTAACCCGGCTAGCAGGGCCAGGCGGAAGCGGGTCCAGGGGGACCCGCGCAGACCAGGGGGTCTGCCCCACCAAAGCGTGGATGTCATGGGACCACCCGCACGACTTGCCCGTTCTCCAACGAATCGGGAGGATTCTGCACCACGCGATCGTTTGCCCGGATACCTTGCAGAATTTCCAGGCTCGTGCCGAAATCGCGCCCGATCGCGATGGGCCGCAGTTGCACCCGATCGCCGGGCCCCACCACCGCCACGCTCGGACCTTCCGACCGGAACAGCATGGCGCTCGATGGCACCGAGAGCCGGTTGCCGTTGAGCGGCACGTTGAAGTGCACCTGCGCGTAGGCGCCCGGCAAAAGCCGCCCAGCCTTGTTCGGCACATCCACCTCGGTGAGCAGCGTGCGCGTGTTCTGGTCGATGGCGTTAGCCGTCCGCACCACCGTCCCGGCGAAGCGCGAGGCCGGAAATTCGGCCAGCCCGATCCAGGCGCGCATGCCGGCGCGGATGCTTGGCGCGTCGGCTTCCGGGACACTCACGTATACGCGCAACGGGTCGATCAGGGCTAGATTAAAGAGCTCTTTGCCCGATCCCCCGTTGCCGGCGTTGACCAGCGCGCCGATATCCACGTTACGCCGCGTGAGCACACCCGCAAAGGGCGCGTAAACGTGTTTGAACGATTCCATCTCCTGCAGCCGCCGGACGTTCGCATCCGCCGCGGCCATGTTCGCCTGGGCCTGCGCGTAGTCGCTGGTCCTCTGATCCAGTTCCTGCTGCGATACCGAGTCCGTGCGGCGCAATTCGCGCCAGCGGTCCGCGCTGGTGTGGGCCAGATCCAGCGCCGCGACCATCTGTTGGCGCGCGGCTTGCGCTTGGGAGAGTTCCTGATCCACTTCGGGCGTATCCAAATCGGCCAACAACTCGCCCTTCTCCACACCCGCGCCGATGTCTTTGTACCAGCGCAGCAGATAACCATTGGTCCGCGCATAAATCGGCGACTCCGTGTATGCCTGCACGCTGCCCGGCAGCTCCAGCTCGTTCGACCGCGGCCCTGGCTGCGGGTAGCCGGCCGAAACCGTGGTCACCGCCAGGCGCGTGGTCTCCGCCGACAATGCCGTCTGCTCTTTGGCACGCGCTTTGATGCTGAGCGCGCCGGCGGCGAACAGGCCGAGGACGGCGAGCAGCGCCGCCACCATCCAACGCCGGCTTGTAGGGGCCGGCTTGTTGGCGATTTCGGGTTGTAGTTCAGGTAATGGGATCTCTTGAGTAGCCATAATTATTCTCTTGCGCCGTGAATCAAACCGAACACCGTGGGAACGAAGAACAGGGTTGCAACGGTGGCGAAGAGCAGACCGCCGATCACCGCCCGCCCCAGCGGCGCGTTCTGTTCTCCCCCTTCGCCAAGCCCCATCGCCATGGGCGCCATGCCGATAATCATGGCCAGCGCGGTCATCAGAACAGGCCGCATGCGCGTGTGCCCGGCCGCCACCGCAGCCTCCCGCGCGGGCATCCCTTCGTCCATCCGTTCGCGGGCGAAGGAGACCATTAGAATGCTGTTGGCGGTCGCCACGCCGACGCACATAATGGCGCCGGTGAGCGACGGCACATTCAAAGTCGTGTGAGTCAGCAGCAACGCCCAGACGATTCCAGCTAGTGCACCGGGAAGCGCCGTAATGATAATGAACGGGTCCAGCCACGATTGAAAATTCACCACGATCAGCAGGTAGGCCAGCACGATGGCCATCGCCACCCCCGCGCCCAGTCCGATAAAAGACTGCGACATGGTGGATACCTGTCCCGTGATGGCCAGATGGCTGCCGCGCGGAAGCTGCTTTTCGAGCGGCTGGATGACACGGCGGACATCCCTTGCGACGCCGCCCAGATCGCGGCCCTGCACCGACGCGAACACGTCCACCAGCGGCTGCACATTGTAGTGCGAAATCACGGCGGGCTGGCTCATATGGCGAAACGACGCCAGGTTCCCCAGAATCTGCGGATCCGGCGAGGCCGGAGTGCGGATGGGCGTGTCGAGTAGCGCTTTCACCGAATCCACACGGTACTGCGGCGTCTGCACGGCCACGTTGTAGCTGATCCCGCTCTTCGGATTGAGCCAAAACGTGGGCGCCGTCTGGAAGCTGGAGCTCAGCGATACCAGCAGGTTGCCGGCCACGTCGTGCTGGCTCAGCCCTACCGATTGCGCGAACGTCCGATCCACGTCCAGGTGCAGCGTGGGTGCGTCGTAGGCCTGCTGCACATGCACATCCACGGCTCCCGGGATGGTGCGAATCCGGTTGGCCAGTTGCCGGGCCACGTTGTAGTTGCCCAGTTGGTCGGCGCCGGCGATCTGCACGTCGATCGGCGCCGGCACGCCGAAGTTCAGAATCTGCGTAACGATGTCGGCCGGCTGAAAGAAGAATTGGGTAGCCGGAAATCGGCGCGGCAATTCCTCCCGCAGCAGCTTTACATACCCGGCGGTTGGCCGGTGACCTTCCTTGAGCGAGACCAGAATCTCGGCGTCCGGCGTGCCGATAGTCCCCGCGTTGCTGTAAGACAGGTTGATGCCGCTGTAGGGCAGGCCAATATTGTCGAGCATGGTATCCAGTTCGGCGGGCGGGACCATGGTGCGGATGCTGTTCTCGATTTCGTCGGTGAGGCGCGCGGTCTCCTCAATGCGCAGCCCGGTGCGCGCGCGCACGTGAAGGCGCATCAATCCAGCGTCTACTTGCGGAAACAGATCCTGTCCCAGCACAAAGACGAAACCCAGCGACGCCACGCACAGCGCCAGGAACGCCGCGGCGAACCACCGTCCGTGCCGCATGCAAGCCTCCAGCGCGTTCCGGTAGCTGTCGCGCAAGCGCTCGAAGGCATCCTCAAACCGCTGGTGGAAACGGCCAAAGACTCCGGGCTGCGCGTGCAGATTGTGATTCCGCAGCAGAAACATCACCATGGTCGGCACCAGCGTTCGCGAGAGCAAATAGGAAGCCAGCATGGCGAAGATCACGGCTTCCGCCAGCGGCACGAACAGGAAGCGCGTCACTCCGCTGAGGAAAAACATAGGTACAAAGACGATGCAGATGCACAGCGTGGAAACAAAAGCCGGCACGGCGATCTCCTGCGCGCCGTGCAGAATGGCCTCCCGCAGCTCTTTCCCAAGCAGCCGGTTGCGCTCGATGTTCTCGATCTCCACCGTAGCGTCGTCCACCAGGATGCCCACCGCCAGCGCCAGGCCTCCCAGCGTCATCAGGTTCATCGTCTCTCCCAACGCGCTCAGGCAAATGATGGAAACCAGGATGGCCAGCGGGATCGAAATCGCGATAATCAGGGTACTGCGCCAATTGCCCAGGAAAAGCAGGATCATCGCCGCCGTGAGGCAGGCCGCGGTGAGCGCTTCGCGGATGACACCCTGCACGGCCGCGCGCACGAAGATGGATTGGTCGAACAGTGGCGTGATTTTCAGGTCGGGCGGCAATCCCGCGGCCATGTTTGACAACGCCGCGCGCACATCGTGTACGATCGCCAGCGTGGATGCGGAGCCGGTCTTGTAGACGCTCAGCAGCGCGCTACGGTGGCCATCCTGCCGCACGATATTGGTCTGCGGCGAGAAGCCGTCGCGCACGTGCGCCACATCGCGGATGTAAATGGTTGCCCCGTTAAGGGTCTTCACCGGCAGATCGTTCAGCTCGTCGATGGTCTGCGTGCTGCCGTTCATTTCCACTTGATATTCCAGCGGCCCAAGCTTGGCGGTGCCAGACGGCAGAATCAAATTCTCCGCGTTGACGGCATTCACCACATCGGTGGGCGACAGACCCTTGGCCTGCATGGCCGCCGAATCGATATCGACGGAAACCAGCCGCATCTTTCCGCCATACGGCCAGGGCACCGCCGCGCCCTGCACGGTCGCCAACTGCGTCCGCATGGTGTTGGCGCCCAGATCGAACAACTGCTGCTCGCTTAGCCGCGTGCTGCTCAAGCCGATTTGCAAAACAGGCACAGTTGACGCGCTATAGCTCAGAATCAGCGGAGCCGTCGTCCCCGGCGGCAGTTGGCGAAGCTGTGTCTGGCAGATGGCCGTGACTTGCGCCAGCGCGGTCGCAATGGTCACCGACGGCCTGAAGAATAGCTTAATGACGCCGATCCCGTTGTAAGACTGCGACTCCATGTGCTCGATATCGTTGACCGTAGTGGTGATGCTGCGCTCGGTAATCGTGACGATGCGATCCGACATCTCTTCCGGAGGGAAGCCATCGTAATTCCAGATCACGCTCACCACCGGTATCCCAATATTCGGAAAGATATCGGTGGGGGTGCGCAGAATCACCAGCGGGCTGACCAAAAGAATCAACAGCGCCAGCACCACGAACGTATACGGACGATTAAGAGCTACTCTTACGATCCACATTCAGGCATCCTTGACCGTAATGGGTGCATTTACGAGACCGATTGGATGTCATTGAATCTGAATGGGTAGGCCGGAGTGGTCCGCTCCGTGCCAACGGGTTTGCCTCGCGGATTCGCGAAATCTCGCGACGGGGACGTTGCTTTGCTTGTGGGGCGGGCAATCCTGCCCGCAGCCAGGCTTTCAGCCTGGCTCTGGCCGCCTAAAAGGCGGCTGCGGCCAAGATTGGCCGCCCCACATAAGCAAACTGACCTGCTGCGGGAAAGCGGCTGGACTCCGGATGGACCTTCCGTCTTCTAAGAGCGGAATTCTCCGAGAAGCGCGTGACGTATCAAGTGAACTTGAAACCTGGCCTCCGGCCACTCATCGAGCTTTCAATTTGGTGCCCCGAGGCCTTTTCGGCCCCTTCGTCCGGGTCTTTCCGCGAGTCTTCGGTGCTCCCGCGGGGACCTGCACCAACCGTCCGAATCGCGGCGGCACGGCGGCTGCGCTGACGATCGGGCCGGCAGCCACTAGGTCTTTGACCGTGTGAAAGATTTCCTTTTGTAGCCAAACTTGCGGCGGGCGGCCTGGCGATCGAACTTCCAGGCGATTTTGACGCGATCGCGATTCATCCGCCGATTCCAGGCTCTCGCTTC
>Ga0302324_100010912_pt1 | contig 18728 bp, 19 predicted proteins | sample Palsa_T0_1_FD_201949 | JGI IMG/M metagenome (GOLD analysis project Ga0302324, IMG submission 201949) | Peat permafrost microbial communities from Stordalen Mire near Abisko, Sweden - Palsa_T0_1 | ecosystem: Environmental > Terrestrial > Soil > Palsa > Peat permafrost | place: Sweden: Abisko...
CGCTGAGCTCGGCAATCCCGTTCCCTCTCACACCCTACACGGCCGTAAAGGCCGCGTGCTCGATACACTGTGTCCGCGTGTCGCAAAGCACGCTCGGCAACCTCATTTTTGCGCCGGAAAGTAGCTAGCGCGCGCCGCTGCGGGGGAAACGCGGCTTGCGCTTCTCGAGAAACGCGCCGATCCCCTCCACGCCTTCCGCGCCGACGGCATGTGCGGCGATGGTCTCGCTCTCGAGCACCATCTGTGACTCGAGCGCGCCGAGGGAGTGCGCCAGCAGGCGCTTGGTGGCCCCATAGGCGCCGCTCGCGCCCTCGGCGAGGCGCTCGGCGATCTGCAGCGCGTGCGAGAGCAGCTGCTCGTCGGCCACGACCTCGTTGACCAGTCCCCAGGCGAGCGCCTCGGCACCTGTCAGCGTGCGATTCAGCAGCAGCAGCTCCATGGTGCGCTTCAGTCCCAAGGTCCGCGGCAGCAGGTACGTGGTTCCGGCATCGGGCGTGAGGCCGGCGTTGGTGTAGGCGAGGTTGAACTTGGAGCTGTGCGCGCACACGGCCAGGTCCGCCATCGCCACCAGCCCGACGCCTGCGCCGGCGGCGGTGCCGTTGACGGCGGCAATCACCGGCGCATTCATGCGCACGAAGTGGGAGATGGCTGCGTGCAGGTAAGTGGTGAGCTCGCGGATGTAATCATCGCCCGCCGTATCGCGCGAGGCCATGGCGCGCAGGTCCCCGCCGAAGCAGAAGTGCCGGCCGGCGCCGCTTAGCACCACGGCGCGCACCGCCGGATTGCGCGCGCAGGTCAGGCTCGCGGCCAGCAGGTCCATGGCCATCTGCAGATTGAGCGCGTTGCCGTTGTCCGGGCGGTTGAGCGTGACCAGCGCAACCGCCCCGCGCGTGTCGACCTGTACGGTGGGGGCGGACACGGCTACTCGTCGGGCGCGATGCTGACGCGCAGTCCGGCGAGCTCGGGGGTGAATTCCAACTGGCAGGACAGCCGGGAGTTGTCCCGGTAGTGCGTCAGCTCCGCGAGCAGTTCACGCTCATCGGACATCGTCGCCGGCAGGCGCGCCTGCCACTGCGGATCCACGTACACGTGACAGGTGGCACATGAACACATGCCGCCACAGATGGCCGCCACACCGTAGTCGAGCTCGCGCAGGTTTTCCATCACCTTCAGTCCCGTCTTTGCATCGACCTCGTGCTCGATTCCGTCGCGGTCCACGACCCGCAATAGCGCCATGCTCCGTTACCCCGTGACCCTTGAAAATGAAAATGTAATTGATTGTGCCCGGGATCTGCTAGTTTGCCGGTTCGCCCCGGCCGCCGCCAGAGGCGTGCGCGTGTCTGCCTCTAGGCCGCTGGCAGAGGGCCGAGCACCTTCATCACAAATACGGCCTTGTGCTCGCGCGTCGCCAGCATCTCGAACGTGACCCGCAGCTCGCGCTGCAGCGTCGGCATGACCTCATCGTAGGCCCCGAAAACCTGCGTGCTCATGCTGTTCGTCACGACCCGCAGCCGCGTATCGGCGTGCAGCCGCGCAAGGAACTCGCGGATCGGCGGTACGAAGTCCGCCTCGAGCGGATACAGGCTGATCTCGACCCCGATGTCCATGCATGCCGCCTCCGCCACCGTTCACCCTCAGTATTGCACGTCGCATCGCCTGCGGCTGCGGCTATCAGCGCCGCGACGGATTAGAATGGGCGACTTGGACGGAAACGGCGAATGAGATAACGATGGCGCGGAAGATCCAGGTTCATCAGGTCGATGCCTTCACCCGCGAGCCCTTTACCGGCAACCCGACGGGTGTGGTGCTCAATGCCGATGCGCTCACCGAAGCGCAGATGCTCGCCATCGCGCGCGAGCTCAACAACGCGGAGACTGCCTTCATCCTCGCCCCCGATGCCGACGATCACACGGTGCGGGCGCGCTTCTTCACCCCGCGCAGTGAAGCCGGCTTCGTGGGCCACGCCACGGTCGCGGCGCAGTACGTGCTCTCGCGCCGCCACGAGGCGCCGCGCTGGCAGCGTCAGAAATCCAAGGCGGGGATCGTCGATGTGGAGGTGCGCGGGAGCGACGAGGACCGCCGCATCGCGATCCGCCGGGCGCCCCCGCCGCTCGGGCGCGAACTCAATGACCGCGAGCGCCTCGCGGTGCTCGATGCCCTGGCGCTCGCCTCCGAGAGCCTCGACCCGCGCATCCCGCCGCGCATCGTCGGGGCGGTCGGTACGCGCTTGCTGATCGGGGTGCGCGGACCTGAGCCGCTCAAGCACCTCAAGCCCGATCTCACACGCCTCACGACGCTCTCGGCCCAGATCGGCGCGGCCGGATATTTCGTGTTCACGCTCACGCCGGAGGCGAGTGAGCACCTGACCGAGTCGCGCATGTTCTGTCCGGCCCTCGGCATCTCCGAGGACCCGGTGAGCGGCAACGCTCACGGCCTGCTCGGGGCCTACCTCGCGCGGCTGGGCCTGCTCGGTCGCAGCGGCGAGCGCGCGCGCTTCAGCGGCATTCAGGGACATTCGATGCATCGCCCCGGACGGGTCGAGGTCGAGCTCGAATTCACCGGCAGCGATCTGGCAGGGGTCTGGATCAGCGGCCAGGCGGTCTCGATCTTCCAGACCGAGATCTACCTCTAGGGGCGCCGTGGCGCAGTTCGAGGCGGTACTGAAGCTCAGCGAGCTACCGCTCGGGAGCATGCGCGCCTGTGTCATCGGCGGTCGCGAGATCGTCATCTGTCACACGCGCGAGGGGGTGTTCGCGCTCGACAACATCTGCACGCACGCGCACGCGCGCCTGTGCGAGGGGCGACTGCGCGCGACGCGCCTGGTGTGTCCGCTGCACGGCGCCTCGTTCGACATCCGCGACGGGCGCGTGCTCGGACCGCCGGCTCTCATCCCGCTGCCCGCGCACACGGTGCGTGTGGTGGACGATGCCATCGAGGTATCCCTGAGCGCCTCCCCCGCCTAGGTGCGCGAGGGCAGGCGACGCACCAGCCACGCCGCCGGCAGCGTGACGCAGGCGCCGATCAGGAACGGCGCCGCTGGCCCGAGCAGCGCGTACAGCGGCCCGGAGGTGAAGGGCCCGAGCACGCGCGCAAGACTTGCGCTCGCCGCGTACGTGCCGAGCACCGCGCCGCGATCGTGCCCCTCGGACTGCTTGGACGCGAGCGCGTAGGCACTCGGGTTGTAGGCGCCGAGCCCGGCGCCGCACAGCAGAAGTCCGATGACGGTGACCGTGAGTGCGCTTGCCTCCCCGAGGGTGATCAGTCCCGCCACGTACACGAGCACACCGGCGGCTGCGAGCCGCGCCTCGCCAAAGCGCGGTGCAAGCACGCGTACGATGCCGCCCTGCATGAGTAGCGCCGGCAGCGCGATGCCGAAGAGCAAAAAGCCGACGGTGCGCGGCCCGAAGCCGTAGCGATGCAGCGCCCACACGGCAAAGATCGATTCCAGAATCGATTGCGAGTAGGTCGTCAGCAGCGTCGCGGCGGCAAGTCTCGCCAGCACCGGGCGCGCGCGCAGCAGCCGCCAGGACCCGTGGCGCCGCTCATCCGGGGGCGCGCGGCGGTGCTGCGCCGTGTGACTCTCCGGGAGCACGAACCTGACAAGAAGGATCCCGAGCAGGCTGGTGCACGCGGAGACCACGGCCGGGAGCGTGAAGTTGGCGCTGCGCACCGCGGCGCCCGCCAGCAGTCCTCCCACCGGCGGCCCGAGGGTGAAGCCGATGCCGAGGGCGGCGCCGATCAGTCCGAGGGCTGCCGCGCGCTTCTCGGGCGAGCTCACATCGGAGGCGTACGCGAATGCGGCCGCGATGTTGCCGGCCATGAAGCCGGCGAGCATGCGCGAGGCGAGAAGCCACCAGACGTTGTGCGCAAAGCCGAGCAGCACGTACGACACGCACGCGCCCGCAAGGCTCGTCATGAGCACCGGACGTCTTCCGTGGCGGTCGCTCAGGCGCCCCCACCAGGGCGCCGCCAGGAGCTGACACAACGAATAGCTTCCCAGTATCGGGGTGATGAACGCCGGTGCGATGCCGAAGCGGTCGGCCATGTACGGCACGAGCGGGATCAGGATGCCAAATCCCAGCGTGTCGATGATGCAGAAGAGGAACAGCGCTCCGAGCTGACGGGGCAACTTCGGCAACCCTTCAGGGCCGGTGTCCGGGCACCATGGAGGAGATATCCCCGCCGGGACGCGCAGCCGGCGGCACATAATCGCGCGCCGCGCGCACGATGAGATTGGGCACGCGGCTGTCGTCCCAGGCAGCATCGCGCCCGCCCCGAGCTCCCGTACAGAGAATCGCGATCTGGAGCGAGGGCACGAGCCACAGCCGGTTGCCGCCCGCCCCCCCGACGAGGAAAACATCGCGCGTGGCGTAGGGCTCCTGCCCCGGCGAGCGCTCGGCGAGCCGCACGAACGCACCGTACCGCGGATCGGCCTTGGCGGGCGCGCGCAGCAGCGTGATCCATCCCGGCCGTATGAGCTCTGCGCCCTGGTAGTTGCCATCGCGCAGCAGCAGCTCCCCGAGCCGGATCCAGTCCCCCTGAGGCCCGAGCATGCAGCAGTCCGCGTGCGCCGTGCCTCCCGGGCGGTCGAGCCACAGCCACGCATCGCCTGCACCGAGCCGCCGCCACAGCACCTGCGACAGGTAGCTCGCATAACGCTGGTGCGTGGCGCGCTCGAGCGCGAGTGCGAGCAGCTGCGGGTCGACGGACTTGTCCACGCGCTGCGTGCCCGGAGGACTTTCAAGCGGCGTCGCCAGCGTGCTGGCGAGAAGCTCGCCCGCCGGGGCGCTCGCGGAGGCTCGCAGACCGCTCGACATCTGCATCAGGTTGCGCAGCGTGATGGCCCCGCGCGGATTCTGGGCCCACTCGCTGATGAGCACGCCGACCGGCTCGTCCGGCCAGCCGATCATGCGGTGGGACATCGCGATACCGGTCGCGAGCGCTGCGAGCAGCGGCGTGAAGGACTGCGCATCGGTGAGGGTGTCGAAGCCGGTGCCCTGCCAGTAGCGCTCGAACACGATGTAGCCGTGACGACTGACGATCAGCGCGCGCGAGCCGTGCTGGCCGGCGTAGGCGGCCGCATCCTCGAGCCCCTTGGGATCAAACTGCTCAGTCCCGGGGGCCATGCGCGGGGCGGGCGGGCGGCTGCCGCCTTGGACAAGCTCGCGCGGCTGGTACGACTCCGCTTCCGCGCGCACGCGTGCGAGCTGGTAGCGCTGCCACAGGGTTGGGGCGCGCAGGATTACGGTGACCGCGAGCGCTGCCAGCACCACCAGCACCAGGCGGCGAGTGTATCGGGCGCTCATCGCAATCCTCCCATGGCGCGGCGTGCGAGCGTGGCGCGCGAGCGCAGCGGGCCACAATAGCGCACCTTGCCATCGGCGAGCTCGAGCTCGTGGGTGGCACACGCGCTCCACTCCTGAAGTCGGTGTGCGCTGATCATCACGGCGGCGCCTGCCTCGGCGAGCGCCATGAGCCGCTCGCGCAAGGCTCGGCGCGTCGCCGCATCGAGGCCGGCGAAGGGCTCATCGAGCAATAGCAGCTGCGGCTCGCGCACCCAGGCGCGCGCGAACAGTACGCGGCGCGACTGCCCGTAGGACAACTCGGCCAGCGAGCGTGTCGATAGCGCGGTAAGCCCGAAGCTTCCGAGCGCGCGCCGCGCCGCCGCCCGATCAGCCGCGCTCGGGGGCTCGTTCAGGCCGATGCTCGCATGGCGGCCGGACTGCACCACCTCCGCCACGCTGAGCTCGCGTGGGTGCTCGGCCTGCAGATGCGGCGCGATGAAGCCGACGCGCTTCTTGAAGCTCTCAAGCGGCACACCGCTCGTCACGCCCGCGCGCTCGATCAGTCCCCCGGCGGCGACGCCGTGGTCGCCATACAGCGTGCGCAGCAAAGTGGTCTTGCCCGAGCCGTTGTGCCCGTGCACGAGCCACCACTCCCCGGCGTGCACGGTAAGTGAGATATCCCTGAGCACACAGCGCTCATCCAGATACACCCGTGCAGCGCGCAGGCGTACCAGCGTGCGAGCACGCCCCGTGCGAGCGCGCCGCGGCCGCAACGCGCCATCGCGCGCGGAGGTCTCGAGCCATTGCGCCAGCGGCGCAGCACGTAGCGGACCGGCATACTCCACGCGACCGCGATTCAGTACCAGCGCGTGCGTGGCGCCCTCGGGCACGTCCTCGAGGCGATGCGTGGCCAGCACCCAGGGCAGGCGGCGCGCTGCACGCGCGAGCCAGCGCAGGATGCGCCGGCGGTTGAGATCGTCGAGACCGTTGAATACCTCATCCAGCAGCAGCAGTCGCGGCCGGGACAGGAGCGCCCGCGCCATCAGTATCACCCGCCGCTCCCCGTACGAGAGTGACAGGAACGGGCGCGATGCCAGATGCGCAACGCCGAGGGCTGCGAGCACGGTGCGGATGCGGCGCGCATCCGCTGCGGTGGTGCGCTCGAGCGGGATGTCGGTGCGATACAGGCCGGTGCCCGCGATGCGCTCGGCGCGCATGTTCCAGCCGTAGCGCTGGTACTTGTCCTGCCGTTCCGCTCCGAGATAGGCGATCTCTTCCTTGATACCGAACGGTGTGGTCGTCTCCAGCCCTTGCAGGCGGTAATGCCGCACCGCTCGCCGGCCCGGGGTCGGCCACACGACACCGGCCACGATCTTCAGCAGCTGGGTCTTGCCCGCGCCGTTGCCGCCGGCCAGCACCCAGCGCTCTGCCGGCCGGATCGTCCAGTTGATGTCACGCAGAACCGCGCGGCCAGCGCGCTGCAGGTTCAGATGCGTGAGGCGCACCTCGAGCTCGTGAGTATTGGTGCTGCTCATGCGCGGCATTGGATCATGCAGTTATGGATCGGTTATTCTGGCAGGCGCAAGACCTGGACGCAGTAAGGGGTCTTTCTTAATGCGATTGCGCCTGCTCGCCCCACGCTACTGGCTGACGTGGGCCGGCCTCGGCTTGCTGCGTCTGCTTGCGCTGCTCCCGTACGCGCTCATCGTGGGGCTCGGGCGAGTCCTGGGAGTCGTGCTGCGCCACCTGCCGATCCGCTTCGTGCGCACCGCGCGCCGCAATATCGAACTGTGTCTGCCGGAGTTGTCCCCTGCGGAGCGCGAGCGGCTGCTCGACCGGCACTTCGAGAGCCTGGGGATCGCGCTGCTGGAGATCCCGCTGGCGTGGTGGATCACCCCGCGGCGCCTGGCGAAGATCGTACGCTTCGAGGGTGTCGAACATCTGCACGCGGCGCTCGCAAAGCAGCGCGGCGTCATTTTGCTCACCGCGCACTTCACCTCCCTCGAGATGGCCGGCCGCACATTGCTGGCGGTGGCGCCGGTTGGCTTCCTGTACCGCCCGACCAAGAACGAGGTGCTCGCGTACGCGCTCAAGCGCTTCCGCTGCGGCTACGGCGGTTACCCCATTCCCCGCGACGACATCCGCGCCTTCGTCTCGGCGCTCAGGCACAACCAGTGCGTCTGGTACGCACCCGACCAGAGCTACCGCAAGAAAGGGGCGGAAATGGTGCCGCTGTTCGGCATCCCCGCCGCCACCAACACCCTCACCTCACGGCTGGCGCGCATGACCGGCGCCACAGTGTTACCGTACTTCCTGCAACGCCTGCCGGGAGCGCAAGGGTACCGCGCGGTCATTCATCCGCCGCTCGAGAACTTTCCCAGCGACTGCCCGGCGGCCGACGCCGAGCGCTTCAATCACATGATCGAGGCGCAGGTACGCATTGCACCTGAGCAGTACTTGTGGATTCACCGCCGCTTCAAGGGACTCTCCCAGGACTATCCGGACTACTACGGACCGCAGGCGCCGCGTCGGGCGTGAGCCGCAGTGCCCCGGCAAGCTGCGACCTGCTGGTGGTCGGAGGTGGCATCAACGGCAGCGGCATCGCCCGCGATGCCGCCGGGCGCGGACTGAAGGTGGTGCTGTGCGAGCAGGACGATCTGGCCGCACACACCTCCTCCGCCAGCACCAAGCTCATTCACGGCGGCCTGCGCTACCTTGAGGAGTTCCACTTCGGGCTGGTGCGCAAGGCTCTCATGGAGCGCGAGGTGCTGCTCGGGGCGGCCCCTCACATCATGCGGCCGCTGCACTTCGTCATGCCGCACGCTGCGCATCTGCGCCCGGCGTGGCTGATCCGCGCGGGGCTGTTCCTCTATGACCACCTGGCAACGCGCCAGCGGCTCGCGGCTTCCGCGGCCATCGACCTGCGCACGCACATCGCTGGCGAGGCACTGCAGCCGGGCTACCGGCGCGGCTTCGTATATTCCGACGGCTGGGTCGATGATGCGCGGCTGGTACTGCTGAACGCACTCGATGCGCAGGCCCGCGGGGCGAGCATTCTTACCCACACGCGCTGCGAGCATCTGACGCCTGCGAACGGCGCCTGGAGCGCCACGCTGAGTGCTGCCTCCGGCCAGAGCACGGTGCAGGCGCGCGCGGTCGTGAACGCCACCGGTCCCTGGGTCAGCGCCTTCGTCGCGGAGGCCACCCCGGTACGCGCCGCGCACGAGGTGCGGCTCGTGAAGGGCAGTCACATCGTCGTGCCGCGAATGTTCGCGCACCGCTTCGCCTATATCTTCCAGAACGAAGACCGGCGCATCGTGTTCGCGATTCCCTACGAGCACGAGTTCACCCTGCTCGGCACCACCGATGTCGACTATCAAGGTGATCCGGCGGCGGTACACATCGACGCTTCCGAGATCACCTACCTGTGCGCCCTCGCCAACCGCTACTTCCGCCAGCCGCTCTCGCCTGCCGATGTCGTGTGGAGCTATTCGGGCGTGCGCCCGCTGCTCGCCGATGAGTCGAGCGATGCGATGAGCGTCACGCGCGATTACGCACTCGAGCTCGATCGCCATCCGGCGCCGCTCCTGTCGGTGTTCGGCGGCAAGATCACCACCTACCGCCGCCTTGCCGAGGATGCGGTGAACCTGCTCGGCGGGATCCTCGGCGTGCGGGCCGCGCCCTGGACCCGGGGCGCGCGGCTTCCCGGGGGCGATCTGCCCGACGGCAGCTTTGCGGTATTCCTGCGCACCGTCGAGCGGCGCTATGCGTGGCTGCCTGTGGGCCTGCGGCTGCGCTGGGCGCACGCCTACGGCACGCGCATCGAGCGCGTGGTGGGCGGGGCGAGCCGGCTCACGGATCTCGGCCAGGAGCTGCTGCCGCAGCTCTTCGAGCGCGAGGTGGAGTATCTGTGCCGCGAGGAATTCGCGCGCAGCGCGCAAGATATCCTCTGGCGGCGCTCGAAGCTCGGCCTGCATCTGCTGAACACCGACTTGGGACCGCTCGAGCGCTGGCTCGCCGCACACGCAGGCGCTGAGCGCGCCCAGGCCGAGCCGCAGATGCGCCCGGTGTGAGCGCATCGATCTCACAGGCGCGCTCAAGGCCCGCGGCCCGCTCCCTGAGCGTGCTGATCGTGCTGGCGCTCGGCCCGTTGTGGCTGGTCGGGATCTTCGGTCGCACGCTGTGGACACCGGATGAGCCGCGCGAAGCCGACATTGCCTGGCGCATGAGTCTGCAGAGCGAGCGTGCCCTGCCGCAGCTCGCCGGCACGCCGTTTCTCGAGAAGCCGCCGCTGACTTACTGGATGTCGGCCGGGGCGCTGTCGCTGTTCGGGGATTCAGCGGCAGCGCTGCGCGCGCCCAACCTGCTGTATGCGCTGATCGGTGCCGTAAGCGTCGGTGTGCTCGCGCTCGCCATGCAGGCGGATGCCACGGCGGCAGCTCTTGCGGCGATCCTCGCGATGAGCGCACTGACGGTGTTTCGCGTGAGCGTTTGGCTTGCCCCCGATGCCTGCCTGCTCAGCGGCTGCGCGCTCGCACTCCTTGGCGCGTGGCGCGGCTACACCGCCCCTGCTGGTGTGCGCAAGGCGGCCGGCTACACGCTCATGCACCTGGGCGCAGCGGTCGGCTTCATGGCCAAGAGCGCTCCGGGCTGGCTGGTCCCGGCGCTCGCGCTCCTCACGCTGATCGCCTGGGAGCGTCGCTGGGCGGAACTGCGTCGCTGGGAGCTGTACGCCGGATTCGCACTGCAGGCGCTGATCATCGGGCCCTGGTTGCTCGCGGTCACAAGCAACGCGCAGGGAACAGAGGCACTTCGCGCGCTGTTCTGGAACAACATCGTGGGACGCTTCACGAAGCTTGCAGCGCCGGCGGGGCTCGAGTACACCAGCGGGCATCACAACTGGCCGGGCAAGTACCTCCTGGAGCTGCCGGTTTACCTGCTGCCCTGGACGCTCATCGCGGCTGGCGCGCTGGCGCGGGCGTGGGCGCAGGTACGCGCACCGGCCCCTGCCGGCACACCGTGGCGGTTCGCCATCGCAGCGAGCCTGCCGTTCCTGGTGCTGCTGTCCCTTGCCGCGACCGCGCGCGACATCTATGCCGCCCCCGCCCTGCTCGGCTTCGGCCTGCTCGCGGGCCTGTGGGCGCACGCGGCCGAGCGCGCGCCGAGCGAATTCGACCGCGTGGCGCTCAAGCTCACACGCTATCTGGTGCTCGCCATCGCCTGGGCTCTCGCGGCGGCACTGGCGATTCTGGCCGCCGCGGGCGAGAGTGCCCCGCTCGTGGGTGCGGCTGCGATCGCCGCAGTTCTCGCGGCCGCGCACGTGGCAATGCGCTTCGCTGCACGCGCGCAGCGCGCGGGCGCTTTGCAGAGGAGCCTCGGCTGGACGTACGCGGGATACGCATCCGCGCTGCTGGTCGCGTTGCTGGCGGCCTCGCCGGTCATCGATCGCTGGCAGAATCTGCCCGGGCTTGCACGGCAGATCAGGGCGGACACGGCGCACCAGTCGCTCGCGCTGCTCGATCCGGATGAGACTACGATCGCGGTACTCGACCACGGATTGAATACACCCTTCACCGTGCTCAGCAGCGCCGAGGGTGCGCGGCAGGTTGTCGGCAGGTGGTTCAACGCGCACGGGCGCGAGGCGCGCGTGCTGGTGCTGATGCCAGGCCACGCGCCAGGAAATGTGTCGCGCTGGCTGGAGCGGCTGCATCAGGCCCGTACCGAGGACGAGGGCCCCGCGATGCCCCTGGTGACCGAAGGCACCGCCGCGCTCGCGCAGCGCTACCAGCTGCCACAGGGCCGTCGCTACGCACTGCTCGCTCCGCCAAACTGAGGATCAAAGGCACTCACCATGTCGCAAGCCGATACCCACCTCGCGCGCAGCCTGCGCAACCGCCACATCCAGCTCATCGCGATCGGTGGCACGATCGGCGTAGGACTGTTCCTCGGGTCCGCCAAGGCAATCCACCAGGCGGGCCCCGGATTGCTGCTCGCCTACGCCTTGGGCGGTCTCGCGATCTTCTTCATCATGCGGGCGCTCGGGGAACTGCTGACCTATCGGCCGGTGGCCGGCTCGTTCGCGACCTACGCCGAGGAATTCTGCGGGCCGTTTGCAGGCTTCGTCACCGGCTGGACCTACTGGTTCTTGTGGGTGGTCATGGCAATGGCGGAGCTCACCGCCATCGGCATCTACGTGCGCTACTGGTTCCCGGACGTGCCGCAGTGGCTCCCGGCGCTCATTGCGCTGGTGCTGCTCTATGGGGCCAACCTTTTGGCCGTGCGGGTGTTCGGTGAGCTCGAGTTCTGGTTTGCTCTCATCAAGGTGGTGACCATCGTCGCTCTGATTCTCACGGGACTGGCGGTGATCTTCCTGCACGTCGGCAGCTTCGCGGCGACCGCGAGCTTCAGCAACCTCTGGTCGCACAACGGCGGCTTCCTGCCCTTCGGCCTCGTCGGAGTGCTGCTGACCCTGCAGATCGTGACGTTCGCCTATTCTGGCGTGGAGCTCATCGGCGTAACCGCAGGCGAAGCGCAGGATCCGCTGCGCGCGCTGCCGAAAGCCACCAACGGCATCATCGTGCGGATCCTTATCTTCTATCTCGGTGCGCTCACGATCATCATGGCGCTGGTGCCGTGGGATGAACTCAGCCCCACCGTCAGCCCGTTCGTATTCGTGTTCGAGAAGCTGGGCGTGCCGGGGGCCGCGGGCATCATCACGCTGGTGGTGATCACCGCCGCCTCCTCCTCGTGCAACAGCGGCCTATTCAGCACCGGGCGGATGCTGTGGTCGCTGGCGCAGCGCGGCCAGGCACCGCGCGCATTCGCCACACTGAACGCACAGCACGTGCCGGCCGCGGGCATCCATGCCAGTGCAGCCGTCATGCTGATCACGGTCGTGCTCAACTACCTGGTGCCCAAGGAAGTGTTCACGTGGGTCACGAGCATCGCGGACATCGGGACACTCTGGACCTGGGGAATCATTCTGGTGGCGCACCGCAACTACCGGCGTGCGGTGGCCGCGGGCCGCGCAGCAGCTGCGCCGTTTCGCATGCCCGGCGCGCCGCTCGCGAACTGGGTGGTGCTCGCTTTCCTTGCCTGCGTGACGCTGCTGTTGTGGCCCGATCCGGACACACGTGTGGCGCTTTATGTGGCGCCAGTGTGGTTCGCCGTGCTCTGGCTCGGCTACCTGCGGCTCAGGCCCGCGGGCTGATTTGCACCGGCGCCTGGTTTCTTGAGTAAGATCGCAGCGCTGCGCCCGTAGCTCAGTTGGATAGAGCATCAGGCTTCGAACCTGAGGGTCGGGAGTTCGAATCTCTCCGGGCGCGCAGGGTTTTCAGCACTTCCGGAAATCGCTGAGTCACCACTGAGTCACCAGACGGCGTAAACCCAGCGCTGCCCGCCCCGGCTCGCACCGAGGCGGACGAACTACCCAAGGTCGCATGATGTGCCGCAGGAAAAACCAGCAAATGAGGGCGTCCACATGAGTCATATCGTCGTGATGTTCGGCATGTATCTCTGCAGCCCCGCGGCCGGAGCATGCGACATGGTCTTCAATGAAGGCGAGCCGGCGTTCTATGAACGCGAGCAGGACTGCCTCAACTTCATCAAACGAATAGAGCGGCCGAATGAGAAGGCCGCCTGGTATGAGTGTCGGAAGTTCGACTACGACGATTCCGTCGGGGCAGGTGCGCTACCCGAGCACGTTCCGCTGAAACCCCCGATAAGCTGAGTGGGCGGTCGCGCCTGACTCAACTACGAAGCGGCGCCCGCCGATGTGTTCAGCACCGACGGACGCCTTCACCACAGAGACCGATAGGAGGTCACCATGGCTACCAGAAGTCTACCGAAACCAGCCCGCGCCACAGCGCCCGCCAGCCCGCCCCCCGAGACGGGCTACACCGAGGACACCGGACCGCGCATCCGCGCATTTTTGTCGGCCGTGCGCCCGATGAGGGGCGTCGCAGACATAGCCGAGGGCGAGGCTTATCAGAACGGCCGAGGGTTGATTGAGCGCCTGGCGGCGTGCTCGCTCGGGACCGATTATCCCCACGTCACGCTGATGCTGAATCAGTGCGCCGACGTTCTGAGCTTCCTCGCGAATAGTGAGCCGCTTGAGCCTCGCGGCTGGTGGAAGGAACCGAAGGACGGGCCGAGCCATCTTGTGGGCTTACAGTTTGTGCTCGAGACGCTTGAGGAGAGCGTGCGCCGCAGGGGTGTGTCATGAGCAGCGCTAATAACAAGGTCACGCCGATCCGATCCCCCGAGGCAATCGAGCGGGAGGATCAGCTCGTGCTCGCCGGCCACCTCATGCGCCAGGCCGCCCAGGCGGCGATCCTGCTGATCGAGGAGAACCAGCCGCACCTGGCCGCTGACGTCCTGCGCCTTGCGCGTGACCGCTGGGATAGCGTCGCAGGGGGTGCGCCATGAGCGCCGACAGCGTCCCGCCCGGGGGTCGTGCCCGGGCTGCGAGTATCTGGTTAGTGCCCGGGGAGTCACTTGTCCGGAATGCGGGCATCCTTGCCCTAGCCTGCCGAAGGTGCCCGCCAGGCACACGCCGATAATGTCGAAGCTCTTTGCAGCGCTGGGAGGACTAGCGCCCCGCCGGAGAGCGGAACCTGACCGACGCGCGTAGCGCGATCACAACTAAGCGCCGCCTTCGATCGGCCGTTTACATTTCGCGGGGCGCAACTTGGGGAGCGCAATAGCGCTGTGCAAGCCGACGTGGACCCGGAGTCATTGATCCACGTCGGCCCTCGCCCTAACGATCCCTGTTTTTATGGCAACCTGAAGCCGATCCGAAGAGCGAGGCTGGCGCACTCCGGTTTCCGCGCTAAGCGGTTAGGACATCAAGTCGCAGCACGTCCTCAAAAGCGAAAGCTCTGTCCTCCTCTAACTCGGGTCCGAGCGAGATTTCTTATCGACCTCACCGGCGGACGCTTCGGGCGATGGCGCCCATGGCGCCGCCTTCTTCATGGCTTCGCTGAGTCGGCGCATGTCATCAAGCGAGCGCTTTTTTCCGCCTACAGAGGCCCTCGTGGGCTCAACGCGGTTATAAGGATCCGCGGGGTCTAAGGGTTTCCGTTGCTTGAGGAGCGCACGTTGCCACTCGCCCGTAGCGTCACCGGTGTTTCTCGGCGTTCGACTGGCCATGGCTGCAAAAACTAGCACTCCTACAACCAGGCCAGCTGCGTGCTAGATCACGCGGCGAGGCAGCAAACAGACTGCCTGAGGGCTTTATGTGTCAGGAGAGTCGCACGCGCGTAGGATTTGTTCGAGAGTATGTTCTTTTTGTAAGCGACTGTTGCCTGAAAGTTTAACGTGCCTGTTGCTCAGCTTGATCAAACAGAGCTGCGGCGTAATAGCGCTGGTCGCGGCGTACCACGGGCCGCCACCGCCGCCACCGCCCGAGTTGATCGCCGACCCGCCGCCGGCGCCACCGCCGCCACCGTAGGCCGTGAGGTAGGGCGTCGTGCCGAAGCTCGAGCTGCCGCCGATGCCGCCGGGGTTGCCCGCGCCAGTGGAAGTGACCGCTGCACCAGCCGTGCCGGCCGCGCCGACCGTCACGGTCTCCGTCGCACCGAGCTGCGCGGTATTGAAGCTCGCCTCCATGCAAGCCGCGCCGCCCCCTCCGCCGCCGCCCGAGCCAGCCGTGGTTGCCGCCAGGTCCGCGCCACTGCCGCCGCCACCGCCGCCGGCACAGATGAAGACGCGCGTGATCGCCGGCGCGCCGACGGGATTGGTCCAGGTGAACGTGCCGGGCGTCGTGAACGATTGGACGTTGGTCCACGACAACGATCCGGTGTTTGCGGGCTGCTGCTGCTGCGCGAACGCGCCGCCGCAGGCGAGCATCATCAGCAGCCAATTACTCAAGAGCCTATGCATCACACACTCCTAGCTGGCGTCCGGTGCGGTGTCGCTCACGGTCAGAACCCTCGCGCGCGCCGCGTGCTTTCTCGATTCACGCTGCGCCCTTCTTCGCGCGGCCCGCCGCGAGATTGGCTGCATAATCGCGGGCCGTGTTGACGCGTGCAGGTGCGGTCGAAGCTTGAGTCTCACGGCCTTTCCTCAGTGTTGCCGCGTAATCCTGCGTCCTCGCGGATCCGAAGAGAGCACTGCGCGAGTCTTTCGTCTTTTCGCTCGACGGGTGTGCGATCAGATCTGCCGGCGTTGTACCTGGCAGCCCGCTGGGGCGCCCGTTGTCCTTCGCGCGGGCGCGGGACATACTGTCTCTGTTTCTTAACTTGTCTTGCACCCCCTCCAGTCCCGCGGTGTAAACCTTTGCCAGGCTGATCGCATTTTCAAGGGATTCGGCATGCAAAACCTGGCCGGCTGCAAAGCATCCCTCACCGAGCACTTGAGTTAGGTAGTTCGCCTGCGCCACGAGCGGCTCGTCGTCCTCATTGACACCGGTCCAAGTCTTGCCGAGCGAAATGCGCGTGACCGGCTCGGGACCGGTGAGCAGATCGTCGCGCGTGCGCGAAGTGCGCACGTGTTGGTTGCGCTCGCGACCGAACAAGGTAGCCGAGTCGCGTGTTTGAATCGGCCGCCGCGGCGTCAGCGTGACGCCACCACACCCATCCGGCGCGGCAGTGTAAAGTTTTTCAGCGTTAGTCATGTCGAGTAACTCCTAACAATGTTGAGTCAAAAACAAAAGGGCGCGCGCCGGGCTGAGTGTCATCACAAGACCCGGCACGCCGCCGGCCACCGAGAATGAATTCAACTAAAATCCCCGCGCCGGCCTTGACGGTTTTTCGCGCACACTCGCCACTTGTGCCCGCCGATCCACATGGGCTCGTGATCGGCCGCGCGAGCCACTTGCCCAAGGTGCTCGCCAAATCATGCTGCGGCCTCCTGCGCTTCGCGCGCTGTTTCCGCCGCGTGCAACTCGTTTAGGGGTACATACACCTCGTCCCTGGCCTCCAGGCGCTGCAGGCGCTCGAGCACACGCTGCACCAGCAGCGACGCGACGGCCGGCTGATTGAGCCGATTGAGCGGAGTGTTGAGAGCGTCGGGCTGGTACTTGCGCAGCATGGCGCCCACGCGCACAGCCTCGCCCAGGTGGTACTCGACCCGCTTGGCCAAAACTTCAGCCTCGGCATCCGCGACTGCCTCAGCCGCCGTCGCCCGCCGCCGCTGAGCCACGGCCAACTCCTCCCGCACAGCCTGCTCATCAGCTGCGCTCTGCTCGCGCGCCGCTGCACGGGCACGCACATTCACCTGCGCCGAAAGCCGCGCCTGCTGCGCTTTCTGATCAGCGACCAGCGCTGGCGGTGCGGTGTGTCCGTTCGCGTAGGCTTCCTGCAGGCGCTGAGCTTCGCGCTCGATCAACTCGCGCTCGGCGGCCTCGAGCCGGGAATCCTTGGCAACAGCAGCATCGTGCGCCTGCCTGGCGCGCTCATGCGCTGCGACTGCAGCTTCGAGCTTCGCAGCCGCCTCGGCCTCTCGCGCTCGCTCCTGCTTCAGCGTCGCGCGCGCGGCCGCAAGCGCAGCCTCCTCGGAGGTCGGTGCAGAATCTTGTGCAACGGCGGCGTTCATGCGGAATTTCCTTGGTTGTTTGCGTTAGAAGCGGCAAGCACGCGACGGATCATGTCAACGGAAAGCCCGGTCGCGTGCGCGATGGTGTGCTCGCCCTGGCCGGCGGCGGCGAGCCGCCTGATTGCGGCGGTCTGCTCGGTCGGCGCTAATGCATGGAAGTGGAAGCGGGCGAGTGCTTCGGTGCTGAGCGCGCCGCCGATGCGCTCCTGGCGCCGTTCATGCGCCTCGGGACCGAGCGTGAGAGTGGGGCGGCGGATCATAGCGCTCCCGCCTCGCGCAACCTGCGCTCTCTCTCGGCGAATGCCGCACGAGCCTGAGTGTGCTCGCGTTCGAGTTGCGCTTCGGTCTCGCGGCGTTGACGCACGAGGGTCTCCGCGCGGGCCAGGTTCGCAGCCGCCTGCGCAGGCGTGCCGGCATAGAACGTTGCAGCCACCCGCGCAACCTCAGGCGACGACGGCAGCGGCCCCTGCGCCGCGGGAGCTGGCGCCGGCGCAGTTTTGAAGATGTCCGCAAGCGGGCCGGGCTCGAGGGGTGTCGAACTTACCAGCGCGCGCCAGACGTTGAGGTGATGCTTGCCGCCGAGCGTCTCGAGCGCCCCCGTCGCAAACGCCGCGAGCAGCGGGCCCACGCCCGCCTTCTTGTCGCTCAGCGTGAACGCAGCAAGCTCGCCGGTGAGGTGATTGCGATGGACACCCTTGAACGTGGTGAGCTTCTCATAGGCCGCGCGCGCGAGCTTGATCGTGCCGGCCGCCACGTAGTTACCCACTTCGATGACGCGGACGGTCAAGTCTTTGGCGAGAAGCTCCTCGTCGACGAGCGGCATGACGCCGTAGCGCCGCAGACGCCCCTGCTCTAGCAGCATTGCTCCGAGGCCTGTGGGCTCGACGATCAACGGCGCGTGTTTGTTGCAGCTGGCGGTGAGCTCGACGAGTTCCTTGAGCCGTGCGGCCACGGCGGGGAAGAACGCGTCGAGCGTCTGCTGCTCGAGCGGCTGCACGTCCCAGTCAAGTACCACCAGCGGTGAGGCGCCGTCTCTGAGTGCGAAAAACACCACGCCCAACGCATCCGGCTCAGATTCGGTGATGGCGGCGAACGCGAAGACGCGCTCGGCTTTTCCGGGCATATCAACCGGTCTAACGGTGCCGCTCGAATCGGCGCGCAGCAGCGCCTCGGCCCGAATGAAGCGGCCGGGCGGCTCGCCCAGCATCAACGCGGTAAGCCCCCACACCAGCGCGTCGAGGCGGTCCGGGCTGACACCCGAGCGGCTCCCGTCGTACGAGCTGAGCTGATCTTCGAGCGGACCGAAGATGCCGACATGGTGCACGCGGCCCTGCTCGTAAAGCGCGCTCACTGGCTCGGCGCGCGTCAGCTTGCCGCGCGAGGCATGCACTGCCGTGTAGGGAATCGTCGGGTCGACGGAACGAAGCGTGCTCTCGACCATCGCGCCGCCGTTGTTTACCTCAGCGACGATCCGATCCGCCGAGTACGTGCGGTACGCTCCGATCGCCTTGCGTGCCCACTCTTCGGGCGGAAACCGGCCCGAGAGATCGTCCAACACGTACCCGCAGCCGTCGGCACCCAGACCGACCACGAGGATCCCCGTCTCATCGCTGTCGGGCCCATGCGTCGTCGCGGGATCGATCGCGACCACGACGCGCTCGAGCGGCTGCGGCGCGACCCTGACGCGCAGCTCCTCGATCCGCTCCAGGTGCCACAGCGCGCCGGGCGTGTCGGTCAGCAGCTCCGCCTCCAGCTCCTGGCGCCCGAGCCTCGTGCCGGCGTACTTCGCAGTGATCTGCGAGAAGAAGGCCGGCGCCAGGTTATCGCGGTTGGCGAACGAGCTGCTGCGCGTCACGATGACGTCCTGGCCGTCGCGCGCGAGCAGCGCCTTGAAGCACCTCAAAGGCC
>Ga0302324_100010914_pt1 | contig 18726 bp, 14 predicted proteins | sample Palsa_T0_1_FD_201949 | JGI IMG/M metagenome (GOLD analysis project Ga0302324, IMG submission 201949) | Peat permafrost microbial communities from Stordalen Mire near Abisko, Sweden - Palsa_T0_1 | ecosystem: Environmental > Terrestrial > Soil > Palsa > Peat permafrost | place: Sweden: Abisko...
AAAACTCTCATAGCCCCATCATCTCACGACTTCCGATGGCCGTCCAGTGGTGCCGCACCACCATTCGGCGCCTCCGGGTTCATATACTCGCTAAACCCCATTGCGCCGTAAGCTCAACCCGGCTATTGTACTTCTCGCATTCTTGAATCTCATGAACAAGCCAGTTCAAGCCAGCCCACGGACAGCCTCCATTCCTTCCCCGCCAACCATCATCCCCTGCTCACCGACCCAGCCTCATCCGCCGTTCACACACTCAACTAATTTTATGAAAAACTCCAATTTTTCAGCACTCCGGGGAGCGCGGTCGTCCCGACCGCACCTTTTGGCGTCCCGCCAAAAGCAAGCACCGCGATTCCCGTTAATGGTGTGGTGTGTCCTCGCCGCCTTGATGACTTTCCCCGCCCACTCCCAGATCCAGCAGGGTCATCCGGCGGTAGTGTCTTAGTTTGGGGAGCGCACGCGCCCTCGCGTGCAGGGTTCAGCGCCCCCGCTGAACCCACTTTGTATTCGACGAAGGCGTGCGCTCGCTGAAAAAGGATCCAGGGTCTCACAATTTTTCAATTCGAGGCATTACCTATTAGTGGGAAGCCTCGCGCGCACGCAAGAAATCCTGTTCATCCTGTCAAAACTTCGTGCCCTTCGTGGTTAAATCTTGTTTTCAGGATGACGCGGGAGTTTTGGGCCACAATTGTCCACGCCATTTCTGCAGCACGCCCACGAAAACCCGGTCGCAACGACGGTTGAAAATCCCCACGAACGACTCGCCCGTCTTGACAGCGATACCCAACGACCACGCAAAGAGCGCCACGAAAATGACCGTGTTCTGCCAGCCGTCCAGCCGCCATTGATACTTCCAATACCACATCGGATGCTGCCTCAGTGGACCGAAATAAAAAATGGGCCAGATGTCCCCCTTATCCGGGCCGCGCGAACCGACCAGGTCGCACAACAAGTGCAGGTGGAACGTCAACATGGCCAGCCAGAACACCCGCCACCGTCGCCGCGCCTGCACGGCCATCAAAACCGAGCACACCAAGGCCGCCGGCAATCCATGCGCCTCCCAGTGGTGGTAGGTCTGATAATAATAATACTTGCCGTTGCCCTTGGCGTAGTCCAGCAACAGCCCCAGCCCGTCGAGGTCCGGCGCCACGCCCGCCAGCGTTACCAAGCGCTGGTCCCGCAAGTTGTCCGTCGTTTTCGCCGCGATGATCCAACTGGCCACCAAATGCGTGATAGGATTCATGCGCGGCGGTCCTGCTCGTCACATCAATTTCAACTTCGGCAGGTCCTGCAAATCGATCAACCCCACCGGTTCGCGCCGCGCGTTGACCACGATCAGATCCTCGATGTTGCGCTGGTTGAAAATCTTCAGCGCCTCCACCGCCAGCGCCTCGTCCCGAATGCACACCGGGCTGCGCGTCATCACGCTCGAGAGCGGCTTGGCCAGAATTTCCTCATCCCCGGCCATGAGCCGCCGCAAATCGCCATCCGTGAAGACCCCGCTCAATTTCCCGCGTGCATTGACGATGCTCACGCTGCCCGATTTGGCCCGGCACATCATCAACAGCGCCTCCTTGACCGTCACGGACTCCCTCGCCACCACGTTGCGGTCCGCCCCGCGCATGATGTCGCGCACCCTCATCAGCAGCGCGCGGCCAATCGCGCCGGACGGGTGATGCCGCGCGTAATCCTTCTCCTTAAACCCGCGCGCCTGCAAGATCGTCATCGCCAGCGCGTCGCCCAGCGCCAGCATGGCCGTGGTGCTGGCCGTCGGCGCCAGATTCCACGGGCAGGCTTCCTTGGGCACTTTGACATTCAGCACCGTGTCGCTGTAACGCGCCAGCGACGACTTGACCGCGCCCGTCATGGAAATAATCTTGACTGAAAATCGTTTCACCGCCGGCAGCAGATTCAGCAACTCCTCCGATTCCCCCGAATAGCTCAAGGCCAGCACCGCGTCCCCGTCGCTGACAATCCCCAAGTCTCCGTGCAAGGCATCGACGCCGTGCAGGAAAACGCTGGTCGAACCGGTGCTGGTCAGCGTCGCCGCGATTTTCTGCCCGATGTTCCCCGACTTGCCGATGCCCACCACGATGATCTTGCCGCGCTGCCGCAGCGTTTCGACCAGGATTTGGACGGCGTCCACGAACGAGCCATCCAATTGCCGCCGCACCGCCTTGAGGGCCGCCAATTCGATGTCAAACACTCGCCGCGCTCTGACCAGATAATCCATGCCGTGAGGTTGCCAGCAAAGCGCGCCGTTTTCAACCCGGACTTCAAGCGCAGCGCCACCATTTTCCAAATCACGAGTGACTTGTTCGGGGAGCGCGGTCGTCCCGACCGCAGCCGTCGGCGTCTCGCCGACGGCATCTTACGACAACAGCGCGCCCCCAAAGAAGCAGCAAGGCAGAGGCATTTAAACTGTTACCACACATTGAGAATCAACAAAGGCACAGTCTGCTTGACGCTATCCGCTGCTTCCGGGGAGCGCACGCGCCCTCGCGTGCAGTGGGCCGCGCCTCGCGTCCCGCATCAGAAACGCCAGGATGATTAGAGGCGTCCGCCCTGAAAGAAGGGTAAAGGGTCAGTGACGGCGGGCCGGGGACAGGTAGGGTCGCCTCGCCGAGGCGACCGCCCCGGCAAGAACCGCCAGCGGACGGCTCGGCGAGCCGTCCCTACCAGCCGTGACTGAGGGATTAAAAGAAGGAGCCGCTCCTCTGGACTTCGGCGCGGAAGCGATTAAATTGCCGTGAAAGCGGTGTTATGAAAATCATGTTGATGTTCTGGTTGTCTGCGGCCCTTTGCTTCCTAGTTGACCCCGCCCGTGCCGGAGATTTGGAAATCGCGGTGGCCGCGTATAATGGGCTCGCGTTCCAGTTGCTGGCCCAGTGCCGCCAGTCGCTGCCGCAAACCAATTTCTTTCTCAGCCCGGCCGGATTGGCCTTCGCCTTGTCGATGGTGCAAAACGGCGCGCAGGGCGAAACGCTACGCCAGATCATGGCCACGCTCGAGCTCAGCAACCTCCCACCGCCGCGGTTGAACGAAGCCAACAAAGCTCTGCTCGACCATTTGTCCAAACTCGATCCGACCATCAAATTGGAAATCGCCAACGCCATCTGGATCGACCAAAAGGCCTCCATCAAACCGGATTTCATATCCGTCAACCGTCGCGCTTACGACGCCGAAGTCGGCACCGGCAATTTCCAGGACCCGGCCACTGTCAAGACCATCAATGCCTGGGTCAGCGCGCGCACCCATGAAAAAATTCCGACCATCCTCGAACCGCCCTTGGACCCGAGCCTCCGCTTAATCCTGCTGGACGCCATTTATTTCAAGGGCGACTGGCTCGCCCCCTTCGACCCCAAGCTCACGCGCGAACTGCCCTTCACCCTGGGCAACGGCCAGACCGCCCCGCTGCCGCGCATGAGCCACGAAGGCCATTACAATTATGATGAACAGAACGGTTTCCAAGCCGTGGAACTTCCTTATGTTGGCGGGGAGATCAGCATGTTTGTTTTTCTGCCCAAGGGCCGCCTGGATGAATTCCTGAAAACATTCACCCTGGCGGACTTCGATGCTTCCTTCCAGCGGATGCGTTCGCTCAAAGGCACCGTGGAGTTGCCCCGCTTCAAACTGAAAAACGAGTACGACCTGACCCGCGTCCTGCCCCCGATGGGCATGCCGCTGGCCTTCACCGCCCAGGCTGACTTTGGCGCGCTGTCGGACGAGCCTTTGTTCATCAGCTTTGTCAAACAAAAAACGTACGTCGCCGTCAACGAACAAGGGACGGAGGCGGCCGCGGTGACGGGCATTGCTGTCGCGATGGCAGCGGTCCGGCGCGCCGAGCCGCCGCCGTTTCATTTCGTTGTGGACCGCCCCTTTTTCATGGCCATCCGTGAGAGGCAAACCCGTCTGATCCTCTTCCTCGGCGCAATCTCCGACCCGCGCTGAACTATTCCACGTTAGGATCAATCTCTTTCAGAATCCCCCGGCGCGTCTGGTCGATATAGATGTCAAGGCTCTTGAGCACGCGGGCCGCCACACCGTCGCCTTCCCGCAACAAACCGAGCAAAATGTGCTCGGTGCCAACGTAGGTATGGTTTAACTCCTTGGCTTCCTTGGCAGCCAGGGCGAGTACTTTCTTGACGCGGGGAGTGTAGGGGATGTTGCCGATCGTGCCTTGCTCGGGGCCGGTGCCGACTTGCTTTTCGATTTCCATCCGCAAGGTTTCCAATTTCAAACCGAGCTTCTGCAGAACGTTGACCGCGACTCCCTGGTGCAGCGCGATTAGCCCAAGCAGAACATGCTCGGTGCCGACAAAGTTGTGGTTCAAGCGATCAGCCTCCTTCCGAGCCAGCGCCAGCACCTGCTGAGCCCGGGGCGTGAAATTGTTGAGCGCCGTCTCGCGTCCAGGCCGGCCCGCGCTGACGGCCGGTTTTGAAAACAATTTGCTCAGGAGTCCAGGCTTCGTTGGTTCGAGCGCGGCCAGCTTCTCCGGTGCGTTCAAGTCGTCGAACTCCATCGTGAAATTCTTCTTCGTGCTTTTGTAGGCGGCCTCCACCAGCGCCATCGTCTTCAAATTGTCCGCCGCGCTGATGGCGGGTTCCGTCCCCGTTTCCAAAGCGATGAGCAATTGCCCCATCGTCCCGGCAAAAGCATCAGGGAACCAGCTCTCGGTCCACTCCGGTTCGTGGAAGCCCGTATCGCCCTTGCCGGCGAATTTAATCGTGGAGGGCGTGGTATAGGGATCATGGCACCAGCCGATGTCGCCGATGGCCAGCCCGTTCAACCCTTCAATGCGCCAGCGCAGATAAATGTCCGACGGACAGCCTTCTTTGGCCGGCCCCGTCCAAGGATCGTCGATGCCCACGCAGCGAAGGCCGTTGGCATAATCAATGATATAAGTGCAAATCCCGTCGGCGTGCGCGAATTTCGTGCGCGGATCGGTGCGGATGCTGCAATAAATTCCTTCCGGCCCGCCGAACCAATAACGGAAGCAATCCAGGTGGTGGATGGACATGATGCGCAAAGTGGCCCAGCCCAGCTCCGCCTGCCACGGCATCCAATGAGGGATGCCGCGCATCTCAATGGTGGCGAAAACCGGATGGCCGATGACGCCGTTCTGCAACAGCGTCTTGGCCGCGCGCACCGACTGGTCATAGCGCATATTTTGATTGACAGAAAGAACGATTCCCGCCTCCTTGCACAACAACGCCGCCGTCACGGCCTCCATATAATTGATGCCCAGCGGTTTTTGGGCCAGAATGCCCCGCGCCGTCTTCCGCTCGCACGCCCGCTCGATCAGATCGAGTTGCCCCTGCGGCGCGACGGCGATATCGAGCACTTCGATGGAAGGATCATTGAGCAAATCCTCGTAAGAATCATGGACTTTGGGAATGCCGTGACGTTGGGCGGTCTGGGCGGCGTTCTGGCGGTTGCGCGAGGCGATGGCGACAGGATTAAATCCCGCCTTGCGATAAGCCGGCAAGTGGCATTCATTGACCACGAACCCGCTGCCCAGAATCCCGATGCGAAAGTCCCTTTTCCTCGGCAATGGCGGCTGGATGTGCAGGTCCATACTTCTGTCAATATTTACTCCAACGGAAGCGAACAAGCCAGAGTGTTTCTCCGGGGAGCACACGCGCCCCGCGTGTCGCCATCGGCGCCCTCGCCGATGGCATCTTCCTATTCCATCGGAAGTGATTAAGATGACAAGATGTGCCTGGCGAGGGCGCCGGCCACAACACGCTCGCCACGTTCTACGTGGCGCAGGCTCGTGTGCTCCCCAAATTAAGACAACGCCATCCCCGCTTGCGCTTTTCTGCCCACCCAGTACAATGCCTATTGTCAGATTGCCCATTGTCATCAATATGACCGAACGGAAGACATATTATTTCGATAACAACGCCACCACCCGCGTCGCGCCGGAAGTGGTGGAGGCCATGCTTCCGTTCTTGCGCGATTTCTGGGGCAACCCCTCCAGCGCCTACAGCTTCGGCACCCAGGTGGCCAAGCGCGTGGAGGAGGCGCGCGCCAAGGTGGCGACGCTGATCGGGGCGGAGCCCAGGGAAATCCTCTTCACCAGTTGCGGCACCGAGAGCAACAACGCCGTCTTGCAAAGCGCGCTGGCCACCCAGCCGGGCAAACGCCACATCCTCACCACCGCCGTCGAACATTCGGCCATCATTCGCCACTGCGAAGTTTTGCGCAAACAGGGCTTCGACGTGACTTTCCTGCCCGTCGATGCCGAGGGCATGTTGGATTTGCATTTGCTGGACCAATCGATCCGCCCCGAGACGGCCCTCGTCTCGGTCATGTGGGCCAATAACGAGACCGGCGTGATTTTTCCCATCGAGGAAATCGCCGCCATCTGCCGCAGCCGCAACGTGCTTTTTCACACCGATGCCACCCAGGCGCCGGGCAAGCTGAAACTGGACGTGGCCGAGGTCGGCGCGGATTTTTTGACGCTCTCGGCGCACAAGCTGCATGCCCCTAAGGGGATTGGCCTGCTTTACGTGCGGCGGCGGACCAAATTCCAGCCTTATCTCATCGGCGGCCACCAGGAACGCGGCAAACGCGGCGGCACGGAAAATGTCGCCGGCATCATCGGCTTCGGCCGGGCGGCGGAACTGGCCCTGGAACGGCTGGAGGACGAAAACACGCGCGTCCGGGCCTTGCGCGACCGCATGGAAAACACCATTTTGCGCACCGTGCCCAATACCCTTCGCAACGGCGCCAAAGAACCGCGTCTGCCCAACACCAGCAACATCGCCTTCGATTTCGTCGAAGCGGAAGGAATTCTCATGAAGCTGGATGAACTGGGCATCTGCGCCTCCAGCGGTTCAGCCTGCACCACCGGCTCGCTCAATCCCTCGCATGTCCTCACCGCCATGGGCATCAAACCCGCCCGGGCCAAGGGCTGCGCTCGCTTCAGCCTCGGATTTTACAACACCGACGAAGAAGTGGATTATTTGTTGACGCATCTTCCCCAGGTGATAGCGCGGCTGCGGGAAGACTCCCCGGAAAAGCCGCCGCGCCACGCCAAACACGCCGCCAGCCTTGCGCCGGCGTTGCTGACGCCGTGCCTGCCGGAGCTGCAAAAATAGGAATAGGTTGCGTGAAGTCCGAACCCCATATCGCGATTGTCGGCGCCACCGGCGCCGTCGGCCTCGAAATGATCAAGACGCTGGAAAAGCGGAAATTTCCCGTCGGCACATTGACTTTGCTGGCCTCGGCCCGGTCCGCCGGCAAGGAATTGCCTTTCCGCGGCCAGCCGGTCATGGTGGAGGAATTGTGCGAGGACTCTTTCCAGGGGATCGACATCGCCCTCTTCAGCGCGGGCGGGGGCATCTCCCGGGAATTCTCCCCCAGGGCGGTCCAGGCCGGTTGCGTGGTGATCGATAATTCCAGCGCCTTTCGCATGGACGACACCGTGCCGCTGGTGGTGCCGGAGATCAACGCCGCGGACATCGCCCTTCACCGGGGCCTCATCGCCAACCCCAATTGCACCACCATCGTCACGTTGATGGCGCTCTATCCGCTGCACCAGGCCTTTTGTGTCAAAAGAATTTTTGCCTCCAGTTACCAGGCCGTTTCCGGCTCCGGGGCCAGGGCCATCGAGGAATTGCGCCGCCAGGTCCGGCAGGTCCTGGCGGAGGAGCCGGTGACCAGGGAGGTCTATCCGCACCAGATTGCCTTCAACGTCCTGCCGCAAGTGGATGTCTTCCTGCCCGACGGCTACACCAAGGAAGAGGCCAAGATGCAAAACGAAGGGCGCAAGATCATGCATCATCCCAATTTCCGCGCCAGCGTGACCTGCGTGCGCGTGCCGGTTTACCGCGCGCATTCGGTGGCCGTCAGCGCCGAGTTTGAAAAGCCGGTCTCCGTCGAAGCCGCCCGCGCCGTGCTCCAGCGCGCGCCGGGCCTGGACGTGGTGGATAATCCGGCCAAGCAGGAATATCCCCTGCCGCTCTACGCCAGCGACAAGTATAATTGCCAGGTGGGCCGGCTGCGCCTTGATTATGCGCTTGACAACGGCCTCTGTTTTTGGGTGGCCGGCGACCAGCTCCTCAAGGGCGCCGCCCTCAACGCCGTCCAAATCGCCGAGGAATTGCTGAAGCCTGTTGGTCTTTCGTAATTTCAAAGGAGTCGGAGGCCCAAATGGTGGCGAATGTGTTTGGTCCAATACCGTTGAGTTCGGTCCGGATGGTCTTGTTCGGCATCACGGCTCGCAACCCAGCGGCTTGCGCCACAGCGAATTGGTCCTTGTCGAAAGTTACGAAGGTGCCAGCTTGAATTTCCAAGGCGATGGCCACACCGGAGCGATTCAGTCCAGTCCAACGGCTCGTGAATCAGCGTTCCGTCGGCCAAGTCTTCCTCAATATGGCGCAGTATTTGACGGCCCTCGGTTTGTCTGATCAAGCCGGCGTGGGCGCATTGGCGAATCGTCGTCCGCAGCTCCAGGCGGTGAAGCGGCGTGAAGAGCATGGACTGCCTACCAGCGCGGGCACGGTGACGCAATGCCGCAGCAGTATGATCGTTGGGAACGTAAAGCGCGACCAGACAGGAGGTGTCAAAGTAGGTTCTCAACGGCGCAATCGCGAGAGGACTTCCGACGCCCCAGGAATGGGCTTCGGCGAAATGCGCGTGAGCCGCGCCTTAAAGGCAGCGACAGACTTGCCTGGCTTCCTCTTGAGAGCCGTCACGAGTTTGATCCAAGGTTTGCCGCCGTGCGTGACCATGACGGTTTCCCCGGCATGCGCCAAATCGCCGATCATTTCGAACCCCTGAACCGCTTGTTGCTTCGTGACCGTTTTCATTTTACAAATTTATCCTCGACTTGAACCTTCGGCAATATCGAAGTCATCCACTACCTCCAATGCGCGCCCCGGATGGAGGCCTGCCGAACGAAGCAAGTGCGGGGTGACGATCTGTCGCCTGTGCCCCAAACAAAACCCGAAAGTGAAATTGAGGCTTGCCGCCGACGGGTTCCTTCTTAAGATTCAGAATCATTGTTAAATGTGCTTATGAGAGCCGCCACGCAAGCCAAACTTACGCCGGACCGGATCATGCAGTTGAGCTGGGGGTATGCGCCGCCCCTGATCATTGAAGCGGCGGTGAAAAATCATTTCTTCGATCTTCTTGACAGCTCCCCAAAAACCGCGCCGCAACTGGCCAAGGCAGCCCATGTCTCGTTACGGGGCGCGACCGCCATCTGCAACGCGCTGGTCGGGCTGCGCTTGCTGCTCCGCCATCGCGACCGCTACGCGCTGGCGCCGGAAAGCGCCGCCTTCCTGGTTTCACACAATCCCGGCTATCATGGCGCATTCTTCAGGCACGTTTCCACGCAACTGATCCCGAATTGGCTCTCCCTGGATAAGAGCGTCCGCACCGGCAGGTCTGTTCCCCGCGTCAATTCCGCAAAGAAAGGGGCCAGGTTTTTCGCCGAATTTGTCGAATCCATTTTCCCGCTCAGCTATTCCGCGGCGAAAACCCTGGGGAAACATCTTCGAATTTCCCATGCGAAAAGCCCTGTCACCGTGCTCGATCTGGCCGCCGGCTCGGGTGTCTGGGGCATCGCACTGGCGGAACAGTCGCCCCTGGTTCACGTGCGCGCGGTGGATTGGCCGGCGGTTCTGGCGGTGACGGAAAGAATTGCGCAGCGGCATGGCGTCGGCAACAGGCTGACCATTATTCCAGGTGATTTATTAAAGGTGCAATTCGGAAAAAATCATCAAGTGGCGACCTTGGGCCACATTTTGCACAGCGAAGGCCGCGCCCGCAGCCGCAAGCTATTAAAAAAGACGTTCGATGCCCTCGCCTCCGGCGGCACCATCGCGATCATGGAGTTCATGGTCAACCACGACCGCCGGGACCCTCTCATCGGGCTCTTGTTTGCTGTCAATATGCTGGTCAACACCGACGAAGGCGACACGTTTAGTTTCGAAGAAATGAGCGCCTGGTTGCGCGAGGCAGGTTTTGTAAAACCGCGCCTGCTCCCGGTTCCGGCGGTTTCACCGTTGGTGCTGGCAACCAAACCCTGAATTTAAGAGCAAGAAGAACGGACCCGCACCAGGGTCTTGACCGCCCGATTGCCGGCGGCCATGGACTGAAACAGTCCCGGCAAGTCGTCCAGAAATGCTTCGCCATCGACAAAGTCCGGCGCCCGCACCACGCCCGTTTCGATCAATTCCAACGCGCGCCGAATCGTCCGGGGCGTATGATGAAAACTCGAATACAGCGTCAGGTTGGAATAATGCAGCAGATTCGTGTCAAGTGAAACGGTCGAACCGGCCGGGCAGCCGCCAAAGAAATTCACCTTCCCGCCCTTGCGCACCAGGCGCGTGGCGGCCTGCCATGTTTCCGGCTTGCCGACCGCCTCGATGACCACGTCGAACTCCCGGCCTTCTTCCTTCGCGACGGCGGCCACGAGGTCGCCGGACCGACCGACGTCGATGAGCCGATCCGCTCCCAGCTTTTGCGCGGTCTGCAACCGCGGCCCGCGGCCGGCCAAGGCGGCGCGACAGCCGTGATGCCGGGCCAGCACGGCAAACATCAGACCAATCGGGCCGCTGCCGATGATCAGCACGTTCTGACCCAGGCGCGCTCCGACCTCCTCCCAACCCTGCACCACGCAAGCCAGCGGTTCGGTCAGGGCGGCGTCGGCGCAACGCGTCTTGGGCGCCAGCGCCAGCATGTTCTTCTGCACCAATCGCGCTGGCACCACAATGGATTCGGCGTAGGCGCCATTGAGAAAGAGAAGATCGTCGCAAAGGTTCTCCCGGTCGGCTTTGCAATATGCGCACGAACCGCACGGGGCGGAATTGGCCACGACCACGCGCTGACCCTGCTTCCAACCGGTGAGGCCCTCGCCGATCTCGCCAATCGTTCCGGCGAATTCGTGGCCGAACACCGACGGCGGCACGATCATCCGCGCGTGGTAGCCGCGCTTGAAGACTTTGAGATCGGTGCCGCACGTCAGCGCCGCCTCAATGTTCACCCGCACCTCCCCGGGCCGCAACTCGGGCGGCGCAATCTCTTGCACCCGGACATCCTCGCGCCCGTGCAGAATCGCGGCCTTCACGCCAGCAACTTGGGCACCAACTCGCCCTCCACGTCCGTCAAACGAAAGTCGCGCCCTTGAAAATGATAACTCAATTTGGTGTGGTCGAAGCCCAGCAGACGCAGGATCGTGGCGTGCAGGTCATGCACCGGCACCGGATCCTGGACGATGTTGAAGCCGAACTCGTCCGTCTTTCCCAGAGTCAAGCCGGGTTTGATCCCGCCCCCGGCCAGCCACATGGAGAAGGCCTGCGGATGATGGTCGCGCCCCTGGCTGCGCCCGGCTTCCTTGTTGGTTTCGACCATCGGCGTGCGGCCAAATTCCCCGCCCCAAATGACCAGCGTGTCTTCCAGCATGCCCCGCTGCTTGAGGTCCTTGATCAGGGCCGCGCACGGTTTATCTGTCGCGCCGCATTCCTTCTTGATGCCGCCGGTGACATCGGAGTGATGGTCCCAGGCCTCGTGGAAAAGTTGCACGAACCGCACGCCACGCTCCACCAGGCGCCGGGCCAGCAGGCAATTGTTGGCAAACGAACTTTCCCCCGGCACGGCCCCGTACATCTCCAGCGTCTGTTTGGATTCCTTGGCCAGGTCCATCAACTCCGGCGCGGTGGTCTGCATGCGGTAGGCCATCTCGAAGGAATTGATGCGCGTGGCAATCTCCGGGTCGCCCACCACGTCCAGCCGATCCTGGTTCAAATCTTTGAGCGCGTCCAGCGACCGGCGCTGCATGTCCGAAGTGATGCCGGGCGGATTTGCCAAGTATAAAATTGGATCGCCACTGCGCCGGAATGCCACGCCTTGATAGACCGTCGGCAGGAAGCCCGCGCCCCAATTGCCGGAACCGCCGCTGGTGCCGCCTGCCGAACTAAGCACGACGAAGGCTGGCAGGTTCTGGGATTCGCTGCCCAAGCCGTAACTGACCCACGCCCCCATGCTCGGACGGCCGAAGATGGTCGAACCGGTGTTCATGAAAATCTGGGCCGGCGCATGATTAAACGCCGGGGTGGTCATGGAGTTGACAATGGCGATGTCGTCCACCACCTCGGCCAGATAAGGCAGCGCCTCGGACAATTCCGCGCCGCATTGGCCATGCCGGGCAAATTGGAAGCGCGAGGCGAACAGCGCCGCGTCCGGCTTGATGAACGCGTAACGCTGGTCCTTGACGATTTCCTTCGGAATAGGCTGGCCGTCGTATTTGGCCAAGCCCGGGCAATGGTTGAACAAATCTAATTGACTGGGCCCGCCGGCCTGAAAAAGGTAAATGACCCGTTTGGCCCGCGCGGGGAATTGTGGCGCGTGCGCAGCCAGCGGGTTCCCGGCTGTGGCGGCCAAGGCCTCGTTGCCCCGCAACAGCGACGCCAGGGCCAGCGCGCCCAAACCCACGCCGCACTCGCGAAAGAAATAGCGGCGCGTCACCAGCTTGCGGCGTTCGTGCAGGAAATGTTCGGCAAAATTCATTGGTTCACTCCTTTGTAATCGTTTCGTCCAAATTGAGCAACACCCGCGTCACCATCGTCCACGCCGCCACCTTTTCCAGGTTGACGTCTTGGGGCGGGTTCTTTACGTCCTGCGTGGCGACCTGCACGGCTCGGGCGGTGCGGTCGGAAAAGAATTGGCTCTCGTCCTGCAAGAGCGAGGAGAGGACCGCCGTTTCCTTGGGACTCGGCGGGCGTCCGGTGCAAAGCTCGAAGGCGAACCGAAGGCGCGTGCGGTCGTCCTTGCCGCCATGCTTCCACACCCGCAAGGCCAGCGCCTGCGCCGCTTCCACAAAAACAGGGTCGTTCAAAGTGGTCAACGCTTGCAGCGGCGTGTCGGAGGGACTCCGGCGCGGACAAGGCGATTCGCCCGTCGGCGCATCAAAAACCTGCAAGGACGGATAGGGCACGGAGCGTTTGACGAAAGTGTAGAGCGCGCGGCGATAACGGTCTCCGGCTTTGGTTTCCCAAGTCATCGGCGAGCCGTAGCCCAGCGTCAGCACCCCGTCGGGGATCGGCGGATAGACTGGCGGCCCGCCAATCTGCCCATCCAATAGGCCGCTGGCGCTCAGGGCGATGTCGCGCACGATTTCCGCATCCACTCGCACGCGCGGCCCCCGGGCCAGCAGTTGGTCGTAAGGATCGCGCTCCAGCAGCCGCGGGCTGACGACGGACGATTGCCGATACGTGGCCGATTCGGCAATCAGCCTCTGCATATGTTTGACATCCCAGCCGGAGTCCATGAACTCGCAGGCCAGCCAGTCCAGCAATTCCGGGTGCGTCGGCGCATCGCCCTGCGTGCCGAAATCCTCCGACGTGGCCACCAGGCCGCGCCCAAAATAGGCCTGCCAAATGCGATTGACAATCACCCGCGCCACCGTCGGATGGCGCTTATCGACCAGCCATCGGGCCAGCGTCAGACGATTCAGCGGCGCGTCCTTGGGCAAAGCCGGAAAAATGGAGGGAACGCCCGGCGTGACCAAAGCCCCCGGCTTCTGCCAGTCGCCCCGGATGAAGACGTGCGTTGGGCGCGGATAATCTCGCGCCGCCAGGACCAACGTCGTGGGCGCCGACGGCCATTGCCCTTGTTCATCCTCTATCTTCTTGTTCGTCTCGGCCATGCGGGGATCGGTCATGCGGTAAAAGTCGAACAACTCGCGCCGCTGAGCCACGCTGCGTTGCTGGGGCGCCAGGGCCAGGATCTCACGCGCGTGGCGGCTGAGTGGATCGGCCCGCAACGGATGCGGCGCGGTCGTGACCGAGAGGCGAAACCGTCCCAGCGCGTGCTCGCTGCCGTAACTGTGGTTGAGCGTAAACTTTAAGACCGTGCCTCCCTCCCAACCCACCGCCTCCTTGCTTTCGAAGACGGCTTGACGGCTGCGGTTACGGCGACCCGGCAAATCCTCCACGGCCCAGCCAATTTTATTGGTGATGGTGCCATCGATGGCCGCGCTCGCGGGATAGCCCGGCTGGGAAAAATCGGCGGTGGCATTTTGTAATGCAACTTCATTGGTCGGAGCGTTGGGCGCATCAGGCGAAGCACCGACGGAAAATTCAGAGAGGACGAAGTTCCCATTGTCGGCCCGGCCCGGCCCGTAATAAGGCAGATTGGCATCGGCCAGCGCCTCCAGGCGAAAGCCGGTGATGCCTTTGAGTTTGGTCCTGGCCGTGACCGTGTATTGCGAAACGCCCGGATTGGAGCCGGTGGCCAGCAGCGAGTTGTCGTCCAATTTGGTGAACTTCGTTCCGACGCTGGCGTAATACGTCTGCGGCTCCAACACCGTCCAAGTCCCTTCCATCGCTTTCATGTCCCGTTCCCACGCCTCCATCTTCTGCGGAAGGTCCGCGTATTGGGCCATGAACTGGTCTTGGATGTCGGCGATCTTGCGCTGAATGGCCGCGCGCTTGGCCTGACCCGCCTGGTCCGGAACCTCCATCAAAGGCTCATCATCGTTGTTAAGGAAGGCAAACAGCCGGTAATACTCCTTTTGCGGAAAGGGATCGTACTTGTGGTCGTGGCATTGACAGCAGTTGATTGTCAAACCTAGGAATGCCTTTCCCAGCACGTCCATGCGCTCGATGATGCCCTCGTTGCGAAATTGTTCGGGATCGATTCCGCCCTCCTCGTTGAGCATCGAATTGCGCAGGAAGCCCGTGGCTACTTTCTGCGCCTGCGTGGCGTCAGGCAATAGATCGCCCGCCAACTGATCGATCGCAAACTGGTCAAAGGGCAGATTGGCATTATAAGCGTCAATGACCCAATCCCGGTAGGGCCAGATCGACCGGGACAAATCCTTTTCGTAGCCGTTGGAGTCCGCGTAACGCGCCACGTCCAGCCAATGCCGCGCCCAGCACTCTCCATAATGCGGCGAGGCCAGCAGCCGCTCGACCTGCTTTTCGTAAGCGTCGGGTGAGTGATCCGCCAGGTAATCCTCCATCTCCTGGATGGTGGGCGGCAGTCCCGTCAAGTCCAGGCTCACGCGGCGCAGCAGCGTCGAACGGTCCGCCTCCGGCGAGGGCCGGAGTTTCTCAGCCTCCAGCCGGGCCAGCACAAAGGAATCGATGGCATTGCGCGGCCAATGCTTGTTCTGGACGGACGGAATCGGCGGCCGGATCGGCGCTTTAAAAGCCCAATGCCGGCGCGGATCGACGGCCTTGACCGATGCGCTCGCCGGCCAGGGCGCCCCCTGGTCGATCCAGGCGCGGAGAATGCCAATTTGTTGCGCCGTCAGCCGGTCGCCCTTTTGCGGCATGATCAGGTCCGGCACCGCGCCGGATACCAACTCGATCACGCGGCTGTCGGCGCTGTGCCCGGGGATGATGTCCGGCCCGTGCTCGCCTCCTTGCAAGGCGATCTCCTTGTTGTCCCAGCGCAATTGACTCTCGTGTTTGTGCGCGCCGTGGCAGGTGTAGCAATTCTGGGCCAGGATCGGCTGCACATCGCGCACGTAATCAACCACGCCGGTGGCCGCCGGAGGCAATTCCGCGCCGGCGGCCGATCCGCACCAGGCAGCAAATGCCGCGCAGGAAAGGAATTTCCCGATCTGGACTAAACTTGGCGTCAAGGATGGCACAGCAGTGGCAAAGCTTGGACGAATTGCCCCCTTATGTTATTCGCCCGCAACACAAATAGCAAGCCCGCCCACCTGCGGGCAGTGTCCTAATATCAATGATTGTGCGGCCTGCGATCCATCTTCGGGGAGCACACGCGCCATCGCGTGTCGCCATCGGCGCCCTCGCCGATGGCATCTTCACATTCCATAAGAAGTGTATGAGGTGACAAGACGTGGCCGGCGAGGGGGCCAGCCACAACACCCGGGGCGCGTGTGCTCCCCAAATTAGGACTCTACCCGCCCGCGAAACCAACTTGCCGCGCCCGGACGAAATGGTACTCTACCCATCGACCGCGAATGAGTTAAGATCGGAAGATTATGAACGTTGAACTCAAGAAATTTTGGCCGCTGGACCCGAAAGTCGTCTTTCTGAATCACGGCTCCTTCGGCAGTTGTCCGCTGCCGGTGCTGGAGTTCCAGCGCGCCTTGCGCGACCGCCTGGAACGACAGCCGGTCCAATTCCTGGTGCGCGAGTTGGAGCCATTGCTCGATCAGGCGCGCGCCGCTCTGGCCCAATTCACCGGCGCGCGCCCGGAAAACCTGGTCTTCGTGCCCAACGCCACCAGCGGGGTCAACACTGTCCTGCGCTCGCTCACTTTTGCGCCGGGGGACGAATTCCTGGTGACCGACCACGAATACAACGCCTGCCGCAACGCCCTCGACTTCGTCGCGGAGCGCGCCGGGGCCAAAATCGTGGTGGCGCGCCTGCCTTTCCCGTTTCAATCCACCGGCCAGATTGAGGAAGCCATCCTAGGCCAGATCACCCCGCGCACGCGGCTGGCGCTGTTCGATCACGTCACCAGCCAAACGGGCTTCATCCTGCCGGTGGAGCGCCTTGTCAACCAATTGGCGGCGCGCGGAGTGGAGACGCTGATCGATGGCGCGCACGCCCCCGGCATGGTTCCCCTGCAACTGGAGCAGTTGGGCGCGACCTACTACACCGGCAACTGCCACAAATGGCTGTGCGCGCCAAAAAGCGCCGGCTTCCTGCACGTCCGCCCCGACCGCCAACCCTTCATCCATCCGCTGACCATCAGCCACGGCTTGAACTCGCCGCGCGCCGACCGCTCGCACTTTCTCGTCGAGTTTGCCTGGACCGGCACGCTGGAGCCGTCGGCCTGCCTGAGTGTGTCGGCAGCTTTGCGTTTCATGGAGGGATTGGCGCCGGGCGGCTGGACGGAAATCATGGCGCGCAATCGCGCTCTGGCGCTGGAAGGCCGCAAGCTGCTGTGTCAAACATTGGAAGTCGATCCGCCCTGCCCCGAGGATTGCATTGGTTCGATGGCGGCGGTGCCGCTGCCCGACGCGCGCGAAGCCCATCAGTCCTTGTCGCCGCTTTACATCGACCCTTTGCAGGACCAGTTGCTGGCGCGTCACGGCATCGAAGTCCCGATCATCCCGTGGCCGGGGTTTCCCAAGCGGCTGGTGCGCATTTCCGCCCAATTGTATAATACGATCGAGCAGTATCAGTTGCTGGCCGGCGCCTTGCGCGAGCTCTTATGATATGATCGCGTTGATTGACTACGATTCCGGCAACTTGCGCAGCGCGCAGAAGGCGCTGCTCAAAGTCGGCGCGGAGGTGCGCGTGGTCCGGCGGCCTGAGGAGATCGACGGCGCGCGCGCCGTGGTGCTGCCAGGCGTCGGCGCGTTCGACGATTGCATGCAGGCGCTGCAAAAGCAGGAACTGCTGGGCGCGGTCAGGGATTTCATCAAGACGGGTCGGCCCTTCCTGGGCATTTGCGTGGGCTACCAGGCCTTGTTCGAGCGGAGCGAGGAGTTTAACAGTTGCGCGGCGGGATTGGGGATTTTTCCCGGCAAAGTCGTCCGCTTCTCCGGCAATTCAGGACTCAAGGTGCCGCAGATTGGTTGGAATCAACTGAACATTGTCCGGCCGGACTGCCCTATTTTTCAAGGCATCCCTTCCGGCAGCTACGTCTATTTCGTCCACAGTTATTTTCCCCAGCCGGCGGACCCATCCATCACCGCGACGGAAACCACCTATGGCGAAGCGTTTGCCTCCGCCGTGTGGCGGGACAATGTCTTTGCCACGCAATTCCACCCGGAAAAGAGCCAGGCCGTCGGATTGCAATTGCTCAAAAACTTTGTCTCCTTAATTCGCAACTAGGGACCGCAGCTTGGCGAGGTTCTCGACGTCTTCATGCAGGTCGTCGGATTTTGGAGTTTCCAAACAGCCCGGCGTGCGCTTGAACCGGGCGTCGTTGACGATGTGGCGAAAGCCTTCCAAACCAATCTTGCCCTTGCCGATGTGTTCGTGCCGATCCACGCGCGAATTGAATTCGGTCTTGGAATCGTTGAGGTGAAAGGCGGCGATTTGTTTTCGTCCGATCAACTTGTCCAGGCGCCTCATGGTTTTGTCCCAGCCCTTGGCCGTCCGAACATCGTGGCCCGAGGCGAACAAATGGGCGGTGTCAATGCACACGGCCAGTCGTTCCGGCTTTTGCACGCGGTCGTAGATGGCCGCCAGGTGTTCCAGTTGGTAGCCGAGGCAACTCCCTTGCCCGGCGGTGTTTTCCAGGGCCACGCGCACGGGCGAACTTTTGGTCGCGCGCGCCACCTCGTCCAAACCGGCCACGATATGCTCCAGCCCAGCCTCCTCACCCGCGCCCAGATGCGCGCCGGGATGCAGCACCAGGAACGGCAGCCCCAGCGCGCCGGCAAAGGTGATTTCCTGGATGAGCGATTGCAGGGACCTGGCGCGGTTGGCGGAGGGCGGCGCGCCCAGGTTGATCATATAGCCGGCGTGGCCGAAGACCGCCGCCAAACTCAACCGCTTCCACTCCCCCGCGAAGCGTTCGATCTCCTCCGCCGCCGGCGCCCGTCCGAACCATTGCATATTATTCTTGACGCATATTTGGGCGCATGCCGCCTTGATGGTTTCCGCCCGTTTCAAAGCCGTATGCGCGCCCCCCGCCGTCGAACAATGAGCGCCAAATATCATGCCCGAATTCTGTATGAAAAGATGGGCTATGCAATGGGAAAGATCTCTTGTCACCTTTGTGAGCTTTGTGTTCTTTGTGGCAATAATTCCTATGCAAACAATCCAAGAACTCTGT
>Ga0302324_100010915_pt1 | contig 18722 bp, 15 predicted proteins | sample Palsa_T0_1_FD_201949 | JGI IMG/M metagenome (GOLD analysis project Ga0302324, IMG submission 201949) | Peat permafrost microbial communities from Stordalen Mire near Abisko, Sweden - Palsa_T0_1 | ecosystem: Environmental > Terrestrial > Soil > Palsa > Peat permafrost | place: Sweden: Abisko...
TGGCCGCACTGGCCGACGCCGCGCATGCGGCCGGCGTCCCGCTGCTGGTCGACAACACCTTCGCTTCGCCGTACCTGTGCCGGCCGATCGAGTATGGCGCCGACGTCGTCATCCACTCGGCGACGAAGTTCATCGGCGGCCACGGCACGGTGATCGGTGGGGCGCTGGTCGAGTCGGGTCGCTTCCCGTGGGGCGCCGGCCGGCATCCGCTGCTCTCGGAGCCGAGTCCCGGCTACCACGGGATCAACTTCGCCGAGACGTTCGGTGAGTACGCGTTCCTGATGCGCGCGCGGGCCGAAGTCTTACGTGACGTCGGCGCCTCGATCTCGCCGATGAACGCGTGGCTCTTGGTGCAGGGCCTCGAGACGCTCGCCGTGCGGATGCCGCAGCACGTCGCCAACGCGCGGGCGGTCGCCACGTTCCTGAAGAGCCGCGACGAAGTCGCCTGGGTCGCGTACGCCGATCTGCCCGACAGCCCCGAGCGTGCGCTGGCCGCGAAGTATCTGCCGCTCGGCGCCGGCGCGGTCTTCACTTTCGGGTTGCGGGGTGGTCGCGACGCAGGCCGCGCGTTCATCGAGGCGCTCCAGTTGTGGAGCCACCTGGCCAACGTCGGCGACGCGAAGAGCTTGGTGATCCATCCCGCGACGACGACGCATCAACAGCTCACCGACGACGAGTTGCAGGCCGCTGGGATCGGCCCGGAGATGGTGCGGCTCTCGGTCGGCCTCGAAGACGTCGAGGACCTGATCTGGGATCTCGAGCGCGGCTTAGCCGCCGCGGCGAAGGTCGGGCGGGTGCAGGCATGATCCTCGAGACGGCTAGCGAGCGGCGCGCCTTGCTCGACCGCTCGCACACGGTCGCGATGGTCGGCGCCTCGCCCAAGCACGACCGGCCGTCGTACTTCGTCTTCTCGTATCTGCGCACGAAGGGCAAGCTCGACGTCGTGCCGATCAACCCGACCGCGCCGGCGATCGACGGCATCCGCTCGTATCCGACCCTGGCGGCCTACGCCGCCGAACACGGACCGCCGGATATCGTCGACGTCTTCCGCCGGCCGAACGAGGCGCCGCAGGTCGTGCGCGAAGCGATCGACGTCGGCGCGAAGGCGATCTGGTTTCAGTACGGAGTCGTCAACGAAGAAGCGATTCAGCTGGCCGATCAGGCCGGCCTCGATGTCGTCGTCGACCGCTGCATCAAGGTCGAGTCGGCGCGCTTCGACGGCGGGCTCGCGCTGGGCGGCCTGAACACCGGCGTGCTGACGGCCAAACGCCGCCTCCACTGAACGTGGACGACGCCGCCGCGCTCGACGCGCGGATCCTCGCGGCGATCGCCGCATACGCCCTCGACGACGCCGGCTTCCTGGCACTGGCGCGCGACCTGTTCGCGTATCAGGTCGAGCGCAACGTGCCGTATGCGGCCTACGCCCGCAGTCTCGGCTTCGATCTCGCCCGGCTGCCGGAGCGGGTCGAGGACATCCCCGCCGTCCCGGCCGCCGCTTTCAAGGAAGCGCGCCTCGCGACGTTTCCGCCGGAGCAGACCGTGCTGTGGTTCGAGACCAGCGGGACGACCCTCGGGCGTGGCGGCCGGCACGAGTTTTCGACGGCGCGCCTGTACGAGGCCGCGCTGCTCGCCTCGTTCGACCGGCTTCTCTTGGGCGACGGCGCGCGGCTGCGCTACCTGCAGCTCGTCCCCGATCCGCGCGAGCGGCCGCACAGCTCGCTGGGCTTCATGATGCACGCCGTCGCGCAGGCACGCGGCGACGGTGCCGGCGGCTGGTACCTGCACGAGGACTTGCTCGATGTCGACGGCTTCGTGCGCGACGTCGAGCGCGCGCGACGCGACGGCAGCGCGGTCTGCGTCGCCGCGACCGCGTTTGCACTGGTCGCGTTGCTCGACGCGCTCGCCGAACGGCAGCTCGTGCTCGCGCTCCCACAGGGTTCGCGCGTCATGGAGACCGGCGGTTTCAAGGGGCGGACCCGCATCGTCGAGCGGGCGTGGCTCTACGCGGAGACCGCGGCGCGGCTCGGTGTCCCGACCCCGGCGATCGTCGCCGAGTACGGGATGACCGAACTCTCCTCGCAGTACTACGACGCCCCCGCGTCGCGCGCGCGAGTCGAGCCGCCGCGCGTCAAGGTGCCGCCGCCGTGGCTGCGCCCGATCGTCGTCGACGGCGAAGGCCGGCCGCTGCCGCCGGGCGTCGTCGGAGCGATTCGCCACGTCGACCTAGCCAACCGAGGCTCGGTCGTCGCGATCGAGACCGAGGATCTCGGCGCGCTCGTCGACGGCGGCCTGATCCTGCTCGGTCGCGAGCAGGGGGCCGAACTGCGCGGCTGCTCGCTCGACGCCGAGACGTTGACCCGGAGCAAAGCATGAAGCCGCCGTCGTCGGCCAGAACCCCGGCTTCGTTACCCACCCCGGAGGACGCCCGTCGATGAACACTTCGAAGACCGCCTATCGTACGCTGATCCTCGGTGCCTCGTACGGGTCGCTCCTGGCGACGAAACTCGCGATGGCCGGCCACGACGTTACGCTGGTCTGCCTCCCGGCCGAGGCAGAGGCGATCAACACGCGTGGCGCGCGCGTGCGGTTACCGGTCAAGGGACGCGAGGGTTTGGTCGAGATCGACTCTCGAGGGCTCACCGGGAAGCTCTCCGCGGCGGGACCCGGCGCGGTCGATCCGGCCGACTACGATCTCGTCGCACTGGCGATGCAGGAGCCGCAGTACCGCGCGCCCGGCGTGCGCGAACTCCTCGACGCGGTCGCCACCTCGGGCGTGCCCTGCATGTCGATCATGAACATGCCGCCGCTGCCGTACCTCGACCGCATCCCCGGTCTCGACACCGCTGCCTTGCATGCGGCGTACACCGATGCGACGGTCTGGCGGAACTTCAACCCGGCACGGATGACCTTGTGCAGCCCGGACCCGCAAGCGTTCCGCCCACCCGACGAAGACGTCAACGTGCTCCAAGTGACGCTGCCGACCAACTTCAAGGCGGCGCGCTTTGAGTCCGACGCGCACACGGCGATGCTGCGGCGGATGCAGGCCGACATCGAGGCGATCCGCTACGACGCGGGTGGTGGCGCGGTCGAGCTGCCCGTCAAGCTCAAAGTGCACGACTCCGTCTTCGTGCCGCTGGCGAAGTGGGCGATGCTGATCACCGGCAACTATCGTTGCGTCACGGCCGCCGGCCCGCGCGCGATCAAGGAGGCCGTGCACACCGACCCCGAGGAGTCGCGGGCCGTCTACGACTGGGTCCGCGCGCTGTGCGTCGCGCTGGGCGCGTCGCCCGACGATCTCGTGCCGTTCGAGAAATACGCGGCCGCCGCGCAGGGGCTCAGCCGGCCCTCGTCCGCCGCGCGCGCGCTCTTCGCCGGCGCGCCGAACATCGAGCGCGTCGACCGGCTCGTGCAAGGGATCGCAGCGCAAAAGGGGATGCGCTCGGCGGCCCTCGACGAGACGGTCGCGCTGGTCGACGCACAATTGGCGACCAACCGGAAACAGGTGGCCTGACCGCGAGCGAGAGCGCCGTGGCGTCACCGCTGCGCGCGCTCTCGGCGGCGCGGATCGTCGCCTTCGTCGCCGACGCCGCGCGGCGCTGGAGCGACGCCGACTTCGCGCCGCGCGTCCGCGCGATGCGCGCGATCGCCGATCGGCTCGGCTACAGCGAACCGGTCGTCGACTACGCGCTCGACCGCCTCTTCTTCGGCATCACCGCTGCGGCGCTGGAGGCGGCGATCGTCTCCGAGCTCGGCGCCGTTGCGGCCCTCGACGGTGTCGTCCCGCGCGCCGGCGCGCCGGCGGCCTGGGCGCGCGGCGTCGACCGGGTCGCGATCGTCTCGAGCGACACGACGATCGGGGTCGCGCTGGTGCCGGCGATCTTCGCCTTGTGTGCGAAGTGCGAGGTCGTGGTGAAGGATCGCAGTGACGCGCTCGTCGCCGCCTTCTTCGCGACGCTCGCCGAGGAGCATCCGGCTTTCGCTTCCGCCGCGAGCGCGCGCGCGTGGGCCGGCGGCGGCGATTTCGACGAGGACGCCCTGCTGGCGCACGCCGACGTCGTCGTCGCCTTCGGTCGCGACGAGACCCTGCGCACGCTCCGCTCCCGCTGCGGCGCCGACGCGCGCTTCGTCCCCTTCGGCCACCGGGTGAGCCTCGGCCGACTCACCGCCGCGGACCTCGCCCACGCTGACGAAGCGCTGCTGGCCGGGATTGCCCGCGACGCGCTGCTCTACGACGGCGAAGGCTGCCTCTCGCTGCACGCCCTCTTTGTCGACGCTGCCGACGACGCCGCGTTCGCGATGTTCACGCGGCGGCTCGGCGCGGCGGCCGAGCGCATCGCGATCGAGTTCCCGGCCGGCCGCATCGAACCCGCGCGCACCGCGGCAGCGGCCGCGTACCGGCAGCTCGCCGCGTTTCGCGCCGCGGGCGGCCGCGGCGCCGTCGTCGGCTCCGGCGATTCGACCCTCGTGTTCGACGCGCCACGCGACGAACCGCCGCCACTCGTTGCGCGCACGCTCCCGATCCTGCGCGGCGACGACGAAGCGCTCGCCGCCTACGTCGCCGCGCACCACCTCCCGGTCCAGGCCCTTGGCGTCGCTGCCACCGACGAGCCCGCTGTCGCGCTCGCCACGCGCATCGCCGCCGTCCGCGCCGCACCGCTGGGCACGCTGCAAGACCCCCCGCTCGCCGGCCACCACGGCGGCGCGCAACGCATCGCCGACTTCATCCGCTGGATCGACACATCATAATCGCGGCACTCGCAGGGCATTCCATTCTTGAGCCCGATATGATATCATGGCGTCGCGATGTCACTGCCCACAAAGGCCCTCCCGCTCCGCCTCGACCCGGAGACCTACCAGCGCCTCTACCTCCAGGCGAAGGCCGAGGGCGTCTCGATGAACGAGCTGGTCAAGCGTGCCCTCGGTGAGCACTTCGAAGCAAAGCCGATCGACCGCGAGCGTCTGAGAGCCCTCGCGAGCGAGATCGTGGCTCGGGATGCCGCTCTCCTCGACGCGCTAGCGAAGGCCTAATGGTCTACCTGAGCACGGCGGACGTCCTCGAGCTCTTCGAGCTCCACATCGGACCGCGCTCTGCACTGAGCCGTCCGGAGCTCTTGGAGTCCGCGGTCGCGCTCCCGCAGGCGACGATGTTCGGCGAGGATCTCTATCCGCACATCTTTCAGAAAGCAGCCGCTCTCCTCCGGTCGATCGCGCAGAACCAGTCCTTCGTCGACGGCAATAAGCGCATCGCATGGCTTGCGATGAGTGTCTTTCTCGCAGCGAACGGCATCGACGTCCTGGCCACCCCCGAGGATGGGCTGCAGCTGATGACCGATCTGGCCAACGGCTTCGCGAACCTCGACGCCATCGGAGCATTCTTGGCACAGCGTTCGCGCCCGCGCGGCGATGCGCTCGGAGAGATCTCCTACGGCATTCTGGCCGGTATCGCCTAAGGCTCCGAGGCTGCGCCCTACCCTTCGTCGTAGCCCCGTGATCGATGCCCTCGCACCACGTCGAGCGTGACAACCTCGAAGCGATCGTCACCGCGGTTCCAGGGCCGCGGTCGCGCGAGCTTGCGGCGCGGTTGGCGGTGTGTGAGGCGCCGGGGGTTACGTATCTTGGGGCGGATTATCCCGTTTTTTGGGAGTCGGCGCACGGGGCGCTGGTCGTCGACGTGGATGGGAACCGCTATCTCGATTTGACTGCCGCGTTCGGCGTCGCGGCGACGGGGCACACCAATCCCGCTGTCGTCGCGGCGATCGAGGCGCAGGCGCGCACGCTGATCCATGGGATGGGCGACGTCCACCCGACCGAGGTGCGCACGCGGCTGCTCGAACGGCTTGCCGCGCTAGCGCCGGGCGCGCTCTCCAAATCGTACCTGACGACCTCGGGTTCCGAAGCCGTCGAGTTCGCGCTGAAGACCGCGCTGCTCGCGACCGGGAAGCCGCGCGCCCTCGCCTATCACGGCGCTTACCATGGACTCACGCTCGGCGCACTCGAGGTCATCGGGATCGACAAGTTTCGCGCACCGTTCGCGCCGCTGGTCGTCGAGCGCGCGACGTTCCTGCCATATCCTGGCGCCGACACGACGGCCGACGCTGCGCTCGCCGCGGTGCTGTCCGCGCTGGCGCGCGATCCTGACCTCGGCGCGATCCTCGTCGAACCGATCCAAGGTCGCGGCGGCGTGATCGTCCCGCCGGAGGGCTTCCTGGCGGGGTTGCGCGCCGTGTGCGACGAGCGCGGTCTGCTCCTGATCCTCGACGAGATCTACACCGGCCTGGGGCGCACCGGACCGCTCTTCGCCTGTGAGCGCGAAGGCGTCGTCCCCGACTTGCTGTGCATCGGGAAGTCGCTGGCCGGCGGGGTCCCGCTCTCGGCGACGATCGGGACGCCGCGCGCGATGGACGCCTGGCCACGCAGCGCCGGCGAGGCGCTCCACACCTCGACCTTCCTGGGGAATCCGCTGGCCTGCGCGGCGGCGCTCGCCAACCTCGACGAGCTCGAGCGTCTCGACCTCCCGGCCCGCGTGCGCGCCCGCGAACCGGTTTTCGCCGAGCGCCTGGGCAGCCTACGCGCGATCTCCGGTGTGCGCGACGTGCGCGGGCGCGGGTTCCTGTGGGCGGTCGAGTTCCGCGACGGCGCGCTGGCCAATCGCATCGTCGTGCGCGGGCTCGCGCGGGGTCTGGTGCTGCTGCAGTCGGGCCCGACCGGAACCTCGATCACGCTGGCGCCGCCGCTAACGATCGCCGACGAGCAACTCGCGCGCGCCCTCGACCTGTTCGAGCAGACGATACGCGAGGTGGCAAAGGCAGGATGAGCGCGCTCAAGGTCGGGATCGTCGGCAGCGGCTTCGGCGGTGCGGTGCACGCGCCGGCGTACGCCCTCCATCCGCGCTTCGAGGTCGTCGCCATCGCCTCGCCGACGAACGCGGAGCGGGTCGCGCGCGAGCGCAAGATCCCGCACGCCTTCCCGTCGGTCGAGGCGATGCTGGCCGGCGTCGAGCTCGACGTCGTCTCGGTTGCCTCGCCGCCGTTCGACCATCACCGCAGCGTGCTGGCGGCGCTGGCGGCCGGGAAGAACGTCCTGTGCGAGAAGCCATTCGCGCTCACGGTCGCACAGGCCGAGGAGATGGCCGCCCTGGCCGCACGGGCGGGGACGGCGACCGCGCTTGCGTTCGAGTTCCGCTACTTACCGACGGTCCGCGCGCTCGCCGAGCTGATTGAGAACGGGCATCTCGGCGCGCTGCGTGAGATCGAAGTCGCCCGCCTCGGTCGCGACCTGCTGGAGCGCGAGACGCGCCGCGAGCGCGGCTGGTGGTTCTCGCGCGAGCGTGGCGGTGGCGTCGCCAACGCCTTCATGCCGCACTTCTTCGATCTGGCCAACCACCTGTCCGGCCGCACCGTACAGGCAACACACGGGCTGCTGCGAACCGCCAACCCGCGCCGCGTCGATGCACAAGGCACCTTCCAAAGCACCGTCGCCGACGGCGCCTTCGCGTTCGTCGACTACGGCGCCGGGTTGGTCGGGCGCGTCAGCAACGACTCGACGACGATCGTCGAATCGATGACGGTCGCGGTGCACGGCGAGCTACGCAGCGCGGTCGCCAGCGGCCCATCGCTGGGCGGCCTGCGCCTGTTCACCCTCGCGGACGACGAACAAGACGAGCTGGAGGTCGTGACCCTCGGGAACGCCCAGCACGCCGCGATCCACCCGAACCTCCCAGCGTTCCTCGCACTGCTCGACGCCTTCGCCGTACGCATCGACCTCGGCGGCGGCGACGCCCCGACCTTCGCCGACGGCCTCGTCACGCAACGCCAACTCGACGCGATCGGCTACGGCCGAACGGGTTGACGGGAAGTCCTCCCGTCTATCACCTTATGAGCTAAGGCGGCTTCCCCGAACGGCTTCTCACATAGGGCCATGCTGAATCCGACCGCTGCGAGGCAGATCAGACCAGACAATACCGGTCGGCCGTTCGGTGTCCACGGCGCCGGGAAGCGAAGTGAAAGAGTAGTATTGAAGAAAGCATCAGCTGTCCGGCATAGATGGAGCTTGCGCCGGCAGCGTTGATGCCGGCGTCGCAAGCGGGTCCGACGAGCGCACGATCGCCGTCGTTCCCGGCGGGCAGCGACGACGTTGCTTGCCCGTGGCGATCGCTTCCGCTACGGCCGCTCGCTCCGTCAGCTCGCCGGGTCGCCGAGCACCGTGGTCATGGCGCGGCACACATCCCGCTCCGCCTACGGGCTAGCGTCAGCGCACTCCCTGGTGGCAGTCTGTCGCGATCAACCTTTCGGCGCGGAGCCTTCCCGTTCGCGCCCCGACCTCGAGTAACCCAAACCGACCGTCGTCCGCTGCTTCTGCACGTCGCGACTCTAGCATTTCGTAGCGCTGCTCAGTCACACGCAAGAGCTCACACTCTAAGTGAACGTTCGATTCTGCCTTAGCGGTCGTCGCTGCCAACGAACTAAAGAATGCCGAGTCATAAAGGTTTGCATTCCTAGAGTTTTCGCCAGCTGTTCCCCAATACGGATGTGGCTTCGCGACAGCGCACGCGTAGAGCGAATCGCCGAGCCGCGTCCAAAGCACCACCTCATCCGCTTTGGACATCTCCTTGCCGGCCCCAACCACTGCGCTATTCAGCGACCGCATACGCTCGATCTCCGATGGAACGCACTGCAATGCCGTTGACGCCTCTGACGGCAATCGAGTCGTCTGCCAGAATGCGGCGGACACAAGAACGGCACCTAACGTTAACTGCATACCTCTCGTCGCGCTATGGCAGTGCATCCAACCCCGAAATCAAGGCTTGAGCTTGCGACGCGACGACTCCATACGACTCAAGGTCGTTCACGTCCATAGCACCGCCAGTGTTAGCAATCACGCTTCCAGCGTTTGGGTTTGTTAGGGTACCTACCGTTACGAGAGCCGTCCCTCCACCGAGGCCACCGACCTCGTACGGCACCAAGGCGAGATACGATCCCGTGCAGCGATAGCCGGCAGGACAGCTGCTCTCGGCATAGCCGTCAGGAAAGGTGACATTTGTAATTCCAAGGCCACTCAAATAGGTTTGCACGATCGCTTCTGGCGTCGGCGTCGCCTGCGCTGCCACTCGTGACCGCTCCGTCGGCACCGCCACAAGCAAGAGCATCGCAAGGAGCACGGTGAGGCGCAGTATTTTAGTCCTTCGCACGGCCCTGGGCTTCATTGCAACCTCCTAATAGAGCACGCGATAGAAGCGCGGCGGCAGGTTGGGATACGATGGCGGGAACCAAGGAGCTGACGGCCATATGAATGCGTGGCCGCTGCTCGAGTTCGAGTACACGAGCGTACAGCCGCTGTTCATGCATATCCCGATGTGGTCATCCTGATTTTGAATGTCGATGTCGCCTGGAAGAGTGTTCGCCTGGCTGACAAGTGTTCCCCGCCCCGCCTGCAAGGCTGCTTCGACCGAAGCGACATTCAGTGGATTTGTGCCCAGTTGAGCGAGGCCCACTTGTTGAGGAATTTGATTTACGGCCCAAGCGCACGCTAAGTACCCGTTCAACGTACCCGGAGCGTTATAGCTGGACATCTGATTTGTAAAGTCCGTCTGTGCCTGTTGAGCAATCAACTGGCCTAACGTCATTCCTCCCGGTGGAGGGGTCGCGGGGGGCACCGGCGGAGTCGGAGTCGGCACGGGCGGGGGAGCTACTGGCGGAGAAGCCGACGTAACGGACAGCGTAATTGGGTATTGGCTGGACTCAATGCCGCTCGTTACGTCGACAAAATAGATGGTCGATGTGAAGATGCCGACATTTGTAGCGAGGGAAACAGCTATATCGAGGATAGCGGGGGCGTTCCCGGCGGTAACCGAAGAAACGTGGGGGCTCCTACTTCCCTTGGCATCGGCGCGGTGACGCCGCAAGGCGGCATCGGCGTGGGAGGAACGACCCCGCCATTGAACCCTAATTCTAAGTGCTAGCGTCTACGACGATTCAATTGCGGAATGGGCATGGCGTTCTGAGAAACCGATGAACTCTAACGACTGGGTGGCTTTGGGGAGCGGTCTCGCCTTCATCGCCTTTGGCGCATTTATCCTAAGAGACTATGACGCATCAGCGGCTCGCTATGAGAAGCAGTTGGCTGCGTCTAAACTGTTGTCTAGCCTCGTCCGATGGACCATGGTTGGAGGATCGCCGACGTCTCGATTTCAGAGACTGCAAGCGCGCGCTCTGGCAGTTATGGCGATTCTTATCGGCGTTGCGCTAATCATCGTACGGGCAATTTATCGATTTCAGTAGCTGGTCCGAGAAGAGCGTCGTTCGCTGATGTAGCCGAGGCCGCGCCGGTAGCACGTCACGAGGAGTTCCGGCATCGACCTTACCCCGAAGGCCGCTTCGAGGGTGCCGATGTGGTTGCGCACCGTGCCCTCCGCGAGTCCTTTGAAACGCGCGATCTCTTTGGGTTTCATTCCGCTGAGCAGGAGCGCCAGTACTTCGCGCGGCGCCGGCGTCAGCGCCGCGACGATCTCATCGTCGATCGCGCCGGTGCGGCGTCCCAGCCGCCGAGCGAGGAATGACGTCGGATAGTGCCTGTGGACTCTCTCGGCAGCCACTACGCTTGGCGTCGATTCGGACTCGAGCGAAGCGAGTGTCGCGAGCCAGAACAGGCCGGCCCGTTCGGCCTCGTCGTAGACGTCGGTGAAGGCGCGTGAAGCTTGAGCCACCTCGCGTCGAATCCGATGGACGAGGCCGCCAACGAACGTCTCGACTAGCCGAAGGCGGACATCCAGGGCGCCTGGGTGTGACCGCCCTGCGTTCGCGTTGAGGCTGCAATAGTGCTCGAAGAGTGCAGGGCTCGCATCGGGATCGATCTCCGTCAGCGCCCAGGCGAGGAAGAGGAGTGCGACCCTCTCTTCGGGTTCCGCTTGCGGCCAAGAGATCGACGCGGACCATTCGAGCGCTTCCGCCGTGAAGTCCGCCGCGCCGGCCACGTCACCGAACGCGACCCGGACCAGTGCTCGGTTCGCGACAGCCCAGACCCGCCACGCCGGCGTCGGAGCAAGGGCGACCGATCGGCGGACGAGCGCATACGCGCTCCGCTGGTCTCCTTCGAGGGCGTAGAGCCACGCGTCGACGACCGCGATCTGCATCTTCGCCCGACTGCGGACCGAGATCTCGGCCAGCGACGTCTCCGCCTCACGCCGTCGTCGATGGTGCGTGCCCGGGACCTGCGGTGATCGCAGCGCAAGCTCGAGCATCGCGACCTGCAGCTCTAACTGCTCCTCGAGATCGCGATTGCGCTCGGCACGCTGTCGGGATATGTCGAGCGCGCCCGAGAAGAGGCGAAGGGCGAGGGCGTACCGCTCTTTCGCGACGGCAGCGGATGCGCGGCGCATGGTCGCGCGGACGTCAATCATCGCGTTGCCAGCTCCGCGCTTCGGCCGCCCCCCGGGTCACGGCCGACCAACCGCTTTCCATCACCCTAGCCAGACGCCACGTTCGGCTTGCTAAGCGGGCTTCCTCTCGGCTTCTTCAGCGCCCGGAGGACCGGGCGAGCGAACGGTCGCCGATGCTGACGACGTCTACGGTGGGCTGGAGTCCCCGAGAGCCACCGCCATGGCGCGGTAGATGTTCAACCGCCCGCAGCCTTGGTTCGGATCGTTGATGCTGTCAGCCGTCTGGCAGAGCAGTTGCCGCATCGCGGTCGGTGATTGGTAGGTCGAGTTCAAGCCACCCGTCGCGGAGAGGATCAGCGCCACGGCGCCGGCGACGTGCGGCGTCGCCATCGACGTCCCCGCGATCAACGTTCGGCAGTCGACAGGCGAAGTGACACCGGACGAATTCGGATAATCATCCGTGCACTCGCCCTCGAAGTTCTGGTCGGTCGGCGAGGACATGTAGGGGGTTGTCGTCCAGATGTTCTCGATCCAGTGCAGGTCGTCTTCATCCATATCGCTCGACGGGTCGCCGCCCGGCGCCACGATGCCCCACGCTGCCGCGCTATTCAGCGTGTCGTTGGTCCCGTAGTCGCTGTACGACGCCACGTACTCGACCGGCGCCGTCGGGGTGCCTAGCGTGTTGCCCGTCCCGTTCGGGTTACTCGAACCGTCGGCCAGCGACGTCGCACCAACCGCGAGCACGCCGGTATCGCACGCCGGCGCCTCGGTCGGGGGGCCGTAGGAGTTGCCGGCGGCCGCGACGACGACGACATTGTTAGCGATCGCCTCAGCGACGGCTGCTCCCTCAGTCGGATCGTCGTCCACGCCGTTCGAGCACGAGCCACCACCCAGGCTCATGCTGATGACGTTGACGTGGTTGTTCACCGCATCGTCGATCGCTGAGGCGATGTCGACTGTCGATGCGTCGCACTGGTCGTCGGCGCCCGTGTCGCTCACGCACGTGTCGTCCGGCGTCGGGAAGACCCGGTATCCGTAGATCACCGTATTTCCGCCGGCGCCCGTGAAGCCGAAGCTATTGTTCGTGTCGGCCGCAGCGATGCCCGACACGTCGGTCCCGTGACCCATCGGGTCGGTTTCGAAGTCCGATGACGACTGGAACGTACCGGCGACATTGCTGATGAAGCATTTCTGGTAAGCGATCTTCGAGGACAGCTCGGGATGGTTCGGGTCTTCGCCCGTGTCGATGACGGCAATCTTCACCGTTGCCGAACCGAGCGCGTTGGCGTTCGTGATTCCGCTTCCGTTGCCCGATTGGGAATACTCGAAGGCGTACCCGAGCTTGATGGCGTGCATGTCCCACTGACCGGGGACACCGGCGCTCTCGGCATACGGCAGGACTTCGAACGTCGATGCGTTCGGGTTACCGGCGGTCGTGTTCTGTGCAGCGGTGAAGCCGCCGAAGTATGGGTCACTCGTCCAGTACGGCGCGGTGACGGTCGTGGTCCGGCGACGTGCGCCTGTCGGGGCGACGCTGAGGACGCCCGGCTGCGCGCGCAGCGACGCCTCGACGCTCGCGACGCGACCGGCCGGGACCGCCAAGATATGCATGACGTGTCCCAGGTGCGAGAACGTCAATTCGCGCACGAGGCTCGCGCCGGTCGCGCTCTCGCGCTGGGCGATCGAGGTCGCGCCGCGCTGCACGGTCGACGTGGCATACGTCACGGCCAGCAGATTGCTCGCCGACGCCGGGGTTCCGCGGTCGCGCGACCGCACGAAGCGACGTGGCCCCTCGCCGCGCGACGTGACCCCGCGTCCGACCGCGAGCGTCTGGTCGTTCGTCGGGCAGATGTACGCCGCGGCATTCGGCGTTGCAGTCGGCGTCGGGCTCGGCACCGGCGACGGTGTTGGGAGCAGCGAGGTCACGGTGAAGAACAGCAGCACATAGGTCTTGCCGCCGATCAGCGTCGGTCCCGGCGCGCCGCCGGTGAACGTCAGCGTGCCCCCGGAGACGCTCGCGGGGCCCTCGATCGTCGTCCAGCCGTTGTTCGGCTGCGTCGGATCGTAGAGCGCGATATAGGCATAGGGTCCGAGCGACGCCGCCACCGATGCCGGCACGACCAGCGTGAACGACGGGTACGACGCGAACGTCACGGTCGCCGCCGGCGTCACCGAGAGGAAGGCCATCGCGCTGATGTTGCTCCCACCGATGTTCGCCGGCCGCCGGTGCAGGTTCTGGATCGTCGGCGTGCTCCCGGGCTGTGTCGCCGCGAACGTCGCAGTCAGATTCGTCGCGACGCTGCCCTGCGGGATCGTCGCGGTTCCGGTGTAGCCCGCCCCGATCGGCCCGAAGGAACCGATCTCGCTACCGGTCGTCGAGACCGGGATCACCACCGTGTTGCCCGGCGTCGGCGTCGCCGTCGGAGTCGAGGCCGGCGGCGTACTCGAGCCGCCCCCGCCACCCCCACCGCCACAGGCGGCGAGCGTCACGGCCACCGCGAGCAGACTGGAGAGCAGGCGCGAGGACCGAGAAATCACGAGCAGCACCCTTCGGTTACACAGAGGATTGCAGGAAGCTTTCGCCCGACCGCGCGATCTCCTCGCGGCCGGGCGTGCTCGTGGGCGCTACGCGGTTACGGCGGGGTCGGATCGTGCAAGGCGACGGCCATCGCGTGGTACACATTCACCCGCCCGCAGCCTTGGTTCGGGTCGCTGAGGTCGTCGGCCGTATCGCAGAGCAGCGTTCGCATCGCGGTCGGCGACTGGTAGGGCGAACTCAATCCGCCCGTCGCCGAGAGGATCAACGCGGCCACGCCGGCGACGTGAGGCGTCGCCATCGACGTCCCCGCGATCAGCGTCCGGCAATCGATCGTCGAGCTGCCGCCACCGTAGTCGGCGGCGCACTCGCCTTCGAAGTTCTCGTCGCTGGCCGAGGACATATACGGCGTCGTCGTCCAGATGTTCTCGATCCAGTGCCAGTCATCGTTATCCGCATCGCTGGACGGATCGCCGCCTGGCGCTACGATACCCCACGACGATGGATTATTCAGGGTGTCGTTGGTCCCGTAGTCGGTGTACGAGGCGACGTACTCGACCGGTGCGCCTGCGGCGCCCAGCGTGCTGCCCGTTCCATTGGGGTTGGCAACACCGTCGGCTAGCGATGTCGCGCCGACCGCCAACACACCAGTATCGCAGCCGGGCGCCTCGGTGGGCGGACCATAGGAGTTGCCCGCGGCCGCAACGACCACGATATTGGCGGCGACCGCCTCAGCGACGGCGGCCCCCTCCGTTGGATCGTCGTCGACCCCGGCGTTGCACGAACCGCCGCCGAGGCTCATCGTGATCACGTTGACGTGCTGGGTCACCGCGTCGTCGATCGCCGAGGCGATGTCGGTCGTCGACGCATCGCACTGGTCGTCGGCGGTGGAATCGCTGACGCAGGTGTCGTCCGGCGTCGGATAGACGCGGTATCCGTAGATCACCACGTTCCCGCCGGCGCCGGTGAAGCCGAGCGCGTTGTTCGTGTCGGCCGCCGCGATGCCCGCGACGTCCGTGCCGTGTCCGTCCGGATCGGTCTCGAAGTCCGAGGTCGACTGCGGATACGGCGAGTTCGGACCGCTGATGAAGCACTTCTGGTAGGCGATCTTCGAGCTGAGCTCGGGATGGTTCGGGTCCTCGCCGGTATCGATGACCGCGATCTTCACCGACGACAAGCCGACCGCACCGGCGTTCCCAACTCCACTCCCGTTGACCGTCCCTGAGGTCGATGCGTAGGAGAAGGCGTACTCCAATTGGATCGCGTGCATATCCCACTGACCGGGGACGTTGGCGCTCTCGGCGTACGGCGGTGTTTTGTAGGTCGTCGGGTACGCGGTCCCTTGTTCGGCGAGGTTCTCCGCCGAGGTGAAGCCGTCGAAGTACGGATCCGTCGTCCAGGTCGGCGCCTGGACCGAGGTCGGCCGGCGCCGCGCGCCCGTCGGCGCAACGCTCACGACGCCGGGCTGCTGCTTGAGTGCCGCCTCCACGGTCGCGACCTGCGCCGGCGGGACCGAGACGACGTGGATCACCTTGTTCGTGTGCGTGAACGTCAGCTCGCGCACGAGGCTGGCGCCGGCTGCCGTCTCGCGTTGCGCGATCGACGTCGCGCTGCGCTGCACGGTCGCGCTCGCATAGGTTACCGCAAGCAGTCCGCTCGTGACCGTCGAGGCCAACCGCGTGCGCGAGCGGACCGCCTTGCGCGTCGCGTCGCCGGCCACGCGCGCGCCGCTGCGCCCGACCGCGAGCGTAGAATCGTTGGTCGGACACGTATAGGCGGCCGTGCTCGCGCTCGTCGGTGTCGGCGAGGGCGTCGGCGTCGTCGGAACGGCTTTGCTGCCACCGCCACCGCAACCGGCGAGCAGGCTCGTAGTTGCGGACAGGGCGACGAGAGCACGAACGAATCGGGACACGGGCGACCTCCGGGGCTGACGCGAAAGCGGCGCGACTCGGTCGTGACGACGGTGTTCGCGCTGCACGACCCTGCGGAAGGGCCGACTAGAATCCTTATGTACTTATCGGACGGAACATAATCCCGGCTGAGAAGATGAGAGGAGGCTGAGAATTTACTGTGCGTCAGCGTCCAGTTGCGAGGGCGCTCGGTGCGTCCGTCGGCGAGCCATCGCCTGCATCGTGGTCGACCCGCCGCCACAGCAGGGCCAGCGCCGTCATCGTCGCGCGGTCGCGGATGTCGGTGCGCGTGCCGGGGTACGTCACCCGGCGCGTCTCGACCGCGCCGTCCGGGCCGGCCAGCGCGAACCAGACCAGGCCGACGGGCTTCTCCGGCGTCCCGCCGTCGGGACCGGCGATCCCGGTCGTCGAGACCGCGAGATCGACCCCCAGCCGCGCGCGCGCACCGGTCGCCATCGCGACGGCCGTCTCCTCGCTTACTGCCCCGAACCGTGCAAGCGTTTCGGGCGGCACGTCGAGCCAGCCCGTCTTGACGTCGTTCGCGTACGCGACGATGCCGCCACGAAACGTCGCCGACGCGCCGGGGACGGTGACGATCGCGTCGGCGACCGCACCGCCGGTGCACGATTCGGCGGTGCCGAGCGTCCAGCCGCGCTCGCGCAGCCGCGCGACGATCGCGCCGGGCAGCGTCGCCTCGTTCTCGCCGTAGAACGCGCTGCCGATGCGGCGGCGCAATTCTTCGACGACCGGGGCGATCATCGCCTCGGCCTGCGCGCGGCTCGACGCCTTCGCCATCACCTTCACGTCGACACGGAAGCCGTGCGCGAGCATCGCGATCTTCGGGTTCTCGAGCGTGCGGAAGAGATCTTCGATGCGGCGATCCAGCTCCGACTCACCGACCCCGACCGTGTGCAGCGTGCGCGTGTAGATCGCCTCGCGCAGGGCGAAGCGCTCGACCAGCCACGGGATCAGCTTCTCGGCGAGCATCGGGCGCATCTCGCGCGGCACGCCCGGCATGCAGGCGACGAACTTCCCGTCCTCGCGCAGCGCGATGAAGCCGGGCGCCGTGCCGTGCGGGGTGTCCATCACGACGCTGCCCTCGGGCAGGTACGCCTGGCGGCGGTTGTTCTCGGCCATCGGCCGCCCGAAGCGCTCGAAGATCCGCTCCATCGCGCGCAGCGACGGCTCGTGCAACACCAGCGGCTTGCCGACGATACGCGCCACCGCATCCTTGGTGAGATCGTCGACGGTCGGTCCCAACCCGCCCGTCGTGATCGCTCCATCGGCACGCTCGAGCACACCGCGCAGCATCGCCTCGAGCCGCTCCGCATTGTCACCGACGGAGTGCTTCGCATACACGTCGACGCCGTGATCCGCCAGCGCCGCCGCGACGTGCGCGCCGTTGGTGTCGATCAGCTGACCGAGCAGAATCTCGGTCCCGATCGTCACGATCTCAGCGGATGCCATGTCGTCTCTTCTTCTTCGAACCAGGTCGGATAACGGACGGCGATGTCGAGGTCGAAGCCGTCGGCGGCGGCGATCATCGCGGCGCGACGGGCGGCGGGGTCGTCGCGCAGGCGGTCGCGGTTCTCGCGCTTCTGCGTCGCGAGCCGGTCGACGAAGCGGACGAACCGCGCGTCGAGCGCGTGTTGCAAGGCGGCCTTGATCGCCTTGCCGAGACGCGGTGCGACGCCGCCGGTCGAGATGCCGATCTTCACCGGTCCGGCGCGCACGATCGCCTGCATCGCGACGAAACCGTAGCGCGGCTGGTCGAGCGTGCAGAGCAGAAACCGGTGCCGGTCTGCCAGTGCGCGCAGCCGCGCCGAGAGGGCGGCGTCCTGCGGCGTCGAGATCACGAAGAAGGCGTCGGCGACGTCCTCGTCTCGAAGCGCCGCTGGGTCGGTAATCCAGCGGACCTCGGCATCGACCTCCCGCAGCGCGGCGACCTTCTCGACCGCCTCGCGGTCGTCGGCCGGCCCGATCACGACGCAGGGCCGTCCGACCAGGTTGAGGCTGACCGGATAGAAGCCGTGCGGCGGCAGCGGGTCGTCGGCCATCAGAAGTCGACCGGGCGCAGGTAGAACTCGTTGATCGCGGTCGACGAGACGAGCGCCGTCGTCGGCAGGTGGCGCTTCCAGTGCGTCGCGTCGACCCGGCGGCGCACCAGCTGCACCTCTTCGAGCGAGAGGCCGCGCGCGACGATCGCTTCGTCCTTGAAGCCCAACAAGATCATGTTGAGGATGCGGTCGGCCTTGGCGTAGGTGATGCCGAGGTCACCCTCGTCGGTTTGGTTCGCCTCGAGGTCGGCGCTGGGCGCCTTGTCGACGACTTCTTGCGGGACGCCGAGATAGCGCGCCAGCGCCCAGACCTGGGTCTTGAACAGGTCGCCGATCGGGTTGAGCGGCGGCGTGTCGTCGGCGTGCCAGGTGAAGTAGCCCATCAGCCGTTCCGTCTTGTTCCCGGTCCCGACCGGCAGCGCACCGCGCCGCGCCGACTGGTCGAACAGCGCGAGCATCCGCATCCGCGCCATCACGTTGCCCTTGCGGCGGGCGTCAGCGTCGGGCGCGAAGCGCAGGTAGCCGTCGACGGCCTCGCTGATCTCGATCGTCTCGCCGTGGATCCCCAGCGCGTCGATCACTCGCTGCGCGTCGCGCAGCGAGTCGGCGCTCGAGGTGCGGTACGGCATCCGGATCGCGTAGACGTGCTCGGGGCCGAGCGCGCGCGCGCACAGGTACGCGACCAGCGCGCTGTCGATCCCGCCGGAGAGCCCGATGACGGCCCGGTCGACGCCGCGCCGCTCGCACATCTCGTCGCGCAGGAAGGCGACCAGCCACTCCGCCGTCAGCACGGGATCGATCGCCAGCGACGGCTCTTCGGGGCGCGCCTCGATGACCGGTAAGAT
>Ga0302324_100010916_pt1 | contig 18720 bp, 10 predicted proteins | sample Palsa_T0_1_FD_201949 | JGI IMG/M metagenome (GOLD analysis project Ga0302324, IMG submission 201949) | Peat permafrost microbial communities from Stordalen Mire near Abisko, Sweden - Palsa_T0_1 | ecosystem: Environmental > Terrestrial > Soil > Palsa > Peat permafrost | place: Sweden: Abisko...
GCTTCGCGGCCGGCCTTGCTTTCGGTGATGACCCCGCGAATAGCGCCGTTTTCCATGATGGGGGCGACCCCCAGGCGGTGCAGCAGGGGCGTGACACCGGCTTCTTGAACGAGAGTATCGGCCACCCACTTGAACATTTCGGCGTCGAGCGCGTGACTCAGGGACTGCGGTTCGGGCATCGCCGCGCCCATGGACTTGGCGCGCTCCTCGAACTCGATGCCGATGCCTTCGCAGTCCACCGTATGTTCATGGCGGTACCACGCGAAGCCTTCGACTCCCACCTGCGTGATATTGCCGCCGAAGCAGCCGTTGCGGTCGACGAGGGCGGTGCGGGCGCCGGCACGCGCAGCGGCCAGCGCCGCGGCGAGACCGCCCGGGCCGCTGCCGACGACGAGAACATCGGTTTCCAGAACGACGTCGATGGAGCGGGCGGGTTCAGCGATCTGCTTCATATGGGTGATTTCCTTAGAGATCGGGGCGCCAATGATGCACCAAGACAAAGGGGTGCAGCGGCCATTCGAATGTCATGGTTTTGCAACTTTCGGCCTTTAGTGTTGAGCGCTTCGTTGAGTTGCTAGGCGTGATGACCCCGTCGGCCGGGCGGCTGCAGTAGAATCCGCAGGCGGGCGCGATGCCCGCCTTTTTACCGAGCTCCGGTGGACCCGACTGCCTCTGATTCGATGCCTTCTCCGGTGGAACTGGAAGTTCGCCGCGCGCGCGAGCGGCTCAGAAGCCGCGACTATGCGGGGGCATTGCGCGCCGCCGAAGCGCTTGCCGTCGAGGTACCCGAGAACCGCGATGTCCTCTACCTCATTGCGGTGAGCTTGCGGTTTCTCGGCAAGATCCCCGAGGCACTGGCGGCTCTCGAGCGACTCGAACAGCTTCATCCAAGGTTCAGCCGCCTGTATCAGGAACGCGGCCATTGCTATGTGGCCCTGAGGGACGCCCCGCAGGCCATCGACGCCTTCTTGAAGGGGGTAAACATCAATCCCGCGCTGCCCGCAAGCTGGGGCCTGCTCGAAGGCCTGTACCGCATGACGGGCCAACCCGAGAATGCCCGCACGGCGGCCGCGCACATCGCCACGCTGAAGGATCTTCCGCCGGAGATTCTGACTGCCACGGGCCTGTTTTCAGATGGCGACTGGCTGCCGGCGGAGAACATGGTGCGCGCGTACCTGCTCAAGCACGGCAATCACGTCGAGGGAATGCGGCTTCTCGCCCGAATCGGGATGGAACGCAATGTATGGGACGACGCGGAGATTCTGCTCGAGGCCGTCCTTACGCTCGCACCCGACTATCACGCGGCCCGTTACGACTACGCCCGCGTGCTGCTCGAGCGCCATAAGTATCTGCGTACGCGCGAGGAACTCGAGAAGCTGCTGAAGCTCGAGCCCAAGAACCGATCCTACCTCACGCTGTACGCGACAACGATCGTCGGTGTCGGGGAGCATGAAAAGGCCATCGAGCTTTATCGCGAGCTGCTCGCCGACGCTCCCCAGGCAGCCGATCTGCACTTATCGATCGCTCATTCGCTCAAGACCCTCGGAAGGCGGCAGGAAGCCATCGAGGCCTACCGCGCCGCGGCGGCCGCCCGCCCCGATTTCGGCGATGCTTATTGGAGTCTCGCCAACTTGAAGACCTATCGCTTCGGCGAGGACGAGATTGCCCGTATGCGCGCCGAGGAGTCCTCATCCGGCACTGCGCTGGTCGATCGCTATCATTTGTGCTTTGCCCTCGGCAAGGCATTCGAGGATCAGGGCAAGTTCGAAGAGTCGTTCCGTTACTACGAGCGGGGCAATGCGTTCAAGCGATCCGAAAGCCGCTATCGGCCCGAGATCATCGAGCAAAATACCCGTTTGCAGATCGAGAACTGCAGGGCCGAGCTGTTTTCGCGGCATGAGGGTGCCGGAGCTCAGAACCCGGATCCGATTTTCATCGTCGGACTGCCGCGCGCCGGATCCACGCTGCTCGAACAGGTTCTCGCTTCGCATTCGCGTGTGGAGGGTACCCAGGAACTGGCGGACATTCCGCGGATGGTGCTGGATCTTCAGGGACGTGATCCTGATCTGGAGCACCCACGGTACCCCGGTGTCCTGACGGGCATGAGCAGCGAGCAGTTGCTGCGGCTGGGTGAGAAATACCTGGCCGATACGCGCGTCTACCGGACCGACAAGCCGTACTTCATCGATAAAATGCCGAACAATTTCAGGCATATCGGTCTCATTCACCTGATATTGCCGAACGCCAAGATCATCGACGCGCGCCGCGAGCCCATGGCCTGTTGTTTCAGCAATCTGAAGCAATTGTTCGCCTCCGGGCAGGAGTTCACGTACAGCATCACGGACATCGCCCGCTACTACCGCACCTACCTCGAGCTGATGCGGCACTGGGAAATGGTGCTTCCCGGGAAGGTGCTCAGAGTCCAGCACGAGGAGGTGGTCGACGATCTCGAGGGCAACGTGCGGCGAATTCTCGACTTCTGCGGCCTGGACTTCGAGCCCGGATGCGTGGAGTTTCATAAAACCGAGCGCAGCGTACGCACGGCCAGCTCGGAGCAGGTGCGGCAGCCGATCTTCCGCGACGGACTGGACCAGTGGAAGAACTACGAGCCCTGGCTCGAGCCCTTGAAGGACGCGCTGGGCGATGCGCTGGTGAACTATCGTTAGGGGAAACCCCTAGATCGGTTGGTCGGCGGCCCAATGTTCGTTTGTTGTCAAAATCGAACACAAAAGCTCGAACTCGAATCATGTCAAATCAAGCCGTCATGATCTTGCAATAATCGGTTTGTAATATTTCATTGAATACCCGCGCGTGTTGCGATAGTGTCACGCGGCGACGTGGGGATTACGCTGCAGATGTAGCGGCATGACGCGGATGGTGTTATCTACGCAACGTGGTGGGAATTCAGGGGAACGCCTGGACGAGCGGGGACTCGAGCGCCAATTTTGTTGCTTTTCGAAAGTCATGCTGTGACGCAGCATGATTCGTTAGATGATGTTTGAGCCAGTCGAACGAGAGCGATGACGGTGGGCACCGACAGCCCACGCCTCAGTGGCAGAGATGACCGGTATTTTTGCCAATCGATACTGATTTCATTATTTAAGCGAAGGGATGGAAACATGAATTCAAATCCGAAGTTGTCCTATGCCATTGCGGTGATCTTGAGCGGATCCGGTCTCGGGTTCGGAATCGCTCATGCCGACACGGCCGCCGTGACCACCGCCAGCGACACCGACTCGATTCAGGAGATCACGGTAACCGCCCAGCGGCGTTCGCAATCGATCCAGGACGTCCCCATCACGATTCAGGCGATCACCGGGGATACGCTCAAGCAGCTCAATGTGCAAACCTTCGATGACCTGCTCCGGTACACGCCGAACGTGACATTCAGCGGCAATGGTCCGGGTACGGGCAACATTTTCATCCGGGGCTTGAGCTCCGGCGGCTCCGGCAATCAGTCGCAGTCGACGACTGCGCCGTTTCCGAACGTGGCCTTGTATCTCGATGACCAGTCCATGCAGTTTCCGGCCCGCAACAATGACGTCTACTTGGTAGACATGGAGCGCGTCGAAGTACTCGAGGGTCCGCAAGGCACGCTATTCGGCGGCGGCGCCCAGGCCGGCGCGATTCGCTACATCACCAACAAGCCGAAGCTGGACGTCACGGAAGGCGAGGTCAATGCGGGCTACGGTGTCACCGCCGGCGGCGGCCCGAACTCCAACGGCAACGCAACCATCAACCTGCCGCTGATCCCCGATATGTTGGCGGTCCGCGCGACGATTTTCAGCGACAATCGCGGCGGCTATATCTCGAACGTGCCTGGGACGATCGCCAGCGTCGTTCAACCCAATCTTACGGCGAATAACGCAAATCTCGTGGAGTCCCAGACCAACACGCAGACCTATACCGGCGCCCGGCTATCGGCACTGTTGAAGTTCAATGAGGATTGGAACCTGCTGCTGCAGCAGAACTATCAGAACATGCAGGCCGACGGATATTGGCAACAGTATCCGAACGGCGTCAATGGTCAGCCGCTGGCTCCTCTTCAGATCCAGGCTTTCACTCCGGACTTCGATAAGGACCGGTACGAGAGCACGTCCTGGACTTTGAACGGCAGGTTTGGTGACCTGGGCAGCTTCGGCGACCTGAAATTCGTCTACACGGGCAGCTACTTGGATCGCCATATCCAGCAGCAGGCGGATTATTCAAACTATAGTCGCAGCGGCGGGGGCTCCTACTATACCTGCACCGGCGCCGGTGCCCCGTATGGCGGCTTCAAGTCGGCCAAGCCGACCACCTGCTATGCCCCCGTGGGCGACTGGAACGACACGGTGGAGAACACCCATCAGAGCCACGAGATCCGCTTGAGCACCTCGGAAGATAACCGGGTTCGCGCCCTGGTCGGCGGCTTCTGGGAGGACTTCATCATCAAGGATCAGCAGAATTTCAACTATCTGTCGATCCCGCAATGCGATGGGGCCAATCTCGCGGCTTCGCAGGCCGGAGGCCCGGACTGCCTGTCCGCCGTCGGCCCCATTCCCGGCAACTTTGCGACCGATCCCAGCCTGCGTACCAATTCCGACACGGCCTTCGGCGAGGACGTCAAACGCGGTTACCGGCAGACGGCAGTTTTCGCCTCCGTCGATGTCGACCTGATCCCCAAGGTTCTGACCCTGACCGGTGGAACCCGCTACTTCCACTACGCCGAGTTCGAACAGGGTTCGGAGTTCTACAGCGAGAGCGCCGCCGCCCTCAATGTACCCAACGGAGCCTGCATCGCCAAAGGGGGCTGCGGCTTCGGCATCAACTTGAACAAGACGGAGAGCGGCACGAAGAGCCGCGGCAATCTGACCTGGCACATCACTCCCGACATCCTGGCGTACTACACGTACTCGGAAGGCTTCCGGCCGGGCGGCTTCAACCGTACTTCATCGGCCGATGGCATCCCCTCGCTTGCCGGGGTGGCGCCGTTCACTGCCGGCGGAAAGGACTATCAGTTCAACAAGCCCCTTGGCTACGATTCGGACAGCCTGATCAACAACGAGATCGGCGTGAAGAGCGAATTCTTCGACCATCGAGTCCAGGTCAACGGCTCTATATATCGGATGAGCTGGAGCAACGTGCAGCTGGGGCTATTCGATCCGGTACATCTCGGCAACACCACCTTCGACATCAACGGTCCGACCTATGTAATCAAAGGCGTCGAGCTGCAGGTGGTTGCCCGCGTGACCGAGGGGCTCACGGTGCAGGGATCGAGTTCCTGGAACAGTTCCAACCAGACGAATGCACCCTGCTTGACGGCCAACCGGGTATCGGATGGCGCGGCGGTCGGTACGTGCGTCACCCAGGTCAAAGGGTTGCCCTACACCAATCCGTACGGCGTCCTCGACACCTCTCCCGCGTTCTCGCCGCCGTTGCAGTTCAACCTGCGCGCGCGCTACGAATTCGTGGCCGGCGACTACAGGCCGTTCGTCAGTGTGGGCGCCAGCCATGTCGGCAGCATGCGCAACGAGCCGGCCAGTTACCCGGAAGGCAACTCCGCTGCGTGCAGTCCCATTCCGACCACGACCGTGTGTCAATACACCCTGCCGGGATACACCACTTACGATGCGGCAGTGGGTGTGAGCAAGGACCGGTGGACGGTGCAGCTCACCGGCAGCAATCTCTCGAACTCGAACGCCAGCACGAACACCTCGTCCGCTCAGTTCATCGAGTCGGAAGTGCCGCTGCGTCCGCGGGTGCTCACCGTGTTGTTCGGATACAAGTTCTGATGGGCTAGGCGGGTGCCGGGAAGCCGGCCCTTCCGAATTGGTAGAATCGAGGGCGGACGTATGTCCGCCCTTTTTTATGGACCCACACTCATGGATTCTGCGGACCCCAGATCGCCCTCATCGACGCCCGGTTCCGAGGCCGCCCGGATACACAGCCTCCTAAGGCAGGGAAAGTATGCGGAGGCACTGGCGGCGGGTGAAGCGCTGCTCGCCGAATCGGCCGACCATCGGGATGTTCTCCTGTACGTGGCCGTTGCGCAGCGATATCTCGGCCGGACAGCCGAGGCATTGAACACACTGGGGACCCTCGAGCGGCATCACCCGCGCTTCAGCCGCCTCTATGAGGAGCGGGGGCGCTGCTTCGTCGATATGAAACAGGCGCCGCAGGCCATCGAGGCTTTTCTCCAGGCCGTGACCATCAATCATTCGCTGCCGGGCAGCTGGAGCATGCTGGCCGGTCTGTATCGCATGACCGGACAGGACGGCGCCGCCGCAACGGCGGCAAGCCATGCGGCGACCTTGCAGAATTTGCCCCCCGAAGTGGTCACCGCCACCGGGTTGTTCGTGGATGGCGATTTGGACGCGGCCGAATCGCTGGTGCGAGCCTATCTGCTGCGGCATGGCAATCATGTCGAAGCGATGCGGTTGCTCGCCGGCATCGGCATTGCACGCAAGGTGTACGATGATGCCGCATTGCTGCTGGCGGCGGCGCTCGAACTCGCGCCGGGCTACCGGGTTGCCCGCCGGGAGTACGCAGGGGTGCTCGCCGAGCTTCATCGGTATGCGGACGCCCGGCGCGAACTCGATGCGCTGCTCGAGGAGGAGCCCGACAACCAGGACCTCAAGACGCTTTATGCCTTCTGCTGCGCCGGCATGGGCGAACACGAACATGCCATCGAGCTCTACCGCGGTCTTCTGCAAGGGGCGCCGGCGGATGCGGAGCTGCATCTGTCGATCGCGCATGCGCTGAAGACGCTGGGTCAGCGTGAGGAGGCCATCGAGTCTTACCGCAGGGCCGCGCTCTGCCGGCCGGATTTCGGCGATGCCTATTGGAGTCTCGCGAACCTCAAGACCTACCGGTTCACGGACGAGGAACTGTCACGAATACGCGCAGCGGAGTCGGCGCCGACGACCGGACTGATCGACCGTTACCATCTGAATTTCGCGTTGGGCAAGGCATTCGAGGACCGCGGCGAGTACGCAGAATCCTTCCGCCACTACGAACGGGGCAATGCGCTGAAGCGTGCCGAGAGCAAGTATCGCCCCGAGATCATCGAGAACAACACGCGCCACCAGATCGAACACTGCACGCGGGAGCTGTTCGCCGGCCGCCGTGGCTGGGGTGCGCAGAATCCGGATCCCATTTTCATCGTGGGGCTGCCGCGCTCGGGTTCGACTCTGCTCGAGCAGATTCTTGCTTCGCACTCCCAGGTCGAAGGTACTCAGGAACTTCCCAACATCCAGCAAATAGTCCATGAGCTTCGCGGCCGGGAGCCGGATATGAGGGATCCCCGTTACCCGCGGATCCTGTCGCAGATGACGGCCGAAGAGGTTCTGAAGCTCGGCGAGCACTATTTGGCTGGTACCCGCGCCTACCGCAGCGGCAAGCCGGGTGTTCAGTTTTTCATCGACAAGATGCCGAACAACTTCCGGCACTTGGGGCTCATTCATCTGATGCTGCCGAATGCGAAGATCATCGATGCGCGGCGCGAGCCGATGGCATGCTGTTTCAGCAATCTGAAGCAGTTGTTTGCCAATGGCCAGGAGTTCACCTACAGCATCGAGGACATCGCGCGTTACTATCGAACCTATCTCGAACTAATGCGTCATTGGGGCCATGTATTGCCCGGACGGGTGCTGCGCATGGTTCACGAGGACGTCGTCGATGATCTCGAGGGCAGCGTGCGGCGCATGCTTGAACACTGCGGCCTGGAGTTCGAGCCCCAATGCGTCGAGTTTCATAAGACGCAGCGCAGCGTGCGCACGGCCAGCTCGGAACAGGTTCGCCGGCCGATTTACCGCGAGGGACTGGATCAGTGGAAGAGTTTCGAGCCTTGGCTCGGTCCGCTCAAGGAGGCGCTCGGCGATGCGCCGGACCGATGGCGCGATGAGTGACGCCGGCTTGAATCCGCGCGACATCGGTGCCCTGGTCGCGTTGGTGAACCAGAACCGACCGGGCGAAGCGGAGCATCGGGCTCGCACGTTGTTGGCGATTCACCCCGATGCCGGAATGCTCTGGAAGATCCTCAGTGTGGCGCTGCTGCGCCAGGACAAGGACGCCTTGCAAACTCTGCGCAGAACGGTCGAACTGCTGCCGCAGGATGCCGAGGCTCACGGCAACTTGGCGATGGCCTTGCGCGATCAGGGTCAATGGGCCGCGGCCTTGGCGAGCTGGCGTCGTGCGCTCGCGATCCAGCCGAACGATGTGGAGACGCTGGTCGATGCCGCGGACGCCGCAAGGGTGCTTGGCATGGCACGCGAAGCCGTGCGGCTGTATCAGCGGGCTCTGCAGATACATCCCAAGCTGATCGAGGCACGTAACAACCTGGGAAATGCCCTGCTGGAATTGGCTCAATATGCGGAGGCCGCCGCTTGTTATCGAGCCGCGCTCCAAATCAAGCCGGACGACGCGCAGATACTCTGCAATCTCGGGAATGCTCAGAGGCTGCTCGGCCTGTTGGATGAGGCGATGATCAACAGCCGGCGCGCGGCGGCACTCGACCCTGACTTGGGCGTCGCCCACAACAATATGGGATTGATTTTCGCCGCTCGGCGGCAACGCGAGGAGGCGGTCGCGAGCTACCGGCAGGCGCTCCAGTTGAACCCGCGCTACGTGGACGCGCTGAATAACCTCGGGAATGTGCTGCGCGAGCTCGGCGCGAGACGCGAAGCGCTATCTCTCTATGCTCAAGCCGCCGAGTTCGAACCGAAGCGCGCTGAGAGTCACTGCAACCTCGGCAACATCCTGGTCGAACTGGGACGGATCGAGGAGGCCACGGAGTGTTTCCGCCGGGCCTTGGCTCTGCAGCCAGACTGGCCGCTTGCCCATTTGAGCCTCGCCACGGCATTGCGCCTGCAGCAGCGTCCGGCCGACGCGGAGCGCGCCTGCCGGGCTGCGCTCGCCATCGACCCGAATTACGTCGACGCCGTGTCGTTGCTCGGCGAACTACGCGCCGACCTGGGTCAATTTTCGGAAGCACGGGAACTGTTTCAGCGGGCGGTCGCAATCAACCCGGATTTTGTCTTTGCCTTCTCTGCCCTGGCGTCGCATCGCAAAATGACGAGCGACGACACTGCCTGGCTCAAGGGAGCCGAAACGCTTCTCGCCAAGCGTCCGACACTGGCCGACGAAATCAGCCTGCGCTTTGCCCTCGGCAAATATTTCGACGACGTCGGGCGTTACGACGAGGCATTCGGCCATTACCACTGCGCGAACGAATTGAGCAAACGCTATGGACGAGGCTACGACGGGGCGAAACTCGCCCGACGCGTCGATGAGATCGTCGGGTGCTTCGGCACCGCGTTCGTGGCGCGCGGTGTGCCCCAAGCCTCCTCCTCGGAGCTGCCGGTGTTCGTCGTTGGCATGCCGAGGTCGGGCACCTCGCTCACCGAGCAGATCCTGGCCTCGCACCCGGCGGTATTCGGCGCCGGCGAATTGACATTCTGGGATGCCGCCTTCGACGCCTATCAAAAGGCGCAACTCGAGGGAAACGGTGGCGCGCACCTGTTGAAGATGACGGGCGATTGTCTCGGCCGCCTCACCGCGTCAGCCGGCGCCGCGCAGCGGGTGATCGATAAGATGCCCGCCAATTTTCTGTACCTGGGGCTGATCCATGCCGCGTTTCCGCGGGCTCGAATCATTCACATGCAACGCCATCCCATCGACACCTGCCTGTCGATCTACTTCCAGCATTTCTTCAACATGAGCCCGTACGCCAACGATCTGGACGATCTGGTGCATTATTACGGCGAATACCGGCGCGTCACCGATCACTGGCGCGCCGTGCTTCCCGCGACTGCGCTGCTCGAGATTCCCTATGAGGCGCTGATCGAAGACCAGGAGGGCTGGACGCGGCGGATGGTCGACTTCATCGGTCTGCCGTGGGATCCGAAATGCCTCGATTTCCACCAAACGGAACGTGTCGTCAGCACCGCCAGCAAGTGGCAGGTGCGGCAGAAGATCCATGCGGCATCGGTCGGGCGATGGAGACATTACGAAAAATTCCTGGGACCGCTGCAACGCCTGGCAGACTTTTCTCATGACCGCAGCGTCGAATAGATTTGACTTGGCGGTCATCGGCGCGGGCATCCTCGGGTTGTCCTGCGCACTGGCCGCCGCGCAACGCGGGCTCAAAGTAATCGTCATCGAACGCGGCGCACGCGCTCTGGGCGCTTCCGTGCGCAACTTCGGCTTGGTTACGATCACGGGTCAGGATCGCGACGGTGTGTGGCCGCGTGCCCGCCGCTCGCGCGAGGTGTGGTCGGCCGTCGCGGCCCGGGCCGGCATTCCCATCGTGAACCGGGGGCAGTGGATCTCGGCGCAGCGTCCTGAAGCCGCGGCTGTGTTGGACGCCTTCCTGCGCACCGACATGGCCGAGGGCTGCGAGCTGTTGACGCCGGCAACGGCGCGCCGGCGATGTCCGGAACTGTGCCCGCCCGGACTCGAGGCCGTGCTGTGGAGCCCGCACGAACTGCGCGTCGAATCGCGCGATGCCATTCCGGCTCTGGCCGGCTGGCTCGCCCGCGAGCACGGCGTGTCATTCCGCTGGGAGACGGCGGTGCTCGCGGTCGACGTACCGAGAGTCGAAACCTCGCGCGGCCCGGTGTTCGCCGAGGCGGCGGCGGTCTGCCCCGGCGATGACCTGGCGACACTGTTCCCGGAGCGGCTGGGGGCGGCGGGGGTCGGCCGCTGCACGCTGCAGATGATGCGCCTGGAGAGTCCGGGTTTTACATTGCCGGGAACCCTGATGTCGGATTTGAGCGTGGCGCGTTACGGGGGGTTCGCCAAGCTGCCCGAAGCTGAGGCATTGCGCCGCCGCCTCGAGTCCGAGCAGGGGGAGTATCTGCGGCGCGGCATTCACCTCATCGTCGCTCAAGGGTCTGACGGCAGCCTGATTGTCGGCGACAGTCATGATTATGTTGCCACGCCATTCGCCTCCGAGAGAATTTATGAGTTGCTGCTCGCGGAATACCGGACCGCGACAGGGCAGGCGCCGCCGCCGGTCAGGGAGCGTTGGTCCGGAACCTATGCGATAGCCAGGGACCGGGTCGTGCTCATCGATGCCCCGGCGCCGAGAGTTCGCCTGGTACTGGTGACCAGCGGCATCGGCGCTTCGACGGGGTTTGCCATCGGCGAGGAAGTGATCGGCGAGTTATACGGCTGAGGTCATCGGTCATGGACTTATGCCCGGCGAATGACTATTGTCTGTACAAGGCGGCTGCTGCCGCTCCCACGGAGTAGAGCTTGCCTGCCGATATCACCGTCAACGGCCGAACCTATCATTGGATGCAGCGCCCGCTGGCCGTCGTCTGTGTCGATGGCTGTGAGCACGAGTACATCACGGCCGCCGTGGCAGCCGGGGCCGCGCCTTTTCTCGGTGGGCTGTTGGCGGGGGGCGGCACTTGTTTCATGGCTGACTGTGTCATGCCGAGCTTTACCAACCCCAACAATCTGTCGATCGTGACCGGCGTGCCGCCCTCGGTGCACGGCATATGCGGCAACTATTTCTTCGATCCGGAGAGCGGCGAAGAAGTCATGATGAATGACCCGCGCCATCTGCGGGCCGGAACCATTCTCGCAGCATTTTCCGCGGCAGGCGCCAAAGTAGCCGTGATCACGGCGAAGGACAAGCTGCGCAAACTCCTGGGTCACCGCATGAGCGGCATTTGTTTCTCGTCCGAGAAGGCCGACCAGGTCACCTTGGCCGAGAACGGGATAGAAAACATGCTCGGCCGCGTCGGCATGCCGCTGCCCTCGGTGTACAGCGCGGCGCTGTCCGAATTCGTCTTCGTCGCAGGCGTCAAGCTCATGGAGCGCGAGCGGCCCGACCTGATGTATCTGTCCACCACCGACTATGTCCAGCACAAGGCCGCGCCGGGCACCCCGGCGGCAAACGATTTCTACGCCATGATGGATCGCAATCTCGCGCGTCTGGACGAACTGGGCGCCACCATCGTCCTGACCGCCGATCACGGCATGAACGCCAAGCACGACGCCGATGGACAGCCCAACGTGATCTACCTCCAGGACACCCTCGATGCCTGGCTCGGACAACAGCAGTCGAGGGTCATTCTGCCGATCACCGACCCCTATGTCGTGCATCACGGCGCGCTCGGATCCTTCGCTCTGGTGTACCTGCCCGCGCCCCACGCGCAGCATGAGGTGGCCGCACGAATCGCCGAGCTTGCCGGGATCGAAACGGTGCTGACTCGAGCAGAAGCGGCCGCGCAATTCGAATTGCCGCCGGACCGCATCGGCGACCTGGTGGTCGTGTCGCAGCGGGATACCGTCATCGGCACCAGCCGCGGCAAGCACGATCTGTCCGGGCTCGACGTTCCGCTGCGTTCGCACGGCGGCACCTCGGAGCAGAAAGTTCCGCTGCTCGTCAACCGACGCGTCGGCGAGCAACCCGGTGCCCGCCGCTGGCGCAACTTCGATGCGTTCGATCTCGGGCTGAATCTTGTCGCTCCGATCTGACGGGTGACCGATGAATGCCGGCGTCGCCCCGTCCGTTTCACGCCAGCCGATTCACGAGTCGCTGCGCATTGCCGGCGAGAAAGTGTCGCGCAACCGGGTCGTCGAGGTCCGTCACCCCTACAGCGGCGAATTGGTCGCCACCGTCCCCAAGGCCGGCGTCGACGATGTCAAGCGGGCGCTGCGAATCGCACGCGAATTCAAGTCCACGCTCGCGCGCCACGAGCGCTATAAAATACTCACGAAGGCCGGCGCCATCATCGCTTCCAGGCGTACCGATCTGGCCCGCTTGATCACGCTGGAATCGGGGCTCTGCCTCAAGGACTCGCAGTACGAGGTCGGCCGCGCTGCGGATGTTCTGCTATTCGCGGCCAACCTGGCCTTGGTCGATGACGGGCAGGTGTTTTCTTGCGATCTCACGGCGCATGGCAAGAACCGCAAGGTCTACACCATGAAGGAGCCCCTGCTGGGCGTAATTGCCGCAATCACTCCGTTCAACCATCCTTTGAACCAGGTGATTCACAAAGTGGCTCCCGCTGTGGCCACCAACAACCGCGTCGTGCTGAAGCCCAGCGAGAAGACGCCGCTGACTGCGTTTGCGCTCGCGGACATACTCTATGAGGCGGGGCTGCCGCCCGAAATGCTCTCGGTAGTGACGGGCGATCCGGCCGAGATCGCCGACGAACTGTTGACCAGCGCGGACGTGGACCTCGTCACCTTCACGGGTGGTGTGTCGATCGGCAAGCACATTGCCGCCAAAGCCGTCTACAAGCGCCAGGTGCTGGAATTGGGCGGCAACGATCCGCTCATCGTGCTCGAGGATGCTGACATCGAAGAGGCGGCCGCTCTCGCGGTGAGCGGGTCGTACAGGAATTCGGGACAGCGATGCACGGCAGTCAAGCGCATGCTGGTTCAGGAGAGCGTGGCCGATCGTTTCGTCGAACTGCTGGTGGAGAAGACGCGTGCCGTCCAGTACGGAGATCCATTCGACCCCGCGATGGACATGGGTACCGTGATCGATGAGAGGTCGGCGCTGCGCTTCGAGACGGTCGTGAACGAGGCGACGGCGCAGGGCGCCAAGCTGCTGATCGGCAATGTCCGCCGTGGCGCACTGTACTCACCGACCGTGCTCGATCGCGTCACGCCGGATATGACGGTGGTGCGCCAAGAGACATTCGGCCCGGTCTCGCCCGTGATCCGCTTCAAGACGGTGGACGAGGCGATCAGCATTGCGAACGGCACCGCCTACGGTCTGTCATCCTCCCTCTGCACCAACCGCATGGATATGATTACGCGCTTCGTCCGGGAGCTGCACGTCGGCAGCGTGAACGTGCGCGAGGTCCCCGGATACCGCCTCGAGATCACGCCGTTCGGAGGCATCAAGGACTCGGGGCTGGGCTTCAAGGAAGGCGTGCAGGAGTCCATGAAAAGCTATTGCAACACGAAGACTTATTCTCTGCCTTGGTAAAATGCTTTGGTAAACCGATACGGAGCCGCTGCCAATGACACCCGACCCGCTGCCACTGACGCCCGACCAGTTGCTGCTGACGCCTGAGCCGGTAGTACCGGCCCCCGGCCCCATACTGCTGACACCGGGCCCTCTGACGACTTCTGCGGACACCAAGTCCGCGATGCTCTCGGACTGGGGATCGTGGGACGGGTCTTTCAACGAGCTGACCGCATCGGTGTGCCGCGACCTCGTCGCCATCGTCGACGCTCAAGACGAACACACCTGTGTCCCGCTGCAGGGCAGCGGGACATTCGCGGTGGAAGCGGCGCTCGGCACGCTCGTACCGCGGGGCGGCAAGGTGCTCGTGCCGGACAACGGCAGCTACTGCAAGCGCATCGTGCGGATCTTGGGCTATCAGGGCCGCGAGGCCGTCGTCCTGACGCATGGTGAACAAGAACCGGCGGACCCCGCCCGCATCGACGCCGCACTGGCCGCCGATCCGGCGATCACACACGTCGCACAGGTGCACTGTGAAACCGGCACGGGGATATTGAACCCGTTACCGGAGATCGCGGCCATCGTTGCAAAACATGGGCGCGGCCTGATAGTCGATGCGATGAGTTCCTTCGCAGCCATCGCGATCGATGCGCGGACCCTGCGTTTCGACGCACTCATCGCGGCCTCCGGTAAATGTCTCGAGGGAGTGCCGGGCATGGGCTTCATCATCGCGCGGCGGGCAGAACTGGAGCGCGCCGCCGGCAACAGCGGCTCGCTGGCATTGGATCTGGTGGACCAGTGGCAATACATGCAGAAGACGGGGCAGTGGCGCTTCACGCCGCCGACGCATGTCCTCGCGGCTCTACGCGCCGCCATCGATCAATACCGGGCACAGGGAGGTTTGCCGGCCCGGCTGTCACGCTATACCGAGAATTGCGCGGCGCTGGTCTCCGGCATGCGGGCGCTGGGCCTCAAGACCTTCCTGCCGGATGCACTACAGGCGCCGATCATCGTCACTTTCTACTCGCCGCCCGATCCGGCCTACGATTTCAAGAAGTTCTACGATCGCGTGCGCGATCGCGGATTCATTCTGTACCCGGGAAAGCTGACGACGGTGGATACATTCCGTGTCGGCTGCATCGGCGCCATCGGCCCAAGCACACTGAAACAGGCGGTGGCCGCAGTCTCCGATGTGCTGCGCGAGATGGGAGTCCGCCGGTTCGCATAGCGGTGAAAACTCAAATCGAACGGCTGCGTGACGAGGGTTATGTGGTGGTACCGCGGTTCGTGCCGCCCGAGGCAGTGGCGAAGCTCAACGGAGCGGCGCGGGCGCAGCTGGCCGCCCGCGCCGCTCCTGTGGAATTCGAAGCCGATCTACAATACCCGGGCGCACCGCCGTCGCGCACAGCGGCCGGAGGAGAGACGGTGCGCCGGCTGCTCGACGCTTACGGCCGTGACTCCGTGTTTGCAGGCTGGGGCACGGCACCCGCCTTGTGCGAGTGGATGGAGGCCTATTTCGGCGAGCGCGTGCTGATGTCGCGCACCCATCACAATTGCCTGATGACCAAGCATCCACTGTACGGGAGCCTGACGAACTGGCACCGCGACATCCGCTACTGGTCGTTCGAGCGCGAGGATCTGGTCTCGGTCTGGTTCGCGCTCGGCGAAGAGCGTGTCGACAACGGCGCGCTGTGGTTCGTCCCGGGTTCGCACCGCATGGCGTTCGACGCGGGCCGGTTCGACGAGGCGAGGTTCTTCCGCGCAGATCATGCCGATAATGCCGCGGTACTGCAGAGCGCCGAATCACCGCACCTCGCTCCGGGCGATGCGGTGTTCTTCCATTGCAATACCCTGCACTCGGCCGGCCAGAATCGGACCGATGCGGTAAAATTTTCGCTGGTCTACACCTACCACGGACGGAGCAATGCGCCGCGGGTGGGTACGCGATCGGCGTCGAAGCCCGAAGTCGAATTAAGGTCTTAAAAGGAAGTGAATGATGGCGAAGATACCTTCCGGCGTGGGTCCCCAGTTCCCGCAAGTCGTGGTTCTCGTGGGCGCCACCGGCGACCTGGCACGGCGCAAGCTGCTGCCCGGCATGTTTCATCTGTCGAGCTCGGGCTTCATTCCCGGGTGCCGGATCATCGGCCTGTCGCTGGACGATCTGGATACCGACGGCTTTAGAAAGATAGCGCGCGATGCGCTCACTGAGTTCTCGACCCGTAAAGTGGCCGACGCCGACTGGGCCGCGTTTGCGGCGAATCTGCAATACGTCCCCATGGCGGCCGGCGCCGAAGTTCTCAAGGCTGCGGTCATCGACGCAGAGCGTTCCTTCAACGGTGAAAGCCGGCGCCTCCACTACCTCAGCGTTCCTCCCAACGCGGCGCTGTCGGCTGTGCGCTTGCTGGGGGAAGCCGGGCTGGTCGATCGGTCCCGCATCATCATGGAGAAGCCATTCGGCACCGACCTGGCGAGCGCAGTCACGCTGAACTCGCGGCTGCACGAGGTGTTCGCCGAAGAGCAGATCTTCCGAATCGACCATTTTCTGGGGAAGGAGGCGGCGCAGAACATTCTCGCTTTCCGCTTCGCCAACGGCTTGTTCGAACCGATATGGAACCGCAACTTCATCGATCACGTACAGATCGACGTGCCGGAAACCCTGAGTCTCGGCAAGCGTTCCGGTTTCTACGAGCAGACCGGCGCTTATCGGGACATGGTCGTGACGCACTTGTTCCAAATTCTGGGCTTCATGGGGATGGAGGCTCCCACCTCTCTGGAGCCGACCCCGATCAGCGAGGAGAAGAACAAGGTCTTTCGCAGCATGCTGCCGATCAAACCGTCGGACGTCATCCGCGGCCAGTACACCGGATACCGTTCCGAAGACGGGGTCTCGCGCGACTCGGATACGGAGACCTTCATTGCCCTGCGATGCTTCATCGATAACTGGCGCTGGGCCGGCGTTCCGTTCTACTTGCGCACGGGCAAGCGGCTGGCCCAGGGTCAACGAATCATTTCCATCGCGTTCAAAGAGCCGCCCAAGAGCATGTTCCCCGCGGGTTCCGGTGTCAGTGCGCAGGGTCCGGATCACCTGACCTTCGACCTGGCGGACGCGGCGAAAATGTCGCTGTCGTTCTACGGCAAGCGCCCCGGCCCGGGAATGCGCCTGGACAAATTGAGCATGCAGTTCGCGATGCACGATACGGGTCATATAGGCGATGTGCTCGAGGCGTATGAGCGATTGATCCTGGACGCCATGCGCGGCGACCACACCCTGTTCACAACGGCGGAGGGGATCGAGCGGCTTTGGGAAGTGTCGGCGCACTTGCTCGAATCGGCGCCGCCGGTTCGATTCTACGACCCGGGATCATGGGGACCGAATGCGATCCACCAACTCATCGCGCCGCATGCCTGGCGTCTGCCCTTCGAAAGGGTTTGGCGAGATCCCAACAGCGTGGGGAGCTGAGCTTGAACAGCGTTCCGTCCGAATGGCAGGCCGTCGTTTCCGGCAACGCGGTGCTCGAGCTGTCTGCGGCGCCCGCGGGGCACATTCCCGCCCTGCAAATGGACTTCGATTTCAAGGGCGGCGGGGGTTTCGTGGTGGCGCGCCGCGCGGTGAGCCGCAGCATGCCGGTAGAATACGCGGTCAAATTTCGTCTGCGCGGCCGCGGCCCGGTGAACAACCTGGAGCTGAAGCTGGTCGATGCCACCGGCCAGAACGTTTGGCGGCACGTGTGGAAGGACCTGCGGCTTCCGGCGCGGTGGACCAGAGTGACGGTGAATAGCCGGGACATCGATTTCGCATGGGGCCCGGCGAGCGACGGCCACATGTCCACGCTGGGCTCGATGGAGCTTGCCGTCGTCGCGGGGGAGGGCGGCCGGGGCACGCTGTGGATCGCGGACGTGGAGATCGTGGATTGCACCCCCAAAGAAGCTCCCAAGGCCACGGCTTCGAGCGCACTGCCGGAATTCGAAGCCTCCGGAGCGCTGCACGGCTCCGGCTGGAAACCCCGGCCCGACGATGCGCGTCCGTGGATCGTGATCGACTCGGTCGAGCCTCGCGTGATCGGCGGCTTGATCGTCGAATGGCTCGAACATGCGCCGGCGAGCGGCTTTCGCGTTCGCGGATCGAACAGCGGGCGGCGCTGGAAAACCCTGCATGCGGCGCCGGCGGCAGCCGGCAAGCGCAGCTATGTGTATCTTCCCGGGCTGAGGACTCGATTGCTGCGGCTGGAACTCGACGAGCCGTCGGCCGGCGCGGCTGTGCGTTTGCAGACGTTCGAGTTCTCGCGTTCGATCGAGGCGTTCTGGAACAACATCGCCCGGGGCGAAGCGCGCGGTTGGCATCCGCGCTGGGTGCACAATGAACAAAGCGTATGGACGCCTTTCGGCACCGCCGACGGCATACATTGCGCGCTGATGAACGAAGACGGCATGGCCGAGGTGGAGCCAGGGTCGTTCTCCATCGAGCCCATGCTGTGGGTCGAGGGCCGGCTCTTCACTTGGGCCGACGTGGTTCCGCGCCAGGAGCTGTTGGAAGCATGGATGCCGGTACCCTCGGTCATTTGGGAGACCGAAGATTGGCGCCTGCGCATCCGGGGGGAGGCGACGCCGAACGGCGTGTCGCGGGTGCGTTACCGGCTGGAGAATCTCACCGGCCGGCAACTTTTCGCGCGCCTGTTCGTAGTGGTGCGTCCGTTTCAAGTCACGCCGCCGTGGCAGAGTTTCCGCGGCATCGGCGGGGTCAGTCCCATCCATGATTTGGCCTGGCGTGAGGCGGCGCTGCAGGTCAACGGCACCACCCTGGTCGTGCC
>Ga0302324_100010917_pt1 | contig 18720 bp, 22 predicted proteins | sample Palsa_T0_1_FD_201949 | JGI IMG/M metagenome (GOLD analysis project Ga0302324, IMG submission 201949) | Peat permafrost microbial communities from Stordalen Mire near Abisko, Sweden - Palsa_T0_1 | ecosystem: Environmental > Terrestrial > Soil > Palsa > Peat permafrost | place: Sweden: Abisko...
AGCCCGACCACCCCGTATCGCAGCATCAGCGCATAGCTCAGGCCGATCGAGCAGGCGACCCGAATGACCGCCAGCCGCGCGGGGGTCGACGTGTCCCCGAGGGCATAGAAGGCGCTCGCGAGCACCCGCACCCCGGCGTTGGCCAGCAAGCCGGTGCCGGCGGCAGCCAAGGGAGCCGCGACGGCCAGCGTTGTGAGCGCGTCGAACTTGCCGGTCTGGTAGAGCAGCCCGACGATCTGGTCGGGCAGCGTGAGGAAGGCGAGCGTCGCCGGCACGGTCGTGAAGGCCACCCGCGTCAGCGATTCGCTCGTCTGCGCCTGCAACCTCCGTCGTCCGTGCTCAACGTCCGTCACCAGGCTGGACATCTCGGGGAGCGCGGCCGCGGCCGCGCCGACGCCGAACAGGCTCACCGGGAACATATAGATGGCCTGCACGTAGCCCATCACCGCGTTCGCCCCCACCGGCAGCAGGCTCGCGAGAAACGTGTCGACCAGCGCCGAGATCTGGACGACCCCGCGCCCGAGGACCACCGGCCCCAGAGCTCGCACAGCCCGCTTCACCTCCTCGGTGGACCGCGCGAACCGCGGCACCACGGAGCCGCCCAGCAGCCGCCGCACGCTGGGAAGCTGCACCATGAGCTGAAGCCCAGCCCCGCAAAGCGCAGCGTAGCCGAGGATGACCGCCAGCCGCGCGCCCGAGGCGAATCTCGCTCCCGCGACCAGCGCGAAGATCTGGGCCAGGCTCCAGACCACCGGCGCGAGGTACGGCAGCAGGAACTTCCGGTGGCTGTTCAGCACCCCCAGGCTCCAGGCCGACAGCGCCAGGATTCCTGTCATCGGAAAGAAGATGCGGACCAGGTGAACCGCCAGCTCGAGCCGGTCGCCGGCGAAACCCGGAACCAGCACGTGCGTCAGCGGCCGGGCAAATATTGCTCCCAGGACCGAGATCCCGGCAGCCGTCGCCAGCAGCAGCCCCAGGCAGTCGCGCGCAAAAGTCGCCGCTTGCACGGGGTCGCGGCCGCGCAGCTGCACATAACCCGGGATGAACGACGCCGAGAGCGTGCCCTCCCCGAGCAGGTTTTGCGTGGTGTTGGGCAGCCGGAGCGCCGCAGTGAACGCATCGGCGATCCAACTGTCGCCGAAGTAGTGGGCAAAGACGACGTTGCGAGCGACGCCCACGAGACGGCTCGCGAGGATTCCCACCCCCACCCACATCGCCGAGCGACCCGAGCGCGCGATCCCTGCATCGGTCTCGATCACGGCCGGATCCGCCACGCTCAGGCTTCTAGCACGGGCCCCGCGCGGCTTCGAAGGAAGTCGCCGAGAGCGCATTGCCGAGGTCAGAGCAACGTGGCACCATCCCCCCTCCAATGCGGTCGTCCGTCACCACGTCTTTCAAGTCTTCCACGTCTTTGACGCCGACCACCACCTCGTTCGCGCGCTTCCGCGAGTACTGGGCGGTTCGAAGCCTCGGCGCGGGGGCCTTCAGCTCCACCGTCGATCTCATGGTGCTGGTGCTGCTCGTCGAGCGGGCCCACGTCACGCCGGTCCTGGCGACGGTGCTGGCGGTGGCGGCCGGCGCGGCCGTCAACTTCCTCCTCAACAAGTACGTGGCCTTCCGCGACCGCGATCCGGAGGTCGTGCGCCAGGCGGCCCGCTTCGCCGCCGGGGTCGGGGCCTCGCTGGTGCTCCACGCTGCGCTGGTCTACACGCTGACGCAGCGCTTCGGCCTGCACTACCTGTTCGCGAAGCTCCTGGCCGACGGCCTGATCTTCACCTTCGGCAACCTGGCCCTCAACCGCTACATCGTCTTCCCCGAGAATTCCGCTCTGGGGCGCGAGGCCGGGCGCGCCCTGGCCTGCCTGTCACTGGTCGCGGTTCTGGTGAGCGGGCCGGTCTTGCCCAGTCACCCGACCGGCCAGCCGGCGCTGGACGCGAGCCGCCAGTCTCACGACTGCAGCACCCCGGAGCTCCGGAGCATCGAGCTCAGCGAGCCGCAGCCCATCGTGGCCCAGACCGCCTTCGCCATGCTGAGCGACAGCCGGGAAGCTCCACAGTTCGACCAGAGTCCCCGCCGGCCGCACGCGGCGCCGGTTCTCGATCGCCTTCGAAGACCTCCAAAAGCCTGAGCCGACCTGAAGCGGCCTGACCTCCCTTTCGGGGAGCAGTCAAAGCCGCTTTTGTCTCGACGAGCGGTTGCGCCAAAAACGCACCCGTTCCTCGATCCCCCAAACGCTCAAGCGGCGCCCACCACGGCGCCCGGAGGTTCCATGCCGCAACTCGCTCGAATGCCTCATAACGCCGCACCCAGCGCGCCCACACACGAAGGTCACCACCCGCTCGCCTTCCGCCGGCTGTACGGCCGGAAACTCAGGATCAACGTCCTCTCCGAGACCGCCATGCTGGGCCTCGAGCATCAGGGCGGCCACACCGGCTTTCTCGATTGCGTCGAGCTCATGTCCCGCCATCCGGACCTCGAGATCGAGGTCAATGGCCGCACCCCCGCCGACGTGCTTCACGCCCACAGCTGGGGCCCGCTCTACCTGTGGCGCGGCCTCGGCCTGGCCAAGCGGCGCATCTTCACGGCCCATGTGCTGCCCGAGACGGCCGAGGGAGCCATGCCCTTTGCCAAGATCGGCGCCCCGCTCATCCACCGCTACCTCAAGCTCGTCTACGGGTACTCGGACGTGGTGGTCGCGGTTGCGCCCCGCATGGCCACCCGGCTGCGCGAATCCCTGGGCGTCCGCGGTCTGATTCGCACCATCCCCAATCCGCTGCGCGCCGACCGCTTCCACCCCAGCCCAGCGCTGCGCGCCGAAGGCCGGCAGCTCCTCGGAATCACCGGCGACCGCCCGATCGTCCTCGGCGTGGGACAGCTCCAGCCGCGCAAGGGGATCCCCGACTTCGCCAAGGTGGCGTGGGGAACCCCCGAGGCCGACTTCATCTGGGTGGGCGGACGTCCCTTCGGGATGGTCAGCGCCGGAATCGCCGAGCTGCGGCGCCTCAAGGCCAATCCCCCGCCCAACCTGCGCTTCGCGGGGATGTTTCCCCTCGATCGGATGCCGGCCATCTACAACGCCGCCGACGTCTTTCTCTTTCCGTCGCTGCAAGAGAACTGCCCCTATGCCCCGCTCGAAGCCGCCGGCTGCGGCTTGCCGATCGTGGTGCGCGACCTGCCCGAGTACCGCGCGCTCTACCACTCCGAATATCTCTCGGCCGCCGATCCGCTGGGCTTCACTGCCCAGGTGAACCGACTCTTGCGGTCTCAGGCGCAGCGAGATCGCTGGAGCCGCGCCTCGCTGCGGCTGTCGCGTGACTTCACCCCCGAGGCTTACATCGAGGCCACGGCGGCCCTCTACGACCACGTGGCCTGTGGCCGGCTGCGCCGTCCGGCAGTCAAGGAACCGCTGGCGCTGATGCGCGAGGAGGAGGCTCCCCTGCCCAGTTAGGGGTTGCGTGTTGGGATTCAAACACCGAAAGTGACCATTGCCGGTGGGCGGATCGACCGCTCCCTTCGTTCCCGAGCCCGATCCGATCTTCGTCAAAACGATGCGACTCATCGTCAGCCTCTATGGGTGGGTTGCCCGCGAGGCGCTTTTCCGGGCGGTCAAAGCCTGGCCGGTGGCGCTCGCGACGATCGCCTACGCCCTCCTGATCGAGCTGGTCGGCCGGCTGGTCAGTCCGCTGGGGCTGGCCTCCGGCTTCATCCTCGGGTTCCTCGAGGCCGGCTGCATCGCCAGCTACCTCTATCTCTTGAGTCGGGCGGTCCAGGGCAGCCGTCTCAAGCTCGCGGATCTCAAGCAGAGCTTCGGGGCCTTCTTCTGGGATGTCATCGGCGTGCTGTTCTTCCTGTGGATCGCTGGCTGGGTGGTGCAATTCGCCGAGCGCGTCGCCGGGGATCACGGGGATTTCATCGCCGCGGCCTACGGGCTGTCGGTGGCCGTCTTTCTCAACCCCGTGCCCGAGCTCATCTATCTCGGCCGCGGGCGGGGCCGGACCACCGACCTGCTCCTCGAGAGCGGCCGTTTCGTGCAGGCCCACTGGACGGAATGGTTTCTTCCGAACCTCCTGTTCGGCGTGGCCCTGCTGGCCCTGGCTCTCGGCCGGTCAGCCTTCAACTTCGAGACCCTCAGCCAAACCCTGCCGGCGCTCTTCTCGCTGCAGACCGGCTATTCCCTGGGAAACTCCCTGGCCCGCTTCAGCGATCTGTGGGCCTTGCCGCTGGTGCTGGCCCTGGTGCACTACGCCATGGTCTTCCGCGGCCTGCTCTTCCAGGAGATCACGAGCGGCAACTGGAAGAGCCGGGCCTTCCGGGCCCGCACCCGCTGACCGACCATGACGGACCTCCTCCTCGGGTGGCTGACGCACCTCGGTAACTTCAGTTATCTGATCGTGTTCGTGCTGGTCTTCGCCGAGAGCGGTCTGTTGCTGTTGCTGCCGGGCGAAACCGTGCTGCTCCTGGCGGGAGTCCTGGCCTCCCGCCACATCCTGCTGCTCGCGCCGCTGATTGTCGTGGGCTGCACCGCCGCCGCCCTGGGGGACACCAGCGGTTACTTCCTGGGGCGTGGCCCGGCGCGGCGCCGCTTCCATGCCACCGGCCGCTTCCTGGTGCTGCGGGCCGACAAGACCGACCGCGTGGTCCAACTGCTCAACCGGCACGGGGCCGGCGCCATCGTGCTCTCGCGGTTCGTGGGCTTGCTCCGGGTCGCCACCCCCTTCGTGTGCGGCCTCACCGACGTCCCGCCCCGGCGCTTCTTCCCCGTCAGCCTGCCCACCTGTCTGTTGTGGGGCAGCTCCGTCGCCACCCTCGGATACCTGGGTGGCAACGCCTGGCAGAAGGTGCACCACTGGATCGGGCGGGGCAGTCTCGCGCTGGGGGTCGTGATCCTGGTAGGAGTGCTGATCTGGGATCGGCGCCGAAGGACCGCCCGAGCCCCTTGACTTGTCTAATTGCTTTCGCCACTATTCCTGGAAGTCTCTCAAAGAATAATCCCACAAAGGCGACCAGATGAACGAGGCAGCGATGACGGCTCCGACGCAGGCAGCGCGCTACTACACCTCGCATCAAGTCGGAAACCTGCTGCAGGTCAATCCGTCTTCGGTGGTCAAATGGATCAACGACGGCCTGCTGCAGGCCTTCCGCACCCCGGGCGGTCACCGGCGGGTGGCGGCGGTCGAGCTGGTGCGCTTCGCCCAGCATCACGGCATGCCGGTCCCGGACGAGCTCCAGGGCCTGACCGCCACCAAGGTGGTCGTGGCCGACGACGAGACCCGGTTCCTGAGCGCCTTTCAGCGAGCGGTCAAGCCCTTCTACAACGAGATAGAGCTGCACACCGCCGAGAACGGCATCGACGCCCTGATCCTGGTGGGCCAGCTCAAGCCGGACATCCTGATCCTCGACCTGCGCATGCCGGGCCTGGACGGCTTCGAGGTTCTCGAGAGAATCCGGACCAACAAGAGCACCCGGGGAATCGCGGTCATCGTGGTGAGCGGCGAGATGTCGGAGGAAAACGCCGCCCACTGCCGCGACCTCGGGGCGGTGGAGTGCCTGCAGAAACCGGTCAGGCTCCCGGCCCTGGTGGAGACCATCCGACAGGTCGCGCAGCGCAACCGTCGAGCGCGCGTGCGCTGAGCTCGACGAGAGAACTCCTGCGCGCACCCCGATCGAGCTCGCGAATCGAAAGCACATCCGGCGGCCGTTCGTTGCCGCACCGGCCGGGTATTCAAAATCCTCACCACCGGGTCCGCTGTAAGGCGCCTGGCACTTTTCCTGAGCTGGTCATTCGTGGGAACCTGGGATTCGAGGCTCCTGAATGACGCTCGCGAAACAAAAATCGTGCGTCCTCTACGTTGACGACGAGCACTCGAACCGGCTGGTGTTCGAGCGGGCCTTCGAACGCGATTTCCTGATTCGCACCGCCGAGACCGCCGAACAAGGTCTCGAGATCCTCACCCAGATGCCGGTGTCGGTGCTGATCACCGACCAGCGGCTGCCCGGCATGCTGGGCACCGAGCTCTTGGAGATCGCCAAGGAGCAGTACCCCAACATCATTCGCATGGTCTTGACGGCCTACTCGGACATCGAGGTCGTGCTGCAGGCCATCAACGCCGGGCTGGCCAGCCGCTACATCATCAAGCCCTGGGTCCGCCCCATGCTCCACGAGATCCTCACCTGGGGCGTCGACATCCACCGCATGCGGGTTCAGATCGAGGAGATGCAGCTCAAGCTGGTCGAGGGCGAGCGGCTCTCGACGATGGGTACCCTCCTCGCCAGCGTGGCCCACGACATCAAGAATCCGCTGGGTTACGTCGGGGCCTACGTCGAGACCCTGGGCGACGCGGTGGAGAGCCTGCAAAAGTGGGTCTCCGCCATGCGCAGCGAAAAGTCGCTCGACCAGGCCTTCCGCCTGCCGCAGGCCACCCAGGCCATGAGCGAGATCGAAGAGCTCCCCAGGATCGTCAAGGACCTCACCCAGGGCGTCAACCACGTCTACTCGATCGTCGAAGGGATTCAGCTCCAGTCGCGCCGGCCGTCGCGGGTCCGGCAGCCGTCCAACCCCGCGGTCGCGCTCGAATACGCCACCAAGCTCGCCAAGGGGTTGATCGCGGCCCACGGCGGCACGCTGCAGATCCAGGTTCCGACCCTGCCGAACGTGATGCTCTCCACCTCCGAGCTGTCGCAGGTTCTGGTGAATCTGCTGACCAACGCGGCCCACGCCATCGAGAAGTGCGCGGTGCGCAAGGTGCGGCTCGAAGTCTCGGTGGTCGACGGGGGAGTGCGTTTCGCGGTGCACGACACGGGGGTGGGGATGTCGGCCGAGGTCCTCTCGCACGCCTTCGAGGAGTTCTTCACCACCAAGCCGCCGGGCGAGGGAACCGGGCTCGGCTTGCCCATCTCCAAGCGGGTGGTTGAATCGGTGGGTGGAAGCGTCAGCATCGCCAGCACGCTGGGCCAAGGGACGGTGGTCTCGTTCTGGGTCCCCGAGTCGGCGGCGTTGAACGAGTAGGTTGGAATGGGTCCAGCGCAGGGCTGGGCCTACGTCGATCATCGACCCCGACTGCGACCATCGAACCCGACCGCGACCATCGAACCCGACCGCGCCCGTCGAACCCGACCGCGACCCCGAACCCGACCGCGATCCCCGACCATCGACCCCCGACCCGTCGCCTTCAAGGTCGCCGTCGAGGTCGTGTTCGCTATCGAGGTCGTGTTCGCTGTCGCATTCGCGGTCGAGGTCGCGTTCGCAGTCGAGGTCGCGTTCGCGGTCGAGTTCGACGGTCGGGTTCAGGGCGCCAGCCCTACTACCCCCACCGGCTCAAGATTCGCTGCCTGTCGAACATCCGCACCGCGACTGCGAACAGAGCGCCGTCCGCCAGCGCCAGCGCGAGCCCGAACAGCACGTAGAAGGCCGGGCCTAGGAACACGAACCCGACGAACTGCACCGCCGTCATGCCCAGCAGCGGAATGACGATCAGCGCCGAGATCTGCTGGGCCAGCCGAGAATCGCTGACCCGCGACGACACCAGCACGGTGATGGTGTTGCCGAAGAAGGACAACAGCGGCGCCAGCACCAGCAGCGCGAAGAGCCAGCTCTCGTCCGGCACCAGCGGACGCCTCGCCAGCGGCCAGGCCAACAGGTCGACCCCCACCGCGAAGAGCACGAACGCGATCAGGGTGATGACCATGGCGGGCAGCACCGCCGCCAGGCTCTTGGCCAGCACGATCTCCGCGGCCGTCAGGGGCGAGGCCAGGAGCGGCTCGATGGTCCGCCGCTCCTTCTCGCCGGCCACGCTCTGCGCCGAGATGAGCACCGGGATGAAGAGCGGCATCACCAAGAACAGGCCGGCGCACTCGCGAATCCAGAAGTGCACCATCCCGAGCCGCAGGTCGCCCGACCCCAGGTCAACCCGGTAGAAGCGCACCAGCTCCCCCAGGTCGGCCGACGGCACGTGCATCACGAGATTCACCAGCACCAGAGCCACCGCCACCATCGGAATCGGCAGCGCAAACATCGAGAGCAAGAGGCCGCGGCTGCGCCGGATCTCGAGCAGCTCCTTGCGCAGGAGGATCTGGGTGCGGCTCACGCGGCCCCCTGCTCGGCCATGAGATCCAGATAGGCTTGCTCGAAGGCCTGCTCGAGCGGGCGGACCGCGAGGATCATGGCCCCGGCCGCCGCCAGTTTCGCGATCACCTCCGGCGTCGCCACCGCCCCCTCCGAGAAGCGCACCTCGAGCGTCGAGCCGCGCGCGGCCACGCTCGTCACGCCGGGCACGTCTCCGGTCGTCACCAGCCAGGCCGCGGCTTCCCCGACCAGCTCGATCTCGACGGCCCCGGTTGAGCCCGACCTCAGGCGCGAGACCTCGGTCAGCGCCACCAGCTTTCCACCCGCCTCGGTCGGACGCAGGATCGCCACCCGCCGGCAAAGCTGCTCGACCTCGTAGAGGTTGTGGCTGCACAGGATCAGCGTCCGGCCCTGCGTCGAGAGGCTCGCGATGGCGTCCCGCACCGTGCGGGCCGATTCGGGATCCAGGCCGCTGGTCGGCTCGTCGAGCAGAACGATGGGAGGCTCGTGAACCATGGCGCGGGCGATGGCCAGCTTCTGGCGCATCCCCTTCGAGAGCGTGCCCGCCCGCTTGAAGCGATGCTCCCACAACCCCAGTGGCTTGAGCCAGCGCTCCAGCCGGGATGCGATCTGGCCGGACGGAACGCCATAGAGGGACGCGAAGAATCGAAGGTTCTCCTCGACGTTCAAGCGATCGTAGAGCCCGGGCTGCTCCGTCAGCAGGCCGACCTGGCCGCGGATGGCATCCGCCGCGGTGTGCGGCAACCCGGCGACTTCCACGTATCCGGTGTCCGGCGCGTAGATGCCCGCCAGGATCCGCAGCGTGGTGGTCTTGCCGGCCCCGTTCGGTCCCAGCAGGCCGAAGACCTCCCCGGGCGCGATGTCGAGGGTCAGCCCCGAAAGCGCAACCTGGTTTCCAAATCGCTTGCCGAGATCGACGGCATGAATGGCATGAATGGGCTCGGGGCTCAGCGTGGCGCTCGGGATGGTTGGTGTGGTGCGGCGGGCTTACTCGTACCCGGGAGGCTTCTTCAGCTCTTCGACCTTCTGATAGTCCTCAGGCTGCCGGGGAGTCGGCGCCGCTCCCGGCGGTCGCGGGCGCGCTACTTTCGCCGGCAGGGCCGCCGGCGCCACAACATGGGCCCGCGCACGTGCCGTCGCCGAATGGACGGCCTTGGCGGCGCGCTCGCCGGTGAGGTCCATCGTGGGCATTGTCGGAGCCACTGCGGGGGCCGGGGCCGCCGGCACAGGGACCGGCGCTACTACTGGGACCGGCGCTACTGATGGGGCCGGCGCTATTTTCGCCGGCAGGGCCGCCGGCGCCACAACAGGGGCCGGTGCTACTGATGGTTTCCTTCGCTTGGACGCGCCGGCGGCAATCGTGCCGAGCGCGACCAGCCCCACCAGGATGGCGACGCCTCCCACCATCCAGGCGCTGCTGCGCTTCTTCGCGAGGCCTGCCACCACCGCGTCGTCCTCCTCGAGACCGACGCGCGGTGAGCTCCGGCGGGTTGGCGCAACCCGGCCAGGCGACAATGGGCTTCGCGATCTGGCGCTCGGGGTGGGGCTGAGCTGGCGCAGCGCGGGTTGCGTCAGCTCGAGATGCTCGGCGCAGGCCTGCAGCTCGTTCAGCAGGTCGGCCATCGACTGTTGCCGTTCCTCGGGCCGCTTCGCCAGCGCGCGCCGCACCACCTTCTCGAGCTTGCCCGGAATCTTAAGGCCCGGTTGCGCCTTGGAAAAGCTCGGCACTTCCCCGGTCTGGTGCTGCATCAGCATCTGCAGCGCGTTCTCGGCGCTGAAGGGGAGCTTGCCGGCCAGCATCTCGTAGATCACGATCCCCAGCGAGTAGATGTCGGAGCGGGCGTCCACGGTCTTTCCGGCGGCCTGCTCGGGCGACATGTACTCGGGAGTTCCCACGATCATCCCGGCCCGCGTCAGCTTGACCCCCTCGGGATTCGGCGTCATCTCGATGATCTTCGAGATGCCGAAGTCGAGGATCTTGACGAAGTCGGGCACGCCTTCGCGCGTCGTCAGGACGATGTTCTCGGGCTTGAGATCGCGGTGGACGATGCCCGCCGCGTGGGCGGCGTGCAGCGCGCGGCAGCACTGCGCGGCGATGTTGACGGTGCGCGCCAGCGGAAAGCGCGGCTCGGCGTAGATGGCGGCCGCCAGCGAGTCGCCGTGCAGCTCCTCCATCACGAAGTACACCAGCCCGTCGGGCGTGCGCCCGAAGTCGCTCACCGCCACGATGTTCTCTTGTCCGATGCGCCCGGCGGCGATGGCCTCGTTCTGGAAGCGGGCCACCAGCTCCGTGTTCTGCGAGAGCTCGAAGCGCAAGAGCTTCATGGCCATGTGCTTCTGGAGCATGATGTGCTCGACGCGGTAGACCGCGCCCATGCCGCCCTCCCCGATCTTCTCGAGGACGCGGTAGCGATCGAGCACCTTCCCAACCAGAACGTCGGCGCGGGGACTCGTATCGGGCGTTTCGGGCGCCAAGGCCATCGGCGCGGACTCTAGCATGTCCTTCCGAGCGGTCAGACTTTGCGCCCTACTCTTCTGGACTCTCTCCGACCGCAATCAAGGCGTCTCGCAAGCCCTCCTTGGCGTCCTCCGAGGTCGGCAGAAACAGCCGCAAGGCGCGCGCCTGGGCCAGGAACTTCGGCTCGGTCGGGCGCGCCGCGTCCGTCATGCGCTCGAGCAGCCGCCGGTAAGTGGGCTGAGCGCGGCAGGACATCGCATCCAGCAGGTAGACCAACCGGCCGCGATGCAGGACCAGCGCCAGAAAATCGAACTCCACGCCCGCGCGGCGGAAGACTCCCTCGCGGCGCAGGCCCTGCAAGGCTCCCGACCCCAGCGTCACCGACTGGGCGGGCGCGAGCCAGTTCACGTGCAGCTCCTGGTTGGTCTCCGGCTCCCAGATCTCCTTCTGGATGAGCTCATCCAGCGCCACCTGCAGCTCGGAGGAACCCGGCTCGCCGGGCGCGCGCGGCTTGTCCGACAGGTAGCCCCCGACGCTGATGCGCGCCTCCCCGTAGCCCGAGAGACCGTTGAAATAAGTGCGGCTCCCCATCTGGCTGGCGCCCGCTTCCCACTCGGCCGGAATCGGCACCGCCAGCCCGACCTGGTCGTCGACCCGCGGCACCAGCACCGGCAGCCAGCGCCGGGTCAGCGGGCCGGCCAGGAACAGGAGCGCCAGGACCGTCCCCATCGGCAGCGCGCGCGTGAGCCAGAGCTGCCGGGCGGTCGGCCGATCCGAAAGGAGGCGCGGCTTGAGAAACCAGGTCGCGACCGAGCCGGCGAACAAGCCGCCGAGGTGTCCCCAGTTGTCGACCTCGGTCGAGGTGAACCCCAAAAACAGGAAGACCAGCACCGTCGGCACCACTGCCCCGCCCAGCACGCGGCGGTAACGCTCGGGCAGCAGGGTGCGGTACTTCAGCCCGAACACCACGGCTGCCCCCATGGCGCCATAGGCCACGCCCGAGGCCCCGGCCGAGATGGTATCGGTCACGACCGAGGAGAGGATCGTCGTCCCCAGCGCCGAGCTCAGCAGGATCAACAGCATGTCGAGCGGGCGAAAGGCGTTCTCGAGCGCGGCGGCATAGTTGAAGAACACGAAGAGGTTCATGCCGATGTGGAGCAGGTCGCGGTGAACGAAGTTGGCCGTCAAGAGCCGCCAGAACTGGCCGACGTCGAGCAGCAGCGGGCCGACCTTCGCGCCATAGGCGATCAGCGTGTCGTCGGGGCTTCCCACCGGCCAGGTCTGCATCGCGACGTACCAGGCGATGGCGAGCGCCGTGAAGCCCAGCGTGACCTTGGGACGCCCCCCGAATCGAAAGCTGCGCGAGAAATGCAGCTCGCGGGGCGAGTAGCGCTGCCGGAAGATCTCCAGCGAGCCGGCCGGAACCCAGGCCTCGCCCGTCACCGGGGGAAAGTTCGCGGGGCACTGCGGCGCGATCTCGCCGCGAGCCACCCGGGCCTCGAACTCCTCGAGATCGAGGCGCTCCTCTCCGCGATCGGTGCGCACCGTGATCGCGGCGGCCATCCGCGCAGCATAGCGCAGGCAGGCGGAGCGCCCCAACCTTCGGACCGCCCAGCTTCGTGGGCGATCGCGGGCGAGCGCGCGCGTGGTATAACCGGGGCGTCACGGACCGCGAGGATCGCTGAGGAATGAAGCTGATCATCGAGGATGACGACGGCCGCAAGACGGTCGTCCCCTTCGCTGAGGAACAGATCTCGATCGGCCGCGAGCCGGGGAACACCGTGCGGCTGAGCGAGCGCAACGTCTCGCGGCATCACGCGCTGCTCGTTCGAGAGGACGACGCGATCGTCATCGAGGACCTGGCGAGCCACAACGGGGTGCGGGTCAACGGTGACCGCATCGAGGGGCGCTCCAAGGTCAAACAGGGCGACCTCATCCAGATCGGCGACTACGATCTGGCGCTCGAGGACGAATCGAAGGCCGCCGGTCCCCCCGAGCGCCCGACCCAGCCCAACTTGACCCCCGTACCCGGCCAGGTCGCGCGGCCGCGCAACCAGGATGTTCCGTTCCACCGGCCGGCGGCAACGGAAACTCGTCCGCCGGCACACGGGGAGTCCGAGGCCGTGGCGCGCTTTCAGAAGGCCGCCGCCATCCAGGCGCTCCTCGCGAAAGGCGACCCTGCCCGCGTGAGCCCGCCCCCGGCGCCGGCCGGCGGGGCGAAGGAGCAGTGGCCGCCCGACTTCCACTTCGTGGCCCCCGGGGCCGTCGAGCAGATGGCGAAGCAGGCGCGGCGCAGGCGGTACATCGTCGGGTCGGTGATCGGCTCCGCCGTGTTCTTCGCGGGCGTCCTCGCGTTCGGCTTTCTGCGGCCGGAGTCGCCCGCGGCATCGAGTGGCACCAACCCTCGCGACGCCGTCGTCGAACCGCCGGCCGCCCCCGCCTTAGCTCCGGCGCCCCCAGTAGCTCCGGCGGCCCTAGTAGCGCCGGCGGCCCTGCCGGCGAAAGTAGCGCCAGCCCCTGTGCTGGCGCGCCCGCCGGTCGCGCTGCCCCCCGCGCCCCACGTCCCCCCTGCCACGAAACCCAGCAAGCTCTCGGCATCCGAAGCCTCGCGCCGCAAGGCCCTCGACCTCTACCAGGACGCCTTCGCCGACGTTGGAAACGGCGACTACTCAGACGCTCTCCCGAAGCTCCTCACCTCCATCGAGCTCGATCCCACCGCACCCGCGGCCCAGAAGGAGATCGCGATCTGCTACTCGCATCTCGACCAGCCCGACAAGGGGGCGCTCCACTACGAGCAGTATCTGAAGCTCAGGCCCGACGCGCCCGATGCCGCCGACGTTCGAAGGATGCTGAGCGACTACCACGCCTCGAAGGGCAGCGAATAATCCCCTAGCTCAGCACCACCAGCACGTCGCCCTCCGCGACCGCCTGGCCCTCCTGACAACGAATCTCGGCGACCGTGCCGGCCACCGGCGACTCGAGCTCCATCTCCATCTTCATCGACTCGAGGATGATGAGCACCTCGCCGGCCGCGACCGTCTCGCCGACCTTCTTCTGGATCTTCCACACCGTGCCCGTGATGTGCGCCGGGACCGAGGTCGCCATGCGCCCGTGTAGCCCAATCGCCTTCGGTCGCTCAATCAAAAACGCTATCGTGGCCCCCGTGGTCGAGCTGAACACCTCCCGCCTCCTCCTGCGCCCCTTCTCGCGCGGCGACTTCGCCGGCCTCCACCAGCTCAACTCCGACCCCGAGGTCATGCGCCACATCGGCACCGGCGTGCGCAACGAGGACGAGACCCGCCAGCACCTCGAGCGCATCGTAGGGCACTGGGCCACCCACGGCTTCGGCATCTGGGCCATGCTGGTCCGCGACTCCGGTCTCGACTCCGGGCGCGTGGCGGGCCGCTGCGGCCTGCAGCACTACGAGGCCACCGACGAGATCGAGCTCAGCTACGCGCTGGCGCAGGATCTCTGGGGGCGCGGGCTCACGCTCGAGGCCGCGCGCGCCAGTCTCGACTACGGCTTCTCCGTGCTCGAGCTGCCCCGCATCATCGCCACCGTGCGGAGCGCCAACGCCCGCTCGCATCGCGTTCTGGAGAAGCTCGGCATGCGGCTCGAGGGCCAGCGCCCGCGCTACGGGCACCAGGTCGACCTGTTCGCGATCGGCCGCGACGACTTCCGCGCCGCGCTTCCCACTTGACCTGGAGCCGATCCCGATGGCATTCACGCAGCCGTGAACCGCTTGAGCACCATGGCGATCTTCGCCGCCGCCGGCGTCTGGTCGGTCGTCTCGGCAGGCGCCGCCACCGCCACCGAGCCCTCGGCCTACGGCGCCATCCTGCCCAACGGCGCCCACCAGGTCGGCAAGGATCGCTACCAGTCGCCCTCCGGCTTCGGCGAGACCTTGAAGTTCTACAGCAAGGTCTACAGCCTCGAGCACTACCCGCGGAAGGCCATCGCCGACCTTCCCGGCGTGCGCGCCATCCACCTCGCCAACACCGGCCGCGGCGAGTGGGAGGGGCTCAACATTTACGAGCTCAACGGATCGACGCGAATCTTCGTGTTGCCCCGGGGCGCGAAGCGGTAGTTTCACGAAGAGCACTGATCCCTTTGGGGGATCGTCTAATGGCAGGACGCCAGTCTCTGGATCTGGCTATCAAGGTTCGAATCCTTGTCCCCCAGCCGCAAAAACCTTCTCCCTCTTCACGGGGAGAGGGCTGAGGCCGACCCCGAGCTCCTTCCGAAACTCCTCGAGTCCTTTCCGGGGCTCGTAAAGCTCTTTACGAAGCACGTGGAGTCCTTTTCGTCCTACGTCGAGCACTCGGCGTGCTTCGCCGGGAGCTTTTCCAACTACGCCGAGCACTCCGCGTGCTTCGCCGAGAGCCATTCGAACTACGCCGGGCACTCGGCGTGCTTCGCCGAGCGCTTCGCCAACTACGCCGAGGACTCCGCGTGCTTCGCCGAGGGCTTTGCGAACTACGCCAAGCACTCCGCGTGGTTCGCCAGGGGCTTTTCGAAGCATGCCGAGCACTCCGCGTGCGTCGCAAAGGACTCCACGTGCGTCGCAAGGAGCTCCACGTAGCCCGAAAAAGACTCCACGCGCTTCGCGGAGCCCCTGCCGACCGGCGCCGGGGGCTTCAGGTGGTTCCCCGAGGGCTTTTCGAAGCTCGCGGAGCTCTTCACGAGCTTCGGCGCTTCCCCTCCGTACCTCGCCGAGGAGTCCGCGAGCTCCGTCGAGACCCTTACGACGCGCACCGAGGACTCCGCGATCTTCGCGACCTGCGCGCGGTGCTTCAGCAAGGACGCGCTGATCTTAGTTGAGTCGTCTTCGTAGCTCTCCGAGCTCGTCTCGAACCTCAGCGGGTCCTGGCTGAAGCTCTGAAGGTCGAACCCGGAGCACGGGGTCGAGCTCAAGGCGCTCTTGGCGTGGCTGCGGAGGAACTGAGCGTTCGTTCGCAGTCGCAGAACCCTCCCCACGAATCTCAAAAGCCTCGTCGGATCCTTGTCCGCCGCGCCTCATTGAAGTAGAAGCGGCCCTGGCTTTTCCGGCCCCGTCGTCTAACGGTTAGGACACCAGCCTCTCACGCTGGGTACATGGGTTCGAATCCCGTCGGGGTCACTTGCTGTCGGAGAGTAACCGGATCGGCCCCCGCCTCCTGGGTGAGCAGCGTGCCGACGGAGACGTTGCCTTCGATCTCGAAGCGCATGCCCTCCGGCGTCTCGACCGGGAGCAGCTTCAAGGGTCCTTGGAGTAGGGCCTCCAGCACCCTCCGGGCCTCCTCGGGATTCTTGGTGAGGAGCCCGCGCAGGTCCTTCAGCCGGGTGCGGGCCGTCTTCTCCAGCCTCGCCATCTCCGTCGTCAGGACTGTGGGCGCCGCCTTCATCGCCTCGATCCGACCGCGCAGCTGAGCCATCTTGGCCTCGCGCTCGGCGATGGCGGCGATGACGGCTTCTGGCTTCTGGTCGGTGGAGGCCAGCGCGTTCGCCAAGCGGCCGACCTCGACCTTGAGCTGGCGCTCCTCCTTCTCCAGCTTGGGGACATCCGAGGTCGAGGTCTTCTGGCCGGCGGTCACCAAGCGGCGCAGCTCGGCGAAGATGCTCTCGATGATTCCCTCGTTGAGCGCGTACTTCTCGATCCAGCCGATGACCGCAGCGTCGATCACCTCCACGTCGCGGTGCAGGCTGCTCTTGCACGAGCCTCGGTCTCGGCGCCACATGCACGTGTAGGTCATGATTCGCCGCGCGCCGGCACGGCCCGTCGTCGCGCAGATCGGGCCGCCGCATTTCGCGCACCGGCTGAGGCCTGTCAGCAGGAATCGCCGCTTCGCGCCGGCTCGTGCGTAGGGATGCGGGCCACGGAACCGTTGGTTCTGGGCGATACGCGCCCGCACGCCGGCCCACAGTTCCTCGGAGACGATCCGCAGCTCGGGGCGCTCGATCCGAATCTGCCCCTCGACCCCGCGGGAGAACTGCGTCCGGGTGCCGAACTTGTAGGCGCGGCCCTTCCGGCCCCAAATCAGCGTGCCCTTGTACCTCTCGGACCTGAGCATGGCCCAGATCGCAGACGGTGACCACGAGCCTGTGCCGCGCTTGCCGGCGCGCGGGGACGGAATACCCTCGGCGTTGAGGATGTGGGCGATCCCACGGACGCCCTCGCCACCGACGAACAGGGTGAAGATTCGGACGACGGTCTTAGCCTCGCCGGGATCAACCCTGTACTCGACCACGCGGCCGGCGTCGGACTTCTGCGTCTCCAGGTTCTGGTAGCCGTAGACCTTGCCGCCGACGACGAGGCCCTTGCGGGCCTTCTGCTCCAGGTGCTCGCGGGTTCTCGACGTGGCCTTCTCCCTCTCCAACTCGCTGGCAAAGCTCCGCGCGCTCAACATGAACTTGTCCACTGCACCGCCGTCGAGCGTCTGTTCCAGGCCGCTCGCGTAATAGTAGAGCCGACAGCCCGAATCGAGGAGGTCGCAGGTCGCCAGGCCAGCGCGGAAGACATCGCCGCCAAGCCGGTCGGCATCACGGCAGATCACCAGGTCCAACTCGTGATTCTGGGCCGCGTTCAGGAGGGCAATTAGGCCAGGGCGCTTCTTGAACTCGGACCGGCTGATGGCGTCGTCGCTGAAGACCCTCAAGGGCTCCGTGACGCCCAGGGTGGCCGCGAAGCGGGTCGCGCTCTCCAGCTGGACGGTCAGGGATTCCGCCTGGTGTTCTTCTGTGCTGCGTCTGAGATATGCGGCCGCGCGGTTCATGGCGTTCCCGGTGGGTTGCGCATCAAGTCAGCGTAGATCATCTCCGCCATCGCCTGGATGAAGGGCTTGAGTTGGCGCTCCTCCCAGGTCCGATGCCAGGCCAGCAGGTCCCCGGCAGCCGTGAAGTAGTTTCTCAGAGCTTCGGTCATGAATTACCTCTCTCCCTTACTCTTACGCCGCGCCGGCAAAACCTCGCGCGCTTCGGTGGCTTCTTCTTCCACCTGGGGCAGACGACCGCTGAGGTAGAGGTGGGCCAGGAACTCGCCCAGGGCATCGGCCAGAGCCTCCGCCTGTTCCTGGGTCATCTGGAGCACCACCTTCAATGGTCTCTTGTTCATCGCTTTCGCCTCCTCTTCCCGAACTCTTCCTCCAGCGCGTCTAGACCGCGCTCGATGGCCAGGCGAATGATCGCTGCGCGGGAGACCGAGACCGCGCCCACCTTGGGGACAAGCGCGGCGGCGCGCTGAAGCAGCTCGGGGGACAGCCGGAAGGTGAACATCTCGGACTGCGTGCCGGGCGTGGAGGTCTTGGGCATTCGCGTAGTGTAATACAATGCCTTGCATTGCGCAACAGGATGCGTTAAAGTGATTGGGAGAGAATAGAAAGCGGGCGCCCTGACTGTTCGAAGCAGCCAGGGCACCCTAGGCCAGCACCTCACACCGGAGGCACCCGCCATGAAGAGAAGCATCCGACCGTCGAAGCGTCCCAGCAAGCGAGAAACGACAGGCGCCCAGCAGCCGCGGACCACGAAGGCGGGCAAGGCGCGGCTCAAGAAGCTGAACGACAAGCTGGTCAGCGTGCTGGCCACCCCCACCAAAGTGAAGGCACCGCCCAGGAAGAAGGCCGTGGAAGCCTGGGAGCATCGGCTGGCCCGTGGCCTGAAGGCCGAGGAGGCGCGGGTCAAGGCTACGGTCGAGCCCGCACCTGCTGAGCTCGTTCCCGTCACTGCCCCACCGCCTGTCTTGCAGGACCTGGCTTCCTTCGACAAGGTGGCCCGCGTCTACTGGCCCGAGCCCGTTCCCAGCGGTTGCTGCCTCTATTGCGGTCGTCGCATCATCAAGGACAGCGCGGCGGTGGCCGTCGAGGGTCACTCGGGCCAGGCCCACGCGGCCTGCCATAAGCTCCCGCCGACGGCGGGGACCGTGGCCAGGGTGGCCAAGGCTTGGACCGAGTTCAACGCCATGACGCCTGATGCTGGGTCCGAAGCTGGTGGCCGATGAAGCCCCCAAAGCGTGGGAGCAAAAGAGACACACAACCCCCTGCCCGCCAGCTCGCCCAGGCGTTGCTTTACAGTTGCGCCGAACTCCGGCTGGAAATTGAACAGGTCTTGGGCTTCGTCGACGACCTGGAAGATCAGGCCAGGCGCGTGGCCAAGTTGCGGGGTGGGCGATGAACCACGTCCACATCGAGCGCCTGAGAGCGGGAGC
>Ga0302324_100010922_pt1 | contig 18718 bp, 18 predicted proteins | sample Palsa_T0_1_FD_201949 | JGI IMG/M metagenome (GOLD analysis project Ga0302324, IMG submission 201949) | Peat permafrost microbial communities from Stordalen Mire near Abisko, Sweden - Palsa_T0_1 | ecosystem: Environmental > Terrestrial > Soil > Palsa > Peat permafrost | place: Sweden: Abisko...
GAAGGCCTGGCACGGAAGGCTTGGCCAAACGGCTCTCCATCGATGCCGTCAAAGCCAATGCGACAACGCATCATCAGACGCCGCCGTCATGTTGCACCTGCGCTCTTGCTATGTTAGCAAAGCCGCGATTTTAACGATCCCGGTGCGGTCCGTGCCGGTCGAAAATCGAAGTCCCGCTTGAATTCCAAGGGCTTGGATCGCTAGGCGCCGCGTCGTGGCGACGGTTTTTTCCCTTGCGAGTTTGACAGCTAAAAGAGCGTGCTTGTGGCTGCAGAAGATCCGTCCGTTTCCGGTGTGTCCGGCCGTTATGCAACGGCCTTGTTCGAGTTGGCGCGCGATGAAAAATCCATCGACGCGGTCAAAGCCGATCTCGACCGGTTCGACGCCATGCTGGCGGACAGCGCCGATCTCAAGCGGCTGGTCCGCAGCCCGGTATTTTCGGCCGATTCGCAGTCCAAGGCACTGGCCGCGGTGCTCGACAAGGCCGGAATAACAGGCATTTCAGCCAAATTCCTCAAGGTCCTTACCGCCAATCGCCGGCTGTTCGCCGTCCAAGATGTGATCCGCGCCTTCCGGGCGCTGGTGGCGAAGTTCAAGGGCGAGGCGACCGCCGACGTCACCGTCGCCGAAACGCTTAGCGACAGGAATCTCGACGCCCTCAAGACCGCACTGAAATCGGTGACGGGCAAGGACGTCGCGCTCAACGTGAAAGTCGATCCTTCGATCATCGGCGGCCTGGTGGTCAAACTGGGCAGCCGCATGGTGGATAGTTCGCTTCGCACCAAACTCAATTCGATCAAGCACGCGATGAAAGAGGCAGGCTGATGGACATCCGCGCCGCGGAAATTTCCGCGATCCTCAAGGACCAGATCAAGAATTTCGGCCAGGAGGCTGAAGTTTCCGAAGTCGGACAGGTGCTGTCCGTCGGCGACGGCATTGCCCGCGTCTACGGCCTCGACAACGTCCAGGCCGGCGAGATGGTCGAGTTCGAGAACGGCACCCGCGGCATGGCACTGAACCTCGAAACCGACAACGTCGGCATCGTGATCTTCGGCGCCGACCGCGAGATCAAGGAAGGCCAGACCGTCAAGCGCACCCGCGCCATCGTCGATACGCCGGTCGGCAAGGGGCTGCTCGGCCGCGTGGTCGATGCGCTCGGCAATCCGATCGACGGCAAGGGCCCGATCCAGGCCGACAAGCGGATGCGCGTCGACGTCAAGGCGCCCGGCATCATTCCGCGCAAATCGGTCAGCGAGCCGATGGCGACCGGCCTCAAGGCGATCGACGCGCTGATCCCGGTCGGCCGCGGCCAGCGCGAGCTGATCATCGGCGACCGTCAGACCGGCAAGACCGCGATCGCGCTCGATACCATCCTGAACCAGAAGCCGCTCAACGCGCAGACCGACGAGAAGATCAAGCTGTATTGCGTCTATGTCGCGATCGGCCAGAAGCGCTCGACCGTCGCCCAGTTCGTCAAGGTGCTGGAAGAGCAGGGCGCGCTGGAATACTCGATCATCGTCGCGGCCACCGCTTCCGATCCGGCGCCGATGCAGTACATCGCGCCGTTCACCGGCTGCACCATGGGCGAATATTTCCGCGACAACGGCATGCACGCGGTCATCATCTATGACGATTTGTCGAAGCAGGCGGTCGCCTATCGCCAGATGTCGCTGCTGCTGCGCCGCCCGCCGGGCCGCGAGGCCTATCCCGGCGACGTGTTCTATCTGCATTCGCGCCTGCTCGAGCGCGCCGCCAAGCTGAACGATGAACAGGGTTCGGGCTCGCTGACGGCGCTGCCGATCATCGAAACCCAGGCCAACGACGTGTCGGCCTATATCCCGACCAACGTGATCTCGATTACCGACGGCCAGATCTTCCTCGAGACCGATCTGTTCTTCCAGGGCATTCGGCCCGCGGTCAACGTCGGCCTCTCGGTGTCGCGCGTCGGATCGTCGGCGCAGACCAAGGCGATGAAAAAGGTCGCCGGCAAGATCAAGGGCGAGCTGGCGCAATACCGCGAAATGGCGGCGTTCGCGCAGTTCGGCTCCGATCTCGATGCCTCGACGCAGCGCCTGCTCAACCGTGGCTCGCGCCTGACCGAACTGCTGAAGCAGCCGCAATTCTCGCCGTTGAAGATGGAAGAGCAGGTCGTGGTGATCTACGCCGGCGTCAACGGCTATCTCGACGCGCTGCCGCTCGCCAAGGTGAAGAGCTTCGAGGACGGCCTGTTGTCGCTGTTGCGCGGCAAGAACGTCGACATCCTCAACACCATCCGCGACAGCCGCGATCTCAGCGACGATACCGCCGCCAAGCTCAAGGGCGTGGTCGAGGGTTACGCCAAGACATTTGCTTAATAAGACTTGCTTGATTTGCCATCATGACCCGGCACGCGGCCGGGCATGATGAAAGAGGGGCTTGCGGTCGGATCTTGAGGATCGGATCGCCGGGGTGATCTAAGAATGGCTTCACTTAAAGACATGCGGGTCCGCATCGCCTCCACCAAGGCGACGCAGAAGATCACCAAGGCCATGCAGATGGTCGCAGCCTCGAAGCTGCGCCGCGCGCAGACCGCCGCTGAAGCGGCGCGGCCCTACGCGGAAAAAATGGACGCGGTGATTTCCAATATTGCGACAGCGGCCGCGGGCTCGCCCGGGGCGCCGGTGCTGCTGGCCGGCACCGGCAAGGATCAGGTGCATCTGCTGCTGGTGTGCACCGGCGAGCGCGGGCTGTCCGGCGCCTTCAATTCGTCGATCGTGCGGCTCGCCCGCGAGCGCGCGCTGGCGCTGATCAACCAGGGCAAAGAGGTCAAATTCTTCTGCGTCGGCCGCAAGGGGTTTGAACAGCTGCGCCGCAACTTCGAAAAGCAGATCGTCGAAAACGTCGAACTGCGTTCGGTTCGCCAGCTCGGCTTCGTCAACGCCGAAGACATCGCGGGCAAGGTCATCGCACGGTTCGATGCCGGCGAATTCGACGTCTGTACGCTGTTCTATTCGCGCTTCAAGTCCGTGATCGCGCAGGTTCCGACCGCGCAGCAGATCGTTCCGCTGGTCGTGGAAGCGCCGGCCGCCAAGGCCGGCGCGGCGACATCCTATGAATACGAGCCGGAAGAAGACGAGATTCTGAACCATCTGTTGCCGCGCAATCTCGCGGTGCAGGTTTTCCGCGCGCTCTTGGAAAACAACGCCTCGTTCTACGGCGCGCAGATGAGCGCGATGGACAACGCCACCCGCAATGCCGGCGACATGATCCGCAAGCAGACGCTGATCTACAATCGAACCCGTCAGGCGATGATCACCAAGGAGCTGATTGAAATCATCTCCGGCGCCGAGGCGATCTGACAGCCGATCGTTTGAGATTTGAGAATTCGAAGGAGAGAGTTTTATGGCTACACCCGCCAACCAGACCGGACGCATCACGCAAGTCATCGGCGCCGTCGTCGACGTGCAGTTTGAGGGACATCTGCCGGCGATTCTGAATGCGATCGAAACCAGGAACGGCGGCAATCGTCTGGTGCTCGAGGTCGCCCAGCATCTCGGCGAATCCACGGTGCGCACCATCGCGATGGACACCACCGAGGGTCTGGTGCGCGGTCAGGAAGTGAGCGACACCGGCAACCCGATCATGGTGCCGGTCGGCGCCGGGACGCTCGGCCGCATCATGAACGTGATCGGCGAACCCGTCGACGAACAGGGCCCGGTCAAGGCCGAGGACATGCGCGCGATCCACCAGGAAGCGCCGCTCTATACCGACCAGTCCACCGAAGCCGAGATTCTCGTCACCGGCATCAAGGTCGTCGACCTGCTGGCGCCTTACGCCAAGGGCGGCAAGATCGGCCTGTTCGGCGGCGCCGGCGTCGGCAAGACTGTGCTGATTCAGGAATTGATCAACAACGTCGCCCGCGCCCATGGTGGCTACTCGGTGTTCGCCGGCGTCGGCGAGCGTACCCGCGAAGGCAACGATCTCTATCACGAATTCATCGAATCCGGCGTCAACAAGAAGGGCGGCGGCGAAGGCTCCAAATGCGCGCTGGTCTACGGCCAGATGAACGAACCGCCGGGCGCCCGCGCCCGCGTCGGTCTTACCGGCCTCACCGTCGCCGAACATTTCCGCGATCAGGGCCAGGACGTGCTGTTCTTCGTCGACAACATCTTCCGCTTCACGCAGGCGGGTTCGGAAGTGTCGGCGCTGCTCGGCCGTATTCCTTCGGCGGTGGGTTATCAGCCGACGCTGGCCACCGACATGGGCGCGCTGCAGGAGCGCATCACCACCACGCATAAGGGCTCGATCACCTCGGTGCAGGCGATCTACGTGCCGGCCGACGACTTGACCGATCCGGCGCCCGCGACCTCGTTCGCCCATTTGGACGCGACCACGGTGCTGAACCGCGCGATCTCGGAAAAGGGCATCTATCCGGCGGTGGATCCGCTCGACTCGACCTCGCGCATGCTGGCGGCGAGCATTGTCGGCGAGGAGCACTACACCACCGCACGCATGGTCCAGCAGGTGCTGCAGAAGTACAAGTCGCTGCAGGACATCATCGCCATTCTCGGCATGGACGAATTGTCGGAAGACGACAAGATCGCGGTGGCACGGGCGCGCAAGATCGAGCGCTTCCTGTCGCAGCCGTTCTTCGTCGCCGAAGTCTTCACGGGATCGCCGGGCAAGTTCGTCGACCTCGCCGACACCATCAAGGGTTTCCGCGCCATCTGCGAAGGCAAGTACGATCACCTGCCGGAAGCCGCGTTCTACATGGTTGGCACCATCGAAGAGGCGGTCGAAAAGGGCAAGAAGCTGGCGGCCGAAGCGGCTTAAGTCATCACGTCGTCATTGCCGGGCGCGAAGCGCATCTTCGAACCCGATGCCCGGCAATCCATCCAAAGAGAAGTTTTTGATGATGGACCCGCGGGCCGGGCCCGCGGCTGACAACCAAGAGAGTAACTGCCATGGCCACCTTCCATTTCGATCTCGTTTCACCCGAAAAACTCGCCTTCTCCGGCGACGTCGATCAGGTTGACGTTCCCGGCGTCGAGGGTGATTTCGGCGTGCTGGCCGGGCATGCGCCGGTGGTGGCCGCGATTCGGCCGGGCATCCTGACGGTGTTTTCAGGCGGCACCAAGCAGAAGATCATCGTGCTCGGCGGGCTGGCGGAAGTGTCCGACAAGGGCCTCACCGTGCTGGCCGATGTCGCGACCTCGCTGCAGGATCTGGATCGGGCCAAGTTCGCCGAGCAGATTTCCGGCATGGAAGCCAAGCTCGCGGAAAAGGACGGCTCCGAACTCGATCGCGAGATCGAGCGGCTCGATCATTTCAAGAGCATCCAGCACGAGCTCAATACCACAGCGATGCATTAGCGGCCGATCGGTTCTGGTTTCTGTTTGACGTGTTGTGCTCGCGCGAACTTGCGCGCCAAAACGCTGGAATTGGAAGCGCCGGACTTCCGCGCGCGGTTCTGTAAAAAGCCCGGTAAATACGGCATCCACGACGTCATGAGAGCCGCCGAAACCCGGTTGCTTCGGAGGGGTTCTGGCGGCATTCTGCGCCGAGCATTGGGTGTCCGGGGCCGGCCTTCATGAAACGCAAGATCGCAGCGATTTTCGCGGCCGATATTGCCGGCTACTCCAGGCTGGTTGCCGAGGATGAAGAAGAAACGCTGCGGCGGCTTGCATCCTATCGGCAGGTGACGGACGACTTCATCGCCCGGTATGGCGGCCGTATTTTCAACACCGCCGGCGACGCCGTGCTTGCCGAATTCCCCAGTGCGGTCGAAGCGGTGCGCTGCGCGATCGATATCCAGGAGAGCCTGCGCACCCGGAACATGGCATATCCGGCCAGCCGCCAGATGAGTTTCCGTATCGGCATCACCATCGGCGATGTGGTCGAGCGGGACGGCGACCTGCTTGGCGATGGCGTCAACATCGCCGCACGGCTGGAGGGACTGGCCGAAATCGGCGGCATCTGCATTTCCCGCGCGGTGCATGAACAGGTTGCCAACAAGCTGTCGGTGCAGTTCGCCGACATCGGCGCGCAGGAGGTGAAGAACATTCCCAATCCGGTGCACGCCTATCTGGTGGCGATGCGGCGCGAGGACGGAACCTATGCGACGCCGCAAATCAGGAAGCCGTCGTCCGCGACGGCCAGTCCGAACTGGATGTGGCCTCTGGCGGTGACGGTCGTGTCTCTGGTCGCGATCGGCGTCGGCGGGTTCCTGTATTTTACCAGAATGGAACTGCGGGCCGCGCTGCGAGAAGTATCCGCGGCCGGTACACCCGTGACGCCGGCAACCTCGACGCCAGCCGTCGCGCCGGCGACTCCGTCGCCGCCGCCGATGCCGTCGGGCGAAAGGTTTGCCGCCGAGACCATGCCGTTCGTCACCGACCGCACCCGCGGCACCTGGGCGACCGAGTACGCCACGGCGTCAGATCACAAGGCTCTCGCGCTTAACATCAACGGCATCATCGCGCCGGTGACCGGCCAGCCGAACGAGGAAGCCGCCAAGAGCAGCGCGCTCGCACAGTGCCAGAAGAAAGTCGACGCGGTTCAGTCGCCGCGCAAATGCGAGATTTACGCCGTCGGCAACAAGGTGGTCTATCCGCATGGCCGTCCGCCATTGCCGCCGCTGCCATGGATCAGGCACGATCCGTCAACCGAGAAGCCGTTCGCGCTGAAGGATATGCCGTTCGTGCGCGATCCCGGCCGAGCCAGGCTTGAGAGCGCCTATATTCCGGGCCCGAAAAGCAAGTCGATTGCGGTTGGTCCGGGAGGGCAGTTCATCTTCTATACCGGCGGAGAAACCACCGAGGAATCGGAGCGGCGAACCCTTGAAAGCTGCGGGGCGCTTGCCGGCGCGGCCTGCATGATCGTGGCCATTGACGATACCTTCGTGGTGCCGGTGCCAACCACCTCCAGGGCCATCGGGTTCTTTCGGGCGGACAGGGATCCCTCGATTGCGGCCGATGCCAGAGACGATGTCGCGCGCAAGCTCGCGGATGCATTATCCGGATGGAATGTGGTGGCCGTCGGCAGCGCGGGGCATCCGGGGCTGGCGCTCAAGGCGGCCAGCGAACAGAGTGCGGTCAGCGAAGCCCTGGGCAATTGCGGAAAGCGCGACAGCGATTGCCACGTCATCGCGATCGGCCCGTTTGCGGTAGGACCGAACTGAGGCCGCCTCATCGCGCGAACGCCGCAAAGCTGCGCACCACCGCCTGATACACATCGCGCCGGAACGGCACCACGAGATCGGCGACGCGGTCGAGCCGTTCCCAGCGCCACTGGTCGAACTCCGGCGGCTGGCCGTTGCGCGGTGTCAGCGGATCGATTTCCTGCTCGGAGCCGGTGAAACGCAGCGCGAACCATTTCTGGCGCTGGCCGCGGAATTTCGCGAGCCGGTGGGACGACGGCCCCGGGAATGGCGGAAACTCGTAACTCAGCCAATCGGTTTCGCCGAGATAATCGGCGTGCGTCACGCCGGTCTCTTCCCAGAGTTCGCGCATCACCGCCTCGCGCGGATTCTCGTCGGCGTCGATGCCACCCTGCGGCATCTGCCATTCGAGGCCCGGAAGAATGATTTCCGGCCCATCGTCCCGGAAGCGCCGCCCGATCAGGACCTGGCCGGAGGCGTTGAACAGGGCGATCCCGACATTGGGGCGATAGGGCTTGGCGTCCACAATCAAGGGTTACAGCCTTTGATTTTAATTCGTCATTCCGGGGCGCTCGCGAAGCGAGCGAACCCGGAATCTCGAGATTGCGGGTTCGCGCTGACGCGCGCCCCGGCATGACGGGAACATCAACTGCCCGCCAGCCTGGAAAATTCCTTGACCACGCGCTCGTAGACCGGGCGCTTGAACGGAACGATCAGGTCCGGGAGATTTTTCATCGGCTCCCAGCGCCAGTTGACGAACTCGGCCTTGTGTCCACCGCCGGGGCTGGCGACATTGATCTCGGCGTCCAGGCCGGTAAAACGAACCGCGTACCATTTCTGCCGCTGGCCACGATAGCGGCCCTTCCACGCGCGGCCGGCGACGGTGCGCGGAATGTCATAGATCAGCCAGTCGGCGACCTCGCCGAGCTTTTGTACCGAGCGGACGCTGGTTTCCTCATAGAGTTCGCGCTTCGCCGCATCCCAGGTGTCCTCGCCGGGATCGACGCCGCCTTGCGGCATCTGCCAGACATGGGTTTCGTCGACATGTTCGATGCCGCCGGCGCGGCGACCGATGAAGACCAGCCCCGCTGCGTTGATCAGCATCATGCCGACGCATGTTCGATAGGGCAGGTCTTCGTAACGCGCCATTCCGTCAAAGCCTCTTGCCATTACGCCGGCGGACTGGTCTGGCGGGTTTTTTCGAAGGTGTGCCGCCCCAATTGCCTTAGCCCGATTTTGATTTCAGCATCGCGGTTGTCAATGGCACAAGCATGATGCCATGGCTTTCAAGCGTCTTGATCCATACGCTAATCCGCTCAATCGAAATCGGCAACGCCGAGGCCATGCCGACCGCGACGCCGCGTTCCCGGGCCAGACCCTCGAGCTTGGCCAGCGCCCGGTCGATTTCCACGGCGGTCGGCACCGCATCGATGCTCAAATCGGCCTTGGCGAACGGCATGGCCTGGGCGGCCGCCAGTGACGGGGCAACGCTGCGCGGCGCCAGCCCGTCGTCGAAGTAACCGAGCCCGCGCTTGGCGGCCTCGCGGACGATCGGCTGCATCACGGCGTCGGTCACGACAAAACGTCCGCCCATGAAATTGGCGATCCCCGCATAACCCTGGAAACGGCTGAGATGCCAGTAGAACCGGTCGAGATTCTGTTCCGGCGCCAGCGTCGTGAGCAGGGTTTGCGGACCGGGGTCGTTGTCGGGATAATCGAACGGCTCCATCGGAATCTGCAGCAGGATCTCGTGACGTTGCGCCCGCGCCCGCTCGGCCAGCTTGGTGGGATCCGAGCCATAGGGCGTAAACGCCAGGGTCACCGCGGGCGGCAGTTTCATGATGGCGTCGGCGGTCTTGGCGGCGCCGATCCCTAATCCTCCGACCACGATCGCGACCACCGGCATCTTGGCCGCTTTGGCGCGGTCGGCATCGGCGGCGTAGACGGTGAAGGGCTTCAATCCGTCTACCGCTATTGGGATCATGCCGTAGCGTGATTTTTCCAGGAGGTGCTGGTCTATCCCGGCCATCATGGCGGGGGCGGCATCGGTCTCGGCCTTATCCGGAGCATCGCCGGAGATTGCGACGTCGTGTCGCGCACCGCTGGAGCCGTCGATGATGGTGACGGTCTTCTGCTCGGACGGCGTGGCCTGCCTGGCCGGGGATTTTGCGCCCGGCTCGGAGGCAGTTGCGGGCGCCGGGGCGATTTTTTCGTCGGCCGGCGCGGGCTGCCGGATCGCGACGCGTGTCATAGGCTCGCCGCCCAACGGATTTTGGTTGAAGAGGGCGAAGCCCGCGAAGGTCGCCAGAAACAGGCCGAGCAGCACGGCGAGCGCCTGAAGGCCGGTAAACGGCAGCCGGAATCGGCGCTTCCGGCGCACCGTCTTCTGTCCGAGCGGCGTGCTCAGATCGTCGGCCGTTTCTGCCATCGGTCTCCCCGAATCAACCGGGGCCGACGATACCACGGCGAAGCAAGGCCTTGGCAGATACGGCCGCGGCAGACAGGTGGCGGCCCGCACCAAAGCGGTTTTGGGTGCAGTTCCGGGCGATCGGAACCCGGCAGCAAAAAGGGCGGCCCGAAGGCCGCCCTTTTCACCAAATCCGGCTGAACTGGATCAGTTCGCCTTTTCGGTGGCGGGCTTGTCGATCGCGGCCTTGTCGCCGTTAGCCGGCGCGACAGCAGGCGTCGTTGAGGCAGTGGACTTGATACCGTGAAGCAGGTCGTCCGCCATCTTCAAGGCCTTGTCGTCCTTGGCGTCCGGCGGCACGTAGGATTGCGAACCGGTCTTCTCGTCGCCCTCGGACTTCAAATGGCCGCGCAGCGAGGCTTCGCCCTTGGTGTCGGTGCGGGACTTCAACTCGTCGGGCACGTCCTGCAGCACTTCGATGTCGGGAACGATGCCCTTGGCCTGGATCGATTTGCCCGATGGCGTGAAGTAGCGCGCGGTGGTGAGCCGCAGCGCGCCATTGCCGGAGCCGAGCGGGATGATGGTCTGCACCGAGCCCTTGCCGAACGAGCGGGTGCCGACCAGCGTTGCCCGCTTGTGGTCCTGCAGCGCGCCGGCGACGATTTCGGAGGCCGACGCCGAGCCGCCATTGATCAGAACGATCACCGGCTTGCCCTTGGTCAGGTCGCCGGGATGCGCGGCGCGGCGCTGGGTTTCCTCGGCATTGCGCCCGCGGGTCGAGACGATCTCGCCGCGTTCGAGGAAGGTGTCGGAAACCGTGACCGCCTCTTCCAGCAAACCGCCGGGGTTGTTGCGCAGGTCGATGATGAAGCCTTTCAGCTTGTCGCCGATCTGGGTGCTCAGATTGCCGATTTCCCGCTTCAGGCCTTCGGTGGTCTGCTCGTTGAACGTGGTGATGCGGATATAGGCGATATCATCGCCTTCGACATGGGCGCGCACCGAGCGGACGCGGATGTTGTCGCGCACCAGCGTGACGTCGATCGGGTTGTCCTGACCCTTGCGAATGATCTTCAGCTTGATCTTGGTATTGACGGGCCCGCGCATCTTTTCGACGGCCTGGTTGAGGGTAAGGCCCTGCACGGCTTCGTCGTCGAGATTGGTGATGATGTCGTTGGCCATGATGCCGGCCTTGGACGCCGGCGTGTCGTCGATCGGCGACACCACCTTGATCAGCCCGTCTTCCATGGTGACTTCGATGCCGAGTCCGCCGAACTCGCCGCGGGTCTGCACCTGCATGTCGCGGAAGCTCTTGGCATCCATGTAACTGGAATGCGGATCGAGGCCGCTCAGCATGCCGCTGATTGCGGATTCGATCAGCTTGCTGTCATCGGGCTTCTCGACATAGTCGCTGCGCACCCGTTCGAACACATCGCCGAACAGATTGAGCTGGCGATAGGTGTCCGAGGTCGCGGCGCGCGCACTCGATCCCATCATCACCGAGCGTGGCTGGGTCACGAACAGCGTCAATGCCGCGCCAGTGGCGGCGCTAAGGAGAATTACAGAAGTCTTGCGCATCATCCGCGAACCTTTTCGCCTTCATTTGCGGCCCACCATGGGCCTGGATCAATGGGAGTGCCGTCCTTACGGAACTCAATATAGAGCACGGGCTGGCTCGCGTTGGTCGCGAGGATTGAAGCGACCTGGGACGTTGTCCCCATGGTTGCGACCGGCTCCCCCGTAAGTACAAACTGGCCGATGTTGACCGAAATGCGCTCCATCCCGGCGATCAGTACATGATACCCGCCCCCGGCATTAAGGATCAAGAGTTGTCCGTAGCTGCGGAACGGACCCGCGTAAACAACCCAGCCGTCACACGGGGTTGTGACCTGGGCGCCGGCCCGGGTTGCCAAAGAAATGCCTTTTTCGACGCCACCCGAACCATCGGAACCGCCAAACTCGCGAATCTTGGTGCCATTAACCGGCAGCGCGAATAAACCCTTGGCGGCGGCAAACGCAATGGCCGGGCTCAGCCGGGCGGGGTCCTTCAGCGCCGCCAGATTGGGCTTGCCATTGATGGTGGCAGGCGCCCCCTGCAGGCTGGCGGTTGCGGCTGCTTTGGCGGCGCTCTTCAGATCCTGTTCCATTTTGCCGATCAGGCCCTGCAGGCTGTCGACCTGCCTGGACAGCATCACGGCGCGGGCGCCCTCCGCCTCGAGGTCCTTTTCGATCGAGCTCTGCTTTCGCTGCCGCTCGTCGACCAGCGCCGCAAGCCGGGTTTGATCGTCCCTCAGCCTGTCGCGGTCAACCGCGAGCCGGTCGCGCTCCGAGGCAATGGTCTTGCGGAGTTCGACCAGCTCAGTGAGGTCGCCGGACAGTTTTTCGGCGCGACTGCGCAGTTCGGGCACCACGGCTCCCAGCAGCATGGCCGTGCGCAGCGATTGCAGCGCATCTTCCGGCCTCACCAGCAGGGCCGGAGGCGTGCGTCGTCCCGCGCGCTGCAGGGCCGCCAGCACCTCGACAATCTCGGAACGGCGCGAATCAAGCGAACCCCTGATCTGTTGCTCGCGGCCGTCGAGCGGGCGCAGCCGTGCTTCGGCGTCGCCGATCCGGGCCTCGACGCCGCGGACCTGGGCGGCGATGTCGATCAGCTGCGCATTGAGCTTGCTGCGGTCCTGACCGATCGCGGTGATATCGGCCTTGAGTTTTTGTTGAAGTTCCGCGGCGTTTTTTTGCTGGGTTCGGGCGGCATCGAGTTCCTGCTCGCGCTGCTTGATGGCATCGGGCGAAGCGGCCGATGGCTGCGGGGCAGACGTCTGCGGTGTCGATTCGGCGACCTGCGCTGCGGCAGGCAAAAGGCCGGTGCCGGCGAACGCGGTCGACAACAGGGCGATCGAGAGCGGAATGCGGACCGAAGATCGCTGACCGCGGCGGGCGGTGTCCGAATCATTGTTCCGCGCTGGCAGCATCGAATCCAAATCAGTGCTTTCCGGCACCTGCGTTGCGCGTGTCAGGCGCGGTGATAAGGGTGCCCCGCCAGAATGGTCGCGGCCCGGTAAATCTGTTCGAGCAGCATGACCCGAACCATCTGGTGCGGCCAGGTCGCGGAACCGAACGCCATCCTGAGCTTTGCCATGCGCCGTAAATCGGGCGAAAGTCCGTCCGCGCCGCCGATTGTGAAAATAGTATGGGCGACCTGTTCGTCCCGCCAGCGGCCAAGATGCCTGGCAAAGGCAGCGCTGTCGACATTGTCGCCGCGCTCGTCGAGCGCCACCAGGGTGGATTTCGCCGGGATTGCGGCCGAAATCGCCGCGGCTTCCTCGGCCATCCGGGTCGCCGCGTCGCGGGCGCGGCTTTCGGGAACTTCATGAATTTCGAGGCCGCGAAAGCCGAGCTTGCGGCCGATGTCGTCGAATCGTTCGCGGTAACGCTCGGCCAGCTCCCGCTCCGGGCCCTGCTTCAGCCGGCCGATTGAAATGACGACGAGGCGCATGCTGGGTCAACAAGTGAGGCCGATGAATTGCGCGCATTCTTCCGCAAAAGCGGATCCGCTCTTGCAGTATGCGCGCCGCACCCCTGCATGCGCTCAGCCGATTGACACCGGCTGGATCGTTAGACCGCCTTCACCGCCGTCGGGCCCTGAGTCCACAATCGCTCCAGATTGTAGAACTCGCGCACCTCGGGTCTGAACACGTGCACGATCACGTCGCCGGAATCGATCAGCACCCAGTCGCAGTTGGGCAAGCCCTCGACGTGGATGCTCTTGATTCCGGTTTCCTTGAGCCCTTTGGCGACATTTTCCGCGATCGCGCCGACATGCCGGTTGGCCCGGCCGGTGGTGACGATCATGTAGTCGGAAAATGCTGATTTGCCGCGGAGGTCGATGGTGACCGTTTCTTCCGCCTTCATATCTTCGAGGCGGGAGAGGATCATATTCAGGGTCTTGTCGGCGTCGGGTTGCGCCTTCAAGGCCGCAGTTTTCGTCGATGTTTTACGCGCGCTAGGTGCCTTGATTTTAGGAGCCTTGATTTTAGGAACCTTGGGTAAAACAGACTTGGACAATACAGATGTGGCCAGGGACCATTCCTTTCACTGTATCGCGTACACCGAATCCTTCGGCCGCCCGCAGACCATACTATGCATGTGGGGTTAACGGTTTCAATATCCAGTACCCCGGTTCCGAAGTTCGTGATCCATTGCAGTCTTCCCTTGGCAGCATCCCCTTGACGAACTTCGGAACCAAAAGGGGTGCTGTGGCCGGTATTCTCATCTTCTCGGGTGCCGCGCGCTCACCTGGTCCTCCAGCTGCCGTCCTGGTTGCGAAGGCCGGTCGATGACAGGCTCAGCTTCATGCCGGTGAGAAAGACCCAGGCCGGGGCGTGCTGGTCGGCCAGCCTGCCGGCCTGGTTTTCAGGCAGTCGGTAGCGCGCCAGCGCCTGGGCCGCGGGCGCGGCCAGGGCGCGAAAACTTTGCGGCGGACGGTCGATCACAGCGATCGGCACCTCGGATGCGATGCGCCGCCAGTTTTGCCAGCGGTGAAATTGCGCCAGATTGTCCGCGCCCATGATCCAGACAAAGCGCAGGCCGGAAGCGCGGCGGCGCAGATAACTAACGGTGTCCACAGTGTATCGCGTTCCGATGACGGATTCGAGACAACTGACATCGATGCGCGGATCATTGGCCATGCGGCGCGCGGCCTCCGCGCGCTCGTCGAGATCGTGCAAGGCCCCGTCATCCTTGAGCGGATTGCCCGGGGTCACCAGCCACCACACGCGGTCGAGCTTCAGCCGCTTGATCGCGAACAGGCTGATGGCGCGGTGCGCGACATGCGGCGGATTGAAGGAGCCGCCGAGCAGGCCGATGCGCATGCCGTTGCTATAGAGCGGCATCTCTGACGCAACAGATGGTGACACGACTGAAGCTGGCTTCAACGGCACCACCGCATGCGTAAACCAGAGTCCTTCGGTTTTGATGGGATCAGGCTTTCGCTTGAAAAGGTCCTGGCGCTCACGGCCGGGTCTGCCCGGTGCCGTGAACGCGATATTTGAAGCTGGTCAATTGCTCGGCGCCGACCGGGCCGCGGGCATGGAATTTCCCGGTGGCGATGCCGATTTCGGCGCCGAAGCCGAATTCGCCGCCATCGGCGAACTGGGTCGAAGCGTTGTGCAGCACGATCGCCGAATCGACCTCGTTGAGGAATTTGCGCGCAGCCGCCTGGTCTTCCGTCACGATCGCATCGGTGTGGTGCGAGCCGTGGTTGTGAATATGGGCGATCGCCTCGTTGACGCCGTCGACCACCCTGGCGGTGATGATCGCGTCCTCGTATTCGGTGTCCCAGTCCTCGTCGGAAGCCGGCTTCACCCGCGGATCGGTTCGTTGCACGGCGTCGTCGCCGCGCACTTCGCAGCCGGCGTCGATCAGCATCTGCACCAGCGGCTTGAGATTGGTCGACGCCGCGGCACGATCGACCAGCAGGGTTTCGGCGGCGCCGCACACGCCGGGGCGGCGCATCTTGGCGTTCAGCACGATCGACTTCGCCATTTCAAGATTGGCGGCATGATCGACATAGACATGATTAACGCCCTCGAGATGCGCGAACACCGGCACCCGCGCTTCGGCCTCGACGCGCGCGACCAGGCTCTTGCCGCCGCGCGGGACGATGACGTCGACGCCGCCGTTCAATCCGCTCAGCAAAAGACCCACCGCGGCCCGGTCACGGGTCGGCACCAGGGTGATCGCGGCTTCGGGCAGGCCGGCTTCACGCAATCCCTGCACCAGGCAGTCATGGATCGCGCGGCAGGACCGAAAGCTGTCGGAGCCGCCGCGCAGGATCACGGCGTTGCCGGATTTCAGGCACAGCACGCCGGCATCGGCGGCGACATTGGGGCGGCTTTCGAAAATCACCGCGACGACGCCGAGCGGCACGCGCACGCGTTCGATGGTCATGCCGTTGGGACGCTGCCAGCTCTCGGTCACCACCCCGATCGGATCGGCGATCGCGCGCACGGTCGCGACGCCGTCGGCCATCGCATCGATGCGGGCCCTGGTCAGCGTCAGCCGGTCGATAAAGGCCGCACTTGCGCCGCCGGCGCGAACTTCCGCGACATCCTCGGCATTGGCGGCGAGAATTTCGGCGGCATAAGCGCGGATGGCGCGCTCGATGGCATCGAGCGCGTGGTTCTTCTGCTTCGGCGACGCGAGCGCCAGCACCCGCGCGGCGGCGCGGGCGCGGGCAGCAAGATCGTTCATCAGTTCAGGCAAATCGGCGTTGCCGTCGATCGCCTTCAGCGGCGCGGTCATGTCAGCTCTTGTCGGTTCGGGCTTTCAGTTAAGGCCATGTCCTAGCACGGAAATCCGTATTTTGCGAGGTGCGGAAGGGGCATGGCTGGCGGGCGGTGGCTGATATAGGGCTGGGCGGTGGCCGCTCGGCCATTGGCCTAGCCGGCCGGCACTGCCGCGCTGGGGCCGATCACGAGGTCGTCGCGGTGGATCATTTCCGCCCGTCCGCTGATGCGAAGGATGGTCATGACATCGGGCGAGGAGCGGCCCTTGATCTTCTCGGCGTCCTCGGCGTCGTAGGCGACGAGGCCGCGGCCGATCTCATGGGTGTCGGGGCCGCGCACCACCACGGCGTCGCCGCGGGCGAATTGCCCGTCGACCCGGATCACGCCGGCCGGCAGCAGGCTCTTGCCCGCGCGTAGCGCGCTCACCGCCCCCGCATCGATGGTCAGCGTGCCCTTCGGCTCCAGCGAACCGGCGATCCAGCGCTTGCGCGCGGTCACGGGATTGGCCGGAGTCAGGAACCAGGTGCAGCGCCCGCCATTGGCGATGGCCTGCAGCGGATGCTCGATCTTGCCCGACGCGATCAGCATGTGGGTGCCGGCGGTGGTGGCGATCTTGGCGGCTTCGATCTTGGTGGTCATGCCGCCGCGCGACAGTTCGGATTCCGCAGCCCCCGCCATCGCTTCGATTTCCGAGGTGACGGATTCGACGACCGGAACCAGTTTCGCATTCGGGTTGCTGCCCGGCGGCGCGTCATAGAGGCCATCGATGTCCGACAGCAGGATCAGCAGGTCGGCGCTCGCCATGGTGGCGACGCGGGCGGCGAGGCGGTCATTGTCGCCGTAGCGGATTTCATTGGTGGCGACGGTGTCGTTTTCGTTGATCACCGGCACCGCGCGCCATTCCAGCAGCTTGGCGATGGTCGAGCGCGCGTTGAGGTAACGCCGTCGCTCCTCGGTGTCCTGCAGGGTGACCAGGATCTGCCCGGCGCCAATGCCGTGATGACCGAGCACTTCCGACCAGATCCGCGCCAATGCGATCTGCCCGACGGCTGCGGCGCCCTGGCTTTCCTCGAGCTTCAGCGCGCCGCGCGGCAGCTTCAGGCGGCTGCGTCCCAGCGCAATCGCGCCGGAAGACACGATCAAGAGTTCGCGGCCCTCGCCATGCAGTCTGGCCAGATCGGCGGCCAGCGCGGCGAGCCACGACGCCCGCACTTCGCCGGCGTCGGAATCGATTAGCAGCGACGAGCCGACCTTGACGACGATACGCCGGAAATTTTTCAGGTTGGGGCGGGCCATGGAGGGAGACTTTGCAGCAGGGTTTGTCGGCGATCCAGATTCTTTTGCCGGGTTCTTTTGCTAGGTCGTTTGCGGCGCCCAGGGCTCCGCCTTCGCGGCGCCCTTGGCCTTGGCCGAGACCGGGGCCTCGCCGATCACCTCGACCAGCGCCCGCAGCGCTTCCTTGACGCCGGTGCCGGCGACGCCCGACATCAGCAGCGGTTTTTTTTTGGCGGCACGCTTGAGCCGGTCGCGCTGCGCCTTCAACTGTTCCGGGGTCACGGCGTCGATCTTGTTGAGCGCGACCATCTCGATCTTGTCGGCGAGATCGCCCTCATAGGCGTCGAGCTCGGTTCGCACCGTCTTGTAGGCCTTGCCGGCATGTTCGCAGGTCGCGTCGACCAGATGCAGCAACACACGGCAGCGCTCGACATGGCCGAGAAAGCGATCGCCGAGGCCGGCGCCTTCATGGGCGCCTTCGATCAGGCCCGGAATATCCGCCAGCACGAATTCGCGGCCGTCGACATCGACCACGCCGAGCTGCGGATGCAGGGTGGTGAAGGGATAGTCGGCGATCTTCGGTTTGGCGGCGCTGACGACGGAAAGGAAGGTCGACTTGCCGGCGTTAGGCAGGCCGACCAGGCCGGCATCCGCGATCAGCTTCAGCCGCAGCCAGATCCAGCGCTCCTCGCCTTCCAGTCCGGGATTGGCGTTGCGCGGCGCGCGGTTGGTGGAGGATTTGAAATGCGCGTTGCCGAAGCCGCCATTGCCGCCTTCGGCGAGCACGAATTTTTCGCCAAGGGTGGTGAAGTCATGGATCAGCGTTTCGCGATCCTCGTCGAAAATCTGCGTGCCGACCGGAACCTTGAGCACGATCGGCTTGCCGTTGGCGCCATGGCGATCCTTGCCCATGCCGTTGGTGCCCTTTTGCGCCTTGAAGTGCTGCTGATAGCGATAGTCGATCAGCGTGTTCAAGCCATCGACCACTTCGACGATGACGTCGCCGCCGCGGCCGCCATTGCCGCCGGAGGGACCGCCGAACTCGATATACTTCTCGCGGCGGAACGCCACGCAGCCGTTGCCGCCGTCGCCGGAGCGGATAAAGACCTTTGCTTCGTCAAGGAATTTCATGGGGTACAGGTAAGGCAGGGGGGGTGTCGCGGCAACCCTTTATGTCCGGGATATCGGCGAAAAGCCTTAATTTTCGGGCCTTTTGGAGGCATCGGACCTGTCTGTGACCTGCGCTTGTGATGGAGCCGGCCGCCGCCGGATCAGGAACTTCTGCATCCCCTCCAGCACCAGCTCGCGGCGCTGGTTGAACACGGTGCTGCGCAGGGCCACGACACCGGTAGAGCGGCCGGGCGTCAGTTCCGTCACTTCGAGCGCGGGGTAAATCGTGTCGTCGGCATAGACCGGCTTTACGAACCGGCTCGACTGCTCGAGAAAACCGACCAGCGATTGCTCCACCAGATAGGGAAACAGCCCCGCGCCCGCGGGCGCGGCAATATTCGACGTCGTAATGCACCGGATGGCTATCGCCGCTCGCGGTCTGAAACGCCGCGAATACCGCAGATGTCATGGTGCGGCTGGGAATGACAAAACGTTCGCCGAGGATGA
>Ga0302324_100010923_pt1 | contig 18718 bp, 15 predicted proteins | sample Palsa_T0_1_FD_201949 | JGI IMG/M metagenome (GOLD analysis project Ga0302324, IMG submission 201949) | Peat permafrost microbial communities from Stordalen Mire near Abisko, Sweden - Palsa_T0_1 | ecosystem: Environmental > Terrestrial > Soil > Palsa > Peat permafrost | place: Sweden: Abisko...
GGCCTGGGCTTCTTCTCTGGTGGAGAAATCGATCTTGCTGATCTTGGTGACGCCTTCGACAATGTGGGCCACTTGCTCGCCGAATTCCTGGCGGATTTCAACCGTCGTGACCGAGGTATCTTCGACCGAGTCGTGCAGCAGGCCGGCGGCAATGGAAACGGCATCCATTTTCATGTCGGCGAGAACGTTGCCGACTTCGAGCGGATGCACAAGGTAGGGCTCGCCTGAGGCGCGGGATTGTCCGGCGTGGTGCTTCTGGGAAAATTCGTACGCTTTCTTGACGAGGTCGAGATCGTCCTGAGGACGGTTCTCGCGCAGCTTCTTCATCAGCTCGCGGAACCGGGTCACCGTGAGGACACCGGTCGCGACCTGTTCACGCAACGTCGCCATGATCGATTTTAACGCAGCCTGGCGCTATTTCACCGCGAGACGCTGAGGTGCCGAGAAAACCGTAGGCTGGTAGAGTACGGGGGACGATGTGGGTTCGCCCGCTACTGAGTTGTGCGGCGAAAGGGCACGCGGGCGAGGGCCGCCCGCGCCACACGGGCTTGGGGAGGCAACCGGTGGGACGAGTATTGATCACTGGAGCTTCGGGGCCGATTGGCACCGCGCTTCTAGCTTCGTTGGAAAATCAGGATGCGCAGGTTGTGCGCATGGTGCGGGGACGTGCTCGGAACGATGCACAGATTTCATGGGATCCTCTCTCCCCAGTTGCGCCTGCAACGGTGTCGGGATTTGATGCGGTGATCCACTTGGCCGGTGAAAGCATAGTGGGGCGCTGGACGGCTGAAAAGCAGAAGTCGATCCGCGAGAGCCGCGTACTGGGGACACGCCACCTGGCGGCGGCACTGGCCGAGTGCCAGAGCAAGCCGCGCGTGTTCGTGTGCGCCTCGGCGATCGGGTTTTATGGGAATCGCGGCGAAGAAGTTCTGCGAGAAGAGAGTGTTGTCGGACAAGGGTTTTTGCCGGAAGTTTGCCGGGAGTGGGAGGACGCTACCCGGGTTGCGTCCGGCTACGGCATCCGTACGGTGAACGTGCGCATTGGTCTGGTGTTGAGCCCAAAGGGTGGAGCGCTCGCGAAGATGCTTCCGCCGTTCAAACTAGGGCTGGGTGGACGGATCGGTTCGGGCCGGCAGTGGTCGAGTTGGATGCATGTGGACGACATCGTGGCGGGGATTCAGCACGTGATGCGAACGGAATCGCTATCGGGGCCGGTGAATCTTGTGGCGCCGAATCCGGCGCGCAACGCGGACTTTACCAGGGTGCTGGCCTCGGTTCTCAGACGGCCAGCATTCTTTCCAGTCCCGGCACTGGCGCTATACCTGGCCTTCGGCAAGATGGCGGCGGAGGAATTGTTGCTCTCCAGCCAGCGCGTCGAACCCGGAAAGCTTAGCGCGACGGCGTATCCGTTCCTCTTTCGCGAACTCAGGGCGGCCCTGGAGAATCTGGTCTGAAAGGCCTGCTGAGCTGCAGCGTGCGAAGAGGCCGGACGATTTTGCGCTTCGCCCAGCAGGAATGGGCAATTCCACCGCATCACTTGGCAACGGGTGCTCTTGGTTGTTCCCGTTGAACGTGGGTACGGGTGATGCGGTCGTGCCAACACAATCCGTTCTGATCGAGGAAACACCAGAGATAACCGAGTCCCGCGGAAAGCGCTGAAAGAAGCGACGCCAACACGCGCCAGCGGCGCAAGCGACTATTGAGCGGCGCGCCGTCGAACCTGGCCAGCCTTAACCGCGCGGCGCGAAGTCCTGGAGTCGATCCGCTGTAGACCACAAACAGGAATTCATACGCCGCCCAGAGTGCGATGGCGGCCCCTCCCAGCCCAGCGAGCAGCGGGAGCGACTCTCGAACGGAGTTCAGGCCCGGGTTCATATTGAGCTTCAGACCAAATTTTAGACTGGGGTTCAGGTGAAGAAAAATCGAGGCGAATGTAAGTAACGCGGTCGAGAGAATTGTGCCATCGACAAAAGCGGCCAGCGCACGCCGGGCAATGGAAGCCGATGCGGATGAGCATTCTCCATCTTTCGGGTCGGTCAGTTCGCGGTAGGCGGGCTCGATCAACATTCCTCCGAGGGCGGGAGGCGGCGGCAAAATCTCCGGGACTTCCACGATGCGCGGACGAGAAGGGTCCAGGACGGGATCGGCCAGGCCACTGGGGCAAGCAACAGGAATTGCGGCGGAGCGCGGGAACGCAATTAACCTGCCTGATTTCTCTGACGACTGGTCCGGATATTGGCGAGGGCGGGGTTCTGGATCTTGCCCAGGGCCTCGTAGCGGACTTTCCTCGAAACTTTGCCCGGAACTCTGCTTCGGGCTCTGCGCGGAAGCGGACACCGGCTCGCCCAGTGCGTCGCAGGGCGGCTCCGTCACTTCCGCCGGTGGGTTGCTTTGGAACACAAATTCTTTTCCCGCGAGCGATGCCGCCAGTGCTGCCGTTCCTGATGCGCAGGCAGGCACAGTACGTGACCACGCTTCGGGCGCATCAAAGGGCAAGCGCAGCGAGGGATAACGCGGTGCACGCGGCTTTCGCCGAGTGCGATAGCGCTCGAGTCGAGCGGCAAGTTCCAGACGCCAGGAATCAGGATTGGCGTTAACGTTTGCGGTGGAGTTGGAATCGGCGGCGCTTGCATCGACGACCTCTGCAGCGACCGCGTCCGCCTCGGCATTGGGGTCGATGTTCGGCTGCATAATCGCGGTTGCGTCTGCGCCGAGACTGAGCGTGGAGGTGCTGGCCGCCGTCTCGACGGAGGCCAAAGCCAGAAAGCACGCTTCGACGGGGGAATCTCCTCCCGTCGCGCAATTTGTCAATCCGCTCATAATAATTCGGCCGTATCGGCTGCCCGGCACCAAAGAACGGGTAATCGTCAGTTTGGAGGACGCGTCCCCCCGGCGGCTCTAAGCGTGCCCTTCAAGACAAATTCAAACTGACCGACTACCAAGAAACGCGCAGCTTTGCCTCGCCCGCCGCTTGCGTGCTAAGGTCAGTTGGTTCCCGTTGGCAGACAGGCTGGCGGAGTCGGTACGCGTTCTTGCGCTGATCCTTGGTTGATGATCCTCGGTTAACGGTCTTCTGTTAACGGACTAATGCTGATGATCTTCTGCTCGTGATCGACTGCTCATGATTGCCTGTTAATGATCGCGCGCTAATGATCACCCGCTCTCGAATCTTTATCACGGCCGCCTTCATCTGTCATCTGCTTCTCGCCTCCAGGATAGTTACCAGCCAGACGCTGCCCCCTGCCGCCGCGACAGCTGCTGGCACTGAAAGTGCTTCGGCGCCGCCCCCGGCTCTACCTGCCGCCCCGACCAATCAGACCGAAGAAGACGTTACGATCCGGGCGGTAGAACAAGAGAAAGATGGGTCGATCTACCATTTGAGGGGCAAAGCCGAGATTTACTACCGCACTTACCTGCTGCGGGCGGATCAAATCAACTACAACGCGGACACCGGAGACAGCGAAGAGGAAGGCCACGTCGTGCTCGACGGCGGCCCCTATGATGAGCACGTTGAATCCAGTCACGGGACGTACAACATCCGCACGCAGGTGGGCACGTTTTATAGCGTGATCGGGACGGTAGGATTTCGGATGCGGAATTCCCGTTACGTGCTCACCTCGCCGAACCCCTTTGCCTTCACCGGAAAAATTGTGGAGAAACACGGGTCCAACCACTATCTGGTGCGCCAGGGAACGGTTACCACCTGCGAACTGCCACATCCGAAGTGGCTATTTGATGCGAACCGTATCTGGATTGATGTGGATGGTTCGGCCAAGATCTACAACAGCGACTTCGAGCTGATGGGCATACCTGTCTTTTATTTTCCGTTTGTGACTCATCCGGTGCAGAAGGAGCAGCGGCAGACCGGATTGCTGATTCCAACTTTTGGTAACTCGTCTACCAAGGGCCTGATTGCCGGCGAGTCCATCTACTGGGCGCTGAATCGCAGCATGGACGCCACTATGGGCGCCGACTACTACTCAAAACGCGGCTGGTTTGAACGCGGAGAATTTCGCGATCGCCCGAGTGAAACGTCGTTTCTTTATTTCAATTATCAGGGAATGGTAGATCGCGGTATCGGCAGCCCGCCGCAGAATCAAGGCGGTGAGGATGCTCATTTTATGGCGGAGCGTCCTTTCGGAAGTTTTCGCGGGGTCGCGAATGTCGATTATTTGAGTTCCTTCGTTTTCCGTCTTGCCTTCACCGACGTTTACACACAGGCGGTTGACTCCGAAGTGCGGTCACAAATTTTTCTCTCCAATACGACCAACGGATTTCATTTCAATGGGCTGGCGGAGCGCTACCAGAACTTCGACATCTGCAGTCCGAGCACGGATCCGGCGGCGTGCCCGGTTTACATTACGCAGACCGAACTTGTCCGCATTCTGCATACGCCCAGTGTTTTCGTCTCCAGCGAGGAGAGGCGGTTGGGTAATACACCGCTGTACTGGTCGTTCGAGAGCGCGGCCGAAGGTTTGCAGCGGCGCGAGATTGGGTTCCGAACAGCTGTGCTGGTGGGCAGGTTTGACCTTGCGCCGTCGCTGGTGATGCCCCTGCAATGGCAGGGGTGGACGTTCCGTCCCGAGCTCACTTTACGGGACACGTTTTATACCGAGGAGGGCAATGCCGAAACTTCGACCACCGCGACCAACGACGTTTTGAATCGCAAAGCGCTGGAGGCTTCAGTGGAGTTGCGCCCGCCCGCCTTGTCTCGAGTCTTCGAGAGCCCCTGGCTGGGGCGTACATGGAAACACGTGATTGAGCCGCGCGTACGCTACGACTACGTAACTGGTATCAACAATTTCGCCGACATCCTCCGTTTCGATGCCACCGATGTGCTGACGAACACCAACGAAGTTGAGTATTCGGTGGTAAATCGCCTCTACGCCAAGCATGTGGATCCGAAGATCAAGGAATGCGACGTGCCGAGCATGGGTACATTGGCCGTCGGCGGAGCGCCGCAGGTCGGCGCCGTCCCCTGGGAATTGCCTCCGAACCCCGACGCTAAGATGTGTGCGTCTGGCCCGCGCGAGATCTTGAGTTGGGAGATTGGGCAGAAGTATTTTTTTGATCCCACGTTTGGCAATGCGCTGGTGCCGGGACTACGCAATGTATTTACGGCGACCGCCGATTTCACGGGCATTGCGTTTCTGGATTCGGAGCGGAGATTCTCTCCGATTATCTCGCGCCTGCGCATCGAGACCAGTCCGCGCACCAACACGGAGTGGGACGTTGATTACGACGTCAAGACCGGCCAACTCACTTCCAGCCTGGCGCTCGTGAACTACCACTACGGGCCGTTTACGATTGGGGGAGGCGATGCCTTTCTGCGCGTGATCGACAACACGACGACCGGAACGAACGCGACCAACTGTGCCCTGCATCCTGCTACGACAAGCGGCTGCGAGTTCAACCAGTTTCGGGTGCTGCTGGGCTACGGTCAGCTCAACAAGCGCGGCCTGAGTGCCGCTACCAGCTTTGGCTTTGACGCGAACCTGGGATCGCTGCAATACGCAACGGTGCAGACGAGTTACAACTGGGATTGCTGTGGGCTGACGGTGGAGTACCGGCGCTTTGCGCTCGGATCCGTGCGCAACGAGAATGAATATCGCTACACATTTTCGCTGTCGAATATCGGAGCTCTCGGCAACCTCAAAAGGCAGGAGCGACTCTATTGAGAATTTATTCGGATTCGGCATTTCGGACGAGTTCTCGGTTCTGAAGGAACGGCACGGGGGCTTTCTTGAGAACTGAGAACCCGGAACTGAAAACTCCTTTTTGTGGAACAATGGAGATTGCGAGGGGCGTGGGCATGCTCGAAAAAAAAGCTGGGCGCTTGCGGCAAATCCTGACCAGCCACCCTCGTTTGATCGTCGCTTATTCGGGCGGCGTGGATTCTGCTTTTCTGGCTTGGACTGCGCACCAGGTGCTCGGCGACCGGATGCTTGCCGTGATCGCCGATTCCGCCAGCCTGGCGCGCACCCACCTTGAGGACGCGCTCGCTTTCGCGAGCCTTCACCAAATTCCGTTGCAAGTGGTGGAGACGCGTGAACTGGAGAATCCGGCCTACGTTCAGAACGATTCCATGCGCTGCTTTCACTGTAAAGACGAATTGTTCACCGTGCTCGAGCGCTACCGCGTGGCTCACGGATTCGACGCCATTGCCTATGGGGTTAACGCCGACGACGAGGGCGATTTTCGCCCCGGCCAGCAGGCCGCGCGCCAGCATAGCGTTCTGGCGCCTCTGCTCGAAGCGGGACTGGGCAAAGATGAAATCCGGGAACTGGCCATGCAGCACGATCTGCGTGTATGGGACAAACCCGCCTCAGCGTGCCTCTCCTCGCGCATGGAATATGGACGCGCGGTGACGCCCGGGGCGCTGAGTGTTATCGAGCGCGGCGAAGACGCACTGCGAGCTCTGGGTTTCCGGCAGTTCCGAGTCCGCCATCACGGTGACATCGTGCGCATTGAGATTGCCCGCGACGAACTGCCGCGCGCTTTGAACGCAGAGATGGCCCGCCAATTCGCCGCGTTATTCAAAGGACTGGGATTCAAGTTCGTCACGCTAGACCTGGAGGGATTCCGCTCTGGATCGATGAATCAACTGCTGACTGCCGAAGAGCTGTTGCGGGGACGCTCTTGAAAGCACATCGGGGGAACGTCCCACGTAGGGGAACGTGCCACCCGCCTGCCGTGAGATAATCAAGCAAATTCGTTATGCTCAGGTGGCTTCGATTGATCATTGTCCGGCGGGCGTTTCTCGTTCTTCTGTTGATTTGTCTGGGCTGTTCGGCCCAATCTCCTCCCTCTTCTTCCAACTCTCCCTCGGCAGCTTCTCCTCAATCGGATATTACGCGCGCGGTCGAGCGGCAGGTGCGGGCGCATTATTCTCTGCCCCCCGACGTGAAAGTGGTTGTCGGCCCGTTGCGGGCGAGTGATTTTGCGAACTATGACGCGCTGACGATCACCTTTGTCAGTACTTCCAAGAAACAGGACTTTGAATTCCTCCTGGCCCGCGATCATAAGACCCTGATGCGCGTGACCAAGTTCGACCTGGCGACCGATCCCTACGCTGAAATCATGAAGAAGATCGACATCAGCGGGCGGCCCACCCGCGGGAACAAGGATGCGAAGGTAATCCTTGTCAGTTATGACGATTTCGAGTGCCCGTTCTGTTCCCGCATGCACCAGACCCTTTTCCCAGGCCTGTTGAAGGAATATGGCGATCGGGTCCTTTTCGTTTACAAGGATTTTCCGCTCGAAGAAATTCATCCCTGGGCTGTGCACGCGGCGGTGGATGCCAATTGCCTGTTGGCGGAAAGCAACGATGCCTACTGGGATTACGCTGATTACCTGCACGCGAATCAGCATGCCATCGGTGGTGAAAAAGGCCGTGACGGGCAGAATGCGGAACTCGACAAGCTGGCCCTTTCTCAGGCGGAAAAGCTGAACCTCGACCTGCCCAGGTTGCAGGCATGCATTAGGGCTCAAGATGACAAAGCGGTGCGCGCCTCGATAAAAGATGGAGAGGCTTTGGGCTTGGAAGCAACGCCGACGATGTTCGTCAATGGACAGAAACTGGATGGAGCCGTGCCGCCGGACGAAGTGCGGCTCGCGCTCGACCAGGCGTTGAAGGATGCCGGCATTGCTCCGCCGGAGCACAAGCCTGCGGCGGCGGAAGATGCGAAAACTCCGCCGGCGGCGCCGTCCAGGTAGGCGATCGTTCGTCAATCGCCGGTTAGTCAATCATCAGTCACTAGGTATTCAGTCGAGGGAAGAAAAACTTGAATCATCGTAACTGCTTGGGGCGAGCGGGCCTGATCGCGGCCAGCGCGTTTCTTGTGATAGCGCTGGCCGCTTGTAGCCACGACAGTGGCGGCGGCGACGTCGCGGCTTCGGTCAATGGACGGAAGATTTATCGCAGCGAGGTCGACAAGTATTACGCCAACCAGACGGCGGGCTCCGACCAGCAGCCGACGGGCGAGCAGGCGGTAAGCCTTCGGTTGAGCATTCTGAATGAGCTGATCGAGACGGAAATCCTGACGCAGCGCGCCGAGAAGCTCGGCCTGCTGGCGGCCGATGAAGAAGTGGATCGCAAGCTGAACGAGATCAAGTCGCCCTACACCGCCGAGGAATTTAATAAGCGCCTGCAGGACAAGAAAATATCGCTGGAGGACTTTAAGCGTGACCTGCGGCGCTCGCTTACTCGCGACAAGGTGTTGAACAAGGAAATCACGTCGCGCATCAACATCACCGACCAGGATGTCACGAACTATTACAACGAGCACAAGGCTGAGTTCAACTTGATCGAGCCCCAGTATCACTTGGCCAAAATCTTGGTTTCCGGCGCGGGGAATCCTCAGGTGCATAACCTGCAGAACAGCAAGGCACAGAGCGACGCCGAGGCGCGAAAGAAAATCCAGATGATCGCCGAACACCTCGACAGCGGCGACGACTTCGCCACGATGGCGATGAATTACTCCGAGGACCCGGAAACCAGCAACAATGGCGGCGACTTGGGAATGGCTCCCGAATCCGCGCTCAAGAACGCGGATCCGGCGACTCGCGACGCCGTGATGAGGCTCAAGCCCGGGCAGTACACACCGGTGATTCCCATCACCAATCCGGCCACTCATCAGCCAGGCGCTTACATGATCGTGAGACTGATTGCGAAGGAGCCGGCGGGCCAGAGGGACTTGAACGATCCGCGGGTGCAGCAGGCCATCCGTCAGCAATTGCGCGATCGCCGTGAGCAGTTATTGAAAGCGGCATACTACGAGAGCCTCCGCGACGATGCCAAAGTCACGAATTACTATGCCGACGAAGTGCTGAAGAATCTGGGAGCGGCGAAGTAACTGTTCCCTGGTCATGCCAAGGATGCTCATACTGGGGATTGAGGATCGTCCGGCTGAGAATGTCATGCTGCGCGAGGATTGAGCTCCGCGAAAGCGAAGCTCAACCGCAGCCGAAGCACCCCCACCCAATCACTCTACCGGCAAAAGGCGGGCGTTTATCCTTCCAGCTTCCTGGTCAAAACTTCATTCACCAGCTGCGGATTCGCCTGCCCCTTCGACGCCTTTATCACCTGTCCCACGAAAAACCCGATCATAGTCTTCTTGCCCGCGCGATATTGCTCCACCTGCTTCGGATTCGTTGCGATCAGCTCATCGGCGAGTTTCTCGAGCGCCGACGTGTCGCGAGACTGCTCGGGACGCCCCTCGCCTTCATAAACAGCGGGGAAATCCTGCTTGCGTTCGAAGCAGAGGTCGTAAAGATCTTTCAGCATCTTGCCGGAGATTGCACCCGATTCGACCAGATCGGCCGAGGCGGTGACCCCAGCCATCGAAATGGGCGATTGTTCGAGCTCAAGGCCCTGTGCCTTCAGCCGGCCAAGCAATTCGCTCTGCACGAGATTCGCGACACGCTTGGGATTTTTCGCGGTCCGCGCCGCGGACTCGAACTGATCTGCCATGGCGCGCGTCAGCGACAGCGTGTGGGCGTCGCCGGCGGTAATGCCATACTCTTTCATCATGCGCTGGCGGCGCGCTTCGGGGAGCTCTGGGAGGCTGGCGCGGATCGCGGCTTGCCACTTTTCATCGACCACCAACGGAAGCAAGTCGGGCTCAGGAAAATAGCGGTAGTCGTGCGCCTGCTCTTTCGAGCGCATTCCGTAGGTCTTGCCTTCGTGCGCGTTGTAAAGGCGCGTCTCCTGCGTGATTCGCCCGCCGCCCTCGATGATTCCGATGTGGCGCTCGATCTCATATTCGAGCGCCTGCTTGATGAAGCGGAACGAGTTGACGTTCTTGACCTCAGTTTTGGTGCCGAATTCTTTTTGCCCCCGAGGCCGCACGCTGATATTCGCGTCGCAGCGCAACGAACCTTCTTCCATGTTGCAGTCGCTGACACCGGTGTACAGGATGATTTCCTTGAGCCGGGTGAGGTACTCGTAGGCTTCGTCAGCGGATCGCATATCCGGTTCGCTGACGATCTCGGCAAGGGGTACGCCTGTGCGATTCAAATCGATCGCCGTCTTATAAGCGGCATCGGGAAAGCCTTCATGCAGGCTCTTGCCCGCGTCCTCTTCCAGGTGCAGCCGGGTTATGCCGATTTTTTTTCTGCCGCCGTTCGTCCCGCCTTCGCTCCCGTCGATATCGATGAATCCAATTTCAGCCAGAGGCTTGTCATATTGCGAAATCTGGTAGCCCTTGGGCAGGTCAGGGTAAAAATAATTCTTCCGAGCAAAGATGGAAACTTCATTGACGCGACACTGCAGAGCCATGGCCGCGAGCACCGCGAATTCGACGGCCTTGCGGTTGAGCACGGGCAAAGCACCGGGAAGTCCCAGGCAAACCGGACAAACATTGGTGTTTGGCGGATCGCCAAAGCGAGTCGAACACGAACAGAATATCTTCGATGCAGTCAGCAGTTGTACGTGGACTTCGAGTCCGATGACAGGCTCGTATTTCGCGAGCAGGTTTTCGGAAACGGCTGAAGGGGTCGCCATAGCGGAGATTATAGCCGTGGGGGTGAAGCGCCGGGCGTCCCGCCCGGCGACGATGCAGCGGCGGGCAGGGAAATGACGGGCGAGACGCCCGTCGCTCCATTCATGAAACCTCTACCGCCGCTTCCCTTCCGGCGCGCTCAAATATTTCTCCATTGGAATTTCGAAATACATCAGCTCGGTGCCCCTGGCGTCCTCCACTCCCGTCAGATAGAAGCTGGCGCCGGCCAGTGGATTCGAGATGTCCTGGATATCGAAAAATAGAAAACCACGAACCGTGGCGTGCGGTTCCACCGCCTTGGCGCCGAATTGAGCCTGATCGAGTTCGTCCCACGTCTTGCGGCTTACTCCGCCTTTGACCTCTTTCTTGGGCAGCGGAATCGGCAACGTATTCTGCCGGTCATTGCGCGTAGGATGCGAGAGGCGGCGCAAGAGATCGTCCATGGAAGCGGGATAAAGCTTGCTACGATTCTTTGTATTCAACTCGGCCTTCATGTCGACGAGAGAGACGGGCTGATCGCCGTCATTCGTGATCACGAAAAATACGGGCATGTAACCGTTGTTGCGATAGTTAACACTGAAGATCGAGGCCTTGTCTTCGACGTCATACGGGTCGACCGCGACCGTTACCTTTTCCATGGGGTGGTCGTCGTGCGCTGGGTAAGTGCGGGCGGCCTGGGCGGTGGGCATGACAAACTGTTTGGAGGCCATGGCGCCGAGAGCGCAAAGCAGCACCAGAGCGCACACCATCGCCAAGCGCGGCATTGGCATGCGATGGGTTTCTTGTTTACCTGCATTCTGCATACGTGAATTATAGGATGCCGAATAGTCGGGGTGCCGTCAACGCCAGCCGTGCGGTTTTGCCCCACGCCAATCTGAGTTTCGTCAGCAGATTCGTTCGCCATTTAGAATGGGGCTTCTCTTCATGTATGCACTCTACAGTGCGCTTCTCTTTTTTTTTCTCGTGCTGACGCTCCCTTACTGGCTGCTGCAGATGATGCGGCACGGCAAGTATCGCGCAGGTTTGCGGCAGAGATTGGGCGCAGTTCGGTCCGGCTTGGCTGCGGGTTGCGAAAGACCCACCATCTGGGTGCATGCGGTTTCTGTCGGCGAGGTTGTGGCTTCGAGCGCGGTGATTCAGGCGCTGCAAGAGAAATTCCCGTCTCGTCGCGTACTGATTTCCACGACCACCGGCACGGGGCAGCAACTTGCCGCGCGGCGATTCGGCGCCGAGAACGTATTCTACTTTCCTTTGGATTTCGCCTTCGCCATTCGGCCTTATCTCGATGCTCTGCATCCCGAACTGGTGGTCGTTGCCGAAACTGAATTCTGGCCAAATTTTCTGCGGCTGGCCAAGCAGAGCGGAGCAAGCATCGCCGTGATCAACTGCCGTATTTCCGACCGCTCTCTTCCCGGGTATAAGCGCTTCCGCTTCTGGCTGCCGAGATTGCTGGAGCGAACGCTCGCCAACGTCGATCTTTTCCTGGCGCAGACCGACGAAGACCGGCGGCGGCTGATCGAGATTGGCGCGTCCGACGCGAAAATTGCCGTGGCCGGCAATTTGAAATTCGATGTGGCACCGCCGCCATCGCCCAGGATCGTAGCAAGTCTCCGCGAGAGTATCGAAAGTTCAGGCGCGGGGCCTGTTCTGGTTTGCGGCAGCACGCTCGACGACGAAGAAGGCTTGCTGCTCTCCGCGTTTCGTAACATTCTCCTCAATCATCCGACGGCAGTGTTGATCCTCGCGCCTCGACATCCAGAGCGCTTTGCGGAGGTAGCCGATCTCGTCGAACAACTCGGCTTTCGCATGTGGCGACGCTCGCTTTGGAGCGAACGTCGGAACGGCGAAGCTCTCGCTGGCGGAGTGTTTCTGGTCGATACGATCGGAGAGCTGGCCGCGATCTATTCGCTGGCCACGATCGCGTTTGTCGGCGGCAGCCTGGTGCCACGCGGCGGACATAACATTCTCGAGCCGGCACTCTACGGCGTTCCCATCGTTACCGGAAATTACTACGAGAACTTTCGTGATGTGGTCAATTTTTTTGCCGGCCGGAATGCGGTCCGCATCGTCGGCGTGGCGGAGCTGCCCCTGGTATTCGTGGAACTGATCGAGAACGAAGAGGAGCGCAAGACGCTCGGCCGCAATGCACTGGCGGCCTTGGAATCGCAGCGCGGCGCCACGGAAAAAACAGTTTTGGCACTCCTTCAGCTCGCCGGTCGTTCATCATGAGCCCGCTGAGAATGAATCCCTTGAGTATGAATCCGCTCACCGGGCTTTATGGTGCCGCCACCGCGCTGCGGAATGGACTGTTTGATCGCGGTTGGTTGACTTCCCGCCGTCTGCAACGGCCGGTGGTCAGCGTCGGTAACCTGTCGGCGGGTGGTTCGGGCAAGACCCCATTCGTCATTGCGCTCGGTGAGCTGTTGAAGGCTCGCGGTATTCGCTTTGACGTGCTCAGTCGTGGATATCGGCGGAAAACTCGGGGCGTTCTGGTGGTTGACCCCGATGGCAATGCGGCCGATTTCGGCGATGAGCCGCTGCTGATAGCGCGGCGGCTGAGGGTTCCGGTGATCGTCGGCGAAAACCGTTACGAGGCTGGCCGAGTTGCCGAGCAGAAGTTCCAATCGCAATTGCACGTTCTTGATGACGGCTTTCAGCATCGTTCGCTCGCTCGCGACTTCGATATTGTGCTGTTGACTGAGCGCGATTTTGAGGATCGCATGCTGCCTTGGGGGCGTCTGCGCGAGCCGCTCTCGTCGCTCGCACGCGCGGATGCTGTCGTGCTGTCAGCAGGGGTTGGGGCCGATCATCCGGCGCTGCGGCAAAAGCCGATCTGGCGAATTGCGCGCGAACTCGTTCTCCGGAGCCTGCCTTCCGCGCCGATTGTTTTCTGCGGCATTGCGCGGCCCGAACAGTTCTTTGCCCAGGTGCGTGCCGCCGGAATCGTGCCCGCGGCAGAAGTCAAGTTTGGCGATCACCATGCTTACGACCTGGACGATATTCAGGCTCTCGTGAGCACCCGTCTCGATCGACCGGGGGCCGGGTTCTTGACAACTGAAAAAGATGCCATCAATCTTCCCTCGGAGCACCATCGCCTTGAACCACTCGCCGTCGCTCGACTTAAGCTCACACTCGACGATCCCAGCGACGTTGTGGGCACCATTTTGGCGAGAATTGCGAAGCGGAAGCTCCGCTCATGAGAAAATCTTGTTTGCGCCAGAGTGGCAAATTCTGGATTGAGCAGATTCCGATTCAGCAGTGATGACAAAACCTAACAAAGACAACGGACGCCCGCGTCTGCGAAAGCTCGTCGAATCTTTTCCCAAGCTCACTGTAACTGTACTTGCGGATCTGGTGGCCGACGAGTTTGTTTTCGGCGCGATTTCGCGCGTCTCACGCGAAGCGCCGGTCCTGATCTTGCAGCACCGTGATCGAAAGGTGGTTCCTGGCGGCGGCGCGAATGCCATCTATAATCTCGCTGACCTGGGCGTGAACGTCTTGCCCGTGGGCGTCGTCGGGGACGACGAAGCGGGCAGGCTGCTGCTGCGAGCTTTCCGCCACAAACACATTCCGGTCAGCGGCGTCTTCAAAGACAAGAGCTACACCACCGTGACCAAGACGCGCATCCTGGCTGGATTCGCGCACACGGCCGGCCAGCAGGTCGTGCGCATTGACCGCGAGCCTGCCGAGGGACCGAACTCGCATTTGCGGCGTGAGATTGTTCTTTCGGCACGCGAATATGCCCGCGCCTCCGATGCCTTGCTCGTTTCCGATTACGGATACGGCGCGGCAACCCCGGCGCTGCTCAATGCGATTCGCGAAAAGCACGGCCTCGACAAGGTTCCCGTAACGCTGGATTCGCGGCATCGTATGCTCGAGTTTTCCGGAGTCACGGCTGCGACTCCGAATGAGGCTGAGGTGGAAGAAGTTCTCGGCATCCGCATTGGCGACGATTGGGAGCGGCTTTTGGCGGCGGGAGAGCAGATTGCAGGCGAGATGAATCTGGAATCCCTGCTGATTACGCGCGGCAAGGACGGCATGGTGGTTTTCCCGCGGCGCCACAAGGCGGTAGAGATTCCCATCTATGGCAGCGACGAAGTCGCCGACGTAACCGGCGCTGGCGATAGCGTGATTGCTACTTTTACCGCCGGACTGGCTGCGGGTGCGACGGCCGAAGAGGCTGCCAACTTGGCCAACTATGCGGGTGGCATCGTGGTGATGAAACGCGGCACGGCAACCGTGAGCCAGCAGGAATTGCTGGAGGCGCTCGATAAGGACGCGGCGACGCCGGCTCGGGAACGCCCGATGGACCCGGAAAATGGGCCGTAGTTCGAGGTGTGGCTTCAGAGTTTGTCGCAGAACTCAAGCTTCGTATCGGGGCATCGAACTGGATAGATCGAGATCATTGGTAGACCATCATTGAACCAATCATTCCATCGGAAAATTGTGCCGCGCGACGAACTCGGGCTGCGTGTTGCGGATTGGCGGCGCGCCGGGGATCGCATCATCCTCGCCAACGGCTGCTTCGATCTGCTTCATGTGGGCCATGTGCGCTATCTGCACGCCGCTCGTGAACTTGAGGGCAAACTGATTGTCGCAATCAATGCCGATGCTTCCGTGCGTGCCTTGAAAGGTGAGGGACGGCCGGTGATGCCGGAGGCCGAGCGCGCGGAGATTTTGGCGTCGCTCGAGGATGTTGACGCTGTCGTTATTTTCCCCGAAAAAGACGTGCGCCCCATCATTCGCGAAATCCGTCCCGATTTTCATGTCAAGGGCACTGATTACACGGTGGAGACCGTTCCCGAGCGCGATGAGGTCGAAGCCTGCGGCGGACGAGTTGTGATCGTGGGCGATCCCAAAAATCACTCTGCCACGGAGATCGTTCGATCCCGTGCGAGCTTGCGGACGGAGCCGCGAAAAGCGTGATACGCTGTGCGTGCTCGAGCCGAAGTCAGCATGGACAACGGGGTGAACGGGATTGGAAGTGAAGACTCTCGATTCATTTTCTCGCGCCGGCGCACCACCAGGATTCGACAGGCTACTCATCGTTCGCCTCAGCGCCATGGGAGACATTATTCATACGCTTCCAGCCGCGGTCGCCCTACGCGAGGCGTTTCCTCAGGCCACACTGGGATGGCTCGTCGAAGAACGCTGGGCGGAACTGCTATGCACGCTGCGCTATCCGCGATCAGGTCCCCGCTCTCCGCAGCGCCCGCTGGTCGATCGCGTCCATTCGGTCAACCTGGCGGGATGGCGGCGCGCCTTCTTCTCCTTCCACACGTGGCAGCAGATGGCGGTGGGGGTAAGCGAATTGCGCGGGATTCATTACGACGCGGTCATTGATTTTCAGGGCGCGGTCCGTTCGGGATTGCTGGCACGCTGGTCGGGCGCGCCGATTGTCTATGGAGACGCCCAGCCACGTGAAAATGCCACCAGCATGTTTTACACGCGAAATGTGCTGTTGCAGGGGAACGGCACTCATGTTGTGCAGCACGCGCTGGCGCTGGCGCGGGAGGCCATTCCTGATCGATTCAACGCAACCCCGGCGGCAGCGCCGATCGAGTTTCCTGTAGACCCGGATGCGGAGAGCAAGATCGCGGGCCTTACCGCCACCGCCCGGGACTTCGTCATTCTCAATCCCGGCGCGGGGTGGGGAGCGAAGATGTGGCCGACCGAGCGCTATGCGCAAGTTGCAAAGGAACTCGCAGAAGATGGATTGTCTTCGCTTATTAACTACGGGCCCGGAGAAGAAGAACTGGCGGCGGCGCTCGAAGCTAGCAGTGGCGGGGCGGCACGAAGAATTTCCTGCTCGGTCTCGGAATTGATCGCGCTCACGCGCCGGGCTCGCCTGCTCATCGGCGGCGACACTGGGCCCATGCACCTCGCGGCGGCGCTGAAGATTCCCGTGGTAGCAATTTTTGGCCCGACAAATCCGGCGCGCAACGGCCCGTTCGGCACGCGATCGATCGTGCTGCGGAGTGCAAGCAGCATGACCGATCACACACGGCATCATGAGCCGGAACAGGGATTGCTCGAAATCAGCGCGGGCGAGGTCGTCGCTGCAGCTCGAAAACTTTTGCAGGCATAGCATCTGACCGAAGTTTCCCAACCCGGAGCACAACCCGCGTCCCGCTTCGGCTGGTCGCGCGTGGCGCGTCGCATCCGCGTGCCTTTGGGATTTGTGTTTGCGGTTGTCTTTGTGTTGCTGGCGCGGCCAACTAAGACTTCTCTCATCGTGGGGGCGCTGGTGCTCGTTCCCGGACTTGTACTTCGAGGGCTGGCTTCTGGCCACGTGCAAAAAGACAAGCTCCTTACCACCAGCGGCCCCTACGCCTATACTCGCAATCCTCTCTATCTTGGCTCGCTGATGCTGGCGGCGGGCTTCGCCATTGCGGCGCGTAATTGGTGGATCGTCGGGACCATGCTTCTGATGTTCACCGTAATTTATATTCCCGTCATTGCCGGCGAAGAGCGCTACTTGCGGCAGGCATTTCCGGATTATGAGGACTACGCCCGCCACGTGCCGCGCTTTCTGCCTCGGCTTAGGCCGTATCGCACCGAGCGCACTGCGTATTCTTCCGCGCGCTACTGGAAGCACCGCGAATATCAGGCCAGCATAGGCTGCGCTGTCGTGCTGGCTATCCTCATCGTCAAACTGATCATCCAACCGGTGTGGTAGTCTGCCGTGGGGTTTCACTCTGCAAACATTGCCACGAACAGTGCTGAACTTTCGCCGCGCAGCTCCTAGAGGGGCGCTCGATTTTGAAAAGTCTCTGGCATCGCTCAAGCGATGCCCTGATACGAAATGGCACTTCTCTGCTGATCGACAAGGGCATTCCTCTGCTTTTTTGCTGCTGCTGGAGGGGGTGCTCGGCTGCCTCTTTCTGATTGCGGCGGTCTTCGCCGTTGCCGCGCAGGCTCCGCCCACGTCGACCATCGGACCCGCCCCGGTGCAGATCACGCCGCCGCGCCCCAACTATCCGTTTCCGGATGGACTCGGCTACGTTTATTCGGCGGAGTGGCATCTGATCACCGCGGGCACGGGCGTCGTCAGAATGGATGTCGCGGGCAACGAACGCAAAGTGACGGCGTCCGCAGAGTCTTCTGGAGCCGTCAACGTCATCTTTCCTGTACACGACCGCTTTGAGTCGCACTTCGATCCCCGGACCTTCTGTTCTCTTTCGATTTTCAAGCACAGCGAGGAGGGTGCGCACAGGCGCGAAACTTCGATCCACTTCGATTACGCGCGCAAGAAAAGCATTCTCGATGAAAAGAGCCTGAGGACGGGCGAGACCAAGCACGTAGAGAGCGATCTGGCCGGATGCACCACCGACCTCATCACCGGCTTCTACTACTTGCAGACGCTGCCACTGCAAGTGGGCGCCAGATACGAATTTCCCATCAGCGACGGGAAGACGACGATCGTCCGCGCCACCGTGGAGAAGCGGGAGCAGATCAAAGTGCCGGCGGGAACGTTTTCGACCGTACTGGTCAGCGTCGAAGCCACCTCAGGCCCGTTGCAGCCCAAGGGCAAAGTCTGGGTGTGGTATTCGGAGGATGCAAGTCACACGCCGGCGCAGATGCGCGTCAAGCTGGGGTGGGGCACACTGCTATTTCGGCTGCAAAGGATCGAGAAGTGATTCGAAAAGCAAAAGCTATTTTTGAGCCAGAATCGCCTGCTTCGCCCTGGCAAGCTCCGGACGCGCCGAAGTTCCACCTTCACAAGTCTTGACCAGCGCGGCGTAATACTCCGTCGCCCGCGACGCTTGCCCTGCCATTTCGGCCGCCTGGGCTGCGCCGTAGATTGCGTCGAAGCGTTTGGGATTGAACTGCAGATCTCCTTGATATTCGGCTAGCGCTTGCTCTGGACGCTTCATCTCGAGCAGCATGTCGGCGAGCATCTCACGGGCCGGCATTGAGGTTTGCTCCTCGCCGACGGCATCTTCGTGATCCGCTGCCTTGCGCAGCATCGCGGCAGCCTCGTCATTCTTACCTTCGCCGTGCAGAATCCATGCCGACGCTTCCTGGTAAATCGTCCCGGTATAGTCGGCAAGGTATTTTTTCTTACGCGCCACATAATCTTTTTGAATGGTATCGATTTCGGCCAGATTTTTCTTAGCCGCCGTCAAGTCACCACTGCGCACGCTTCCGATCGTTTTCGCCCAATATGTGTAGGCGCGGTCCCCGGGTTCCGCGTTGGAGACCACCGGTAAGGC